>Ga0247808_10000106_pt1 | contig 58823 bp, 57 predicted proteins | sample UWRJL089202R1_FD_179914 | JGI IMG/M metagenome (GOLD analysis project Ga0247808, IMG submission 179914) | Plant litter microbial communities from Arlington Agricultural Research Station in Wisconsin, United States - UWRJ-L089-202R-1 | ecosystem: Environmental > Terrestrial > Plant litter >...
AAACAAGCCCAGCGCGACTTGGGAACCGCACGGCAACGCCCGCAATGCCTGGCGCATGGCCTGCTTGGCCAGTTGCAATCGGCTGACGGCCTGCCCGTGCTCGGCATAGTCGCGCACGTTCATGCTTTGCGTGATATCCAGTACCATGAACCAGTCGTAGACCGGGCGCGGCAAGGGCAGGCGGGGTTTGAACAGGCAGGCCGCCAGCAATAGCGTCGCCCACAGCAACAGGCGAGACCGCCTGTTTAACGCCGGCAATTTCACGGCATATGCCTGTTACAAGATGCGCACAATGTCACGGCATGCCTCGCGGGAAACCGGGAATGGAAGGCCAGCCGGTGGGTCGTTCGCCCATGTCCTGCTCTTCATCCTCGTCTTTCTGTTTGGAAACGGAGGAATGGATATCGGGCGCCAGACGCAAGACCAGTTCCAGGTTGTATTTGGCATCGTAATACCTAGGGTCAATTCGCAAGGCGCGCTGGTAGCCTTGCCTGGACAAGGCCAGCAGGGGACTAACGGTATCCCAAGCGGTCAGGCCCTGCCGATCCAGCAGTTCCATGGCCTGGCGCAGGTAAAGATTGGCGCTGTTGTAATGCGCAGCCTTGACCATTTCCCGGTCTTGCCCGGTGCCGACCCTGGCATACAACGCCAGTGCCTGTTGCATATGCCCTGCCTGGGTCAGCCGCCAGGCATCGAGCAGTAACAATCGCTGTTCCTGACTGCCTGACTGGCTGCTTGGCTTGCTACCTGGTTGGAGAGCTGTGACAAGGGATGTGCTGGCTGCCAGTTGCTGCAGGCTGACCGCCTCGGCCCGATGGTTATAGCGCCAATCCTGGTAGAGCCTATATCCGCTAACGATGGTTCCCGACCATGCAGCTACCAGCAGCAGGGGCAACAGCAAGCGTGGGAACAGGGCCCATGGGAATAGTCGCATCAATAGCAACGACAGCCTATTTACGCGGCGCGCCATCGTTTTACCTCCGTCAGTTGCAAGGCCAGTAAGGCAAGCACATTGAGCATGGCAAAGGCATACAGGCCGCCGCTCAATTCATGGCGTGGGGCGGTTTCGTAGTAACGAACCGGCTGGTTTTTTAGCCTGGCGATGGCCGCCATAGCCGCCTGTACCGCACGCGGGTTATCGGCCTCGTACGCGTGGTAACCCACCCCCAGGGTCTGGAAATAGCGATGCAGTTCGTATTCGGGATAGGACTGCTCATTGCCCTCCTCCGGCTTATTGGCAAGCCTGGGGCCGCTGGCGGAGCGCAGGTAGACCCAGTACAGCGATGCCTGCTGGCGCTGGAACAGCGTGCGCAACAAGTCCTGCGTCTGCACATCGAGATGGGCTGCACCGTCGGACACCAGCAGGATCACGCGCGCGCCTGTCAGCGGCTTGTCTTCGAATACCTGCAGCCCTAAGCCCAGCCCGCGCGCCACTGCGGTAAACCCCATGCCGCCGGCCTCGGTGGCCGCCAGTGCCGCTTGCATGGCGGCACGGTCGCCGCCCAGCGGGGCGACCAGGATAGGCGAAGTGCTGAAGGTGACCATGCCCATCAGGTCCTGGCGGCTGGCATCGACGAACGCCTGCAATACCTTGCGTGCCGCTGCCATCTTGGAGGCGTTGCCCTGCGCAGGCTTGTCGGCAAAATCGTCGTTCATACTGGCGCTGCGATCCAGCACCACCATCACGTGCGCGCCCTTGCCCACGTATTCCATGCGCTGCTCGCCCCAGTAAGGCCCGGCCAGCGCCAGGCTGATGGCGAGGATAGCCAGCGCGCCGCAACTGCGCCAGCCGCGTTGCAACCAGCGCGATAGCGCGTCTTTGGGCAACTGGCCCAATGACGGATAGGCGAATGCATGCTGGCTACGCACCCGCCAAGGTACGCATGCCAGCAGGCCGATGGCCAACGGCCAGTAGTATTGCAGGCCCCAGTTATGCACGGGCCGTCCTCATGATCGCTCAAGCAGCATCAGCCAGCGGGATAACTGGCGCAGCTGGGCTGTATTTAAACCTGGCTGGATTTGTGCAGTGCGGCCAGAGAACAACATACGTTCGCCGGCCTCGTAGAAGGCGGTTATCTCGGTCTGCAATGGCACCAGCCAGGGCAGTTCAGAAAACAACTGCGGAAGTGCTTCTGCACTGATCGCCCGGCCCAATGCCTTATCGAAGGCACGGCGCAAAAGAACGATACCCAGACTCAAGTCGACCTCTCCTTCCATGTCCTGCGGGATACGTCGTAGCGCTCGCCAGGCAGCGTGGAATGGCGGCGGATGCTTGCTGTACCAGGGCAACAGGTCGTAACGCCATAGCAGCAGGAGCAAGCTGCCCACCGCCAGTATCACGCATACCGAAAACATCATGGCCGTCCTGCCTATATCGGCAGGCGGCGGTGCCAGGTCGGGACGCGGTTCCGCGCTGGCGCTGTCCATCACGGTAGGCAGCATGGAAGCCACCACTATGCTGCCCGCTTCCACCGGCACGGTGATGGCCTGCTCCCCATTACGGAATACCAGTTGCAGGGGCCGTAGTTTGTAACTGCGGATTTCCTGCATCGCACGGAAATTTTGCCAGGACAGTCGCAGGCGATGCTGCACACCTCCGTTATGGCGCTGGTGCGTGTAGCCAGTGGCAAGCAAGTCCAGCGAGTTTGCATCCAGCCCGGTGGCGGGCAGAGAACTGCTATCCAGCAGGTAGCCAGCCGGGGTTTGTACGGTGATGGTTTGTGTGGCCACATCACCAATAAAATAGCCGGCTCCGCGCAGGGTGGAATGTGCCGTGACAGCCGGCGCTGCCTGCAGCACGGGCGCAAACAGCACGACTAGGCAGGCCATCACCGCCAACCGCATCAACGTTGCTCCAGCAAATGGCGGCTTAGCTGCTCCGCGCTGTAACTGTCCTGCACGAAGAACGGTGACCGCGCGCCTGCATGCCTGCAAATGCCTGCCAGCAGCTGGCGGCGCTGAGCATAGCCCTGGCGCAGGCGTTGCAGTAACGAGGGCCGCATGAACAGCGGCATGTCGCGCCCCGTTTCCATGTCACGCAACTGCGCCCAGCCCCAGGCGGGCACATCGGCAAACTCGCTGCTGTCCCACAGCACCACAGGTACAACATCGTGCGCAGACAGCGCCTTCATAGTTTGAATAAGCAAGGCAAGCGGCCAGTGGAAATCGGACACCAGGAATACCAGCGACCGTTTTCCGCCTATCCCACGCAGGCTTTGGGGCAGCGCATTGGCACCGCTGGCAGGGATACTTGCGGCTTGCATCAGCTGGGTATACACGCCGGCTGCCAGGTTACGGCGAAACGATGGCGGCTGGTGCACGTCCATGCGCAAGGTATCGTCGCAGCCCAGCATGCCGAAGGCATCACCGTTACGGGCGGCCGACCAGGCGATAGAGGCGGCGATTTCAGCCGCCAGCCTTCTTTTGTCGGCATGCCCGCTAAAGCCCATGGAGGCGGAGAGATCGACCACGGCCTGCAGCGTGGCAGCGCCGCGTTCATGGTAGGTGCGCACCATAAGCTGGTGCGGGATGGTGCGCATGCTGGCGCGGATATCCAGCCGTCGCGGATCCGGGCAGGCCAGCAGGCTGGCGTATCCCTGGAAATCGGCATTACCGCCCTGCATGCGGGTATGGTGAGCGCCGGCATGCACGCCACGTGTACGCCATGGCAGGCGGTAATGGAACTCCTGCGGCTGGAATGTCGGGGGAGAGTCCGGCAAGTCTTGCGGCGTACCCTGGCCGGAGATGTTCGAAGCGGGCGGTGCCGAACCAGGCGACATAGCACTGGATAGGATCGGGCTGAATAAGACAGGACTGGACAAGATTGGGTAAAGCCTGCGCTTACGGCGCTGAAACGCTATCCAGCACGCTGTCGAGCAGACCGGGCACGATCTCGTCGCGCCGCAGTTCGTAGGCTGGCGTGAGGAATACACGATGGGCGACACTGGCATGGAACACGGCACGGATATCGCCCGGCGTCAGGTAATCACGCCCTTCCAGCCAAGCACGGCAACGTGCCGCGCGCATCATCATGGCCATGCCGCGCGGGCTGGCGCCGCCGGCCACCAGATGCCCGGTATCGACATCGGCAAGCTGGATGCCAGCCTCGGCAGGCTTCAGCAAGACGCGCCACAACTTGACGGCGTAATCCTGCAGGTTGGGCTCCGCACGTACAGATGCCTGTATTGCCAGGTTAACCTGGTTGAGCTGGTCATAAGGCACCAGCGCAGGCGGCAACGTATTAATCAGCGTATCGGCATCCTGGTAGCGGTGGCTGAACATCAGATCGCGCTGCAGTTCGAAGTCTCGCGGCGCATCTATGGAGATTTCCATAAAAAAGCGGTCGCGGGCGGCAGCCGGCAGTTCGAAGGTTTCCTCCCGCTCCAGCCGGTTGCGGTCGGCAAACACACTGAGATGAGGGAACGCATATTCGCGGTTGAAGGCGCTGACGCTGCGTTCCGCCATCAGCCTTAGCAACAGAGAATGCGCCTGCGGCCGGGCACGGTTTATTTCGTTGAAGAAGAATACCGCCAGCGCCTCTTCGTGCCGCAGCAAGGGGCCGGGCGCCACTGCCGGCTGGCCGTCTTCGTTGAGGTAGGCATGGTAAAGAAAATCGCTGGGCATGAGGTCGATGGCACCCTCCACCCGCTGGTAAGCGCCGCCCAGCAGGCGTGATGCGGCACGCAGCAAGGTGGTCTTACCGACGCCGACATCGCCTTCAAGCAGCACGTGGCCCCGGCAGAACACGGCCAGGGTAAGCGAACGCACCTGCGGCTGCAGGCCGGCCATGACGCTGTTGAGCGCCTTTTCGAAACCTAGCGCGCGCTCGTGCCATTGGGATAAATCTATGGTTTGCATGGTATTGGAATTGGCACCCGGAAATTCGCACAGCCGGAGCTGCGATTAAACAGCCACCTTCAGCCCGTAACGTGGGCTGAAGGTGGTGCAGGATCATTTGACGTTGAAATCAAACTTGCCCGTGGCTTTGGCGTTGGCAACGCGCTTGGCATTGCGCGCATCGATGGCCTGGGTGGCCGCCTGCTGCTTGCCGATTTCGACCGGGTCATGTTTCGGGTCGTATTTGGAGCCTTCGATCTTTTCGGGGAAGCCTGGCTTGGCTTGCCAGCAGTTGCCGGCTTCCTTGCAGGTCTGGCCGTCGTAGGCAAATGTGGATGCCGATACCAGCAGCGCCCCTGTCATCACCGCTAAACTTACTATGTGCTTCATTATTATCTCCTTGTCGTGTGGTTACTGGTGTGACTGCTGTACTGCCCTACTCTTCCGCCCTACGCCACCAGTGAACATAGCGCCAGAATTCTTGCACTGCGGCACCTGCATACCCTCAGCCGGAACCGTGAAATGATGCTGGTTTTAAGCCGTGCCTAATGATGCTCAGGCTTGATATCGCCTCGCTCCAGCGCACGCAGCCAGCTGATCACATGCAGGATCTCGTCCTGCGTCAGCAAGCCGCGCTGCGGCCCCATCATGCCGTTGGCACCGCCGAATACGGTCTCGAATATGCCCTTGTCGGTCTCGTTCTTAGGGTATGTCCAATAGTCGTCCGCCAGCGACGGCCCCAGCTTGCCTTCGGCAAGGTGGCCATGGCAGCCTGCGCATGCGGTGGAAAAGATCACCCCGCCGCGCTTGATCGCTTCAGCGTCCTTGTCATACGGATTGACGCCGGTTGCCTTGAAGCTCACAACCTCCGGTGTTTCTTTTTCCTCCAGCCCGGTGAAATCCAGCGGATTGCCCGAAACGGTATCGCGGAAATCCAGGGCCGGCCCGGTAGAAAGCTGTTTTGCACTATCCGCAAGCTGCTTGGCATTTTCAGCAAAGGTCGGATTCTGGAAAGCGAGCATCACTACTACGCTGGATGCAGCCAGGGCCCATACCGGCAGGCTCCTGCTACTTGTTATTGCATTGAACATTACTTCTCCTGGTGATTAAATTCTGGTGATTAAATTAACGACTACGATTGACGAATGAAACAAATTTACAGGGGCAGCAACGGGATGCCTTCGCGTTTGAGGATGGCATCGATATCGCCGCGCTTGGCTGCCAGCACGCGGTTCAACTCATCCCTCAGGGCTGTGTCGTTTTTGCGTACGCCCATGACGACTTCGTAATGCATGGGCACTTTGTCGCCATTGACCTTCCTGGCGTCATCCTTCACCAGCACCATGCTGAGCGGCGCCTTGCCGCTTTGCGCATTGTTGTCGCGTACATAGCGCGCAGCCTCCGGTGCCCATAGCATGGAGGCGTGCAGGTGCTTGTTCTCCACGTCGGTCACCAGCTTGGAGACATCGATCTTGATGTATTTATTGCGCGTGGACTGGTAATCGGTAAGTTCGGTCAGGTAGTCGAACATATCGTCGAATCGGTTGATCTGCAGCAACATGACCTTGCCGGGACTGTCCGGCAGCACGCCGATACGGAAATTGCGTTCCTTTAGGTAATCATCGTTCCAGGAGGTGATATCGATGCCCCGGTCCTTGCGGGTAATGAACACATAGCCGGTCTTGTAATAAGGCTTGGTGACCAGCACGCGGGGATCGTCCTTGTCCACGCCCAGCATCACGTCGCACTTGTTCTTGTCGAGGAAATCGCGCACGGTGTAGCGCGGGTCTTTCCACCACACGAAATTCACGTTGCGTTGCATAGCAGTCCCCAGCACCCTGGCGATATCATTCTCGAAACCGTCCTTGTTCTGGCTGGAGAACGGCAACTCGTTTTCGCCGGCACAGACATTGAGGTCTGCTGCGCTGGCCTGCAGCGTTGCGAACCCCATCAATGCCGTCATGACCGCGGACAGCGCGACTCGCTTGCCGATGTTGTTCAATGCTGCCCTGTATTCTGATGTTTGCATTTGCTGCTGATGCCTTTCCATGTTTTATAAATGCTTTGATGAACATTCTTCGGTGATTACTTGTTACTTAAAACTCAAGATGCATGCAGATGGAATGTCGTCCCCATGTGCATAAACCCTGCTGCATTACTGGCAATTACTGTTGAAACTGCCTGCCGGGACCAGCATCGATCCCGGCGTGACAGAGATATTTCTAACAGCTATTACTTTTACAACCAGTTATCGCTTACAGGCTGAACACCATCAAACCGCCGCCCATCTGGGTATAGTTCTGCAGTTCCTTGAAGGCACCCACTGCACCCAAACCAGCACTCGGGTCAGTCAGGTCGAACACCAGGCCGACACCGGGCCAGCCGCCCACACCGTACATGGAGGCGATGTATTGCTTGCCTTTATGCATATAGGTCATAGGGGAACCGATACCGCCGGATGGCATCTTGAATTTCCACAGTTCCTTGCCGTTGTCCTTGTCCAGCACCTTGAGGTTGCCGTCCAGGGTTGCGTAAGTCACCAGGCCGCCCTTGGAGTAAAGCGTACCGCCCCAGGCTGCGAATTTTTCCCACTTGGTCCATTTCACCTTGCCGGTCACGGTATCGAACGCGCGGATCTGACCCATTTCCTTCTTGGTTGGGCCGTTAGGGCCTGGATACATCGCCAGTGTTGCGCCGACGAAGAACTGACCGGCACGGTATGGCAACATGAACGGCTCCCAATCCATGCAGATGTGGTTCAGGCCGACATACATGGTGCGGCTTTCAGGATCGTAGGAATCCACGCCCTGGTTGTGGAAGCCCATGGCAGAAGGACAGATATTGGTGCCCTTGTGGTCCATGCGGGTACTGAACTCAGGATCGCGCACCGGTACGCCGGTCTTCAGGTCGACAGACTTGAACACGTTGACGGCCGGGTCTACCTTATTGGCCAGCACCAGGTTGCCGTTGGCACGATTGAGGGTGTACATGATGCCGTTACGGTCGACGTGCGTCAGAAGCGGTGTCATCTTGCCGTTGACGGGCTGGTCGGTGAGCACCATCTGGTTCACACCGGCGAAATCCCACTCGTCATGCGGTGTCTTCTGGTAACCCCATTTCGCTTCGCCGGTATCCAGGTCGCGCGCCCAGATGGTCATGGTCCACTTGTTGTCGCCGGGACGCATGGTCTCGTTCCACGGTGCAGGGTTACCTGAACCGTAGTAGAACATGTTGAGCTTGGGGTCGTAGGCATACCATCCCCAGTTAGTGCCGCCGCCGATCTTCCAGGCATCGCCTTCCCAGGTCTTGGTGCCCAGGCCGAACTGGCCGTAATGCGGGTTATCCTTGTTGAAATCCTTGCCGATCAGCATCTCGTTGTCGGGGCCGGTAGCATAGGAACGCCACTTGAGTTCGCCCGTCTTCAGGTCCAGCGCGTTGACCGCACCGCGTACCCCAAGCTCGGCACCGGAGCAGCCGACCAGTACGGTATTCTTGACGACGAATGGGGCCTGGGTAATGGTCTGGCCGACTTTAGGCTCGCACATTTCCATTTCCCAGTTCACCTTGCCGGTCTTGGCATCGAGTGCCGCGATATGGCCGTTCAACTGCGTCTTGATGATCTGCCCTGCACCGTATGCCAGGCCGCGGTTCACCACGTCGCAACATGCAACGGCCTTCACCGATGCATCCTGTTTCGGCTTGTGTTGCCACACGATGACGCCCGGATCGTTCAGGTTGACGGCGTAGGTATTGTTCGGGAATGCGGAGTGGATATACATCATGTCGCCGATGACCAGCGGCGCGCCTTCGTGGCCGTTCAATACACCGGTAGAAAAGCTCCAGGCCGCTTTCATGTTCTTGACGTTGCTGCGATTGATCTGGCTAAGCTCACTGTTGTGCTGACCGCTGTATGAGCCCGTCTGCATGGCCCACTGGTTGGGATCCTGTCCCAGTTTGATCAACTCTTCATTGGCATGCGCCACCTGCATGGTGGCCATCACCATCAAGCCCCCGATTGCGGCGCTAACGCTGGCGTTAGCTATTCTGCGTTTCATATTCATCTCCCTAATGCTGGTTTGATTTGGATTGCTGCTGAATGCATCCTTCATCAGCAGTGCTGCATTGTTAACATTTCGTAACAAGTTCAGTAGATGAATGATTCCCGATTAAGGCGGTAAGAATTCACGATGCCCGAAATCGCTGCGGGGAAGACGCATGCATATCACGTAGCTGTAGATCGCATGCATGTAGATTGCATAGCCAAATACGGGAAAAACTCACTATCCCTTTTATCTGTGTTACCCGAGAATCCAGCCCATGAAAATTTCCATGCTTTTCGGCAAACTGCAGCCACAAAAGAAAGACGTGGTGTATGCCTGCCTGCTGGTTGCCGGGGTGTACCTGGCTGCCGCCAGTTTCGAACTGGCGGAACACCTGACGTTGTGGTTCCGCGACTATGAATTCCTGCAACTGGACGAACTGCCCATGGTGCTGTTTTCAGCGGCAGCGGCCGCCGTATGGTTCTCCAATCGGCGTATGAATGAGATCAACCTGGAGATGCGGCTGCGCATAGAGGCGGAACAGGCAGCGCTCAACAGCCAGGCCATGTACCGCCTGTTGTTCGAGGAAGGGCTTAGCGGCAATTTCGTGGCAGATATGGAAGGCAGGCTGGTGCTGTGCAACCAGTCGTTTCGCCTGATGTCGGGCATGACGGGCAAGGTAGACAGTTTTGACCTGGGCCGGGCCCTGGGTGCCCAGTGGCTGGAACTGCAGGCCAGGGTGCAGCTGTCCGGCTGGCTGGATCTGCCAGAACTAGCCGTTGCCCACCTGAACGGCGCGCCCTGGATCGTGATGGCCCGCCTCGCCTGCCGTGAAAAGCTGGACGATTCAGGCAAGGAGATACATGGGTATTTCATCGACATCACCGAGCAGCACCTGGCGGAAAAAGAACTGGGACAGTTGCTGGACGAGAACAAGTCGCTGGTACGGCATGCCATGCAGGTACAGGAAGAGGAACGCCGGCACCTGGCCCGGGACATCCATGACGACATGGGGCAATACCTCACGGCCATCCGCCTGGATGCAGCGGCATTATCGCGCGACAACACCAGTGCAGAAGGCATACATGCCAGCCGCATCATTGCGCATGCTGAGCATATCCAACTGGCGATAAAGGGCTTGATCCGCAAGCTGCGTCCGGCGGCGCTGGATGCGCACGGCCTGATAGAAGCGCTTTACCAGCTGGCGCGCGAGTGGAAACTACAGAATCCGGACATCGCCTGCCATGTGCAGCTGGACGAAAACTGCAAACACCTGCCGGAACATATCAGCATCGTCGCCTACCGCTTCGCGCAGGAAGGCCTTACCAATATCGCCCGTCATGCGGAAGCGAAGAATGTAACGATAACGCTGACGCAATCCACGCAACAGCAGGCGAACATGATCTGCATGGAAGTAGCCGACGATGGCGTGGGCATACACCAGGCACGCATACGCAACGGATTCGGGCTGATCGGCATGCGCGAGCGTATAGAGGCAGCAGGCGGCATGCTCGTCATAGAGAATGGCAAAACCGGCGGCGCCCGCATCTCGGCTCAAATTCCATACACCCCTAAACTTATTACAGGAACTTACTATGGAGCATAAATCAAGGGGCCATAAATCAATGGGTCATGAATCTTTAGTGCATAAAGACAGGATGCATAAAATCGATGGCACATAAAATATTGCTGGCCGACGACCATGCCGTGGTCAGGCAGGGACTGCGCACCCTGCTGGAAAATGCCGGTTACCAGGTAGTGGCCGAGGCGGAAAGCGGAGAGCGTGCCTCGTTGCTATGGAACGAGACCCGTCCCGATATCGCCATCATGGACCTGGACATGAACGGCATAGGCGGCATGGAATGCCTGCAGCGCCTGATAGGACGGGACGCCAATGCCAAGGTGCTGATCTTCAGCCTGCACGACGACAACATCTACGCCGCACGCGCCATCAAGGCCGGTGCCAAAGGCTATGTGGTGAAGACGGATGCGCCGGAATCGGTACTGGAAGCCGTGCGCCAGATATTACGCGGAGGCAGATACATCGGCCATGAACTTGCACAGCACTTGGCCATGGACAGGTTCAGCCAGGAAGAAAGCCCCATCGCCAAATTATCGCCCAAGGAGTTCGAGGTATTCCGCCGTATCGCAGAAGGCGAATCCCTGTCTGAAATCGCCGCGCACCTGCATATCGGCTATAAAACCGCTGCCAATACGCAGACGCAGGTCAGGCAAAAACTGGGGGTCAGTACAACGGGGCAATTGGTGCATGTCGCCATGCGGTTCGGCATCACGCAGCATCGCGATTAGCCTGCTGCCTAGAAAATTCGAGGCTGAATGTCTGCCGAAGATTGCGCTATAGCGATTTGATCGCCAGCCATACCAGGATGACGATAGGCAGGCAGAGCGCCCAGAAAGCAGCCATAGAATACGCCACACCGGCGCAGGTGGCGCCGAATGCGAAGGCCAGCACGGCTGGCAGCAATTTCCTCGCTCTCTCCAGCGACTGCGCTTTCAGCTTGTCGTTCTTGCTGTGGAAGATGTCCACCACATCGATGATCAGGTTGGTCACGTTGCCGGTCATCACCGTGGTGGGGACTTGCAGGAAGATGGTTTTACCGCTGGCGGTCTGCTGCATGCCCATCGCCGCCGCGCCCAGTATGCCGGCGATGATGGGGGCGAGGTCGGTGTCCGACTGGATCGGCCCGCCGCTCAAGCCTACCAGCATGAATGCCAGCAGCAGTAACGCCTCGACTACGTACAGCACACGCAATGGCGAGCGCTGGCGTCGGTCATAGTTGAGCACGATCAGGCGGGTGCAGGCGACCGAGACGACAAATGCCGGAAAGGCAAACAGCTTGAGGATGACGCCGGAGGCAGGATGCACGATCATGCTGCCGATGAGCACAAAATTTCCGGTGATGTGCGCGGTGAACAATCCGAATAAGGCAATAAACCCCAGCGTATCCACGTAGCCGCCGATGAAGGAAAGCAATACGGTACGCGTGCGGGAGTATTCTACTTGCAAGGTGTGCCTCTAAATTCAGCCGGGTAGGTTGGCTATCCAGTCCGCCTACCCACGGGTTCAAAATATAAACAGGATTATATGGATGGGTTGTCGGCCTTCTAGCCCATACGCCTAGCGAGCCTTGCTTTTCGTCACCCGTTTAGGCTTGGCGGCGGGGATATCCGACTCCTGGCGTATACGCCGTTTTGCCGTGGAGCGCTTGGGCTTGGCAGCCGCGCCCACCTTGCCTGCCGGCGGCCTTGTGCGACTTTTGCGCTCGGTGCCGGTGAGGGTTTCAGCGAGGCTGGGAGGACGTTCCTGCGGGGTGCGCCTGACGCTGTTGCGGCCGACTACCGGTTCGGAATGGGCGCCCCGCTCCTTGCGTTCTTTCGGCGCTTTGGGCGTAAACGCCATGCCCGCCTTTTCTTTTTCGCGCGCGCTTAACTGGCGTAACGGTGTATTCGGCACCTCAAGGCCTGCCCACTCCATCAGCCCGATCACCTCTTTCGGGTCCAGCTCCATCATCATGCCGCGTTTGAGGCGCGGCGGCAGGTTGACCGGGCCGAAGCGCACGCGCATCAGGCGGCTCACCGGCAGCTGGAATGCCTCGAACAGGCGACGCACCTCGCGGTTACGCCCTTCCCGCAAGATGACCTGGTACCAGTGATTCGAGCCCTCGCCGCCCTGCGGCTGGATCACGTCGAACTTGGCCGGCCCGTCATCCAGCTCGATACCCTGGCGCAGCAGTGCAAGTTGCTCGTCGCTCAGTTCGCCGAAGATGCGCACGGCATACTCCCGCTCGACTTCATAACGCGGATGCATGAAATGGTTGGCAAGCTCGCCCGAGGTGGTGAACATGAGCAGGCCGGAGGTATTGATATCCAGCCGGCCGACGGCGATCCACTTGGCGCCTTTCACATGCGGCAGCTTGTCGAACACGCTTTCGCGTTTTTCAGGATCGTCCTGGCTGACGATCTCGCCTTCCGGCTTATGATAGATCAGTATCTTGGCCAGTTCCGCCTCGAACGGCAGGCGCAGGGGACGACTGTCCAGCCTGACGATGTCTGTGGATACCACGCCGGCACCCACCTGCGCCACCACGCCGTTGATGGTAATGCGGCCGCTGGCGATCAACGTTTCCATGTCACGACGCGAGCCTAACCCGGAAAGCGCGAGTAATTTATGCAGCCGTTGCGGGATGGCATCAGGATCTGCCTGGATAATGCGGGGAGTGGTGGGCCGGGCTGCCCGTGTATCGCGCTGCTGTTTGAAAGGACGTGCCATGATAATTCTGCTTGCTGAAGGTAATGTACTGATTTTACCGCAGATTAAGCGTATGGCTTGGCTTATATGGCAGTTGAACTGCCGACTACGAGCCTGACATTGCCTGGATCAAAGGGAATGTTTAGTTGTGGGCTGCCATGCCGAACAAACAAATATCGAATATGGATGCTCTGGAAAGCGCATGAATACTGTCTCGCAGGCAAGCCAAACAAGCGGATCAGTAGCGACCTTGGTTAGACGTTAACTTAGCTTTAAGTGGCATCCAAGTTAAGTGTCAGCTCATCGCTGGAAAACGTCTCCATGGGCGGCAATTCCGACAATGAGCACAGATTGAGGTCATCCAGGAATAGTTTGGTGGTGGCATATAAGGACGGGCGTCCAGGCACGTCGCGCTGGCCGACGATATCGATCCATTCGCGCTCCTGCAACTGGCGGATGGTGTTGGGGTTGACGGCAACGCCGCGTATCTCCTCGATGTCGCCGCGTGTGACCGGTTGGCGGTAGGCGATGATGGCCAGGGTCTCCATGGCGGCACGCGAATAGCGCTGCTGTTTTTCGGGATTCAGCCGTGCCAGGTAGGGCGTATATTCAGCCCGTGCCTGGAAGCGCCAGCCGCTGGCCACCTGTACGAGCTCCATGCTGGGCTCCGGCACCCCCGCCTGCCAGTCGGTCTTGAGTTCATCCAGCAGCATGCGCAAGGTGGCGCGCTCCATGCGTTCAGGGAATAACCGCAGCATGTCGTCCAGTGCAAGCGGCTCGCGTGAGGTCAGCAGTGCCGCCTCCAGCACGCGTTTCATCTGCGCAATAGTTTGCGTTTCCATCTTTGCCTGGATTTCCATTTTTGCCAGGATTTCCGGCTTCTGCCCTGGGTTGGTTTCTATCGCCATTGCAATGACATCCGCTGAATGAATTTAGGTTTGGCTAAGTTGCAGGTATATGGGCGTGAAAGGCGCTTGCTGGGTGATCTTCAGCAAGCCCTCGCGCGCCAGTTCAAGTATCGCCAGGAAGCACACCACCAGCTTGGGTATGCCATCGTTGACCACGTCGAACAGCGCCGAGAACTCCAGCATATTGTCCTGCTGCAAGCGCCGTAATATCTGGCTCATGTGCTCGCGCACCGAGAGTTCTGCCCGGCCTATCTTGTGGTGCTTGAAATTGCTGGCGCGCTTGATCACCGCCTGCCAGGCGGCCACCAGGTCATCGAGCGAAACTGCTGGCGGTTCCACTTCGACGATCTGCTGGTAATAGGCTTCCGCCACCATGATATCCCTGCCCACCTGCGGCATTTCGTCCAGCTTCTGTGCAGCAAGCTTGATGGCTTCGTATTCCATCAGGCGCCTCACCAGCTCGGCACGCGGATCGTCTTCACTTTCTATTTCCGCGGGTTTCGGCAACAGCATGCGGGATTTGATCTCGATCAGCACCGCAGACATCAGCAGATAATCGCCGGCCAGTTCCAGCTTGATGGCACGCATTTTTTCCACGTATTCCATATATTGGCGGGTAAGCTCCGCCATGGGGATATCCAGGATATCCAGGTTATGCTTGCGGATCAGGTAAAGCAGCAGGTCGAGCGGGCCTTCGAAAGCCTCGAGGTAGACAGCCAGAGCATCCGGCGGGATATACAGGTCATGCGGCAGCTGGGTAAATGCTTCGCCATGGATGCGGGCATCCAGCGTTGGGTTGGCCTGGGTTAGGCTGCTCTGGGTCAGTTGCGCCTGCATCAGTGGCGCACGGTACTGGAAAACACGTTGATCACGATGACACCGCTGATGATCAGGCCCATGCCGACCATTGCCGGCGCATCCAGCGTCTGGCGGTATACCAGCCAGCCGAGCAGCGAGATGAGTACGATGCCCACACCCGACCAGATCGCGTACATGATGCCTACCGGCAACACACGCAGGCTGATCGTCATGAAATAGAACGCCGTGCCGTAGCCCAGGATCACCAACAGCGACGGCCATAGCCGGGTGAATTCCTGCGACGCCTTAAGGGCGGTAGTGGCCATCACTTCGGCCACGATGGCAATGGCAATAGCCAGCCAGGGACTCATAAAAATCCTTTAGCTAATGCAATAAGGCATCGCTTAAGAATAATTCAGGCCCATCACATCACGTACTTCCCGCATGGTTTCGCGGGCCATCTTGCGTGCGCGTTCGCAGCCTTCTGCCACGATGTTCTTTACCAATGCCGGGTCTTGCGCATACTGTGCCGCGCGCTCCTGGATGGGTTTCAATTCCTCCAGCATGCTCTCGATCACTGGCTGCTTGCATTCTATGCAGCCGATGCCGGCCGTGCGACAGCCCTGTTGCACCCATGCCTGCGTGGTTTCCGTTGAGTATATCTGGTGCAATTGCCAGACCGGACACTTCTCCGGATCGCCCGGATCGGTGCGGCGTATGCGCGCCGGATCGGTGGGCATGGTCTTGATCTTCTTGGCGATGGCATCCGGCTGTTCGCGCAGCGAAATCGTGTTGTTATAGGACTTGGACATCTTCTGGCCGTCCAGGCCGGGCATCTTGGATGCCGGTGTGAGCTTGTATTCAGGCTCGACCAGGATCATCTTGCCGCCGCCCTCCAGGTAGCCGAACAGGCGTTCGCGGTCGCCCAGGCTCAGGCCCTGCTGTTCTTCTATCATGGCACGCGCGGATTCCAGCGCTTCGTCGTCGCCGCTTTCCTGGTAGCGCTTGCGCAACTCTTCGTAAAGACCGCCCTTTTTGCTGCCCAGCTTCTTGATGGCAGCATGCGCTTTTTCCTCGAACCCGGCTTCGCGGCCGTAGATATGGTTGAAACGGCGGGCAATCTCTCGCGTGAATTCGATATGTGGGATCTGGTCTTCGCCTACCGGCACCTGGGTGGCCTTGTAGATGAGTATGTCGGCGCTTTGCAGCAATGGATATCCGAGGAAGCCGTAGGTGGATAGATCTTTCTGTGCCAGTTTTTCCATCTGGTCTTTATAGGTCGGCACGCGCTCCAGCCAGCTCAGCGGCGTGATCATGGAGAGCAAGGTATGCAGCTCGGCATGCTCAGGCACACGCGACTGGATGAAGATGGTGGAATTGGCAGGATCGACGCCGGCTGCCAGCCAGTCGATGACCATTTCCCACACGCTTTCCTCGATCACTTCCGGCGTGTCGTAATGCGTGGTCAGTGCATGCCAGTCGGCAACGAAAAACAGGCATTCATGTTCATGCTGCAACCGGATCCAGTTTTTCAGGACGCCGTGGTAATGCCCCAGATGAAGATTCCCCGTGGGCCGCATGCCCGATAAAACACGCTCAACAGCCATAGTTTTTTATTGTCAGATAAAGAGATGGAGCCATTATACGAAATCGTCAAAAGAAAACGTTAGAAATTATTGCGAGCAGGATGACGATGAATGGATTCATGATCTTGGACAGGATGCCGGTGAACAGCAATGCGATCAGGATGAAGAAGCCGTAACGCTCGACCTTGGCGTACTGGAACGCCAGCCGATTCGGCAGCAGGCTGACCGCGATGCGTCCGCCATCCAGCGGCGGCAGCGGGATAAGGTTCAGTACCATCAGCACCAGGTTGATCATGATGCCAACCGCGCCCATATAGGCCAGCGCCTCACTGAAACCGGATTGCACAACCATGCTGAACTTGATCACCAGCACCCAAAAAATGGCCATTACCAGGTTAGACGCCGGCCCGGCTGCCGCCACCCAGAGCATGTCTTTTTTCGGCGAGCGCAGGCGTGAAAAATTCACGGGCACAGGCTTTGCCCACCCGAACAGGATACCGCCCAGCACCAGCGTAACGGCGGGCACGAGTATGGTGCCTACCGGATCGATGTGGCGCAGCGGGTTCAAGGTGATGCGGCCCTGCTCCTGCGCCGTCATGTCGCCGAAATAGCGAGCGATATAGCCATGCGCAGCTTCGTGGACGGTAATGGCGAAGATGATGGGCAATGCAGATACGGCGATTTTTTGTACCGTGCCCAGCGCCGCCAGGCCTTGCAGTAATTCGAACAGCATGGAATTTTCCAATTGAATGAAGATGGGATGGACCTTACCGATCCACCTTTATAAATTGCGCCGCTTCAGCTATTTTCAAGGCCGAACGGCGCAAGATCGCCCGCTCCCGCCCGTATCAGTTGCGGGGTTTCGCCGGTCAGGTCGATGACGCTGGTAGGCTCGGCCTTGCAAGGCCCGGCGTCGATGACGAGGTCAAGCTGGTGCTCCAGGGCGTCGCGGATTTCCCAGGCTTCGTACAGTGGGTATTCCTGGTCCGCCACAGCCAGGGTCATGCTCAATAACGGCCCATCCAGCGCATCCAATATGGCCTGCGTCACTGCATGCTCCGGGACGCGAAGCCCTATGGTGCTGCGCTTGGGGTGCTGCAGGCGGCGCGGCACTTCGCGTGTCGCTTTAAGGATAAACGTGTACTGGCCCGGTGTATTGGCCTTGAGCAGGCGGAACTGGCTATTATCCACCTGGGCATAGGTCGCCAGCTCGGCCAGGTTGCGGCAGACCAGGGTGAAATGGTGGGACTCGTCCACACCGCGGATATCGCGTATACGCGTCTGCGCATCCTTGTTGCCCAACACGCAACCAAGGGCGTAGCTGGAATCGGTGGGGTACGCCACCACGCCGCCGTTGTTGAGGATTTCCACCGCCTGGTTGATCAGGCGCGGCTGCGGATTCTGCGGGTGCACCACGAAGAATTGCGACATCAGTGCGCCTCCATCCTGATGTGGGTATCCGCAGCATTGTCCATCTCCGGCCAGTGCTGCCACACCGGTATGCATCCCGCAGGCAATTCAGGCAGGCGCCCCATGTCCATATAGGAATGCGCAGGGCCATGGTAGTCGGAGCCTGCCGATGCGGCCAAGCCGAACAGCCGCGCAATGTGCGCGAATTCCTGGTACTGCTCGACCGAATGACTGCCGGTGACCACTTCGATGGCGGTGCCGCCCAGCGAACGGAACTCTTCCATCAGCAGCAGCATATTGTTGCGGCCCAGGTCATACCGGCCGGGGTGGGCGATGACTGCTACGCCGCCGCTCTCTATGATCCAGTTGACAGCCTGAGACAGGCTCGCCCATTCATGCTCGACATACCCCGGCTTGCCTTTCACCAGGTACTTCTTGAACACGCTGCGCATATCCTTGGCGTGGCCCTTTTCAATCAGGTAACGGGCGAAATGCGCGCGGCTGATGATGCCCTGTTTGGCATGCCGGTAAGCGCCTTCCAGGCTGCCGGTGATGCCGATGGCGTCCAGCGCGGCAGCCATACCCTGCGCACGGGTGTGCCGACCTTCGCGTATGGCCTGCAACCCCTCTGCCAGCGGCGGATATTCCGGGTCTATTTTCAAGCCGACGATATGCAGGGTGCGCCGGCGCCAGGTCACCGATATTTCAACCCCATCGATAAAGGCGATGCCGTGCCGTTCGGCGACATTGCGCGCTTCTGCCAAGCCGGACACGTCGTCATGGTCGGTGAGCGCAAGTACGCGCACGCCTTGTAAAGCGGCATGCTCCACCAGCTCGACAGGGGTCAGCAGTCCGTCGGAAATAGTGGAATGGCAATGGAGGTCAACCAGGCAGGGCATGATTTACGATTTATTGGCCGAGAATAAAATGGAATACGAAATATAGTGTGCTTAATGATGCCTAAAGCCTTGTGGCACAAGGCGAATCATAGCAAAATACACCCTTTACTTACAGCTAAATCAACGCTCCCCTCCCCTTACCCATCGCTAGTAAGCACCATTAGCCAGCCAATCGCGAAAGCCACGCATGAAATTCCTGTTCGACCTGTTTCCCGTCATCCTTTTTTTCATCACGCTGAAAATCGCCGAGAAATCCGCGTCGGCCAGCCTGGTACTGGGCAAGATTTTAAGCACGCTGGGTATCGCTGCCACGGTCAAGCCGGACCTAGTACCGGTGATGCTTGCGACGATTGCGGTCATTATTGCCAGCATCATCCAGATACTCTGGGTGATGCTGCGGCATGGCAAGGTGGATAAGGCATTATGGCTGAGCGCAGGACTGGTGGTGATTTTGGGCGGCATGACCCTGTATTTCCAGAATGATGCGTTCATCAAATGGAAACCGACAGTACTCTACTGGACCTTTGCCGTGGTGCTGGTAGCTGCCGACCTTATCTGGCATAACAATATCATCCGCGTCATGATGGGCAAGGACATCGGCTTGCCGGAAAGCGTATGGAAGAAAATGAACCTGTCCTGGGCTATCTTCTTTTTATGCCTGGGCATACTTAATTTATATGTCGCGTTCAATTACTCTATCGACACATGGGCAAGCTTCAAGTTGTTCGGCACCATGGGCCTGATGTTCGTGTTTGTGATCGCACAGAGCCTGGCCATCAATAAATACATCACGCTTGAGAAAACAGCAGGAGGCAGTACCGTGGGGAATTCAGCGGAGAAAACCGTGGAAGACAAGAAATAATGTGGTACTCGATTGTGGCAGAAGACACCCCTGGCAGCCTGGAAAAACGGCTGGCAAACCGCCCGGAACACCTGGCGCGCCTGCAGGCGCTGCAGGATGAAGGCAGGTTGTTACTGGCGGGCCCTTTCCCGGCGATTGACAGCATAGACCCTGGCCCTGCTGGCTACACCGGCAGCCTGATCGTGGCGGAATTCGCATCGTTGGAAATCGCCACAGCGTGGGCCAATGCCGACCCATTTATGAACGCTGGCGTCTATGCCAGTGTCACAGTGAAACCTTTCCGGAAAACCCTGCCGGCCTGAATCTGACTTAAAACTATATAAATAGCTTCAATAACTTTACGACCGACTTATGACTTTACTGGCAGATGAAATACGCACCAGGCTTGCCGTGCTGGAACCCGCATTACTGGAAATACAGGACGACAGCGCGATGCATGCAGGCCATGCAGGCAACACTGGCGGCGGGCATTTCACGCTGACGGTGGTTAGCTCGCAATTTTCCGGAAAATCGCAGATAATTCGACATCGCTTAATTTACCAGGCAGTAGCCGATCTTATTCCCAATAAAATTCATGCACTTAGCATACGCGCCTTGTCACCGGACGAACCCGTATCCTGAGTCTTCCCGTGAATCTTACTGAACCTAAATTGGCTTTCTAAAACTAATCAACCAACCCGACTCTAATTAAACACTAAAGGATAATGAATGAAACTAACTAAAAACACGCTGATTGCGCTTGCCGCATTAAGCATATTCTCTGTAGCCCACGCTGCGGAGACCAACATTGCCACCGTGAACGGCAAACCGATCAAGCAATCGCTGGTCGACTACATCACCAAGGATGCTGCAGAACGTGGTCAGAAAGTCGATGACAACGTGCGCGACATCATCGTCAACAAACTCATCAGCAGCGAACTGATCCTGCAGGAAGCCCAGCGCAACGGCCTGGACAAACAGCCTGACTACCTGGCCAAGGAAGAACTGGCCAAGCGTGAGTTACTGGTCAATACTTACCTGCAAGACTACCTGAAGAAAAACCCGGTCAGCGATGCCGACACCAAGGCAGCGTATGACAAGTACAAGTCTGAGCTGGGCGACAAGGAATACAGCGCACGTCATATCCTGGTAGCGACAGAAGCAGAAGCCAAGGACATCATCGCGCAATTGAATAAAGGTGGCGACTTCGCCAAGATCGCCAAGGAAAAATCTAAGGATCCAGGCTCCAAGGAAAAAGGCGGTGACCTGGGCTGGTTCTCACTGGGCGGCATGGTTAAGCCGTTCAGCGATGCATTGGCTGGCCTGAAGAAAGGCGGCATTACTGCCACACCGGTACAGACACAGTTCGGCTGGCATGTGATCAAGCTGGATGATATCCGCGATGCGCAACCACCTGCATACGACAAGGTAAAAGAAGGCCTGCAAAAGCAATTGCAACAACGCAACCTGGAAAAATTGCTGACCGACCTGCGCGCAAAAGCCAAGATCGTGGATAACTCCAAGACTGCTGCGCCTAAGAAATAAGGTAGGAATAAGGCCGCACTTGAAAAGTGATGCCTGAAACGTAATGTAAGTTAGGCTCCGGCAGTGCCGGAGTCAGCAAAAACGGCCTGCTTGCAGGCCGTTTGTTTTGCATGCCCCTGACGATCAATATAGGCAGGAAATATAGGGAAAGCGCGATAGAACTTACTGCGACTATCCGCCTCTATCCATGGAATATGGCACAATAAGAACTATTATCAATTAAGCACTTCCTTCAAGACACGATTCCATGGCTATCCAGCAAACACGATTCATCCCCTTATCCGTCATTCGCTCTCTCGTTGCATGTGCAATGCTCTTTATATCAGGCGCTTCCAGCCCGGCATTCGCTGAAGTCACCAGCGAGGAGAAAGCCCAGACGGCGGTGCACATGCTGGATTATGTCAGCGTCGATTATCCGCAGTTCGTGAAAGACGGTGTCGCCGTCGTGCCTGCGGAATACGAAGAGCAACTGGAGTTTGCGACGCAGGCGGGCACGCTGATATCGGAATTGCCAGGCAATCCGCAACAACCTGCCCTGTTGAAGCAGGCGGCAGAATTACGGGAGTTGATTACGCAGAAGGCAGACGGAAAACACGTATCCGATGTTTCCAATACCTTGCGCATCGCCTTGATCCAGGCCTACAAGCTGACGGTGGCACCCAAGGACGCGCCCGACCTCAACCGTGCAGCCACGCTATTCGCGACCAACTGCATGGCCTGTCATGGCGCCACCGGCCATGGAGATGGCCCCATGGCAAAAGACCTGGATCCGCAGCCGAGCAATTTCCACGATGCAGACCGCATGCGCCAGCGTAGCGTGTATGGCCTTTACAACACCATCACGCTGGGCGTAGGCGGCACCCCCATGAAGGCGTTTACTGAACTGGACGAAGCCGACCGCTGGGCGCTGGCGTTTTATGTCAGCAATCTGCGCATCACGCCAGAGCTACAACAGAAAGATGCAGATGCATGGAAGCAGCGCAGCGGCAAAGCAGATTTTACCGACCTGAAAAGCCTGGTGACTGCAGCGCCCGAGCAAGTGTCGACAACGTATGGCCCGGATGTAGCGGCTGTGCAGCGCTACCTGGTATTGCACCCGGAAGCCCTCAAGCGTACTGGATTCGACCCTATTGCCGTAACCAGGATGAAACTCGGGCAGACGCTTGCGGCCTATCAAGAAGGCGACCGGCAATCAGCACGGCAACTGGCCATCAGTGCTTACCTTGAGGGCTTCGAATTAATAGAAAACAGCCTGAAGAATATCGATGAACCGCTACGCATGCAGGTCGAGCGTGAAATGATGGATTTGCGTGCATCCATCGCAGCGAGCAAACCGGTGGATGACGTCAGCAACCAAATCAGCACGATTTACGGCTTGCTGGATCGTGCAACTGAAGAGCTTGCATCGGGCAGCTTATCCAGTTCTACCGCCTTTATCAGTTCGCTCATCATCCTGTTGCGCGAAGGCCTGGAAGCCGTGCTGGTATTGGCTGCCATCAGTGCCTTTATTGCAAAAACCGGCCGCCGCGATGCGCTGGCGTATTTCCACCTGGGCTGGATTTTCGCCATTGTGCTGGGCGTAGTGACCTGGGTAGCGGCCAATTACCTGCTGACCATTTCAGGTGCAGGGCGTGAACTGACGGAAGGGATAACCGCGCTGATCGCTGCCGTCATGCTGCTATACATCGGTTACTGGCTGCACAGCAAATCCTATGCGCAAGCCTGGCAGAATTTTTTACGCAGCCAGGTCGCTGCCGCCCTCGATAAGCGCACCCTATGGGCAATGGCAGGCGTTTCATTCATCGCGGTCTATCGCGAGTTATTCGAAACCATCCTGTTCTACGAAGCATTGTGGGCCCAGGTTGGGCAGGAAGGCCATTCGGCGGTACTAGGCGGCATCGCCACCGCCGCCATCCTGCTGGCCGTCCTCACATGGACGATACTGCGCTACAGCGTCAAGTTGCCATTGGGAAGGTTCTTTGCTGCAACGGCCAGCCTGATGGCGCTGCTGGCCGTGGTCTTTGCCGGTAACGGCATTGCCGCATTGCAGGAAGCAGGCATGATAGATTCGCATGCAGTCCAGCACGCGATCTCCGTGCCCTTACTGGGCATACATCCAACTGCACAAGGCTTAACGGCCCAGGCAGTCGTGTTGCTATTGATTATCGCGGGGATGGTGTTGACTAAGCGGCAGCAGGCCAAAGCTGCTTAAATAGACTATTCATTAGATGCGTCAAGCGGCCCGCTCACACTGTCCTGAACATGAAATAAACCGCGCCCATCAGGCATAGACCGGCCCATAAAAAATCGAGCTTCATGGGCTGGTGCATGTAAAACACGGCAAACGGCAGGAACACGGTCAGAGTGATCACTTCCTGCAGTATCTTCAGCTGCGCAAGGCTTAAGGCGGTATAGCCGATGCGATTACCGGGCACTTGCAGAAGGTATTCGAACAGCGCGATTCCCCAGCTGAGGAAAGCCGCAATATACCAGGGTTTATCGCTGAGGTTCTTGAGATGTGCATACCATGCGAATGTCATGAAGACATTCGACATGGTAAGCAACAGGATGGTTTTTAGGACGACAGGCATAACGATGTCCTCCTAATTAGATTTCGACTGAATTAGATGGCGGTTTCGCCAGTTTCACCGGTACGGATGCGGATGACCTGCTCGACAGAGGATACAAAAATCTTGCCGTCGCCGATCTTGCCTGTACGTGCAGCCTTGATAATCGCTTCCATGGCAGCTTCCACCATATCGGCACCGACCACTAGTTCGATTTTGATCTTGGGCAGGAAATCCACTACATATTCAGCGCCGCGATACAGTTCGGTATGGCCCTTCTGGCGGCCGAAACCTTTCACTTCAGTGACTGTCAGGCCGTTAACGCCTATCTCCGACAAGGCTTCACGCACTTCATCCAGTTTAAATGGTTTGATGACAGCTTCAATCTTCTTCATGCTTCACTACCTCCCCTAAGTCTATTGTGTGTAACTTTACCGTTAAAAACAAATTTTGATGTTATAGGATAACGCCTGTCTTTGCCAAATCCACGCTGCGTGATGCGCACGCCTAAGGGCGCTTGGCGTCGCTTGTATTCGTTACGGTCTATCAGCGTGGTGACCCGCACTACATCCTGCTCACGATACCCCATGTCGATGATCTCGGAGCGGCTCAGGTCATGCTCGACATACGCCTCCATGATAGCATCCAATATCTCGTATGCGGGCAAGCTATCTTGATCCGTTTGTCCCGGCCGAAGTTCCGCCGAGGGCGGCCGCAGGATGATGCGCTGCGGAATCACTGGCGAAACTCCATTGCGCGAAATACCATTCCGATAGTTCGCCAGCTTGTACACCATGGTTTTCGGCACATCCTTGAGCACGGAAAAACCGCCCGCCATGTCGCCGTATAAGGTCGAGTAGCCGACCGCCATTTCGCTTTTATTGCCCGTGGTCAGCACGATGCTGCCGAACTTGTTGGAGAGCGCCATCAGCAGCATTCCGCGTATCCTGGCTTGCAGGTTCTCTTCTGCGGTGTCGAACGCCAGGCCTGAAAACTCGGCGGCAAGTGTTTCGCGGAACCCCTCGAATAAAGGGGCTATCGGCAATTCGCTATGGCGCACGCCCAGCCCTTGCGCCATTTCCAGCGCGTCCTTGTTACTCATGTCGGCAGTGAATTCGGAGGGCATCATCACAACACGCACTTTGTCAGCACCTAGTGCATCCACCGCAATCGCCAGTGTCAGCGCAGAGTCGATGCCGCCTGACAGCCCCAGCAGCACACCGGGAAAGCCATTTTTGGCGATGTAATCCTGCAGGCCAAGGCACAGGGCACGGTAGATGGACGGCTCGACAGGCAGGTTAGGGACAATCTCCGCAGGGACTGGATTCGCCCGGTTGGCCGGGCTTGTATCCAGCTGGACAATTGCCAGGGCTTCGACGAATTCGGGCAGCTGCTGTACCACGACGCCGGATCTATCCACGACAAAAGATGCACCGTCGAAGACCAGTTCATCCTGTCCGCACACCATGTTGATATAGACCACCGGCAGGCCGGTTTCCGCCACCCGGTCGCGCGCAACGCCGTACCGCGTAGCCTGCTTTTCCATGTGGTAAGGCGAGGCATTCAGGGTCAGCAGCACCTCTGCTCCTGCCTGCTTTGCAAGCCTGGCGGGCTCTGCCTCCCAGATATCGGCGCAGATCAGTACGCCGCACTGCAGGCCGCGATGCTCGAATACCAGCGCGTCTTTCCCCGGCGTGAAATAACGCACCTCATCGAACACGCTATCGTTCGGCAGGATTTGTTTATGGTAGGTGGAAACGATAGCGCCACCCTGCAGCACGGAAGCGGCGTTATAACAAACGCCCTGGTGCGAAATCGGGTGGCCGACCACAACGGTGATGGCGGGCAGGCTGGCTGCCAGTTTCACCAGTGCATCCGCACATACCTGGTTAAAGTCATCCCTTAGCAACAGGTCTTCAGGCGAATAGCCTGTCAATGCCAGTTCGGGAGTCAGCATCATGGTGGCGCCCAGCGCCAGTGACTGCTCTGCGTAATCGATGATCCTGGCGATATTGCCGTCGATATCGCCGACACTGCAATTGATCTGCGCAATCGCGACGTTAATCATGCCTGGCTTGACCATGTCCGGTTCGAGCATCCGTCAATATCCGCTTTCCCAGGTAAGCCTTACTCAAGGGCAGTCTCAATAACTGCCCCCAGCGTCCTTGATCAGCTTGACCATGTCCGGGTTCTGGCCTTTAAGCGCATATACCAATGCTGTCAGGCCGTACTGGTCTTTGGCTTTCACCTTTGCGCCGTTATCCAGCAGCAGCTTGGCCATTTCCACGGAGTCATTGTCGACGGCCAGCTGCAGCAATGGCGTGCCTTCAGAATCCTTATGGTTAACATTGGCGCCCTTGGCAACCAGCACCTGCGCTACCGGCAACTGGGCTTTCTTGACAGCCCAGGTCAGTGCGGTCCAGTCGGACTGGTCTTTTTCCTCGATTTTCGAGCCTTTAGCCAGCATCAATTCCACTGCTTCCGCATGCCCTTCGCGTGCCGCATACATCATGGGGGTAATGCCATAGCGGTCGTGCGCCTTGAGGTCGGCACCATTGTCGATCAATGTGGTGATGGTCGGGATATCGCCATTCTTGGCGGCGTACATCAGCACGCTTTTACCGTCATCGCTCTTGGAACTCGCATCAACCCCATGCTTGACCAGCAATGTCACAAACTCCGAGAACCCGGAAGTGGCCGCCATGCCGAGGGCGCTCCAGCCGGAACCATCACGTATCTTCGGGTCTGCGCCATGATCCAGCAACACATTGGCCGTCGCCACGAAGTTCTTCTTGGCGGCGAACATAAGCGGCGTCCAGCCGCCGCTATCGCGGGCATTGGGGTCGGCCCCTTTTTCCAGCAGTGCCAGCACCACATCCGGCTTATCCTTGCGGGCGGCATACATCAGCGGGGTGATGCCGTTTTCATCGCGGGCATTGGGATTCGCCCCGCTCTTCAGCAAGGCCTTGACGGTTTCCAGATCGCCTTTGGAGGCAGCCGTCAGCAAATAGGGGACGTTCTCTGCTGCAATGGCAGTCATGATGCCAACAAGACAGGAAATGGCCATGAGGGCGATGGCTATATATCGATAAAAAATTCGGCGCATCATGTTATCCAGTGATTAGCCGGGTAGCGTTACATACCCGGCATTTAATACAGTAAAGACTTAACTGTTGCCGGCACTACCTGGCAGCAGCCTGGCCGGCATTAGCCTGGATTGCTGCCAGCACCGCTTCCCCCAACCCTGCAGGTGAGCTAGCCACAATCACGCCAGCACGTTCCAGCGCGGCAATCTTGTCTTCTGCCTTGCCGCTACCGCCGGAAATAATCGCCCCGGCATGTCCCATGCGTTTACCCTTGGGCGCAGTCTGCCCGGCGATATAACCGGCCACAGGCTTGGTCACGTAACTCTTGATATAATCTGCAGCGGCCTCTTCATCCGCACCGCCGATTTCACCCACCATGATGATGGCTTCGGTCTCCGGGTCGGCCTGGAACATCTCCAGGCATTCGATAAAATTAAGCCCGCGGATGGGGTCGCCGCCTATGCCCACACAGGTGGATTGGCCTAATCCCAGCGCAGTCGTTTGATGCACTGCTTCATATGTTAGCGTGCCGGAACGCGAAACGATGCCGACCTTGCCACGTAAATGGATGCTGCCGGGCATGATGCCGATCTTGCATTCGCTTGGGGTTATTACACCAGGGCAATTCGGGCCGATCAGCTTGACGTTATTGGCTTTCAAGGCCGCCTTCACGTTCAACATGTCCAGCACCGGGATACCCTCAGTGATGCAGATGATCAATGGCACGCCGGCATCGCAGGCTTCCAGTATCGAGTCGGCGGCAAACGGCGGCGGTACATAGATCACCGAGGCATTGGCACCGGTTTCGCGCACCGCGTCACGCATAGTGTTGAATACAGGCAGGTCCAGATGCTGCTGGCCGCCTTTGCCGGGCGTAACGCCGCCCACCATCTTGGTGCCGTACGCGATCGCCTGCTGGGAATGGAAAGTACCCTGCTTACCGGTGAAGCCCTGGCATAACACTTTTGTATCTTTATTAACCAGAATCGCCATGTTATGCGCCTACCTTTGTCGACTTGACGGAATCCACAGCCTGCTTGGCAGCGTCGGTTAATCCTGCCGCCGAGATGATCGACAGGCCGCTCTCGCTCAGCATCTTGCGTCCTAACTCTACATTCGTGCCTTCCAGCCGGACGATCACGGGAATCTCCACACCGACCTCTTTCACTGCAGTGATGATGCCTTCCGCAATGATATCGCAGCGCATGATGCCGCCGAAGATATTGACCAGGATGGCCTTCACGTTGGTGTCGGCAAGGATAATCTTGAACGCCTTGGACACGGTTTCCGCCGTCGCGCCGCCGCCGACGTCGAGGAAATTGGCCGGCGCTCCGCCGTGCAACTTGATCAGGTCCATGGTCGCCATGGCCAGCCCGGCACCATTGACCATGCAGCCGATATTGCCGTTGAGCGCAATGTAATTGAGGCCGGCATGGTGCGCTTCGGCTTCCTTGGCGTCGTCCTGGCTCCAGTCGCGCTGCTCAGCCAGGCTTTTCTGGCGGTATAAGGCGTTGTCGTCCACACTCATCTTGCAGTCCAGCGCGACCAGCTTGCCGTCCGTCGTGACCACCAACGGATTGATCTCCAGCAAGGCTAGGTCGTTTTCCTTGAATAATTTGTACAGGCCTTTTGCCAGCTTGGTGAAAGCGCCGATCTGGTCGCCAACCAGGCCCAGCGCGAACGCCAGGTTGCGCGCCTGGAAATCCACCAGGCCGTTCAATGGGTCGCATACTTCCTGCAGTATCTGCTCCGGATGCGTTGCAGCGATCTCTTCGATGTCCATGCCGCCGGCAGAGGATGCCACCATGACGACGCGTTCCAGCGTGCGGTCCACCAGCACCGACAGGTAAAGCTCGCGCGCGATAGGCAATGTCTGTTCGACCAGCAACTGGTGCACGGGCTGCCCATCAGGTGCGTTCTGGTAGGTCACCAGCGACTTGCCTAGCAGGCTATTAGCAAGGGATTGCGCTTCAGCAGCAGAGTTGACGATTTTCACGCCGCCTGCCTTGCCGCGTCCGCCGGCATGCACCTGGGCCTTGACCACCCAGACATCGCCCGCGATCTCCTTGGTGGCAGCTGCGGCCGCTTCAGCGGACTGGGCGATTTGCCCATTGGGGACAGTCAGGCCGTAGCGTTGTAGTAATTGTTTGGCCTGAAACTCGTGCAAATTCATGTGGATACTTTAAGTTGGTGTAAGTCAGTCCGCTATTTTCGCGCAAATCGCGCCGATACGCCACCCTGAGATGGATGGAGTACCGTCAGGAAGCCAATGTCTGGATAAGGCATACGGCTTCCGCCGCGATGCCCTCGCCACGGCCGGTAAATCCGAGCTTTTCGGTGGTCGTGGCTTTCACATTGATGGCATCGATGGGGACGGCACAGTCCTGCGCGATATTGGCGCACATCTGCGCGGTATGCGCAGACAGTTTAGGCGCCTCGGCGATGACGGTGGCATCGATATTGACCACCCCATAGCCCCTGGATTTGAGCAGGGCGACCACATGCTGCAGCAGCTGGCGTGAATCGATGCCCTTGTAACGTTCGTCGGTATTGGGGAAATGCTTACCGATATCCCCCAACGCCGCCGCGCCCAGCAAGGCATCGCATATCGCATGCAACAGCACATCGGCATCAGAATGCCCTTCCAGGCCTTTGTCGTGCGCAATCTCCACGCCGCCTATGATGCATTTACGACCCGTTACCAGCTGGTGTACATCGAAACCCTGCCCGATTCTAATCATGTTGCTCTTTCAATGGTTTATTGTCGTAGGCCAGTATGGCTTCCGCCAGTAGTAGGTCTTCTGGATAGGTGATCTTCAGGTTACGCAATTCACCGGCGACCAGTTTCGGTTCATGCCCCAGGGCTTCGACCGCCTGCGCTTCGTCGGTAGGCTTGCCGCCTGCCTTTACCAGTGCGCGTTTAAGCAGGCCAACACGGAACATCTGCGGCGTCTGCGCCTGCCAAAGGCCGTCACGCGATTCGGTCGCGGCGACGCGTTCTCCAGGGCCGGCACGCTTCAAGGTATCGGCCAGGGGGATGGCCAACAGGCCGCCCACCGCATCGTCCTGCAACGCATCCAGCAATTTATCCAGCAGGTTTACCGTCAGCCCTGGTCGTGCAGCATCGTGCACCAGCACCCAGTCTTCTGAGTCGATCGCCGCTTCCATGCTGAGCAGCCCATTCAACACCGTTTCGGAACGGGTTGTTCCACCGCAGCGCACTACATTCAAGCGCGCATCCGGTGTAAAACCACTGAGGTGGTTATCCCAATAATTATCATCTTTGCTTAATATCACTGTCACAGATCTGATGCGCGGCGATGCTAAAAATACCCGAAGCGCATATTCAATCAGCGGCCGTCCATGCAGGGGCAGATACTGTTTAGGCGTTTCATTGCGCATACGGCTACCGGCACCGGCCGCTGGGATAAGCACATGAAACTGTGCAGTAGGTTGATCGGTCATGCCGGATTTTAGCATGGTTGATTTGCCGGCTATCCTGAACCATCATTGACTATTTACTTACGCTGCCAATCTATGCACTATGATCCATCCATTAAACAGGAATCCACCATGTTCGAGTCTGCAGAATTAGGCCACCAGATACCCAGCGAACTCTATAAGCAGGAAGCGGACAACCTGCGTGAGGCGCTGCTGGAAGCGCAGTACGAACTGGCGGAACATAAGAAATTCCCCGTCATTATCGTGATTGCAGGCGTGGATGGCGCAGGTAAAGGCGAGACGGCCAATTTACTGAACGAATGGATGGACCCTCGTCAGATCAGCACCTACGCGTTCGGCCCCGAGACCAGGGAGGAATCACAGAAGCCGGCTATGTCACGTTTCTGGCAGGCATTGCCGCCCAAGGGCGAGATCGGCATATTTTTCGGCTCCTGGTATTCCGACCCGATCCTGCAGAAAGCCTATGGCGAGATCGGCAAGAACACCTTCGATCATTCCCTCGAAGAAATCGTCCGTTTCGAACGCATGCTCACCGACGAAGGCGCCCTGCTTATCAAATTCTGGTTCCATTTATCCAAGGACAAGCAAAAGCAACGCATCAAAACCCTGCAGAAAAGCCCGGCGACGCGCTGGCGTGTGACCGATCTGGATACCAGGCACCTCAAGCTATACGATAAATTCCGTAATATTGCCGGGCATGCCCTGCGCGAAACCAGCACTGCCAATGCGCCATGGATAGTGATTGAAGGTTTCGATGCCAATTACCGCAACCTCACCGCGGGGAAATACCTGCTGGATGCGATACGCTCGCGGCTCTCGGAAGACGCGAAACGACCAAGAAAAGCCGCTGCTGCAGCTATGATCCAGTCCATCGACAAGTTAAAGATCACCGACACCCTGGACCTCACCCTGTCCATTCCCAAACCCAGGTATAAGGAAGAGCTGGAGAAATACCAGGGCAGGCTGAACCTGCTGACACGCCATAAGAACTTCAGCAAACTGTCCGTGATCCTCGCCATGGAAGGCGCCGATGCCGCCGGTAAGGGCGGCAGCATACGCCGCATCACCCAGGCCATCGATGCGCGTATTTATAACGTGATCCCGGTGGCTGCCCCTACCGATGAGGAGCGTGCACAGCCTTACCTTTGGCGGTTCTGGCGCAACATCCCCGGCCACGGCAGGCTGACCGTATTCGACCGTACCTGGTATGGGCGGGTGCTGGTGGAGCGCGTGGAAGGTTTCTGCAGCGAGCAGGACTGGATGCGTGCCTATGCCGAGATCAACGATTTTGAGGAGCAACTCATCGACAGCAATGCCCTTCTGCTCAAGTTCTGGTTGCAGATCAGCCCGGACGAGCAGCTAAAACGCTTCGAGGAACGGCAGAAGATTGCGTTCAAGCGCTTCAAGATCACTGAGGAAGACTGGCGCAACCGCGACAAATGGGAAGCCTACCAGGCGGCGGTAAGCGATATGGTCGACCGCACCAGTACGGACATTGCGCCATGGACCCTGGTGGAAGCCAATGACAAATACTATGCCCGTATCAAAATACTGAAGGAGCTTTGCGAGAAGCTGGAGAAAAAGCTAGAGGATTAATCAGGAATAAAAAGCGCCATGACGGGCGGTGCAATGCATCGTTAACACAGCCGCTTGCTATAACGAAAGAACAAGCCGCACAGCGACAATGCAAACTTACGCGGCGTGGCTGACGCCTATGATACGGACATGGTCCGCCGCCTCCGGATCGCCTATCCAGAAATTAAAGAATTCACGCACCACTGCCAGGAAGAAAATACGCATCTTGCTGACGGTAAACAAGTGCATCATGGAATCCACAGCCAGGCGATAATATTTATTATTCAGCTCTGGCGCTTCACGCATCTGGGTGATCAATAGCTTCACCAGCTTGGTGCGGGTTTCTATCATGGAAGGGCTGGCGCCATGCTGTTTAAGTGCCAGCGTATACGCATTGACCGGCCAGTTTTCCACGGTACTGAATTTTTCATGCTCGATTTTTTTCCACAGCACCTTGAGGTCGCCCTCCAGCGGTTTCAACTCGTTTATCTCGGGGTCGAATTCCGCATCGCTATACATCGCAGCAATGGTTTTGAAATCCTGCATCCAGAAATGGAAATACTCGCGCACCACCGTCAGGAATAAAGGCCAATCGGCAATAGCCACTATCGAAAGCGTAGTATCCACCACGTCGCGGTAACGCACGCCATCAAGCTCCAGCGACTCAATCGCAGGAATCAGCTTTTGCAGGCAAAGCTCCCTGCGCCGCAAATTCACCAGGTCTGCGCCTTTATTTTGCAGCAGCTTGAAATAAGCGTCCTGTGCTTCTTGCTCACGTGGTTTATTCATGTTGGAATAGTAAGGAAATTAGGCTCATTGATAGATTACGGTCATTTTGGCAAGTTCTGATGCTTTAGCCTAAAAATAATTTGCTTAGACCAAGCATCTTAAAATTTAAACAGCATCTTAAATTTAAACGATATTCAATAATTTGAGCAAGTACAGATGCCGTTTACATAAAGCATGTATATGCCGATACTGACTTAGTAAGACACCCTATTTAGAATAAAATCAGCACAAACCTGCAGGTACATTTTTCACCAGTTAGCGGAAACCCTAAATGACCAATGATCAAGCATTGACCTATATGCATACCCTGCTGAGCTCTATGCTCACCAAAAATGCGTCCGACCTGTTTATCTCGGCGGATTTTCCGCCCGCGATGAAGATAGACGGGAAGATGACGCCAGTGACCCAGCAGAAACTCACCGGCGAATATACCCAGGCGTTCGCCAATGCGCTGATGAGCGAAAAGCAGCGTAAGGAATTCGAGCAGGAGAAAGAGTGCAACTTCGCTATCTGGCCCAAGGAGATCGGCCGCTTCCGTGTCAATGTCTTCATGCAGCAAGAGAAGGTCGGCATGGTGCTGCGTACCATCACCACCAAGATCCCGAATTTCGACGAGATGGGCCTGCCCAACCAGTTGAAGGAGATCATGATGGCCAAACGCGGCCTGATCATCCTGGTGGGCGGCACAGGTTCCGGTAAGTCAACCACGCTGGCGGCGCTCATCGATTACCGAAACGAGAACACGCACGGCCATATCATCACCATCGAAGACCCAGTGGAATATGTGCATCCGAGCAAGAACTGCCTGATCACGCACCGTGAAGTGGGCCGTGACACCAACGGCTGGTTTGCTGCATTGAAGAACACCTTGCGGCAGGCGCCAGACGTGATCCTGATCGGCGAAATCCGCGACCGCGAGACCATGGAATTCGCCCTGGCATTTGCGGAAACCGGTCACCTGTGTATGGCCACCCTGCACGCCAATAGCGCTAACCAGGCGCTGGACCGAATCATCAATTTCTTCCCGGAAGAGCGCCACGCCCAGTTGCACATGGACCTGTCGCTCAACCTGCGCGCCTTCGTCTCGCAACGGCTGGTACCCAAGAAAGGCGGCGGACGCTGTGCCGCCATCGAGATCCTGCTTAACTCCCCATTGGTCGGCGACCTGATATTGAAGGGGGAAACAGGCATGATCAAGGAAGCCATGGCCAAGTCGGTGGAACTGGGCATGCAGACCTTCGACCAGGCGCTGTTCAACCTGTGCGAGGAAGGCCGCATCACCGAAGAGGACGCCTTGCGCAATGCAGACTCGATCAACGAGCTGCGGCTTAAATTCAAGCTGCACGGCAAGGATTCATCGACCAAGGACGCCTCTTCGCGCATCGATCATTTATCGCTGCACGAAGACAAACCCGAGGAAGAAGAACCGGAGCCCGGCATTCCCGGTTGATAGGCACATCTATGGACATGGCCTTATTGATCTGCCTGGGTGCGCTGGCATGGTTCTGGTTTGACAGCGTGACCGCCAGGGAAACGGCCATCAGCACCGGCCGCGACCTGGCGGAACGTACCCAGCTGCAATTGCTGGACGAAACCGTCGCATGCAGCCGCCTGAGGCTGGGTCGCAATACCCGCGGGCGTGTGCAATTGCTACGCACCTATGAGTTCGAAGTCAGTGCCAATGGCGCTGACCGGCTCTCCTGCGAGTTGACACTGCTGGGCAAGCAGCTGACATCGTGGCACATCCCCCCGTATTTGCAACCGCTGCATTAATTTTAAAAATTCAAGTTACTAAGATTGGGTAGGCGTGAATAAAAAATTATGACGTGGCATATGTAAGAATATGTGAGGAGTAATTTTTTATGAGCAACGCCCCCAGTCAACGTAAGTTGGATTTTTAATATGTACGTAGGTCGCTTCGCGCCCTCACCCACCGGTCCCCTGCACTTCGGTTCCCTGGTAGCAGCCGTTGCCAGCTATCTCGAAGCAAGGAAAAACAAAGGTCGCTGGCTGGTGCGCATGGAAGACCTGGACAAGCCGCGCGAGATGGCGGGGGCTGCGGATGGTATTTTAAGCACACTGGAAGCATTCGGCTTCGAATGGGATGGCGCCGTGCTCTACCAGAGCAATCGGCAGCATACCTATGCAGAGACGCTGGAGTTATTGGCGAACGCAGATAAGGTGTATGCGTGCACATGCTCACGCAAGGAAATAGCCGATTCCGCCCAGCATGGTATAGATGGCCTGGTCTATCCCGGGACCTGCCGTCATGGCATTGCCGGCGAAAAGACCGCCCGTGCATGGCGGCTCCGCACAGAAAACAGGCGCATAAGCGTGGAAGATGTAGTCCAGGGCCATATAGAACAGGACATAAGCCGGGATATCGGCGACTTCGTGCTGAAGCGTGCCGATGGCCAGTTCTCATACCAGCTGGCGGTGGTAACGGACGATGCGGACCAGGGCATTACCCATATCGTACGTGGCGCAGACCTGCTCGATTCAACGCCGCGACAGGTTTATTTGCAGCAGCTACTGGGATATCCCTTGCCCAGCTACGCGCATGTACCGGTCGTTACCAACAGCGAAGGTGAAAAGCTGAGCAAACAGACGCTGGCAAAAGCGCTGGACGCGGGTGAGAAACAGCATGAACTGCATCGTGCACTGGCATACCTGGGACAAAAGCCGCCAAGTGAGCTTTGGCATCATTCATTAAGCGATGTATGGCAGTGGGCGGATGCAAATTGGCAACTGGATTCAGTGCCCAGGCAACGTAACCTGAAAGAAGCCGGCTAGCATCACTGCTTCCCTGCAATCGACTCCGCAATACGATTCCTGGCTTCCTGCGGCAATACCAAACCCTCATCCTGCTCGATCCGGCGCGTTAACTGGCGCACGGCTATACGCATGGTATACAGGTGATGCCTGAACTGGGTGCACATGTCGCACAGCGCCAGATGCAGGCGCAGGCTGAATCGCTCGCGCCAGGATAATGGGCGATCCAGCGACTGCGAGATCAGGCGACTGGCCTGCTTACAACTCAACATGTATCAACAACTCCTCATGGCGACGTCAATGTCCTTACGGCATCCATTAGTGAAATATGCCGCTTACTCGATATAACCATCAGTGATGGCCTAGCCAGTTGATTTCCAGGCATTTGCGCAGCCCCATGCGCGCACGGTACAACATGACCCAAGCATTGGTCGTGGTGATGGCCATATCCTTACAGATTTTTTCGTTGTCCTCTTCCTGGATATCCCGCAGGGTAAACAGCATGGCAAGTTTTTTAGGCAACCTGTCCAGGCAGTTCTGCAATATGGCCAGGAACTGCTTTTGCTCAAGCTCGCCATCGGGCATACCCCATCGCTGTGGTTTATCCGCCCAATGCCGGTCATCCCCGGTAAAAAACTCGTCCATCCCCGGCTCATCCGGCAAGCTGTCGCTACCGTATGCACTATCTTCACCCAGGTTTTCAACCGGCTTTTCTCGTGCTTGCTTACGCATCAGGTCGATGATTTTGTGTTTCAGGATGCCGGTCAGCCAGGTGCGCGCAGCAGACTTGCCTTCGAACGTAGGACTCTGGATAGCGGCCAGCAAGGTTTCCTGCACCACGTCTTCTGCCTGGTGGGGATCCCTCAGGCGAGCCAGTGCGAAACGATAGAGATAATCGCCGTGTTCGTTCAGCCAGTCGTGCGCGTTAGGCCGCTCAGTGCCCATGGCGGCCTATATCCGGATGTTCAATTGCACCATGCATCATGCTAATTCAACCCGCCTTTCTGACCCAGGCCGGCTTTGGCTTGCATGCAGCCGATGTACGCTTCAGCATTCGGCGGCTGGCCGGAGCGCTGGGCCTGCCAGATGGTCTCGGCCAGGCAGTCCATCAGGTCATGCTGGGCATCCAGTTCGTTGCCATGGCGGCTTTGCAGTGCAGCATAGGCAGAGGTAATGCCCGGCGGCTGGTTGATGGCGACCTGCTCCAGTATCGACAGGTGCAGGCTCATGTGCAGGAATGGGTTGGTTTCGCCCATCTCAGGGAAATATGCCTGTTCCAGGAAACGCTCTGGCGCATCCAGCACCGGCTGGTATTCGGGATGCATCTGGATGATCTGCACAGCCATGCCTTCCAGCTCGCTTAATGGCTGTTGCTGCTTGAACTTGGCCCAGGCATCGAAAAAAAACTGCCTGACTTCATCGCGGCTGGGATTAAACAATGCCATGCGGGCTCCCCAGGCCGGATTCGGCGCCAGATTCTGCAGTGGATTCGACAAAAAGCGCCAGCACGGCGGAGTACTGCAATAGCTCGCTAGCGCCGTTGACCGGGGCGATCTCGCCATTGCCGTAGAAGCCGATCAGCGGCATGCCGGGGAACTGTTCCTTAAGCAATAACAGGTCACGGTCTACGCCACCGTAGAAATACGGGCCTCGGCCCATACAGGAAAATAACAGGCCGAAATCGGGGCTTGCACCCAATTGCCGGCTTAGCTCTTGCGCAGTTTTTTCCAGGCCCGCCAGGGCAGTTTCCGCATCGCGTATCGCCCAGCTGAGGTACTGCCCTTCTGCTACGCGCCTGGAAATGGTGACGGAGCCTTCGCCGTCATTGCCGCATAGCAATGTGGATAACTGGTAGTCGCCTTGTGCAATGATTTCCGGGCTATCCGCATACACTGCCATTAGCAAATGCAGTGGCAAGGCATCATGCCCATGGCAGGCATGCTGCAATGACTTCAGCGCATGCTGGCCGCCGAGCGCCTGCACGTTATGCCCGTCTACCGCAGTCACCTCGGCAGGCTCAGTGAGCAGGCGCAGGCCATGATCCGCTTTTACAGCGCCATTGACGCCGTTTAAGGAAGCTTCGCATTGACCGGTCACGGCCGCATTGGCATTTTGCCAGACCGAGAACGGGCCCTGCCCCAATGCATCGCCCGACACACCGCCGAAACGCAGGCCTGGCGCGGCTAGCCAATTGGTGTTGATGGCATTGGGCGCTGTCAGCGCTAATAGCAACTGGCTGTCACCCGCATGGATATTGGGCTGCAGGCCGACGTCGCCGGAGAAGACCATGGCGGCCACCGCCGGTGCATCCAGCACCCAATCCTGGTCCGTGAAGATGCCCAAGGCGGAACAGCCCATCACCTGTATGCAGCTGGCTGCCTTGGCAGCCGCGCGGATAGCAGGCAATGGATCGCTGGCGAATTCAGACGTCAACAGCAGCAACACGCTGCTGGCGATCTCGATATCCAGTGTTTCCATCGCCTGCGCGACCGCCTGCGCCGCCAATTCCGGGGAGGGTGATTTACCGACGGCTAATCCTGTTGCAACGCTCATCCGACCTCTTTTTAAGTGGAAATCATGATCTGGAAATTATTTTAATTAACTGCTTATAAAATCTTAATGCTTAAAAACATTTGGCTTTGTATTCGCACAAATCGACAATCACGCACTCACTGCATTTCGGCTTGCGCGCCACACAAGTATAGCGCCCATGCAGGATGAGCAGATGGTGCGCGTCCCGCAGGTATTGCTGAGGGACCGTCTTTAAAAGTTTGAGTTCGACCTGCAGCGGATTTTTACCTGGCGCCAGCCCGATGCGGTTACCCAGGCGAAAGATATGCGTATCCACAGCAATAGTCGGCTCGCCGAAAGCGGTGTTAAGGATGACATTGGCGGTTTTGCGGCCGACACCGGGCAATCGCTCAAGCTGCGCACGCGTTCTTGGCACCTCGCTATTGAACTCTTCTACCAGCATCTGGCACGTGGCCAGTACATTCCTGGCTTTGGCATGGTACAAGCCGATGGTACGGATATACGCTTCCAGCCCTTCCAGGCCAAGAGCAAGTATCTTCTGCGGCGTATTGGCGACAGGGAACAGCTTCGCCGTGGCCAGGTTCACTCCCTTATCGGTCGCCTGTGCCGACAAGATGACAGCAATCAGCAACTCGAATGTGCTGCTATGTACCAGTTCGGTAACCGGCTCAGGAATGGCGATGCTCAGGCGGCGAAAAATCTCGAGGCGTTTTTCAGTGTTCATGTCGGGGGATCGAAAGTGGGGGCGCGACTGCTAACTGGCAGCATCGTTCTTTTGCGATCTTGCCTTCGCCATGGCGGCTGCGATGGCGGCTTTTTTCAAGGCGGCAGGTGATGAAGCGGGTGGAACGTAGCTCCCCGGCATAGCGGCCAATGATTTCGGTGTACGCGGCTGGCGGGCCAGGCGAAGCTGTCGAGACTCATGGCGGCTACGGGCAATATCCGCTGATTTCCTGGCCTCTATTGGGCTTGAAGGCGCCTTGGGTGCCTGCAAGCTGATGCAATCCACCGGGCAAGGCGGCAGGCAAAGCTCGCATCCAGTGCATTCTGCCGCAATGACGGTATGCATCTGCTTGGACGCGCCCAGGATGGCATCCACCGGGCAGGCTTGTATGCACAGTGTGCAGCCTATGCATGTGGCTTCGTCTATCACTGCCAGGAATTTAGGCTTGTGTACCCCATGATCCGGATTGAGCGGTTTGTAAGGCTGATCCAGCAGGCCAGCCAGCGCATGTATACCGGCATCGCCACCAGGCGGGCATTGATTGATATCCGCCTCATGCGAAGCCAATGCCTCTGCATACGGCTTACAACCGGGATAGCCGCACTGGCCGCATTGCGTCTGCGGCAATATGGCATCGATGCGCACTATTAATAGCTCGGCATTCATCCGTGAGTCAGTACCAGTTGGAGATTGGGATCAGTGCAGGATTATACGAGTTTAAGCGAGCCGGAAGTAGCTACGTCGGCCTGAAAATCAAGATGGCGAATATGGTGCGGAATATAGCCCTGGATAATGTCCAAAAGAATGCCAAAAGGAATGCCAGGTCAAACAGCCAACTTAATGTTTAAGATGTAAAAAGCGTACTCCTGGCGGGGTAGTTTAAGTTAAAATGCTTTGATTTTATTTAATCGTCAGGTTCAATCATGCTGCAAGGCAGTCTCGTTGCCATCGTCACCCCTATGCATGAGGATGGTGGTCTTGATATTCCCACGTTACGCACGTTAATCGACTTCCATATCAAAGAAGGTACGGATGGCATCGTCGTGGTCGGCACTACAGGCGAATCGCCCACAGTGGATATTGAAGAGCATTGCCTGCTGATCAAGACAGCGGTGGAGCATGTGGCCGGCCGTATTCCCGTCATCGCCGGTACGGGCGCCAACTCTACCCGTGAAGCCATCGAACTGACACGGCACGCAAAGAACCTGGGGGCGGATGCCTGCCTGCTGGTTGCCCCCTATTACAACAAACCCACGCAGGAAGGCCTGTTCCAGCATTACCGCGCCATTGCCGAAGCCGTGGATATCCCGCAGATTTTATATAACGTACCGGGCCGGACGGCCTGCGACATCAGTAACGACGTAGCGATACGCCTGGCAGCGATCCCCAACATCGTGGGCATCAAGGATGCCACCGGCAGCATAGAACGCGGTACCGACCTGATTTTACGCGCCCCCGAAGGCTTTGCCGTTTATAGCGGCGATGATGCAACCGGCATGGCCCTGATGCTGCTGGGTGCACAGGGCGTCATCTCGGTCACCGCCAACGTAGCACCCCGGCTCATGCACGAAATGTATATGGCAGCCACTGCCGGCAATGCAAAACAGGCATGCAAAATCAATGCGCAACTGTTTGCATTGCATCAAAAACTGTTTGTCGAAGCCAATCCTATCCCAGTCAAATGGGTACTTAACCGCATGGGTCTGATAGGTCCAGGCTTGCGCCTGCCCCTGGTTGCCTTGTCTACGCAACACCATGAAACTTTACATAGCGCGATGCACTCCGCCGCTATCCTCTAGATGCCGCAGTGATTAAATTAAGAGAACCCGCATGAACCATTTCAACCGTCTCTTCAATGCCAGATCGTTAGTAGTAGCCAGCCTTGCCAGTGCCCTGCTCACCGGTTGCGATTCGATACCGTTCGTAAACAACACTCCCGACTATAAAACGGCAGGACGTGCGCGCCCGCTGGAAGTGCCCCCGGACCTGACCTCCATCTCATCCTCGGACACGTTCAGCGTGCCGGGCGCAGCCACTACGTATTCCGAATACAGCCAGGGCCAGGGTGAACAGGCTGAAGACCAGCAAAAGATATTGCCGAATCCTGACAATGTGCGCCTGGAACGTGCCGGCTCGCAGCGCTGGCTGGTCGTGCAGGCGTCCCCTGAAAAGATCTGGCCGGCCATCCGTGATTTCTGGTCCGAACTCGGGTTCGCAGTGCGCGTAGAGAATCCGCAAACCGGCGTCATGGAGACCGAATGGGTAGATCCATCCAACCTGACCAAGGACGATAAAGGCAATTACCTGGATAAATTCCAGGGCTGGCTGGACAAGCTCAATACATTGCAGAATCGCCAGAAATTCCGCACACGTATCGATTACGGCCCGGATGCCAACACCACTGAAATTTACCTGAGTCACCGCTCCGTCAGCGATGTGCAGGACGATGGCAAGGAGCGTGTGCTGACATCGGCAGGCGTCATCGAAAACGGTTACAGGCTCAGGACAAAATCCGATGAAGTGCGCTCCGATGCAGAGGATATCGATGCTGAATTGTTACGGCGCCTGATGGTGCGCCTGGGGGTTGAAGAACAGAAATCGCGTGCCATCGTCGCTTCGGTGAACAATGAGTTGCGTGCCTCCATCAATAAAGAAACAGATGGCACGCTGAACCTGGCTGTCAATGACCAGTTCGACCGCGCATGGCGCCGTGTCGGCCTGGCGCTGGATCGTGTCGGGTTTGTAGTGGAGGACCGTGACCGCTCCAAGGGACTGTATTACGTGCGCTATACCGATGTCGACATCGATCTAGGCCCCACAAAAAAGAAAGGCCTACTGGATAGCCTTAAATTCTGGGGGGATGACGAGGACGCTAAAAAAAGGACCAAAGACACTGCACCAACAGCCAGCAGCAATCCCGATATCGATGCGACACCCGCATCGAAAAAGAACGATAGCGGCATGGTAGACAAGCTGAAGTTCTGGAAGGCGACGGATGTGGAAAAAGTGGACCCCAACAAGCAGTACCGCGTAAAGATAGACGAAACGGGCGACACTTCGGTGATCACCATCCTGGATAAGGATGGCGACCGCAACCGTTCGAATACAGCGAATCGCATCATCAACCTGCTGTATGAACAACTGAAATAATTCCATCCGTTGACTGCCTGGGAAAAATAATGCGCTTTTCTTCACTGGGTAGCGGCAGCAACGGCAACGGCCTTGTCATAGAAAAGCATAACACCCGGCTATTGCTGGATTGCGGGTTCGGCCTGCGCGATGCCGTCGCCAGGCTGAATCGCGCGGGGATTGATCCGGAGCAGCTATCCGGCATCCTGGTCACGCATGAACATGATGACCATGCCGGCGGTGTCTTCAAACTCGCCAATAAATTCCGGCTCCCGGTTTTCCTCACACATGGCACGTATACCATGGTTGAACGGCATCTACCTGCTCAGCCAGGGTTTGACATCCATATCATCGACAGCCATACACCCTTCGCTGTCGACGACCTTGAAGTGCATCCTTTCCCGGTTCCGCATGACGCCCGGGAGCCTGTGCAATACGTGATAGAGGATGGCGTTTACAAATTAGGTATACTGACGGATACAGGCGCCACTACGCCGCACATACAGGCAATGCTGAGCGGCTGTGATGCGCTGGTACTGGAATGCAATCACGACCTCGACATGCTGATGAATGGGCCATATGCCTGGTCGCTTAAAAAGCGTGTCAGCAGCCGACTGGGGCATCTGGATAACCACACGTCTGCGAGCATACTGGCAGGGCTGGATACCCGGAAACTCAAGCATATCGTGGCAGCACACCTGAGCGTTAAGAATAATTCGCCGGATCTCGCGAGTAAGGCGCTGAGCAGTGCCTTGAATTGCGCAATAGACTGGATAGGAATAGCCGATCAGGAGCTTGGGTTCGACTGGAGAGCCTTGAACTGATCGTCGTTAATTAATCCCATGTTGTCAATGAGATAACCATGGGAAATAACTTGGTTATACCACGCAATACAAAAGCAAAAAGCCGACATAACGTCGGCTTTTTGCTTGTCTCACCTGCTAAATTGTATTGGTTCTACTGCAACCAATACCAACCGTTGCTGGCAGCATCGCCTTTTCAAGCGATGCTGCTGTATGAAACCGGTTTTGCTTGAAACTTACTTAGCTTCAGCAGGAGCTGGAGTAGCTTCAGCAGCTGGTGTTTCTGGAGCTGGAGTAGCTTCAGGAGCAACTTCTGGAGCTGGAGTAGCTTCAGCAGGAGCAGCAGGAGCTTCAGCAGCTGGCGCTTCAACAACTGGAGCTTCAGCAGGAGCTTCTTCTTTTTGACCGCAAGCGGTAAGAGCAAGAGCTAGCAGAGCGGCGAGCAGAGCGGAACGTGTCATTTTTGTATCCCTTAACAATGTTGTATGTAAATAAAACCAGTACGGCAACTCATGTAGACTTTTACCGAGTGACGAAAATTCTACCACCTCCTTTAAAAAAAACCACTACTTTATTCAATTCCGCTTATTCAATGGGCACTTGGCCGCTTTTGCTTCTTAAGCTGGAAGTGGTAATCGTTCCTGCAGGATGCGTCAGTCTACCCTGATCATCACGTTATTTTCACCGGATTGCGCCGCAGACGATCGGCTTAAAATGGCCCTGCTTACTTCGTCCCGCGACTGCATGGTGCCACCTAAGTCCAGCCATTGCCCTCGTACCACCCTCACCACGGTGGAAAGCTGCTGGAAATCGGTGATGCCCGAAGAGTTGAGCTGGGCGATTCTCGGCGTGATTTCAAGCTCTACCTGGTTGCCTATCAACCGCGGACGCACTGCGAAGCCGGTGGTGATATCGCGATATTCGGTTGTCGACTGGATGACACGGTAACGTTGCGTCAGCTGCATCCATTGCGATGTGAACGGCACCGATTGCCCGACGCGGATAAACGCTCGCTCGCCCTCAAGCACCGTTATAAACTCGCTGCCCCGCTGGCCGATGTCGCTTTGCTGTTCGTCCATATCCAACTGCAAGCCATCCTGCTGCCGTCCTCTTGAGGTAGTACTTGAGCCATTAGACGGGATACGAACCGCCACATCGCCTGAGCGCACCGTGCCAGAGGCGCCGAATCGCTGACCCTGGCTTCGTAGGCTGGAATCATGGCTGACGGTAATGCGCAGGTTGCTTTTTTCCACATCCAGCGTGGCAATGACCTGCTCGATCTGGCTCATTCTTTCCGGGGTAGTGCGAATCAGCAGGTTGTTCTGTACTGCACTGGCAGTGCCTCCCTCACCCACCATGGATTGCACTGTAGGCAATATCTCCTGCGGAAACTGGTGCTGGAGTGTGATGATTTTCAACTCGCCGCCGCCGGCATAGACAAGGACCGGCAATAGAGCAGCAGCAAGGAAACCAAGCAATACGCGTTTTAAGATCATTACGGTTCCTTATGTATCTGGCTTTTTATTTCACGTGTGGCTTAACATACCTGGCTTTATCAAATTTCACCTGTTACAAGCCCTATTACTACAACCCCTGTTACAACCCAAGCGTACTGATGGATACCGTATGGCTTGTAGCCTGCATCAATTCCTCAAAGCGCATGTTGAGCATGCCTGCCGTTTCCATATCCTGCATATCGTATTTGAACCGTGCCTAGTCAATATGGAACCTGCGTACATAATGCGACTGGTCGGCAAGCACGAACGTATCCTTTGCCGACTGCACCTGTTCGCTTGCCTGGAACACGGTCATGGCATGGCTATAGAGTTGCAGCAGGCTGAACAAACGAGGGCAACCGGCCTGGAACCTGGAGGCGTCCTGCAGGATGATCACTAGCCGTGCATGCGGCTTATTCGCCAGGAAATCGCGTATGCGCTCGTAACGCGCAGACCCGCCATAAGCGCCACGGGAAAAATCCTGGTCGAATATCAGCAGTTCGCGCTCAGCACGCGCAATGACCAGATCGAGCGCAGCTTCGTAGTTTCTCTCGCCAAGGATGACTTCGCCCGCATTCAGTTGGCCGGATTTGTCTGCTCGGGTGTTTTCTTCGGGAGTTTCACTCATTGCCGTTCCTTCATCATCTTTCCCCAAGAATCCCCTCGACTGGCATTCTTATTAGCAAGTTCAGTGGCCGGGGAATTGCAGATAGCCTGCCGAATACCATTCATGCAGCAAGCGCCATAATGGCTCATCGATGTCGCCGGCAACGCTGCCCGGCAACGTGCGCTTATCCGCCAGATCCATCAATATCGTCGCAGAGGATGGTTCCTGGATGACGATATCGCCATTGATGAACATATGCCTGTCATTGAATAACATGCGGCTTTTCAAATCAAGCGCTATGCCCGATGAATTAACGCGCTTGCGGAATGTGGCCAGGCTGATCGCCCTGGGCACGGCGAAGACGACATCTGCACCAGGTTCTGACAGGTAACGGCCAAGAAATTCCGCCACGTCGCTGCGTTGCCAGCGAACCTGCTCCAGCATATCGGAGACTTTATCGATCATATGCGCATGAATCTCAGCGGGATGCGCCTGCAACGCAAGGTCCGGGTCTGCATATAACCGATGCGGCTGCGATTTCTCCTGTAAAAAGGCAAGGAATTCGCTGGCCAGCTCCTGCTGCGAAGGTGCGCGGAACCCGATGGAGTAGGTCATGCAGTCGCCTACCGCGACACCCCAGTGCGCAAGGTGCGGCGGCAGGTACAGCATGTCGCCGGGATTCAACACCCATTCTTGCTCCGTATGGAAATTGGCCAGGATGCGCAACGGTGCACCTTCCACCAATGCCAAATCGGTTTGCCCGCTGATGCGCCAAAGACGCTGGCCCTGCCCTTGCAGCAGAAACACGTCATAGGAATCGAAATGCGGCCCGACTCCGCCGCCATCCGGCGCATAACTGATCATCAGGTCATCCAGGCGCGCATGGGGGATAAAATCGAACTGCTGTAATAAATCCGCCCCGTCCTGCAGGTGCTGGTTCACGGCCTGCACCAGCAATGTCCAGCCTTTTTCAGGCAGTTTGAGGAAATCCTCTTCTTCAAACGGCCCCTGCTGTAACTGCCAGTCTTGCTTGAACTGGGTGACCAGCCTCGATTGGACGTCTTCCTCGCATGCCATTCCCGCCAGTTCTTCCGGACTCAGGAAACCATCGAAACCTGGCAGTGCCGCGCGAATGAGTAGCGGTTTTTTTTGCCAGTATTCGTCCAGGAAATGCGTGGCGGTAATCCCGCCCAGCAAGCTTAACGGCTGGTCTAATGACTTGAGTGGTTTCACAGGTTTTTTCATATTTACATGATATCGCATTGCTTTACGTATCCATAAATGAGGTAGAATTTATCCATCCCATCTTTGCGTATCTTTTATGTTGCAGCTTGGCTCAGCCGCCCCGGATTTCTCTTTGCCCGATTCTGATATGGAAATACTCAAGCTTTCCAAATTCCGCGGAAAGACAGTCGTATTGTATTTTTATCCCAAAGACGACACCCCGGGTTGTACCACCGAGGCTATTGAGTTCAGCGACCTGGAAGATGAGTTCACCAGGCAGAATGCTACGGTGATCGGCATAAGCAAGGATGATTGCATGAGCCATGCAGCGTTCCGCGACAAGCATGGATTGGCCATCAACCTGCTCTCCGACCAGGACGGCCATGTATGCGAGAAATACAAGGTATGGCAGGAAAAGGAAAAAGACGGTATTCGGAAGATGGGCATCGTGCGCTCCACCTTTGTCATCGATGCCGAGGGCATATTGAAACATATGCAATATGGAGTAGTGGCGAAAGGCCATGCATCCGAAATACTGGAACTTATCAAAACCTTATAACACCAACCGTTTACTAAACCGAATACGATCGAAAGAAAGATGACTATGCAAATCGCCATGAATACCGTTGTAACCATGACTTACGAATTAACCGATGCGGACGGCAATGTGCTGGAATCCAGCAGCGATCCTGTCAGCTACCTGCATGGCGGCTACGACAATATATTTCCACGCGTAGAAGAGGAATTGCACGGTAAATCCGTGGGCGATGTGGTGGAGATCACGCTGGAGCCGGCAGACGCATTCGGCGAATACGATGAAGAACTGGTCCAGGTCGAGCCTGTTTCCGCATTCCCCAGTAAAGATATCAAGGTCGGCATGCAGTTCGAGGGCGAAGACGCAACGGGTGAAGTGATCTTGTACACCATCACCAATATCGAAGAAGGCAAGGCGGTAGTGGATGGTAACCATCCCTGGGCAGGTGAACGTGTCCTGTTCAAAGCCACCGTCACCGCTGTGCGTTCCGCCAGCAGCGAAGAGGTGCAGCATGAGCATGTGCATGGTGCAGGCGGCCATCACCACTAAACCTCTAATAGCCAACGGCCAATAAAAAAGCACCTTCGGGTGCTTTTTTATTGGCCGTTTAATTTTTCGTTCAGTGGAGTCGCACTCGATGCGCGATCATGCAGCCTGGATAAATAGATAGCGGGCTTCGAGATCCTGCGCCGGCACAGGTTTGCTGAAGTAATAACCTTGTGCAGCATCGCACTTCTGCTCTTTCAGGAAATTCAACTGCGCCTCCGTTTCCACACCTTCCGCCACAAGCTCCAGCCCAAGGTTATGCGCTAATGCAATAGTCGCCGCACAAATCGCGGCATCGTTGGCATCGCTTTCGATATCTTTAACGAACGAGCGGTCTATCTTCAGGCGATCGAATGGCAATAACTTGAGGTAGCTCAACGATGAGTAACCCGTGCCGAAATCATCGATAGCCAGTGTAATGCCAAGGCCGCGTAACTGGTTGAGCAGGTCGATGGTGGCCTGCGGATTCTCCATCGCCACGCTTTCCGTTATCTCCAGCTCCAGGTCGCCTTTTTGCAGGTCGAACTGGCGCATGGTGTGCGCTACCATCTCCAGCAGGTTTTTGGCCCGTAGCTGGCGCGCCGAAAGGTTGACCGACATGCAGATATCCAGGCATCCCCTGTCGCGCCATTCCCGCAACTGGCGGCATGCTTCCTTCAGCACCCACTCGCCAAGGGTGACGATCAAATCGCTTTCTTCGGCGATGGGAATGAATTTCAGCGGCGGGATAAGTCCCTGCTCGGGGTTCTGCCAGCGCACCAGTGCTTCCACGCCAGTAATACGCCCTGTCTGCAGATCCATCTGCGGCTGGTAATGCAGGACGAACTGCTCGTGCAGCAATGCATGCCGCATGCTGTTCTGCATCTGCATCTTTTCCCTGACGGCAAATTTCATCTGCTCGGTGAAGAACTGGTAGTTGTTACGGCCGGCGCTTTTTGCGAAGTACATGGCGGTATCTACGTTCTTCAACAGATCGTCCACTGTTTTTCCGTCACCGGGATACATGCCGATGCCGATACTGGGCGTGCTATGCAGTTCGTAGCCGTCGATCAGGTAGGGGCGCCCCAACTGGTTGATGATTTTTTCCGCCACGTTCGCTGCAGCGTCAGACGTTTCGATGCCCATCAGGATAAGCACGAACTCGTCCCCGCCCAGGCGCGCCACAATGTCACTGTTACGCACACAGCCGCGTAGCCGCTTGGCCACTTCGACCAGCAGGCTGTCGCCCACGTGATGGCCCAGGGTATCGTTGATCTCCTTGAAATGATCCATATCGATCATGATGACGGCGAGTGATTCTTCATCAATGGCGATATTATTGATCGCCAGCTCCAGGTGCAGGCGCAGGGCCATACGGTTAGGCAGGCTGGTGAGTGGGTCGTGGTGGGCCAGATGGTGGATACGGTCCTGCGCCACCTTACGTTCGCTGATGTCACTGAAGGTGTAGATGTAGTGGCTGACTTCACCCTCCTCATCCTCTACTGCATAAATGGTAAGGGAGTTGGGATAGATGGTGCCATCCTTGCGTGCGCCTATTGCTTCGCCGTGCCAGTAGCCTTCTTCCCTGACACTGTCGCGGATGCCCTGCAGCTCTTCCGAGGTCGAACGTTTCATGACTACGGTTTCCGCCATCTGCCCTTCCACTTCAGGGGAGGAAAACCCGGTCAACCCGGAAAATGCAAGGTTCACCGACACCACCTTATCCTGGATATCGGTGATGACGATGGCTTCGTTCGAGCCGTGGAAGACACTGGCAGCCAGGCGTAGCTGGGCGTCGCGCAGCTTGATATCGCGCAGCTCTTTCAACCATTTGTACACCAGGCCGGCCAATAGCAGCGAAAGCACAAAGCCTATACCCGTATAGACATTGCTCAGCATGCTCCCCTGCAGGCTTTGCCAGCCCCGTGCCGGCATTGCTGCAAGTTGCCAGTGCTGATCGCCAGGCAATACGATATCCAGCAGGACCGGATCTTGGTTAAACACCTCCTTGTCACCGTAGATAAGGTCGCCCTGCGAGCCCAGCCCATTCTTGCCGCGTAAACCGTATGCGTTTTTCGATACGGGATTATTGATGCCGCTGCTGCTCAGCAGGGAATCCGCATTCAGCACGATAGACACCAGGCCCCAGTATGTTTCCGAGGTATGCAGCTTTTTATTAGGGATGGTGTAGATGGGGAAGCGGTTGATGAACCCTTTACCACCCTGCACCAGCGTGACCGGCCCGGCAAATACGAAGCTGCGCGTTTTCATCATGCGTAGCACCGCATCGCGTTGCTCCTCATTGTCCATGTAACGTAAGCCGACCGCTTTTTCATTGCCTTGTAAGGGGAACACGTACTTGACCACATTGGCGGGCGCAATCGCGATATTGCGCACATGCTCGCCGTAGCTAAGCACATGCCCGGCCATGCGCGCTATCTCATCTTCCTTGAATGACGGGTTGGCCCCGATATAACTGACCAGCCCGAGGGACAGGTAGACCGAGCTATTGACCTCACTCTCCAGGCGCGTCCTGACCAGGCCGGCCTCCGCCGTGACGCTGTCACGAATGATTTGCCTGGCACGTTCGGTTTCGATGGAATTAAGGTAAACGGTGGTGGCAATCAGCAACAAGGCCACTAGCAGTGATATCACGACCGGCACCCATTGCTGGCGAAATGAAAGCGGATTCCGGAGGTAGATAGAGGGCGTTATTCTCATTATGGCGTCAGATCATGTACTTTCATTCCAGGTTTCTTGAATCCGGATTCATTAAATCCAGGTATCGCGGAGAATAAGACGCTACTTTCAGATAACGGCTGACCGTTGCCTAACTTTATACTCATACCTGCCCTTTGCATCATATAAATTGCAAATGCGGGTATTTTGTTGACCACTCAGAGCAAGGATTTCAAGCGATACAGTGCCTCCAGTGCCTGCTTGGGCGTCAGGTCATCCGGATCCAGCAATTCAAGTTCGCTCAACGCTTCGGGAAGAGGCTGTTCTGCAACGGTTTCGCTTTGGACAAACATATCGTCCTGCCGGCTCGACAGCCCGCTCTGCTGAGCCACCTGGTTGACTTCCAATTGCACCAGCTTGCGCCTCGCAGCGGCCACGACCGATTTGGGAATGCCGGCCAGTTGCGCCACCTGCAGGCCGTAACTCTGGCTGGCGGGGCCTTCCTGCACACTATGCATGAAAACGATGCCCTTGCCGTGCTCGACAGCATCCAGGTGCACATTGGCCACTTGTTTATACTCTTCCGCCAGCCTGGTCAGCTCGAAATAGTGAGTAGCAAAGAGGGTGTAACTGCGGTTCTTTTCCAGTATCTGCCTGGCAATCGCCCACGCCAGCGCAAGACCGTCGAAGGTGGAGGTGCCGCGGCCGATTTCATCGAGCAGCACCAGGCTATTCGCAGTGGCGTTGTGCAGGATATTGGCTGTTTCCGTCATTTCCACCATGAAGGTCGAGCGGCCGCCGGCGAGGTCATCCGAGGCGCCGATACGCGTGAATATACGGTCTATGCTGCCGATCCTCGCCGAGCTGGCGGGCACGAAGCATCCGCAATGGGCCAGTAGCACGATGAGTGCAGTCTGCCGCATGTAGGTGGATTTACCGCCCATATTGGGGCCTGTGATCAGCAGCAATTGGCGGTAAGGCGACAGCAGCACATCGTTGGCGATGAACGGCTGGGCGATCTGCTCCACCACGGGATGCCGGCCGCCGGTGATTTCCAGCACGGATTCGTCGACAAACACCGGCGACACGTAATTGAGGGCGATGGCACGTTCGGCGAAGGTGCAGAGAACATCCAGCGTAGCCACCGCCGTGGCATTGGCCTGCAGTACGGCAATGTGCGATACCAGCGCCTGCAATACTTCGTCGTAGATCACCTTCTCGCGGGCGAGCGCACGGTCGTTGGCGGATAGCACTTTATCCTCGAATGTCTTCAACTCCGGCGTAATAAAGCGCTCGGCATTTTTCAGCGTCTGCCGGCGGCGGTAATCCGCAGGCGCATGCTCGGCCTGGGCACGGCTGATCTCGATGTAGAAACCGTGCACGCTGTTGTATTCGACTTTCAGATTACTCAGGCCCGTGCGTTCCCGCTCGGCGGCTTCGAATCTCAGCAGGAAATCGCCGCAATTGGCCTGGATGCCGCGCAGCTCATCCAGTTCGGCGTCGTAGCCGTCCGCGATGACCCCGCCCTCACGCAACACGACAGAAGGTTCAGGTTGGATAGCCCGTGTCAGCAAGTCATTTGCAGCCATGGGAGGTTGTAATTGCATAGCCAGGGTCTCCAGCATGCCGGAGGAAAATGTTGCCAGTGCTTTTTCCAGGAGCGGCAGTTGCGCAAGGCTATCGCGCAGGCCGGACAGGTCGCGCGGACGTGCCGTCTTGAGCGCGATCCTGGCGGTGATGCGCTCGATATCGCCGATAGACCTGAGCATGCTGCGCAAATCGGTATGGCCATCGCGCGCTATCAGTGCCGAGACCGCCTCATGACGGGCGATGACATCATTGCGTTGTTGCAGGGGATGGTGCAGCCATGAGCGCAGTAAACGCGCGCCCATGGGCGTCTGGCAGGTGTTGATGAGCGAAAACAGCGTGGGCGCCGCTTCCCCGCGCAATGTCTGGTCTATCTCCAGGTTGCGCCTCGTGGCTGCATCCAGCTGGATGTACTGGCTGGCCTGCTCGACGACCAGGCCGCTGATGTGCGGCAAGGCCGTACGCTGGGTATGCTTGACATAATCCAGCAGCGCCCCGGCGGCGGCGATGGCAGCGGTCATATCCGCCGCGCCGAAGCAGGCCAGGTCATAGGTGTCGAATTGCTTGGTCAGCCCCAGCCTGGCCGAGTCGAGGTCGAACTGCCAGGGTGCCAGTCGGCGTTTGGCGGTTTTAGACGCATCGATGGCGGCATGCGCACAATCATCCGGGAACAGTAATTCAGCTGCTGCGATACGTTCAAGCTCCTGGCCTAACAGGCCCGGCGCTATTTCGCTAACGATGAACTCACCCGAAGCCAGGTTGATCCGCGCCAGGCCGACTATCCCTGCGCCCGGGCAGATAGCCAGCAGCAGGTTATTGCGGCTGTCATCCAGCAAGGCACTGTCTGTGAGGGTTCCCGGTGTCAGGATACGGGTCACCTTGCGCTCGACTGGCCCTTTGCTTTTGGCGGGGTCGCCTACCTGCTCGCAGATGGCGACGGCTTCGCCCAGTTTGGCCAGCTTGGCCAGGTATTGCTCGGCAGCGTGGTAGGGCACCCCTGCCATCTTGATCGGCTCACCGTTCGAGCTGCCACGCCTGGTCAGCGTAATGCCAAGCAGGCGCGACGCTTTTTCCGCATCCTCATGGAACAGTTCGTAAAAATCGCCCATGCGATAGAACAGCAGCATATCGGGGTGCTGCGCCTTGATCGTCCAGAACTGGCGCATCATGGGGGTGTGATTGTCTAAAGCGTCGGGACTAGCGGCTAATGTATTGATTTTTAGTGCCTAACTGATGAAGAAATGCTATCCATGGATTGTATATAGACTTGAAGGGAAATTTCGAATAAATCAACGTTTTATACGTCGGCATCCCCAGCCTTGATTTTTTCAACCCAGTCTTCAACCTGGATAAATCCTGAATCCCTTGCCTTTTTGGCATCCGACTCATTCAGCACGTCCTGCAGGAACTCGAACCTTTTCCATTCAGCAAGCGGCGTCGCGCATTCATTGGAGGGCACATACCTGGAGTCGCTGTCCTTGGTGTAGCGATGAATATACCGCGGACAGTTTTGCCATAACTCCGAAAGCGTCACTTTTACGACAAATTCCGCCTCCTTGTATTGCTTGAGCAGTTCAGGATCCTTGGATACCTGGCCTTTGCCTTGCACTCGGATGCGGTGCGGCTTTTCAAATGACATGAACAGCATGCCGACCTCCGTGCTCCCCACAATATTCCCCATGGAATACTGCATGCCATTCCCGTTATAGACAGGGAACATCAAGGTGGTGCTGTCTATCACCCGTACGAATCCCCGGAATCCACCTTTATACGAAACGGTCGGCCTGCCATCGTGGTCGACCGTCGACAGGAAAAACATGTCCAGTGATTCGATGAAGCCTTTCGAGTCGTCATCGAACTCCGTCTTGCAGGCGATTTCCTCAATCCTGTCGGCCAGCGCCCTGGTCTCTTGCTCATCCTGTAATTTGCGATGGATATCTCCGTAAAGCCTGCTCATAGTGATCTCTCCAGGAATTGTTGATTTTTTCTAATGCGGGTACATGCATTTTAAATGCTAACGCCATTGCACTGAAGCAGGTTGCCTTAAAACTTACGACACGGAACGCATTTTTATACGTGCTAAAAAACCGCCATTTTCTACAAAGAATTTGTAGGATAAAACTGAAATTTATGTAAGAAAATTGGCAATAGCATTACTGCTATTGGCTTTCCAGCCATTAGTACTTTCGGACTAATGGACAGGAATTAGGTTGGTTTTTTATTCTTGCGGAACAAATTATGTGGCAAATATTAAGGCTAACAATGTCAGATGAGCGCTAACTAATTTGTATTCTTAATATTTACTTAAAGGGATCCATTATGAATAAATTTAAGCTTTCTGCTCTCGCGCTGACGCTTTCAGCATCGTTATTGACATTCAATGCGCAAGCGGATGTGTTACCACTCGGCCCCGACACCAATCTGTCGCCATTTGCCGAGCAATACCAATTCACTAATCCAGAGATTGCCACGGGCTCGTTCACTGACTACATCCTGTTGTCAGTCACACCCTACCGTGACCTTACTGCGTCTTTGTCTTCTACCAGCGACAATGCCTTTACTTTCAACACCTTTGGCCTGTATACAGGTGATATCAATGGTGCTAATACCCTGGTGCAAACCGGTACGGTAGGCAATCTTTTTGCCAACCTGTCGTTTGGCGGACTAAAAGAGACTGGCTTGGGTGGAAATTACTTCCTTAAAGTGACCGGCACCTTAGGCGGTACCGGTTCTTATAACGGTAATATCACACTGGCGACCGCAGTTCCAGAGCCGGAAACTTACGGGATGATGGCAGTGGGATTAGGATTAATGGGGTTTATAGCACGCCGTCGTAAAGGTTAATCCACCGAACTAAATAGACCTGGAAATAAACAAACCCGCTTCGGCGGGTTTATTCGTTTGCGAGACACCATTAACGAAAGCCAGATGGCGTTCCGACACAATTAGCTTACCGCATCAATAGCCTGAAAATATCAGGCCTGCCACCTTAAACCACAAATTTAATCCCTGTAAGCCACTAATTAAAAACCATATTTTTTTATAGTACAAAAGTAATCATTTTCCAAATTGTCTTGATTTCCGTTTTAAAGAGGACTACCTTTTTTCGATACTTACAATTCAGTAACAATTGTTAACTTGTGATTCGATTGTAAATATTAGGTGTTTTCACCTCATCTACCAGCGGTTTACAGCTAGGCAAAAATAGCTAAAGCTGTTTCATGAGTATTCCACACGTCATATAAATCGTGAGGTTGCTATGAAATTCAAGGCACAGCAAGATGGCGCAGTCCTGAAGGCCAACGAAACCGCATTCATCATCCGGGAAGGCGTTCTTGAGCCGGTACATACCGGCACCAGGATCAGGGCAGGCGATATCGTCGTGGTCGAGGAGAACGCCTCGATCATCATCCTGCTGGACGACGGCACCCTCATCAACTACGACCGAGAGACCCTTTCCACCGGTGCACTCGTCGCCACCTACCAGCAAAGCCACACCTTCATCCCCATGGAAGAAGAAGCCGGGGATGCGCTAAAAACCAAAACCATCATTGAAATGCTGGAAAACAAGCAGGATATCTCCGGTTACGCCTATGACCGGATCGTGGCCATCGCCATGCTGCAGAACAGCGGGTTCAACTTCATGAATGTGGATCGCATCCAGGATCCGCTACTTCCCCAGAACACCATGGCGGACTTTTCGGCAGGCAGGCCATCCACGAGTGACGACCCTCCCCTATCCACTCCCCTGCTGACACAGAATGGCCCTTTCCTCACTTCCGCAACCGAAGTGCCCAGCATCGTCGTGACCAGCGTCAGCACCAGCGACCCGCTGGTAAACGAGGGGCAATCGATCAATTTCCTGGTGACGCTGAGCAGCACACCTACCGCATTTGCACGCTTTGCATACCGAATCGGGATGGGTACGGCAATAGAAGGCCAGGATTTTTCATCTACGCAGCAATTCAGCGATGGCGTCACCCTTGATGCAAGCGGCAACTTCATTATCGTGCCGCCCGGGGTTTCAAGTTTCACCGTCACGGTGCACACGCTTTATGACGTGCATTGGGAACCACAGGCAGACGAAACCTTATGGCTAAGGGTCAGCAATGAGCAGGCAGGCGCAGCCATTATCGACCTGAATGTCGCACCGGCGGTCTCGGCAATCGAACCGGGGGCCATCGGCAGCGGGGATGACAGCGTGCAGGAAGGCCAGAGTATTGTATTCAACGTCACCCTCAACAGCACGCTTGGGTCGCCCGCCGTCATGGCATTCAGCCTGGGCGGAGGTACCGCCGGCACTTTTGATTATGCAATGCCGCCCGTATTCAGCAATGGTGTCACGCTCAGTGCAGATGGCCTATCCATCACCATTCCGGCCGGCGTCAATAACTTCACCGTCACGGTAGCCACGTTTAATGACAGCCTGAACGAGCCCGGGCCTAGCGAAACGCTGCCGATCACGATAGGCGGCATCACGGCGATTGGCGGCATTGCGGACATCAATCCCCTGCCTGCCGTCACTGCCGTCGAACCAGGTGCCGCCGGGGCCAATGACGATGCGGTGCTGGAAGGCCAGAACCTGGTATTCAACGTCACCCTGGGCAACGCCTCGACGGTGGCCACTACGCTCAGTTACAGTCTCGGCGGCAGCGCCACGAGCGGTGCCGATTTCACGGCACCTCCGCTATTCAGCAATGGCGTGACCCTGAGCGGCAACGGCCTGAATGTCATTGTGCCTGCCGGCGTCACCAGTTTCAGCGTGACCTTCGCCACCATCAATGACGGCATGTCCGAACCAGGCGCCAATGAGACAGTGTTGCTGAATATCGGCGGCGTGGTGGCCACCGGGCAGATTGTGGACGTGAACGGCCCACCGAGCATCGCTAGCATCGAACCCGGTATTGCCGGCACCGGCGACGATGCAGCACCGGAGGGACAGAACCTGGTGTTCAATGTCACCCTCAGCAACGGCTCGGCTGGCACGACCAGCTTTGCCTGGAGCCTGGGCGGCGGCACTGCCGATAGCGTACTGGATTACAGCCTGCCGCCGGTATTCAGCAATGGCGTCACCCTGAGCGGCGATGGCCTGAGCGTCATCGTGCCGTCCGGCGTCACCGGTTTCAGCGTGACGATAGCCACGCTGAATGATGGGCTGCACGAACCTGGCGTAAATGAAACATTGCCCATCACCATCGGCACTGTGACCGCAACGGCTGAGATCATCGACATCAACACCGCGCCCTCCGTGACCGGCATAGAGGTCGGCAATGCCGGCAACGGGGATGATGCGGTGACCGAGGGACAGAACCTGGTGTACACGGTCACGCTGAGCAACCCGTCCACAGCGGTCACTACGTTGGGCTACCACCTGGAGGTCGGCACTGCCTCCAGCGGCACGGATTTCACTATCCCGCCGACATTCAGCAACGGCGTGACCTTGAGCGGCGACGGGCTGAACGTGCTCATTCCGGCAGGCGTCACCAGTTTCACTGTCACCATCCCCACCCTCAATGACGGCTTATACGAACCGGGCGCCAATGAAACCCTGCCGCTCAACATCGGCGGCGTGAGCTCGACAGGCAGCATTATCGACGTCAATACCGCCCCGGCGGTGACTGCCATCGAACCCGGACCGGCCGGTGCGGCTGGCGACACGGTGAATGAAGGGCAAAACCTGGTATTTAACGTCACCTTGAGCAACCCCTCGATAATAACGACCAGCCTGGCCTATCAATTGAACAGCGGCGATGCGACCGCCGGTGCCGATTACAGCGTTCCCCCGATATTCAGCAATGGCGTCACCCTGAGCGGCGACGGGTTGAGCCTGCTCATCCCTGCTGGCGTCACTGCGTTTAGCATCAGCGTGCCAGCACTACAGGATGCATTGTTCGAGCCCGGTGCCGACGAATCTGTCAGCATCAGCGTAGGCGGCGTCAACGCGACCGGGTTTATCCACGACACCGATACCCAACCTGTGATCGCCTCGGTGGATGCCGGCTTAGCGGGTAGCAGCGACGATGCCGTGACCGAAGGCCAGAGCCTGGTGTACACCGTTACGCTCAACCACCCGTCCACCGCTTCCACCAGTTTTGCCTACAGCCTGGCAGGCGGAACGGCCACTGCGGGCATCGACTATAGCGCGGCGCCGGTGTTCAGCGATGGCGTGACCCTAAGCGGCGACGGCCTGAGCGTCATCGTACCCGCTAACGTCAGCAGTTTTACCGTAAGCATTCCCACGCTGAACGACGGCGTATTCGAGCCGAATCCTGATGAAACGGTGCAACTCAGCGTAGGTAATGTTGCAGCCACCGGTGCCATCATCGACGTCAACAGCCAGCCTGCGATCAGCGCTATCGAGCCCGGCCTGGCTGGCAGCGGCGACGATGCAGTGAATGAAGGCCAGGGCCTGGTATTCAACGTCACGCTCAGCAACACCGCCAGCGTTGCCATGAGCTATGCCTGGAACCTGGGCGGAGGTACCGCCACGACAGGCCTGGATTACATCCTGCCGCCGACATTCAGCAATGGCGTCACCCTGAGCGGTGACGGCCTGAGCTTGATCGTACCGGCTAACATCGCCGGCTTCAGCGTGACCGTGCCCACCTTGAACGACGGCGTATACGAACCCGGCGCCAATGAAACGGTGCCCATCACCATCGGCGGCGTCAGCGCCACCGGCCAGATCGGCGACATCAATGCAGCACCCTCGGTCAGCAGCATAGAAGTAGGTGTAGCGGGCAATGGCGACGATACGGTCAACGAAGGCCAGACACTGGTATTCAATGTCATCCTGAGCAATCCATCCGCCGTCGCCACCACACTGACATACACCCAGGGCGGTACTGCCGACAGCGGTGCGGATTACAGTTTGCCGCCCATATTCAGCAATGGCGTGACCCTGAGCGGTGATGGGCTGAGCCTGGTCGTGCCGGCCGGCGTCACCGCGTTCAGCATCAGCATCGCCACATTGAATGACGGCATTCATGAACCCGGCATCGACGAAACCATCCTCATCAACCTGGGCGGGGTAAGTGCAACCGGCAATATCGCGGATGTGAATACGATACCGAGCGTGGTATCCGTAGAAGCTGGCGTACAGGGCAGCAATGACGATGCAGTGAGTGAGGGCAATAACCTGGTGTATACCGTTACCCTCAGTAACACTTCGACTGCCGCCACCTCCCTTGCCTATTCACTCGGCAACGGCACCGCAACAGGCGGTATCGATTACACCCTGCTTCCCGTGTTCAGCGACGGCGTGACCTTGAGCGGCGACGGCCTGAGCGTGATCGTGCCGGCAGGCGTGGGCAGCTTTACCGTGACGGTGGCCACGCTCAACGATGGCGTGCATGAACCGCAAGCGGACGAGACACTGGAACTCAGCATCGGCAACGTTATCGCCGGCGGCAGTATCATCGATGTCAATACCGCCCCTGCCATCTCCACCGTTGAGGCCGGTGGTCCGGGCAGCGGTGACGATGCCGTGAGCGAGGGCCAGGGCCTGGTGTTCAACGTGGTGCTGAGCAATACATCGAGTGTCGCCACCAGCTATGCCTGGAGCCTGGCCGGCGGGACGGGCACTGCCGGTGTGGATT
>Ga0247808_10000110_pt1 | contig 54827 bp, 44 predicted proteins | sample UWRJL089202R1_FD_179914 | JGI IMG/M metagenome (GOLD analysis project Ga0247808, IMG submission 179914) | Plant litter microbial communities from Arlington Agricultural Research Station in Wisconsin, United States - UWRJ-L089-202R-1 | ecosystem: Environmental > Terrestrial > Plant litter >...
ATTTCCTATAAAACCAAACAAGACTACATCGGCAATCAGCCTACATAGTCTTGCTTGAATTAAAACGAAGATAACAGCGAATTCTTACAAAAACAAATCTTTTGATTTGAATTTGTGTGGAATTGAGTAAATCTTTTACTTTTGAATCGAATCACAGTTATTATTATGCAGAAAAATATATTCAGGTTACTTGCTTTAGTCTTACTTACCACAACTTCGGTCCAGGCACAGGATCTTTATATGCCCAGAAACATTAAGCAGGCTTACGAAAATGGCACACGCTCAATGGATGGTAAACCTGGTAAAAAGTACTGGCAGAATAAAGGGAAATACAATATGACAATAACGGTTACACCTAAGACTAAACTGGTTGAAGGAACTGAGATCATTGTATATACCAATAATAGTCCGGATACCCTAAAACAGGTGACCATCAGATTCGTGAATAATATCCATAAACCAGAAGCGCCCAGAGCGGGTTATGCCAGCAAAGATTTTCTGACACGCGGACTCATCATCAGCTCTTTTGCGGTAGACGGCAAAAAACTGAAAGTTGATGGCAAGGATTGGGGTACAACAGGTGATGTGATCCTGCCTGGTGTATTACTACCGGGAAAATCAGCAACTTTTGCGATAGACTGGAATTATCCGCTTTCAAAAGAAAGCGGCAGAGAGGGACAGATTGACAGCAACACATTTTTCGTAGCTTATGCCTTCCCGAGGATTTCTGTGTATGATGATTATAACGGCTGGGATAAAATCCCGCATATGGACAGGGTAGAATTCTATAATGATTTCAATGACTATCAGCTGGCTGTTAAAGCGCCTAAAAATTATGTCGTATGGGCAACGGGCGACTTAAAAAATCCGGATGAAGTATTACAGACCAGGTATGTGGAAAGACTGAAAAAGTCTTATCTGTCAGATGAGGTCGCTGCTATAGCTACTGCCGATGAAATCCTCAAAGGCATTGTGACCAAACAAAATACCTGGAACACCTGGAAATTTAGTGCAGACCATATCACTGACGTCACCTTTTCTCTTAGCAATCATTATAACTGGGATGCAGCAAGTGTGATTGTGGACGGTAAATTAAAAAGAAGAGCCAGTGTACAATCAGCTTACAGTACTGCAGCAAAAGATTTCTCACATGCCGTAGAATGGGGCAAACAGGCTTTGGGTTGGTTCTCTAACAATTGGCCAGGTGTAGCTTATCCATTTTCTAAAATGACAGCTGTACAGGGATATGCCGATATGGAGTATCCCATGATGGTGAATGATTCCAGCACACCGGATCTTGAATTTACACAGTTTGTACTTAACCATGAAATTGCACATACTTACTTTCCCTTTTATATGGGCACCAACGAAACAAGGTATGCTCACATGGATGAAGGCTGGGCGACTACATTAGAATACCTGATTGGGCAGGAACAGCTGGGTAAGGAAAAAGCGGATGAAAACTATAAGAACTTCAGGGTAAAACGGTGGATTTATGATGTTTCTACAGAGGAAGATCAACCCATTATTTCATTATCTACCCAGGTTTCCGGATCGGGATATGGGAACAATGCCTACGTAAAGCCTTCTTTGGCTTATCTGGGTTTGAAGGATATGTTTGGTGATAATGATTTCAAAAAATACCTGCAGGCCTACATGGAACGCTGGAATGGTAAACACCCTATTCCATGGGATTTTTTCTATACAATGAATGATGTTTCCAATCAGGATCTGAACTGGTATTGGAACAGCTGGTTTTTCAGCAATAATTATATCGACCTGAAGATTGAGAAGGTTGCCATTAAGGGCTCGGGTTATACGTTGCTGCTAAAAAATGTTGGTGGTTTTGCAGTGCCCTTTGATGTAAAAATTACTTATGCAGACGGAACTAAAAAAGTAATCCATCAGACTCCTGAAATATGGAAAACAAATCCAAAGTCGGCCAGTGTACAATTTAGCGGTGCAAAAGGGGTTACTGCTATTGTAATTGACGGCGGTATTTTTATGGATGCAACACCAGGAGATAATAACTGGAAAAAATAAGAGGAAAGATCAGCACACATGGTCAGAATGTGAAGAATAGCTAATCCTGTTTGGGTAGTGTAGTAGTACTGGTTTAGTTGTTAACGCGTACCTATCGGCGTTGAAACGTCATTTGCTCGGGTCGGACCCGAACAAATGCCTGAAATACCCGAGCAATACCCGAGCAAATGACGAATAAATCAAACCACTACCCGACGGGAATTCATTCGTGGCCAGACCATCTCTCTAGCTTTTCTGTAAGCACTTCTGATATTTTGCGGTAGGATTCAAAAGTCCATCCACCTACATGCGGAGTAAGTATTACTTTTGACGATGCTTTTAGTTCGTTGTACCAGGATTGTTCTGCCAGGTTTGGAAATTTCTCCGCTTCCAGCACATCAAGTCCTGCTCCTAATATTTTTCCTGTTTGCAAGGCTGCTAATATGGCCTTAGTATTTACAATTTCTCCTCTAGCTGTGTTTAAGAAAAAAATTTCTTTACGGAAATGGCGTAGATATTCTTCATCTACCAGTTGTCGCGTCTCTTTAGTGAGCGGGATATGCAAACTTAACACATCACTGTATTTTACAATTTCTTCCATGCTGCATTCTGTGGCATAAGCATCAGAGAAACCTGTTTTGTATTTATCATAAGCAATGACTTTAACATCAAAACCAGCCAGTTTTTTTGCAAAGCTGCTGCCCATGAACCCATAGCCGATAATACCGACAGTCCTGCCCTTTAATTCCCATCCACGATTGCCTTCACGATCCCAGATACCATTTCTGATTTCAATATCCGCCTTACGGTGATTGTTCATCAGTGATAATAACATTCCTACGGCATGTTCCCCTACAGCATCACGATTTCCTTCCGGAGCATTCATCAGCTGGATATTTCTTTCTTTAGCATAAGCTTCATCAATATTGTCCAGACCAGCGCCTGCCCTTGCAATAAATTTCAGTCCGGGCGCTGCATCCATCAGCTCCCTGTCAATCTTAAATTTAGTACGGACAGCAATACCTTCATACCCGGCAATGCTGGCAAGTGTTTCTGCTCTTGTGATGTTTGGAAGGTCATCTACCTGATATCCCAGTGCTGTGGCCCCGGTTTTAAATGCAGGGTGCAGATCGTCAACAATTAAAATTTTACGTTTCATTTATTTGTTATGTTATTGCTCTTGAGCAAGCGCATCTACATGCTGAGTGAGCGTAATAAAATCTTCTACAGTGAGCTGCTCAGCCCGTTTATCAAAGAAAAAGTGTTCATCCATTTTCTCTTTCGGAATAACACCGGATAAAGCATTGCGCAATGTCTTCCTGCGCTGATTGAATCCGGCTTTGACTACACGCCAAAATAACTTCTCGTCACAGGGCAAAGTCTCCACCTTATTTCTGCTGAGACGAATAACACCTGAATTTACTTTTGGAGGAGGATTGAAAGTTCCGGGTTTAACCGTAAAAAGATATTCTATGTCATAATAAGCCTGAATCAACACACTCAAGATACCGTAATCTTTCGTGCCGGATTTAGAAGCACAGCGCTCTGCTACTTCTTTCTGAAACATACCTACCATCTCCACTACATTGGCCCGGTGTTCCAGCACCTTAAAAAGAATCTGTGAAGAGATATTATAAGGGTAATTGCCTATAATGGCGAATTTTCCCGGAAATATCGCAGCCAGATCCAGTTTCAGGAAATCGCCGTTAATTAAACGATTACCCATCTGCGGATATTTATCTTTAAGGAAGTGATAAGATTCGGTATCGATATCTATCATATAGGTTTCCAGATCTTCCCGTTCCAGCAAAATATCAGAAAGGATACCCATCCCCGGACCTACTTCCAGCACTTGTTTGTACTGATCGGTATGGACAAGGCCATTTACAATTTTAGCTGCTATCTTTTTATCGGTCAAAAAATGTTGCCCTAAATGTTTTTTCGCCTTTACCAAACTCATAATTTCTACTATTTACAGGTCTTCCCCAGAATTTGGACCTAACCTTTGTTCACGCAAAAATAACTAAACTTTTATCTTAACTGTCTAATATGAACACAGAATATCGAAAAGCCGAAAATCCTTCTGCTTAAAACAGATGTTATACCGATAAAAATGAATCCGTTCACTGCTCATAATTTTTAGTTGCATAAAACTGATACCAGCTTCATCAGCTATAAAATGAAAATATATTCGGATGAAATTTTGTATTTTGCGCTAAATTTTCAGTAGAACATGAGCAATAAAATTAAAATAGGTATCAGTATAGGTGATGTAAATGGGATCGGTCTGGAAGTTATTCTTAAGACATTAGCCGAAGTCAGGATCCTTGATTATTGCACGCCTATCGTTTACGGACATACTAAAGTAGCCTCTTACCACCGAAAAACCCTTGGTTTAAGCGATTTCAGTTTCAATGTAATTAATGAAGCTGCTGCTGCAAATCCCAAGAAAGCAAATATGATCAATTGCTGGGAAGAGGATGTGAAAATTGAATTAGGTGTAGCAAATGAAATTGGTGGAAAGTATGCTTTACTATCACTGGAAAAAGCTACAGAGGATCTGATCGCAGGAAATATAGATGCATTGGTAACCGCACCTATCAACAAACACAATATACAGTCAGAAAATTTCAAATTCCCAGGTCACACCGAATACCTGCAGGAACGCAGCGGAAGTAATGACGTCCTGATGTTCCTGATCAGCGAAGATATCCGTGTAGGCGTTGTAACAGGGCATATCCCTATTGCTGAAGTTGCACAGCAGATCACCAAAGAAAAGATTGTTAAAAAACTGATCATGATCAATGAAAGCCTGAAAAAGGATTTCTGGATAGAAAAGCCGAAAATTGCGGTATTGGGACTTAATCCGCACGCAGGCGATAATGGTTTATTAGGAAAAGAAGAGCAGGATATTATTATGCCTGCAATTCAGGAAGCATTTGACAAAGGTGTAATCTGCTTTGGTCCTTATCCGGCAGATGGCTTTTTTGGCAAAGGCAGTTACAAGCAATTTGATGCGGTATTGGCTATGTACCACGATCAGGGTTTAATTCCATTCAAGACCATTGCTTTCGGAACCGGAGTAAATTATACTGCCGGGATGAAGTTCGTACGCACGTCACCAGACCACGGAACGGGTTACGACATCGCCGGCAAGAATATTGCTGATCCGGCTTCATTTATTGAAGCTATCTTTGCTGCTACGCATATTGTAAAACACAGACGGGAACAGGAAGCTTTATTGAGCACCCAGTTAAGAAGTGGCGGTAAGATTATTGAAACTGCAGCAGATGTGAAAGACGATGCGAATTAGCAAGGTGTTGACAATTAAAAGAAAAAGCTAAAAACATTTTAGTTTTGTCAAATTAATTCATACATTTGCGGGCTAAAATTTTGTTACAATTGAAACCATTAAAACAATTTTCTATACCGTTTACGGGCTTAAAAATTGGCAAGCATCAATTCGATTTTGAGATTGATAACAGCTTTTTTGAGGCTATTGAGTACTCTTTAGTAAAAAAGGGAAACTTGAAAGCTGAAATTGAAATGGATAAACAGGAGACAATGCTGATTTTACAAATCCATATCTCCGGAACAATTGAACTGGATTGTGACAAATGTTTATCGGCTTTTAATTCGCCGATTGATATTACCGAAAGGCAAATTGTAAAGTTTGCGGAAGACGATCTGGAGAGTGATGACCTAGAAATCATCATGCTCAACAAAAAAGAAAGTAGTGTTGATATAGCGGAGATTCTCTATGAATTTATAACTGTATCGGTACCTTATATAAAAATCTGTGAGCAGAATGGCGACGGTGCCAAATGTGATCAGGAGATGGTGGCCAGGCTGGAAAGCCTGAGCGGTGATGCTCCACAAGAAGAAGAAAACAACATTGACGACCCACGATGGGCAGCGTTAAAAAAATTAAAATAATAATTAAATAAATCAGCAATGGCACATCCTAAACGCAAGATCTCTAAAAGTAGAAGAGATAAAAGAAGAACACACTATAAAGCGGTAGCTCCTTCTTTAGCTACTTGTCAAACTACTGGTGCGATCCACATTCCTCACCACGCATATAATGTTGATGGTAATCTATACTACAACGGTAAATTGGTTATTGAAAATACTTCAATAGGTTAATTTCCTGAGAAATTGTTTGTGTTTTCCTCCTGTTTAGGGTTAACTTAGACGCTTGAAAAAAAAGGCAATAACGCTTTATTCACAAACTGATTTTTTACTATGAAAATAGGTCTCGATATAATGGGCGGAGACTATGCTCCCAAATCAAATGTTTTGGGAGCAATAGCAGCTCATGAATTATTATCGCCAAATGAGCATTTGGTTCTGTTTGGCGACACCCAGCTGATTAAGCCTTTAATTGCTGAAACCGGGTTTAATCCCGATCACTTTGAATATGTTCATACCGAAGAGGTTATTGGTATGGGCGAACATCCCACAAGGGCAATTGCCCAAAAACCAAACTCCAGTATTGCTGTTGGTTTTTCCATGCTTAAAAAAGGAGAACTGGATTCTTTTGCCGGCGCAGGAAATTCAGGTGCAATGATGGTAGGTGCTGTCTTTAGTGTAAAGACTGTGCCGGGTATCATCAGACCTTGTTTATGTACCATCGTCCCAAAACTCAGCGGAGGCAGAGGTTTGATGCTTGATGTAGGTGCAAATGCAGATTGTAAGCCTGATACCCTGCTTCAATTCGGAATTCTGGGCAGCTTATATGCTGAAAATGTAATGCAGATCAACGATCCTAAAGTTGGCCTGATTAACATTGGTGAAGAGGATGAAAAAGGAAATATGCTTAGTCTGGCTACCTTTCCATTAATGAAGGATTCAAATCTTTTCAACTTTATAGGTAATATAGAAGGACGCGATTTATTCAATGATAAAGCTGATGTAATTGTCTGTGATGGTTTCACAGGAAACATCATGCTGAAGCTTGCTGAATCCTTTTATATCATGACCATAAAGAAGGGATTAAAAGATGAATTCTTTGATCGTTTTAATTATGAGAACTATGGCGGAAGTCCGGTTCTGGGTGTGAATGCCCCTGTAATTATAGGACATGGCATATCTACTCCGACTGCCGTAAAAAACATGATTTTACAATCAAGGGATATGATAACTACAGGCCTGGTAGAAAAAATACAGGCTGCTTTTAAATAAATCTACATCAAATGAATAAAATTCACGCTGCAATTACTGCGGTTCAAGGTTATGTTCCCGACTATGTACTTTCTAACAAAGAATTAGAGACTATTGTAGATACCACGGATGAATGGATTACCTCTAGAACCGGCATTAAAGAGCGAAGAATATTAAAAGGTGAAGGACTGGGGACATCTGATATGGCTGTTCACGCTGCAAATGGACTACTCAAAAAGCGTGGGATAACTGCAGAAGAAATAGATCTGATTATTTTTTGTACCACTACACCAGACATGCCTTTTCCTGCAACAGCCAATGTTCTGGCTGATAAAATAGGTGCAAAAAATGCATGGGGCTTTGATTTGAATGCAGCTTGTTCTGGATTTATTTATGGCCTTTCTACAGGCTCTCAGTTCATTGAGTCTGGTAAACATAAAAAAGTTCTTGTAGTAGGCGGAGATAAGATGTCTTCTATCATTGATTATACAGACAGGACTACCTGCATTATTTTCGGTGATGGTTGTGGCGCCGTATTACTTGAACCTAACGAAGAAGGAAATGGTATCATTGATCATGTGCTGAAATCGGACGGCTCAGGCGGACAATTTCTGCATCAGAAAGCCGGTGGCTCTGCCAGACCTGCATCAATTGAAACAGTGACCAATAGAGAACATTACGTTTACCAGGAAGGAAAATCTGTGTTTAAGTTTGCTGTAACTAATATGGCTGATGTGGCTGCAGAAATCATGGAAAGAAATTCATTGAGTTCAGATGATGTAACCTGGCTGGTTCCACATCAGGCAAATAAAAGAATCATCGATGCCACATCTTCAAGAATGGGCATAGGCGCCGAGAAAGTAATGATCAATATTGAGCGTTACGGCAATACCACAAACGGAACTATTCCGCTATGCCTGTGGGAATGGGAAAGCAGATTAAAAAAAGGTGATAACATTATTTTAGCTGCCTTTGGCGGTGGTTTTACCTGGGGTTCTGTTTACCTTAAATGGGCTTACTAATTTTATATAATAAATCCTAACTTAGCGGATTCTAAAGACATACTATCTTTTTCAATAAAACACCAAAAAATGGATATAAAACAAATTCAGGAACTTATTAAATTTGTTTCTCGGTCGGGCGTAAATGAAGTTGCAATAGAACAAAAAGACTTCAAAATTACTATCAAAACCAATCAGGCTCCAACAGTAATTACGACTACAGTACCGGCAGTTGCACCACAAGTGTTACCTGCTGCTCCTGCGGCTCAACCTGTTGCTACGACTGCAAGTGATAGTGCTCCTGCTGCAGCAACTGAAGACACTTCAAAATATATTACAATCAAATCTCCGATGATAGGTACTTTTTACCGGTCATCAAGCCCTGATAAACCATCATTTGCAAATGTTGGTGATGAGGTAAGTCCAGGTAAGATCATCTGTATCATTGAGGCAATGAAGTTATTCAACGAAATTGAAAGTGAAGTTTCTGGAAGAATAGTTAAAGTACTGGTAGATAATGCTTCTCCGGTAGAATATGACCAACCATTATTTTTAGTAGAACCTATGTAATATTTGCTTCTTAGCAAATTATCATCTTATCAATTATATGTTTAAAAAAATATTAATTGCCAACAGGGGCGAAATTGCCTTGCGCATTATTCGTACCTGTAAGGAAATGGGCATCAAAACTGTTGCTGTTTATTCTACCGCAGACCGCGAAAGTTTACACGTACGTTTTGCTGATGAGGCTGTTTGTATCGGCCCTCCTCCCAGTAAAGATTCTTACCTGAGCATTCCTAATATTATTTCTGCAGCGGAGTTAACCAATGCAGATGCAATTCATCCTGGCTACGGATTCTTATCTGAGAATGCGAAGTTCTCCTCTGTTTGCAGAGACTATGGAATTAAGTTTATCGGGGCTACTCCGGAGCAGATTAATTCAATGGGTGATAAAGCTTCGGCAAAAGAAACCATGAAAAAAGCAGGTGTACCTACTATACCTGGTTCTGAAGGTTTGCTGGAAAGTGTTAAAGAAGGAATCAGGATTGCTAACGACATGGGTTATCCGGTGATCCTTAAGGCAACTGCCGGTGGCGGTGGCCGTGGAATGCGTGTAGTATGGAAAGATGAAGAATTTGAAAATGCATGGGACAGTGCCAGACAAGAATCAGGTGCTGCCTTTGGCAATGATGGTTTATATTTAGAAAAGTACATTGAAGATCCACGTCACATTGAGATCCAGATTATTGGTGACCAGTATGGTAAGGCCTGTCACCTTTCTGAACGTGACTGCTCAATTCAGCGTCGTCACCAGAAATTAGTTGAAGAGGCACCATCTCCTTTCATGACTCCGGAATTGAGAGAAAGAATGGGTGAAGCTGCAATTAAAGGGGCTACAGCTGTTCAATACGAAGGAGCTGGTACAATCGAATTCTTGGTTGACAAACACCGTAACTTTTACTTCATGGAGATGAATACCCGTATCCAGGTAGAACATCCGGTAACTGAAGAGGTAATTAACTATGATCTGATCAAAGAACAGATCAAAGTAGCATCGGGTGTACCAATTTCGGGAAGGAATTATCTTCCTGATATGCACGCTATCGAATGCAGGATTAATGCAGAAGATCCGTTTAATAATTTCAGACCTTGTCCGGGTAAAATCACTAATTTTCACTCTCCAGGTGGTCATGGTGTAAGGGTTGATACACATGTTTATGCAGGTTATCAGATCCCTTCAAACTATGACTCCATGATCGCAAAATTAATCTGTGTAGCACAAACCCGTGAGGAAGCTATCAGTACAATGGAGCGTGCATTGAGCGAGTTTGTAATTGAAGGTGTTAAAACCACAATTCCTTTTCATTTAAAATTAATGAAGGATCCCAACTTCAGGGCAGGTAATTTTACCACAAAATTCATGGAAACTTTCGTTTTCTCAGAATAGAGTAAATCTAATTCCTATATTTAAAACGTAAATACCATTCTAATAAATAGAATGGTATTTTTGTTATACAAACAATCTACATGAGTGATAATAAAGCTAAGGACCTGATCGGTGCTATTAAGAATAAAGGAAAGAGTTTGGAATCAGAAATGTCTTTCTTTGACCATATCGACGTACTACGAAAACATTTACTGCGCGCACTATTAGTCATCGTCATATTCACAGCCAGTGCATTCTGGTTTTATGACTTTATCTTTAACACAGTGATCATGGGACCAAAAAGTCCTGATTTCTGGACTTACCGGATGATGTGTAAATTAGTTGCAGCCTTCCCCTCATTAGGATCGGACTTCTGTATCACTGAAATAAAAGGAAAAATTATTAATACAGAGATGGCAGGGCAGTTTACGCTGCAGATCAATTCATGTATTATGACGGGAATCATCTTTGGTATCCCCTACTTACTTTTTGAATTATGGCTATTCATTAAGCCGGCATTGCATGAAAAAGAAAGAAAGTCTGCAAGTGGATTTGTATTTTTTGCTTCTTTGTTATTTCTGATAGGTATTATGTTCGGATATTTCATCATCTGTCCGCTTTCTATCAACTTCCTGACGAATTTCTCAGTAAGTCCGATGATTGAAAATACCTTCACAATTGATTCTTATTTATCCTCTGTGGCCACACTTACCATAGGTACGGGAATCATCTTTGAATTACCTGTCGTGATCTACATCCTCTCCTTGTTCGGGATTATGACCCCGGCATTTATGCGGGCAAGTCGCAGGTACGCTGTTGTAGTCATCTTAATTATTGCGGCAGTAGTTACGCCTACGCCAGATATGATGACCATGCTGGTAGTGGCTTTCCCTTTATTCCTTTTATATGAATTGAGTATTTTCATCTCTGCAGGTATTGAGCGTAAGAAAAACAGAGAACTTTACGGTACTTCTACTAAACCTAAAGAATAATAGTCCGAAGAACTTTAAGCGCATGATGAGCGTAGAAATACAATTGGAAAAATATTCCTGTTAAACCCTTAACTAAATAATGAACAAACAATTTTTAAGTGCAGGCTTAGCATTAATGTTAAGCCTGAGTGCTGTAGCCCAGGACAAAAATGCGATAAAGTTTAGCGCGGCAATCAATAAGGATAACGCTTATAAACACCTGTCTGTTCTCGCTTCTGATGAATATGAGGGTAGAGAAACAGGAAAAAAAGGTGCCTGGATGGCTGCCGATTACATCAAAAAACATTTCATAAATGTAGGATTGAAAGGTCCTGTAAATGGTGATTATTTTCAACCTATTGACATGGTTGCTTATAATTTAAGCAAGATGGCGTTTTCACTGAATGGACAGGCTAAAGAATACGGAAAAGATTTTGTGATTTCCAGTTCTACGGTAGCAATTGGTGGTTTTAACTTCAGCACCAATGAAGTTGTATTTGCAGGATACGGTTTAAGTCAGGATGGTTACAACGATTATGAAGGCCTTGACCTTACAGGAAAAGTGATCTTGATTTTTGCAGAAGGGAATCCGTCAATGGACACCGCTTCTGCTCCTGAAACCCGCGCAGCAAGAATGAAAAGAATGCTTGCCCAACAGGCCAAAATTCAATATATGGCAGACCATAAAGCAGTAGCAGTAATACAAATTGATCCTGCTCTGGATAATATGACACCAGAAATGAAGGAGAATTATAGCGGTAAAGGTCAGCCTGGTCTAAAAACAGAAGCAAGTATTGCAAAGATGAAGAGAATGAAATCTTTTCCTTCGGTAAGAATATCAACTGCTCTGGCAAACGAAATTTTAAAATCTGCAGGTACGACCGTAGCGGCGCTGCAACAAAAAATAAAATCCACAGCAAAACCAGCTTCTCAGACCATTAAGGCTTTAGTAACCGGTACTGCGATGAAAGATGAAGAAAAAGTAAGAGCTGAAAATGTACTGGGCTTTTTAGAAGGTTCGGATCCTAAATTAAAGGATGAAGTCCTGGTGATTACAGGCCATTACGATCATATCGGTTTAACAAGCTCTGGTACGGACAAAGTAAATAACGGCGCTGATGATGATGGTTCCGGAACTACAGGTGTACTCATGCTCGCTGATGCTTTTACCAAAGCTAAGAAAGCCGGCAAAGGCCCTAAAAGAAGTATCTTGTTCATGACCGTTGTCGGCGAAGAAAAAGGGCTGCTAGGTTCTGAATGGTATTCAGAACATCCCGTATTCCCTTTGGAAAAGACGATTACAGACCTGAACATAGACATGATTGGCCGTGTTGATGCTGCACATGAAAGTGACCCGAATTATATATATATCATTGGATCAGATATGTTAAGCTCTGAACTAAATGAAACAGGTATCAAGGCAAATGATGATTATGTAAAAATGAACCTGGATATGAAACATAATAACCGTACAGATCCAGAACAATATTATTACAGATCAGATCATTACAACTTCGCTAAGCATAATATTCCAGTAATTTTCTACTTCAATGGCATCCATGCTGATTATCACCAGCCAGGAGATGAGATCAGTAAAATCAACTTTGATATGCTGGCGAAACGCGCACAATTGGTCTACTTTACTGCATGGGAATTAGCCAATGGAGCTAAAAGACCTGCAGTAGATAAAAATGAAGACGGAACACTTAAATAACATAAATTGAACAATTTGATAAAACCTGCCACAACTGGCAGGTTTTTTTGTTTAGCTACTACGTAATTTATTTATATTTGAACATGACGAAGATTGCTGAAGATTTTTTGGTGAAGGCAGATGAGAAGGCATTTGATGTAGATCATCGTAATACGATTAACCATAACATTGGTAAATACAATACTGCGGTTGAACGCGGTTTATCAAAATTTGAGAATTTAGAGAATTCAAAAAAGAAAGCTCATGTGATCAAATGGCGGGTAATGGAGAACCTGGATAAGTTTTTACCTGAATTTGAAGCTAATTTTCAACGCAGAGGCGGAAAGGTGATCTGGGCAAATGATGTTGATGAAGCGCAAAAAGAGATTCTGAATATCATCAATAAAAATGGTGGCAAAACAGTAATCAAGTCGAAGTCGATGACCACTGAGGAGATTCATCTGAATGACTTTTTAAAAGAGAATGGGATTGATTCTCTGGAAAGTGATCTGGGTGAATTTATCGTCCAGCTGCTGGGACAGGCACCTTATCATATTGTAACACCAGCAATGCACCTGACTAAGGTGCAGATCGCAGAATTATTCCACGAGAAGTTTGGTACCCCTATAGATTTTACACCAGAACAGCTTACACAGAAAGCAAGGGAATTGCTGCGTGAAAAATACCTTTCTGCAGATATCGGCATTACCGGAGGGAATTTCCTGATAGCTGATACAGGCAGCATCGCATTAACAGAAAATGAGGGGAATGCGAGATTGAGCACCACCTTTCCTAAAATACATATTGCTATTGTAGGTATTGAAAAGATTATACCTTCAATGGCTGATTTAGACCTTTTCTGGCCTTTGCTGGCCAGCCATGGTACAGGACAAAATTTAACCGTTTACAATACCATTCTAAGCGGGCCGAGACAAGCCCACGAAACTGATGGCCCGGAAGAGATGTACGTGATTCTGCTGGACAATGGCAGAACAAATCTGCTTGCACAAAAGGATCAGCGTCAGGGTCTGTATTGTATCCGGTGCGGCGCTTGTTTAAATGCCTGCCCGGTATACAAAAACATTGGCGGGCATACTTATAATACTACCTATAGCGGACCTATTGGTTCTATCATCACTCCTCATTTAAAAGGAATGAAAGATTTCAAACATCTGAGTTATGCCTCCAGTCTCTGTGGTAAATGCTCAGAAGTATGCCCGGTAAAAATAGATATCCATAAAATGCTGCTCCTGAACAGAAGAGATGCTGCAGCACAGCATGAAAATACAAAAACTGAAGAGCTGGGCTGGAAAGCATGGAATACAGGCATGGCGAAAAGATCACGCATGGATTTTATCGGGGGCAAACTGAAAAATTTCTTTCTTAAACTTTTCTTCAAAAAAATGTGGGGTAAATACCGTGAAATGCCTGAAATTGCGCCTAGCTCATTTTCCAAACAATGGCAGCAAAAAAATAAGAATACACCACAAATCTAATTCATATGCAATTTGACCGCAAAGATAAAGATGACGCTACGTTATTGAACTTATACAAGAAGTTACTTTATCCAAGAATGGTCGAAGAAAAGATGCTGATCCTGCTCCGCCAGGGTCGCATCGGTAAATGGTTTTCCGGGATAGGTCAGGAAGCTATAGCTGTTGGCGCCACATTGGCAATGAATCCATCAGAATATATTCTGCCTATGCACAGAAATCTGGGTGTATTTACCGCACGTGAAATTCCACTCCGGAAGCTAATGGCTCAATGGCAGGGTAAAATCACTGGTTTTACCCAGGGCAGAGACCGCTCATTCCACTTTGGTACGCAGGACTACAAGATTATTGGAATGATCTCCCATCTGGGTCCACAGCTGGCACTGGCAGATGGAATTGCGCTTGCCGATCTTATCGCAGGTAAGGAACAGGTCACGCTGGTATTTACCGGTGAAGGTGCCACAAGCGAAGGTGATTTTCATGAAGCACTTAATGTTGCTTCAGTATGGGATTTGCCTGTTATTTTTTTAATTGAAAATAATGGATACGGACTTTCAACACCCATAGCTGAACAGTTTAAGTGTGCCCAACTGGTAGATAAAGCGATAGGTTACGGCATGGAAGGAGTTAAAATTGACGGAAATAATATCCTGGAAGTTTTAGATACGATCACAGCGCTCGCGGAAAGGATAAGGATCAATCCGAAACCAGTACTACTTGAATGTATGACATTCAGGATGAGAGGTCATGAAGAAGCTTCCGGCACAAAATATATCCCTCCGCATTTATTTGAAGAATGGCAAACTAAAGATCCGATAAGCAATTTTGAAACTTTTCTGCAACAGGAACAGGTACTGGATCCTAAAAACATGGAGGAGATTAAACGCGCGTTTAAAGCGGAAATAGATCAGGAGGTAGAAATTGCTTTTGCTGAAGCTGATCCTATTCCTTCGGCTATCAAAGAAATCAGTGATATGTATTATCCCTCTGCTCAGCTAGCGGTCTCACCTGGCCAGGAGAGTGCAGAAATACGTTATATAGATGCGATAAGCGATGCCCTTCGCATAGGCATGCAAAGAAATAGCAATCTGGTGATTATGGGCCAGGATATCGCAGCATATGGTGGTGCTTTTAAAATAACGGCAGGTTTTGTCGAAGAATTTGGCAAAGCGAGAGTCCGGAATACGCCTATTTGTGAGTCCGCAATCGTTGGTGCCGCACTGGGCCTTTCTATAAATGGGGCAAAAGCAATTGTAGAAATGCAGTTTGCAGATTTCGTTACCTGCGGTTTCAACCAGATTGTTAATAACCTGGCGAAAACACATTACCGATGGGGGGAAAAGGCAGATGTGGTGATACGAATGCCGACCGGTGCAGGATCTGGTGCAGGGCCTTTCCATTCACAAAGTAATGAAGCATGGTTTACAAAAACGCCGGGGCTCAAAATTGTTTATCCTGCATTTCCATACGACGCAAAAGGTTTATTACTTGCAGCGATTGAAGATCCCAATCCGGTCATCTATTTTGAACATAAATTGTTATACAGAAGCCTTACAGGTCAGGTTCCCGCGGGCTACTATAGGCTGGAAATTGGAAAAGCAAATATCCTTAAAGAAGGTAATCAGCTGAGCATTATTACTTATGGCTTAGGCGTACACTGGGCGCTGTCTTATATGGATGACCATCCTGAAATATCAGTGTACCTATTAGATTTATGCAGCTTGCAACCCTGGGATCAGGAGGCTGTTAAAAATTCGGTTAAAGCTACTGGTCGTATTGTCATTATGCATGAGGATACCTTAAGTAGTGGTTTTGGTGCTGAAATAGCCGCATGGATCGGGGAACATTGTTTTAATTACCTCGATGCTCCTGTAATGCGCTGTGCCAGTTTAGATACAGCTATTCCAATGAGCAAACCTTTAGAAGACCAGTTTCTTGCGAAAAGCAGATTACATGAAATAGTAGAAAAGCTATTAGCTTACTAAATACCATTTCATTGGCACGATAATGGCCTGCATAGCAAAGATATCCCGTTATCACCGAATATGAAGACCACTCACTTACTCTATTTAATTTTTGTACTTTTTACACTTCAAAGCTGTAATAATTTTAAGTCTAAACATCCGCAGGCAGAAATCGCTAACGAAGAAGGTGCTACAGGGATGACAGATAAATCAATTTTAATCTTCGCTGCTTCAATAGACAGACAACTTAATAATTTTAAAAAAGAGATCAGCTTAATTTATCAGTCCGGAGATCTCTCCATATATGCGGAGCGGTACAGTGAACATAATGGTGGTATGTTATATAAAACATCATCTTCAAACGGGCTGATCAGCAATACGGTCAAGAGTTATTACTTTAAAAACGATAGCCTGATCCTGGTAAAAGAGAGGAGTAAGATTATGAATGAAGAAGGGCAGATCTTAAAAGATACCAGGACATTCTTGCGCAACAATATCATCTTCAAAATCGAAAACCGTACGGCTGCCTCTCCGGAGGCTATCCGGACTCTTCCCTATCTGCTGGTCCAGCAGCCAGGCAATAAATACCCTGATGAAAACTTTGTGGACGATATTAAGGTAATGAATGATGCGATAAAAGGGGCAGATAAGTTTGAGATGGTATTTCAAAACATTACTACTTATCCTGATTCAAGGTATATCGTACTGAAAAGTAAGAAACAAAATAATTATACAGCCAGCATTTTAGTAAAAACTAAAGATTCATTTATAGATAGTCTTTTAAATATGCCATCCATATTTAAAGATGAAAAGCTAAACATCAGATGGAAAATCACTGATAAGGATGCAGTTTACGTACCTGTAGCTGATACAATTACTTCTGCCAGCGGACTAAATAAATAAATATTTCCGTTGTCGAGACAAAGACATCTAAACCTTTTTCTAAGCTTCTCCCCCTTTTTAAATTTCCTTCCGTCTTTTATCGTGAATAGCGTGTCATGAGGAAGCTCTTCCAGCCTGGAATGACCCATTGCCTCGTCATACTTTTTAAGTGCCCTGGACAGCTTAAGATCAGTACAGCTGGATGCAGAAGGATTAGTCAAGTAAGCGGTAATCGCCTGATGCACGTCATCCGGAAACATTTGTTGCTCCAGGAAAGGAACCATCATTCGTTTAAAATTATGCTTCCACTCTTCACCATGCGGTTTGACTTTATTCTTATGGTCATTCCAGGTAAGCAGATGCGCAAATTCGTGTACCGTAGTTACGAGAAAAGCATATTGATTCAGGTTATTATTGACTGAAATTTTATGGCCCGATAATTTAAAGGGATGCCGGTAATCTCCCTGTTTGGTTGCCCTGTTTTTAGATATTTTAAATTCACATTGAAAGTAATCAATCCATTTAGCAATAATAGGTGCTGCGGCTGGCGGCATATACTGAGATAAAACACTGACTTTTTCCACAGTACTAAGTTAGTAAATTACTTCAATAGCTGATAGGCGATTAAACTTGCAATATACGCCAGTACAGTCATATAAACCAATTGTATCACAGGCCATTTCCAGGATTTTGTTTCCCTGTAAACAACTGCCACCGTACTCATGCATTGCATGGCAAAAGCATAAAAAAGCATCAGCGAGAATCCTGTGGCAAAGGTGAATACGGGCAGGCCGGTATCTGCATCTTTTGCCTCTCTCATCTTGTCGCGAATCTTAACCTCTCCATTCTCATCAGCACCATCAACACTATAGATGGTAGCCATAGTTCCGACAAAGGCTTCTCTGGCCGCAAATGAAGTAATCAGGGAAATACCGATTTTCCAATCGAAACCCAGTGGTCTGATCACCGGTTCAATCGTATGTCCCAGTATACCAGCGTATGAATTTTCCAGTTTCTCGGCCGACTTATCTCTTTCTAAAGTACTGATCTGCACACTATCTTTTTGTAATTCGATCTGCGCATATTTATTCTCTATCCGTTCAAAACGTTCTGAAGGACCGTACGTAGCTAAAACCCACAATACAATAGAGATAGCAATAATAACTTTACCTGCTTCAAAGACAAAAGTCTTTGACTTTTCATACATGGTAAAACCTACGTTAGTCCACCTTGGCATCCGGTAAACAGGAAGCTCCATAATAAAATAAGATTTCTCCTTTGCTTTAATGAGGAAATTCATTACAAAAGCAACTAACACTGCTGCTGCAATACTAATCACATACATCCCCATTAATGCAAGTGCCTGCATACTGATAAAACCCAGAATCTTGTCGTTAGGAATAATTAAAGAAATGAGTAAAGTATAGACAGGTAATCTTGCAGAGCAGCTAACCAGCGGGGCTACCATAATGGTAATAATCCTGTCTTTCCAGCTTTCAATATTACGCGCACTCATGATAGAGGGTACTGCACAGGCAAGACTTCCAATCATCGGCACAACCGATTTACCACTCAGGCCAAATTTCCGCATGATCTTATCCATCATAAAGGTAACTCTGGCCATGTACCCCGTGTCTTCAAGAATAGAAATGAACGCAAAAAGAATTGCAATTTGAGGAATGAAAATCACTACACCTCCCAGTCCGGCAACAACACCATCTAATAAAAGATTTGTTAATATCCCATCGGGAAGATGTTCATGACCATAATTTGTCAGCCATGCAAAAGATTCTTCAATCAGTTCCATAGGATAAGCAGCCCAAGAGAAAATAGCATTGAAGACAAAAAATAGAATGAATAAGAAAATGAAGAAACCCCAGAAACGATTGGTCAGGACTGCATCAATCTTATCACTCATCTTGAATTTACGCACCGCACCCGTATCCTCTACTACTCCGGATAAAATTGTACTTAAATGTCTGTAACGGGCAATTGTTTCTGCCGCCTGTAATTTGGAAGATTCAAAATGATGATCCTTCTCTATCTTTTCAAAAACGTCGTAATTTTCAGTATGCGCATCAAGATACTCGTGCTGATGAAGAAACTGTAAGGCAAGATAATCGTTTTCGGTATGGACCAGTGCTTTTACCTCAGCAATTGCTTCAGGTGCCAGCATGGTCATATCTGCCCCGGCTTGCTGTGTGGCGATAGATGTGGTGTTTACTATAGCCTGTTTTAACTGCGATAAACCAATATTACTTCTCGCAGAGATAGGAACAATTTGTACACCTAAACGTAATGACAGCTGATCTACATCAATCTTTATACCTTCTTTACTAGCCATATCGGTCATATTGAGCGCTATGACAGTCGGAATACCCAGATCAGCAACCTGAGAGTAAAGCAGTAAATTTCTGCGTAAGTTAGTTGCATCTAAAACAACTACAACAATATCAGGATGACTCGAATTTTTAGGATCTGCCAGCACCTGGAAAACTATACTTTCGTCTTTACTCTTAGGGTAAAGACTATAGGTACCGGGCAGGTCAATTATTTCCGCTTCTTTATCCGTAGCTAATCTGCAATAACCTGTTTTTTTATCTACAGTAATTCCCGGAAAATTTCCTATTCTCTGGTTTAAGCCAGTAAGTAAATTAAAAAGTGTTGATTTCCCTGTGTTAGGGTTACCAACTAATGCAATTTTTAGAGTTACCGCCAAAATTTTATGATATTATAATAACAGATGCTTCACTTTTACGTAAACAAAGCTGATAACCGGCAACACGGATGGCAATAGGATCCCCCAGGGGCGCAAAGCGCTCTACTTCTACAATTTCACCAGGCAAACAACCCATCTCCATCAATTTTACTGACATCTCTAAGTCTGTAAAAGCTACAATAGTACCACGTTCCCCTGGATTTAACTGTGAAAGTTTCATCTGTTTTTGTTAATGTGTTTATCCGACAACAATGGACCACCAATCTCAGGCTTTAGAAGCTAAAGATCAAACAATCACAGCTGTCAAATCAGGTGGCAATTTAGCCTTTATCGATAATAAATCCAAATAAAGCAGGTGTTTTAATCCTTAGAGATGATGTTGAAATTACATACCCCCTCTTCCACGACCGCCGCCGCCACCACCAAATCCACCTCTGCCTTCTCCTCTCGCCGGCATATCGCCTGACATATTTTTACCGCCCATTCTGCTTAGGGAATAAGTAAAGGAGAACATATAATAACGCTTCAATACATTATATCTTAAGTCAGTAATCGTGTTATTGCTCGAAGTTCGGGAGATTCCCTGATTCTGGTTCAACGCATCATTTACTGCAAGCTTAAATGTTCCTCTGTTTTTGAAAAACTGCTTACTGATATACCCATTCATCAGCGTATAATTGGTATCGAAACCAGCGCCTCTTCCGGTATTCTGATAATAATCGACATCTACTGCCAGACGGATGTTCCCTGGAAACATATAACTGACATCAATGGTTGGATTTAATGTATAATAAGTTGTGTTCTGGCTGGATTGTGCAGAGTAGGTTGCCCGATTGTAGGAGCCACCTATGCCAGCAGTTAAATCCAGTTTATCCATAGATGAAACCAGTCTGTATTTATTCGTGATAGAAAGATCGTTAGTAATATTTTCCAGAGAGTTCGTAAAGTTAACCCCTCTTCCATAAGATCCACCCAGATCAATATTCAAATTCAACTTATTATCTGTAATTATTGGCAGGCCTATTGAAGACCCAAGATTCCCCTGATAAACACCCCCAACGTTAACAGGTATTACATTCAGCTTACCTTTATTCTCTCCGTCAGTAATTACTGCAGTATTATTTCCAAAAGCGTTAAAGGTTTGTGTAAGATTAGCAAACACGAACAAAGAACGGAATTTGGTAAAGTTGAAGTTGTTGTATAACACCGTAAAATTATTCGTAAATGATGGTTTAAGATTAGGATTACCTACAGGAATACTTTGCGTGTTTGAGTTATCTGGTATAGGCTGAATTTGTGAAATGGATGGCTGCTGCGTGTTACCTCTATATCTGATCACCAACCTTTTGCTGTCACTGAATTTATAGCGTAATTGTGCGGTAGGCACTACGTTATAAACATCCTGTCTGATTATATTTCCAGTGGTCAGGTTATTATTCTTTCGGTCTGTGTGCTGTACGCCGATACCTATATTCCAGTTGTATTTTTTCTCCGTCTTGTTGATACTTGTTCCAATTGCATTGGTAACAGTTGTATTCTCATATGAATTGGTATAATCGAGGTTTACAATATCATATTGAGAGGTTACCGGATTAAAATTGTAAGTATACCTGTCACTATTTGAAAAACTATACAAATTCTGATAGTTCATCTCCAGATTCAATGTTTTTGATAAGGGTTCAGTATACACTAAACGTGAAGTATTACTGATCGAATTTGAATTCTGATCATTCAGCTGATTGGTGACATTTTGCGTATTTCCATCAGTAGTGCTGGTTATCTTTTCCTGGATATCATTGTAATTCTTGCTATCGCTATCATTGATATTCGTATTGATATTGAGGGATAGCGTACGTCCCCTCCTCAGGAACTTTTTTCGTATAAGGATATTATTGGTTATTGTAGGTGAAGAAGATGTAGTGTTATAGTTTTGAGTACCTACAGTACGGTTGTCCGTAAAGGTATTGGTATAGTTACTACCACTATTCAAATCTGATTCTGTATAACTGATATTAGGCTCAACGCGGATTGTAGTAGAAGAATCAATCCTGGTATCTACAAGAAAATTGAACCGGTGATTAATATTATCTGTAAGGCTGTTGAGACGCTCGTCAAATGTAGTCGTCTGGTTACCTAATATATTTTGTCTTAAGCTGGTCTGCTGATTATCCAGCGAGGTTTTATTGAAAAAGTAACTTCCGGAAATTTTTGTTTCATCCGTATAGATATCTGCAAAGTTTAAACCAAATGCATTGGTTGTAGTAATCCCCTTCTGTTGTCCACCATTAGCGGATGCACCATTGAAACGACCACGACCTCCGCCGCCACCACCACCACCACCAAAGTTCTGTTTATTCACATTATTAAACTGCCCTATAACTGAAAATTGCTGTTCATCTTTAAACTTATTCACGTTGAGATTGACATCATAACGATCATCTGTGCCATATCCTGCACTGGAATTTCCAAAATAGCCATTTTTCATCCCTTTTTTAGTGGTGATATTAATAATCTTCTCCCTGTTTCCATCATCTACGCCCGTAAACTGAGCCTGATCTGATAACATATCTATTACTTGTATTTTATCTACCATATCAGCCGGAAGGTTCTTGGTAGCCAGTAAAGGATCACTTCCAAAGAAATCTTTTCCGTCTACACGTACCCTGGTAATTGTTTCTCCCTGTGCTTTTATAGAACCATCTTTAGCAACCTCTACTCCCGGCAATTTTTTAAGCACGTCCTCTACTACCGCATTTTCTCTTACTTTGAAAGCAGACGCATTGTATTCTACCGTATCCGTCTTAACCACTACCGGAACAACCACCCCTTTAATGACCACAGTGTTTAGGTTCAGCCCGGTATCTTCCATCGGAATGTCACCCAGCTTAACAGCAATAGCCGATGCTGTAATCACAAAATCTTTATTAGTGGTTTTCAATCCAAGATAGGCTACTGATAAACGGTACGATCCCGGCGCAAGTCCCCTGATTTCAAATGTTCCATCGGCAAGTGTATTCGTTACGCCCGCAACACTGGAGTCTTTTAAATTTTTGACCGCTACAGATGCAAAATCCACAGCGAGAAGGTCTTTGGCGTTGACCACTTTGCCCGTTACCGAGCCATTTTTTGTTTGTGCAATAGAGGAATAACTGATAAATAGAAACGCTATCAGCAAGAGATTTTTGGTAAAAGTCATCATTTAGAATAAGGGATATGTTGTAAATCTATTCTATCAGACTGCATATGGGAAGAATAGTTTGTTAACGAATATTAAAAGAGAGTAACATTTTTAATACAAGAGGAGCAGTGACGCATTTATTTATGCGAAAAGATAAAATCAGGAAGATTAATCAGGAGGTTTTCGCAACCTTATGCGAAAGCGGTGTGGTGTAAACTACTTTAGGACATTTACATCCGGGCTTAAAAATACTGCAGCTATTTAACAGGCAAATCGCTGCAAAAGCGATAATACTAATTCTTTTTTTCATTGAAATTCATTAAATGTAAGATCACATAACTAAAAACACCCATCATCACGCCAAGCATATCACAGCCCAGATCCCACCACTCTGCAGACCTGTAAGTAAAGATCTTCCACTGGATTAACTCTATTATTCCACCCAGCATGAAGGTAATAATCACAACTTTTAAAATAGTGAGAATCCTGAATTCATAGCTTCGCTGAGTCTGAATTTTCCCGTAAAAAAGCAGGATGGTTAATACAAAGAAAAACCCGAGGTGAACAAGCTTATCAAAGCCTTCAAAGAAAATGCCCGAACCTTGTGTATCGGGCATTTTCATATTACAAAGAATTAAGATAAATACTGACCATAATAATGTCCAGTGCTGATACTTTAATGCCTTAGCGATATTCTTCATTTAATTAGGCTCCAACTAAAGCCTGGTAAGCTTCTGCAGTTAATAATCCTTCTACTTCAGCCGCATCTGATAAAGTTACCTTTACCATCCAGCCTGCTCCATAAGGATCTGAATTAACCAGCTCAGGATTGTCATTCAATGCCGCGTTTATTTCCAACACAGTAGCAGTAACAGGCATGAACAAATCAGAAACAGTTTTAACAGCTTCTACAGTTCCAAAAACATCATCTTTACTTACCTCTTCACCAACACTATTGATGTCAATATAAACAATATCACCTAATTCGCGCTGTGCAAAATCAGTTATACCAACAAAGGCTTCGTTGCCTTCTACTCTAACCCATTCGTGGTCTTTAGTGTACTTTAGTTCTGATGGAAAATTCATTATTATTAGATTTATTTTTCAAAGGTAATTAATCTCTCCCTTTATACCAATGCTAATTAAGGGTTATGCGCAAACTAAACCCGAAATTGCTGAAAGAAGTATTAAAGGTCTGTGAGGTGTATGGCTTGGTAATATTTGAATCGTAAAACAACTTAACGTTAAAACGCTGGTTTAATATATAATCTACCGTAGGTCTGAAGGTGATATTCTTAGCTCCTGATGATACTTCCGCTTCCAAAACATCCGCTCTGTAGATGACAGTCTTATTATCTCTTACTGCGACATCGAGTTTAAAATCCATGTTATTATCCATCTTAAGCTGTTTAAACCAGCCAAAAGGGAAACGGAATTTCGTAGTCCGGTAGCCGATTCCAAACACCATATTATTTTCTGACAACTGGGCCAGCTGACTGTTTGCAAGACTTAGCCCGAGTAACCTGGTTCTCCCCATTTCAAAGTTTGCCGTCAGGTTATTTTTTAAACGGGTATCAACACCAATCAAAGGAGAAAATTGCTCCGCTATCGTTACTTGTGCATATTGATAAAAAGGAAGGAAATTCTGGTTCTCATCTCTGCTGCTTACATAACCGTCAGTTTCCTGATAGCGAATCAATGAATTAAAGCCATTTACGCTATAGATAGAGCGATAGGCATGTCGCACATCTATCGACTTGAAATTTTCTTCCAGAAAGCCTATTCTCGATAAACCTCCATAATTTATTCTCCAGTTCGGGAGGGGAATTTTAGGAAAAGAATTCAATTTCACTGAAGAGGCACTTTTACCTGTATAGGCTGCAATGAAAGCAGAGATAATCACATCTTGTGAATTTTGATTATAACCATCAGCATAACCACCAACAGTACCTGCAGAATTCACATTTCTTATTCCCAGGCGCTGAGAGATCACCTGCCTGTTAGCCATAAACTGATTAAACAACTTTGATATCGTACTGCCCGACTTTTCGGAAAAGGCAGTACCTAGTGTAATAAATGAAATACTATAGTCACCGGTAGTTGTAGGACTGAGATTACGGAAGCTGCCCATATTGTTATCATACCTGAAATTGGTAGAATAATTCATCGTTCTATTTTTGTTAGCAGTTAATGTAATACGAAAATCTCTGAATGGCTCCAGTACACTGGTAAAGCTTAAATCTTCTCTTAAGGTATTGATATAAAGTTGCGACTGCAGGGTATCTGTTGTAATCCACCCGCTGTTGATAGCCATTTGCCTGATATCACGCTGGCTACCAAATACGAATCCTAATCCCGGCGCACCTGTTATCTTATCTATTCCAAAATAGTCTGTGGTAGGTAAATAGCCTGGCAGAAAGATCCCTTTGGTCTGAGTATATGCAGCATTGACATTTTTAATGGTGGTCAGCAAGCTGACAAATAAGCCAGGGCCACTTTTATCATCACCACTATTTTTTGCTCTTCTTAAAAAGCCAATCTTATTGTATAAGCCCACAAAATTCAGGGTTGGATTTACCTGGATTGTCCTTGAGTTCTGGATGGTATTGCCCAGATTGATTGAAGGATCCCTTAAGGTCGACAATGGTTCTGTCTGCCAGTTAAAGTTTGTGCCGTAACGGGTGGCTACATTGATCCAGTCCATACCGGGAAGCTTATTGATAGGCAGCGCATAAGTTATATTCATATTATGACTGTAATCCGTTGTCCGCCCCAGACTTTTTAGATTTTGCCATACCGTATCACGTTTCAATCCTTCTATTTTACCATCTGGTTCATCAATGATGGAATAATTGGTCGCATCGAAATCCAAAGTCAATGATCTGGTCAGGTTCCAGGAAATAGCATAAACCCTGGTCACCAGGAAGTTTTTATTATATGTCGTATTTATTGGGATAGCATTTTGGGGATCATTATTCCTCAAGCTGTTTTCTGAATAGAAACGATCCAGGTCAACCCTAAAGTTGATCGAGCTCGGCAATAAACTGAAGTTAACATCTCTCAAAAGTGCCAGCGTATTTGACTTGATTATTTTGTCAAATGGCCTGTAGTTTTTTGGTGTTGCCGAGTAGTTATAAGCCAGTGATCCGCGATAAGTTTTCTGTATGGTATTTTCATTGATAAAATCATGGTGCAGGAATTTGGTATAAGAATAACTTACGCTCAGATTTTCAACATCCCACAATTGTGGCTTTTTCTCTGTATTTGTACGCTCCTTGTGTACATTGGTAAAGTTGATGCTATTCCTCGTTGTTACGTCCTGAGCATAATCCAGAATCTGTTTTTTCTCTTCTTTACTGGCTGTTCTCAATGCCGTTTTCAATTCTATATCAGGTGTTCTCGGATCATATTGCGGTGTGCTCACCTGACTCGAATAACTGACAAACATGGGCACCTTTATCCCTGTTTTCTGTGGGAAAAATTTACCCAGTTCCATGCTGGATGACACGTCGAAAAACGTATTATCAGCTCTGTTCCTTTCACTTACTCTTTTGTCTAAAGATCCAAAGCCTATTGTAGCCTTACTACCTGAAACGTTCACCTCTGCAAAATCGGCCAGCTGTGCATTCATCCTGGCCGTTGCTGCCCAGCCTCCACGCTCATCAAACTCAGTTAAACGCAACTCATTGAACCATACTTGCGCACTCTTGTCCAATCCGTCATCATTTCCAGGAGAGGAAGGATTTTTCAAAGGATTTTTAACGCCCAGCATATAGACCTTAACCTGGCTCATATCTGGCTGTCCTTTAATCGTAATTGTCTTATTACCATCTACTACGTATGTATAGGGATCGCTGATATTCCAGGCATCACCATTGGCATTTGTTGCTTTATTTCTGGCGATTTTTGCATTCTGGAACAGCTCCAGCGGTATATCTATCTTATTGGCATCCGGCCAGATGGCATAAGGATCACTGGTGTTTGGCTGTGTAACCGTTAATGGCTGCAGATATTCATAATAGTTATCCTGATTGTCCGTGCCAATCCTGATAAAAGCACTCAGGTCGTTCGTACTGATCACCGAATTCCCCAGGGATTCCAGGTGGACAAACATCTCCAGTCTTTTGTATGACCTGAAATCATTCAGTGCAGTTTTGAAGGCAGCACGCCCATAACCATCGCGTAAATTAGTGATCGTAAAAGCCAGCGATTGCTCATTCTGTCTGGTATTTGTTCTGTAATTGTTAAAATCCAGCTCTCTTTGAATTCCTGGTGGCACTACATACGGAATTGGCGACCGCTTTCCATTCTCCTCTATATTTACCGTGCTGATCTCGATAGTGGAATTATCCGGGGTCACCGTTGTTAGCGCGGGATCAATAATAATCTGGTTGCTTTCATTATTACCATTATATTTTCTCCATTCCCCTCTAACCAGCTGAATCTTAGCAAATCTTAAAATAGTAGTATCCGCAAAATCTGTAAGGAACATCCTGAAAAAGCGGATGGACTTAAAATCTTGTATGTTACCCACTTTCTGCTGGTAATCTGACAAAGGAATTCTGATCTGGTACCAGGTTACCGGTTGTGTCTGACCATTAGCAAGTTTAACCTGAGAGGTAACTGCATCTGTCACATAATTTTTGCCTACTTCAAGATCACCTTTTCGCATCGAAACTTTATATTGAAAATACTCGTCCGATTGCGTCATGTTGTTATCCCTGTTCACATCTTCTCCATCCGGCAATGAAGTAGAGGCAGAATTTTCTATACCTAACTCTTCCTGAGATTGCTGAGAGGTTTTAGAATTTCCTTCTGGTCCATTGTACTTTTCATACCGTTTTAAAATGCCGGCATTAGCCTGATCCAGTGTCGTGCCCCTGTAATACTTATAATCATCAGAACTTGGATCATTATCAATTGCAGCAGCGGCTGTAGCATTCAGCTGAGTTTTGATCTGGGCCAGAGGAGTTGCAAATTTCGTCTTCTCATCAACGCTGCTCAAACCATCCAAACCAACATCCTGTGCCTTCCTCGCAGCAGGATCATTATCAAAGGCCTGCACAATAGGCTGCAATTTGGGTACGCGGCCCCAGTTGGTTTCATCGTATTTTGTCGGATCTCCATTGGCAGGTAATCCATTTTCCAGCGACTTTCTGCCGTCTTTCAAGATATCTTCGGAGATATTTCCAATGTTAAAATATAAATCCCCACCTCTGGAATCTGGTTTATAAATATGGGGATCCATCACCCATAACTCAATGTATTCAATGTTTAACGCCTGAAAGTCATTTGTCTCAATCTTGCGAAACAAACCACCCCAACGTGATCTTGGATTAATAAATTCCCCGTTTGCATTAAAGCCACTTGTGGTATAATTATAAGGGCCACGTTGCGTAGGGTAAAAAGCTACATCAAGCGTAGGTAGTGAAACTGACTGTCCTGTTGGAGTTTCTTTGAATGGAAAAACTTCCTGTTCAATAATCTCTCTTACATAGTGGTTTGATAATTCGTTCCTGTTATTCCGTAGATTATCAGGAATAGTTGTTCCCCCCCTGTTATAGAAGGATGGATCAATGTTGTAGAATGCAATTCGTGCTCTGTTATAACCATAAGCAAGATTATCGATCAATTGGGCTTCCTGGAAAAGTTGTGGCGTACCGGACAGCTGCCAGGAAATGGCACTTTTCAGATCAATCACTGATCGCGATGCTTCAAAATCATCCAGATAACTCACCCCACCTTTTTTCCCTTCACCATTTAGCGCAGCCGGATGGCCGGGAACCAGTTGTGCAAACTCTCCTGAAAAAGCAAATTTAGAAGGTGCTTTCGTAGAAATAAATGGTAGTTTATCAACCAGCTTTGTTAAGAACCTGGAACTCGTGCTATAATTAAGATCGAAACCCCAGATCGTATTAGAGATGGGTTCTTCACCGATGTTAACTTTAGGCGTAAGTGGCTTTTCGGAAAGATTCATATAAGTTCCGCCAATATTCAGCTTATTATTCACCTTATAATCAAGCCGCGTTCCAAAGAGAGACCGCTGCTGTAGGCCAAAGAGTTCATTATTTTCTGTTGTAATTCGTATAGGCTGACCAGATATCAAAAGCCCGGTATTGATGATTTTCACTCTCCCACCCTGATAATCAACCGTAAAATCAGCACCTTCTTGTAAGGGGATAGTACCCGAAAATACTTTTACCGATCCTTCAGGAACATTAATTGAATTCAAGCTGAATTCTGATGCCACCTCAGACTGGTAATATCCTTTAATTATATAACGATTCTGACTGGTAAACAATTGCTGGGCTACCACTTTGGTCGAATCATACAATGCCTGATAAGTATATTTATCAATCAGGTTCTGTTCGCCGGGATTAAACTGCGCAGCCAGATCTTTACCGAAAGGCTCTATCAGCGGAAAAATCACACGACCGTTGAGCGGATCAATGGTGATATATCCCGTACTCGTATTTGAAGAAAATGTGGCCAGGCTGGAACTGGTTAATGAAGAATTTAAATTCCCCATAGAAGTAGCCGTACTGCCGCTATTGGTGCTGGTGAATGGCCTGTCTTCGGCTTCAAAATCAAACACACCATCCGGTTTACGTTCATTTTGCTGATTTAAGCGATCCAATCCGACCACCTGCAACCATAACTTATTTTTTAGCGGGCGCCTGAATTCATCAAATTTTTCTCCTTCATCAATCAGCGGCCGCTCAATTCCTGTTTTATTGTCTATCCTGAAAACATCAAGTTTAAAGTTTTGCGGACTAATCTGATACCCCCCTATCGAATAGATGTTTTTCATCATCAGATCCCAGGTAGGTAAATTGGTTTTGGTCGTTTCGTTTTTAAGCAACTTTGCAAATAAGACTTTCGGTGTCGCCTGATCGAAATTAACATCGGTAGAGAATTCTCCAACCTGATATTCTACCCCATTAAAGGTATAGCGGAATACAACGGCCAATACTTCGTCGGCATTCAACGCGTTGTTCAGTGATACGTATCCCAATTGCGGATGAAAAGTATATTCTTTATCAGATAACTTCCTTGCATAAGTCAGCTTTCCAAAGTTATCCGTACCTCCATTGGCTTGAAAATAAGAAATAATAGCATTAGAATTTGTCAGCCTGGCATCAGCAGGCAATCGTGATAACAGATCATTAGACTGCCTTGGTCCCTGTGGTAATAAATAACCAGAAGGCAATACAGAAAATGCTGCCCCTCCGTTTACTTGTGCAGTATTATATGGGGTGTTTTCTCCTAAATCTATAAACCCCAGTACATCCCTTGAATCCTGAGTATTCCCTGTTTTATTGGTGATCCAAACCTCTATCTTTGTAATATTTACACCTGATGTAATTGTTGGGGGTGTAGATAATGTTTTATTGTAATTGTCCCTGAAGTACTGGGCTAAAAAGTAATGCTTATTCGCCTCATAATTATCACCGCTAATCCTAAATTCATTTTGCTGCGCACCATTATTGATTTGCAACTCTCTGGACTGTGATTTCTGCTGAGTAAATACAGTTGTTACGTTTAATTTACCAAATTGCAATTGAGTTTTAATCCCAAATAAAGCCTGCGTACCTGTAATCAGAGAAGTACTCAATGGTAAATTTACATTACCAGCCTCAATTTTTTTAATGATATCATCTTCCCCGCCGGTCCAGTCTAATTTGATCTGATTCTCAAAATCAAACTGTGCCTCAGTATTGTAGTTCAGGTTAAGTTTTACATTGGTTCCGATATTACCCACCACGTCCATTTGGATACGCTGGTTAAAATCAAAATTGCTCTGCACCCGTTGGCGTTCATTAAACAGCGGGTTTTCATTTTTATTTATACGCCCTAAAAATGTAAGCTCGGCCTCTCCCCTTGGTTGTATATTGATAACATTACTACCAAAGATTTTCTCGAAAGCCCTGCTATTAACTGTGAGGCTGGGAATGATGCCCGTTTGTCTTACGTTATCAACTTCTGCATCAGAGATTACCCGCCAGTTATCTCTTTTAATTTCACTGTTAATTAAGCGCTGATACTCATCAATTGTCAGATACTGGGGCGGATTAAAAAATCTGCCACCAACTTTATTTCTGATGATGTAGCGTTTATTTTTAGCATCATACTCCACCTCCCTCGTAAAATTATCGGGGAGAGGAGAAAACGAATCGCCGGATTGGCGGATTCCCAATCTTTGCTTTTCTTTCAGGCCAAAGTTATTCTTCGTACTATCCGCGTTAGATGTACGCCGAACCTGTGAAAAAGCATATTGCCAGCAAAAGAAAAATATGAATAAAACAACTAAAGTAAAAGTCTTTCTCAAAGGCAATTATATTATAAGTTCTTTAAAGCTATTTTAATCATTTGTTCAACCGACAGATCATTGCCATTGCTCTTGACAGCGTTATCAATAACCTTTTCGGCAGGAATCTTAGCAAAGCCCAGCATCATCAATGCAGACAAAGCTTCTTCACGTACAGTATTATTTAATGGAGCAGAAATTAATGACCCACTACCTTCTTTTTTCAACTTATCCTGCAATTCCAGCACTAAACGCTGTGCAGATTTTACACCAATACCTTTAATACGCTGTATCAATGGTAAATCAGCATTTACTATGGCCGTTTGAATTTCCACAGGCGTAATAGAGGAGAGCATCATCCTGCCTGTATTCGGCCCTATTCCCGAAACCGATATCAAATGCAGGAATAACCTGCGTTCACCTTCATCTATAAAGCCATATAAGGTATGTGCATCTTCCTTAACATGCAGCCACACATAAACTTTACACCTCTCTTTGTCGCCCAGCCCACTGTAAGTATTCAACGAAATATTAATATGATAGCCAATTCCTCCTGCTTCAACCACAATATATGCGGGGCATTTAAAGGTCAGTCTGCCATCTATATAATCAAACATAATTTTATTTTTTTAAGCCTGCGCTAAGCTACTAAAAGGAAATATATCTATATGCAATAAAATGTTAAGGAAGGCTTCGAAAAAAAGAAATAAATTTAACGCCCATCTCATTAAATGGACAGGATAAAGCATGCTGACCTGAATTTTACTCATAAGCTACACGGTAAAAGGAAATCACAATTGTTTATTATCGGCAAATAGGTAATAGATAACAAACAAATATCAGGAAATAATTCAGCAAATAAATGCGGGGATGAAGGATGAACAAAAAGAACAAGATTAGATTTTGTCCATTTTCTGACTACTTTTAGCTTTATAAGAGATATACTTTTTAGCAGTTTTAGGTTCAGCTGTCCTGTTAATTGCGCCGCTTTTGGCTACTATAAGCTTTTGACCGGGCACAATGTTATTTCCCTTCAGCTTATTCCATACTTTTAAATCCTGCACTTCAATATGATACTGATCTGCTATTTCACCCAGATTTTGTCCGGATTTAACATGGTGATAAACCGGATTAGACTTACGTTCAGGATTGGATTTCACTTTTTTGTGCAATCTCCGGTCATCGTTAGACGCCAGAATAATCCTTGTATCTGTATCAATGCTACTATTGTTTAGCACATCATAGATCATAGCAAAATTGGTTAAACTTACCTTTGGCATAATGATCCGCTTCGGGGATTCAGCAGATCCGTTTACAATTTTCTTCTTGTAAGATGGATTAAGGTCAAATAACTCATCTTCCTCTATTGACAATGCCTGCGCCACATCGGTCAGGGAAATAAATCTGTTTACCTGAATAGTATCAGTCTTCATTGCAAAAAAAGATTTTTGAGCCTTGATCTGATGTTTATCAGGACAGTTCATTACATAAATAGCTGCAATAAATGCGGGCACGTAATTTCTTGTTTCTAAGGGCAAATATGGTCTTATCTCCCAGAAATCTCTCGAATGGGCCTTGATAATGGCTCTGTTTACATTTCCTGTTCCGCAGTTATAAGCTGCAATAGCCAATAGCCAGTCGCCAAGCTCTGCATATGCATCTCTAAAATATGCAGCGGCAGCATAACTTGCCTGAATAGGATCTTTTCGCTCATCTACGAAGTTATCCATATTCAATCCATAACCTTTAGCAGTAGAAAACATGAATTGCCATAACCCTGTAGCACCTGTTCTTGAGATTGCATGAGAATTCATGGATGACTCAATAATGGGTAAATATTTAAGTTCTATTGGAACGTTATATTCGCGTAAGGCATTTTCAAAAATAGGAAAGTAATATTCAGACAGGCCCAGCATTTTGCCCATCATCTCTTTCCGTCCGCTATAAACTTCAATATATTTTTGTACAGATTCATTGTAGCTCAAAGGAATCGCTCTCTGAATAGAATCAAGACGTTTCTTATAGGTGAAGTTATAATTATAGAACAATGGGCTTTCCATTACCACTGGCACAGCAGCAGTATCACTTGATAAGGTGGGCGACAAAAACGCCGTCGGTATTGTATTCCTTACGGAATCTAATCTGTTAATCTTTTGCTGAGCCAAACCAGTAGTGGCCGACAATACAAGCATACAAAAGCATAGGACGAGTATATTTCTTTTCATAGGCTTATCTTGCAATTAAGCAATGGAATATTTTTCATTAAAGATGAACCTCAGCGGTCGTTAAATTCAAGAAACTATTTGACATAGAGAGTAATGTGTTTTCATCAAAGTGTTTTGCCATTAACTGTACACTTAACGGCAAACCTTCACTATTATTGCCCAGGGGAATTGATATTGCTGGTATACCTGTTAATGAAGCTAAAACTGTAAAAATATCAGCCATATACATGACCAGCGGATCGTCCATATTCTCTCCTATTTTAAATGGAGGAGTGGGCGCCACAGGAAGCAGGATAACATCAAAATCCAAAAACAACTTTTCGATCTTATCCCTGATCAATCTCCTCACCTGTTGTGCTTTCTGATAATAAGCATCATAATAACCAGCACTGAGCACAAATGTACCCAATAAAATACGTTTCTTCACTTCCTCACCAAAGCCTTCAGCCCTCGATTTTTTATATAAATCGTTTAAGCTAAGCGCACTTGTATTTCTATAACCATAATGTACACCATCATACCTGGAAAGGTTAGAGGAAGCCTCAGCAGCAGTCAACACATAATATGCTGGTACGAGATAATCCAAAAGGTCAAAAGAAACATATTCAATAGTATGTCCCTGTGCTTTAAATTCCTCAATGGCATTAAGAAGTGACGCTTTTATTTCCGGATCAAGGGCATCACTTTCCAGTGTCTCTTTCAAAACCGCTATCCGTTTAGGCTCATCAGCATTGATTTGATTGGTATATGCAGGAACAGCTAAGTTTGAAACAGTACTGTCATGATCGTCTGCACCTGCCAGAACCTCAAGTAATATCGCTGCATCACTGATAGATGAGGTCAGTGTACCCACCTGGTCAAAAGAGGAAGCATAAGAAATAACACCATATCTGGAAATACGTCCATAAGTAGGTTTTAGTCCGATACAGCCACAGAAAGCTGCGGGCTGTCTAACGGAACCACCGGTATCAGTACCCAAAGCAGCAAGACATAAATCCGCCTGAACAGCTACGGCTGATCCGCCTGAAGAACCTCCGGAAACACGTTCTGTATCAGCAGCATTACGCACAGGCCCATAATAAGAAGTTTCATTAGATCCGCCCATCGCAAACTCATCGCAGTTTAATCTGCCGATAATAATGGCATCTTCCTGTATGAGCCTTTCTACTACAGTAGAAGAATAAGGGGAAATGAAACCTTCCAGCATCTTTGAAGAGGCTGTGGTTATATGATCTTTATAAAGGATATTATCCTTGATGCCGATTATCATACCTGCAAGCTTCCCTGCAGTACCATTATCTATCTTTTCCTGTATTAAAACAGCCTGATCATTTGCTGAATAAAAAAACACCTCATTGAATGCATTGAGGTGTTTATTCGTTTCAATCTGCTTAAAATAATACTCAAGCAACGCTGAAAGATGAAGTTGTTTTTTACTGATAAGAGACTGTATCTCTACTAAAGAGCTGTACTTCTTCAAACTATAAGAAAGAATTAAAGGTTAACAAAATCCACAAATAACACAAATACCTATAAAGGTTTATGTGTATTGGTACGGTTAGCATCTACAGATTCGTTATCATCTGCTCCATCTTTTCCGTCTTTGAATTCTTTTACACCTTTACCCAGTCCACGCATAAGTTCTGGAATTTTTTTACCACCAAAAAGTAATAACACAACGACTAAAATAATGATAATCTCTGGTGTACCCAAGGCTGCTAATATTGTTGTATTTAACATAATCTTTAGTTAATTTTATTTTTTTCTGTTTCTAATTTCTCCGCAGGCGCTGCAATATCAGTATGATCTGCCGGAGCAGTATCTTTATTTAAATTAATCGGCTCCTTTACTTCATTCTTTGGATACATCTGCTCTTCAAGAGTTTCGGTAGGGCTTTTGGTCTCTGTAGTAGTCGCATACGTGCCGTCTGCTTTCAGTTCATCATCAATATCCATAGCATTGATATTTCTATGGATTTCTCTTTTAACACCTTCAGAAGCATCCTTAAAATCTCTGATCCCCTTGCCTAAGCCTCGTGCCAGCTCTGGTAATTTTTTGCCACCAAAAAGCAATAACACAACTGCAAGGATCAACATAATTTCCCCGCCACCCATATTTAAGAATTCAACTAATATTCCTGTATACATCTCAACTTCATTTTATAATATAACAAATATAAACATTTTAGATCCAATAATTTATTTGGCGATCCATGCTTCAGGATTCAACTTCGACTGGCCCCTCATTATTTCAAAGTGAAGTAAAGCCCCGTCTGATGTCGTCGCCACAGTTCCCAATGTCTGCCTTGTATCTACCTTATCCCCTTTAGCAACGGTTGGTGATTTAATATTCTGGTAAATTGTAAAATAATCACCATGTCTCAATGCAACTACATAAATTCCCTGTATCATTGTTACAAACAATACGTCACCCCCAAATACCGCTCTTACCGATGCGCCTTCACTGGTCAGGATATTAACACCATCATTTGTATATCCTGCCTCTCCTTCCGTATGCCTCCCGAATCCTTCCGTAATTGACCCTTGCCCTACCGGCCATGGTAACCTGCCACGATTGTTTTCAAAACCGGCAGATAACTTTGCAGCTTCTGGTGTGGCGGTCAGGTAATTACTGGTAGTCTTAGCTCTTTCAACAGGTGCAGGTTTATTATCTGCCTTAGCCTTAGCGGCCGCTATACGCGCCTCTTCTTCTGCTCTTTTCCTTGCTAATGCAATTTCACGCTGAATGGCATTTCTAATTTGTCTGTCAATAGCCGATTGTTGTTTTTTACGTCTCGCTATATCCTGACTGAACTGGCGTTCCTGTTTACTAAACTTGTTTAATACAGAAGACTGTTCATTTTTATTTTTAGCCAATTTGCTTTGTTCAGTTTCCTGCTCACGTAAAAGACTGCTTTTTGCTTTTAAACTCTTATCCAGTACAACGATCTTATAGTTCAGATTTTTTTCAGTTCCCTGGATATAATCGGCTTGTTTTTTACGGTATTGACCAAACTGCTGTAAATATTTAATTCTTTTATAAGCCTGGTTAAAATCCTTTGCAGCAAAAATAAACATCATTTTATCATATGAATTTTTATTCCGCTGTGCAAATCTTATCATTCCGGCATATTCCTTTTTCAGTTGTGCCAGTTGTCCCTGCAATGAATGTACGGTATTTGTATTTTCATGGATTTCATTATCCAGGTTTTTTATCTCAGAATTGATGACAGTGATCTTGCTTTGCATTAAGCTGATCTTTGTATTCAGCGCACGAATTTCACCCAGCGTAAGTTTCTTACTCTGAGCCGCCTTATTCAGATTTTTCTGCAGCAGTTCGATCTCTCTCTGGATAGCTTCTTTTTTTCTTTTAAGCTGAGAGCTGCTTTGGCCTATAGCCGAAGATGCAAACGTAACAAACAAAAGTAACAGAAGTAATTTGTGTAGCTTCATTGCATCAAAAGTATAAAAAAAATTAGTTTATTGTCTCAAACCTTTTAGGAACTGTAAACGGAAAATCAAGTTGAACATTGCGCTCAATTTTAGAAAAGTCGAACGCAATACTGATTTTATCCTTACCAGACACAGAGTTCACTTTCACTACCGAAGGAAACAAAACCGCTTCCACCAGTTGATAATCTGCATACTCCACCTTTAAGGCCTGGCCTGTAGTGACATTATTTAACTCTGTTACTGATGGTTTCAGTAAGGTATTAAACAGCAGGTTAAAGGCAAGATCGCCCTGTTCGCCTTTGATGCTGAATCCGGTAGCCTCCAGATCAAGCGTGGCCTGCTCATTCGTGAAATCGGCAATTGTGTTACCTGTCAGGATCGATTGTAACATAGTGAAGCTAACTTGTTTATTAGCAAACTTGCGTACATAGCTAAATGGCTTTTTTAGAACGACCGACTGCAACCTGTTTATGACCAAAAGACTATCTGGAGTAATCAATGCACGGGCTACTTCAATTCCGGCAATTGCAGTAATGCTGATCCATATCTTCTCATCCTTTTTGATCCTGATGGCCATATTTACACTATTGTCATTGCCATTGATATTCAATTTGGCTTTGGACTTTAAAGACAATGTGGTGTAAACTACATCCTTACTCTTCAGTAACTTCAGGTTCTCTGATTTTTTATCATTAACTGCTGGTTTTTCTGCAGCTACAGCAGGATTTCCTATAATAACCTTTTTAGTCTTGCAGGCCATAGCCATGCTCAAAACAAGTAAAAGCAGTGTGCTATTTAATATATTTCTTTTCATTTATCTTACGTTTTAATAAAGGAGATCCATTTCCCGCATCCAGCGAATTTTGCCATTGGATCATTGCCTGTTGCTGTTCGCCCAGAAAAAATAGAATATCGCCATAATGTTCCAGATAAACGCTATTATCAACCGCATTGTTTTTTAACGCACGCTCAATCCATACTTTAGCATTTTTATACTTTGCCCTTTTAAACAATACGAAGGCATAAGTATCAGCCACAGAAGCATCTTCAGGCAATGCTTTTGCCGCAGTTGCAATCAAACTTTCAGCCCTGTCCATCTGCTCATTTCTTAACGCCAGGTAATAAGCATAATTATTCATGATCAGGTAATTCTGGGGATCCAGTTCCAGCGCCTTATTGAAGGAAACATCTGCAGCAGTAAGTTTATGCTCATCTATCAGAATTTCTGCCTGCAAGGCAAATATTAATGCCTGCAAAGCTTTATTTTCACCATCAAGCTGTAAAGCAGTTTTGATATAAGTTAATGCAGCATTATTTTGCACTTCCCTGTGAAGTGCAAAAGCCATATAATAATTTAAAATTGCCTGATTAGGATAAATTGCCAAGGCAGCATCGCCCATTACAATCATCTCTTTATACTGGCCAAGAAGAATCTGTATATTGAGTACTTTCTCCCATACTCCATATAATTGGTCTGTTAGTTTTAATGCCTTTTTATACGCAGTAAGCGCAGCAGGTAAATCTCCTGTTTCAAATAATACATCTCCATATAAAGCCAGAAACAACGGATCTTCCTGGCGGGCATCAGCAATTCCTGCTAATATTTTTGCTGCATTTGCAAAATCCTTTTTACCAATATAAGCGGTGGCGATAGCTAATGGCTCAGTGTTTTCCGTTTGCTGGTTTACAGCAGGAGAAGAAGTACTGTCGTCATTTATTCGCGACCTGGCCTGATTCAGCGCTGTTGAGGAACCAAATTTCTGTTCAATAAGTTGATAACCCTGCATGGCCTCTTGTTTTTTACCTGCAATAAGTAATGCGTTGGACCTGTCGAAATAATAGCTCTGTTCTTCAGGCAACAAAACTATCAGTTGATCAAAAACAGGCACAAGCGCTTTCATATTCCCGTTTCTTTTATACAATTCCGCTAACAGTTTTAAGTACCATGGATTTGTTTTGTTGAGCGAAATAGCCTTTTTTATATCAATTTCTGCTTCAGGTATCCGATCCAGGCGATATTTTAATAAGGCCAGTTCATAATAGGCCGCATCGTTATTTGGGTCAAGCGCCACAATCTTACTGAAACTTATATTTTCTCTGATATAGTCATCGTTCAGTTTATCGCGTAACCCTGCAAAAAAGAGTTGTTTTATGGTCGTACTATCAGTAGCCGATAGTTCTTTGGACTGCGCATTGGTATGCACTGCACCAAACAACATCAACCATAAAACAACAGCTAATTTCATATCAATTATTTACCTGTGTGTCCATATCCTCCGGCACCACGTGCAGTATCACTTAGTTCTTCTACGTTTTCCCAGCTCACTGTCTCATGTTTGGCAATCACCATCTGCGCTATCCTATCTCCATTTTTCACGACAAAGTCAGTATCAGAATGGTTAATCAACAATACCTTGATCTCTCCTCTGTAATCAGCATCAATCGTACCTGGTGAATTCACAATGCTGATTCCATTTTTATAAGCCAAACCACTACGCGGGCGAATCTGAGCTTCATATCCAATCGGTAATTCAATATGTAAACCCGTAGGAACTAATACACGCTGTGCTGGTTTAATTACAATTTCTTCTGCTGTAAAGGCACGCATATCCATTCCAGCAGCATGAGCCGTTTCATATTGTGGTAATGCTAATCCTGACTTGTTAATAATTCTAATATTCATTGATTGTGTTATTTTGTTTTCAATAATTTAATAATGTCCCCTTTTTCCAACTGAAATATACCTGCCAGAAATAAAATCAGCAAACCATTTCCTATAAAAATATTTTGTTTAAAGGTATAAAATGATAAATAAACCAACAGAATGGAAACGCTTAAATATCCTGCCATCCGTTTCAGGTTATAAGGTATAGGATAATGTTTTTGTCCCAATACATAAGAGATAACCATAATCATAAAATAGGCAAGCATACTAACCCAGGCAGAACCCATATAGCTGTATTTTGGGATCAGAATGATGTTCATGACTATCGTAAATACCGCCCCTATCAGTGAAATATAAAGACCATACCTGGTTTGGTCTGACAGACGGTACCAGATAGAAAGATTCATATAAATTCCCAGACATACATAACCAAATAATAAAAATGGCACTGCGGGTAATCCTATCCAGAATTTACTGTTGATGAAATATTTTAATATACCAATATTAGCAATCAGGCCGACAAATAAAATTGCCAATGCCAGCACGAAGTAATTCAATATGGTTGCATAAGTATTTTTAGCATTTTCATTTTTGGCGTGGCTGAAGAAAAATGGCTCTGCCCCTAATCTGAATGCTGTATTAAAAATACTGATAAAAATAGCCAGTTTGCATACAGCCCCGTAAATTCCTATTTCATGATCTGCAATGTTTGTAGGCAGATATTTACTCAGTAAGATTTTGTCCAGATTTTCATTGATGATAAATGACAGGTTAGCCACCAGCACCGGCCAGCTGTACCCAAACATTTTATAAAATAATGATTTATCAAATTTCAATTGCAAGTCGCGGAACTGCGGCAGCAGCATAATTAAAGTTACAATGCTTGCGATCAGGTTGGAAACAAAGACGTATCCTATCCATTTAGGCCTGAACCAGCCAGACAACCACCCGGCACCAGGCCCATGATGTTTTATTAAGGCGGGTATAATAAAAATGAAGAGCAGATTGAAGCCAACAAAAAAACCTATATTCAGAAATTTAATCAGACTGTATTTGAAAGGTTTTCCATCGGCTCTTAACTTGGCGAATGGAATAATACTGATGGCATCGAAAAAAAGAACCCAGACAAAAAACTGCACATATTTCCGCTGATCTGCTAATCCGGATATATTTCCATTCAAAGTAAACCGAGCAAAATAATCATTAAAAATGAGGCCTGTTATTAAAAATAAAACAGCCATAAAGCTGATAATCCAAAAACTATTATTGTATACTTCCTGCTTCCTGTCTTCGTGTTTATTCAGGTATCGAAAAAAAGTAGTCTCCATTCCAAAAGCAAGAATGGGGTTAATTAAGCTCACATAACTATACATTTTTGTAAACACCCCATATACACCTTCTGCATAAACAGTGGTATAAATAGGTGTCAGAATAAAATTGAATAGCCTGGAGAAAATAGTACTCAGACCATAAACCAATGTCTGCCCGGCAAACTTTTTATAGATCGACATGCGCTGGCTTACTTTTTAATAATTTCAAAATTCCTGTAGTTCTTCAGTTCTCCGCTGGTCACTGCTACATTTTCAATTTTAGCCCTGTCTGGTCCTTCATTACACCATTCCAGAAAAACTTCCAGCAAAGTATCATCACCTTCAGCCTCAATATATAAACTACCGTCTTTTTCGTTTCTAATCATTCCCCTAACACCCATCTGATCGGCTACTACTTTTGTGGTATATCTAAAAGATACCCCCTGTACTTTACCTGTTATTCTTATAACTATATGTTTCATCAATGTTATTTGTTTTTTTTATGTTGTTTTTGTCGTCAGGCTGCCTGGCAGCTATCGGTAATGAAGCTCTTTTTTCAATCTTGAGCCCGGCTTCTTCCATATCAGCGTCAAACATACCTATTTTTGCTCTTGCCCTTCCTAATAGCGCGGCTAAAAATGCTTTACTAGTATAACCTGCGAATATGGGTATGATCTGTTATACGCTCTTCTACTAATCCTTCAATGAGATTAATCCCAGGCGCCTTACCTATCTCCAAACTCCCGAATCGTGCACTTATCCCCAGGAAATCTGCACCGTTTAAAGTTGCCCAGCATAACAACTCCTCAAATCTTACAGGATAGTTGTCCTGAATGGTCTTCATCTCTGCGAGAATATGGAGACCATGATTACTGGCCAGACTATCTGTCCCCAGCGTAATCTTAACTCCTGTATTCTTTAATACTCCAACGTCCGGCAACCTGTCTTCGATATACTGATTCGCGTTTGGACACAAACACCAATATAAATTTCCATGAGTAGTGGTCGCAAATTCAATATCTTCCCTGCTTGTAAATGTATTATGAACCAATAATGTACGTGGTGCTGTGGATAGCAATGGAAGATAAGTTTGTAATGAGGTTTTACCAGAGGGTTTAAAAAAAGAAATGTCCAATCCCAGGAATGAATACAAATTCAAAAAATGTCCGGTCTTTGTTTCAAAAAAATCATTCTCTGCTATCGTCTCTTGATTATGTATAGAAACAGACAACTCAATTCCGTTAGAAAGCCGGGCGATCTCAGCAAATAAGTCTTCAGAAACAGAGTAAGGTGCATGAGGTACAACGGTAGCCTTTAAAGGACTGAAGGCTGATGCCATCTCTGTTGCTTTCTCAGCAATTTCTTTTGCACGTATGGGATTGAAACCCATGGCTTCAACAAAAGTATGGTAATAGAGGCGACTAACGAACTTCACCTCCCTGGAAATTACCTGGTTTGAAATGTCGCCCACAGCCACAATTCCATTTACATACATCTCCTCATCTGCTTTCAGCATTGCCGCATGTATCTCTTCGGCAGATTGCTCACGTTGCTGCATCACTTGCTGTACAAAACCTGGCAGGCCGGTATGCATAGGTATCTTTCCTTTAAGATGTGATAATTCAAGATGACAATGTGTATTGATAAAGCCTGGCACAATTACCCCCGTATAATGCGTTATAGGTGCTAATTTCCGTTCCTGAGCCTCTAAAGCAGTAAAGATCCCGGTGATGGTCCCATTTTCAGAAATAGCAATAACCCCATTCTTTAATGGTGCGGAACTAACCGGGTAAATCCAGGATGCTGACAGGTAAGAACTCATTTTACAAATTACGGTTATTCTTACGAGAGCTTAAAAGATTGCTGGTTATTTTATATTTTAACTCTTTGCAATAACACTTTACATGGTATATCCGAAGTGACAGTTACAAAATGATTTTTATGCAGGGGAATAGTCAGATAATCACCTCTTTTTAAACCATGAATTTCGTTTTCTATAGTGATCGTACACGTCCCTTCCAAAATGAGAAATTTTTCGTATTCATCATCATGTACTTCCTGGGGAGCCATCTCTTTAATCCAGACGATTGCACTGATCAGTTTCTCAGTTGCACTCAGGATTCTGGCATATACATCTTCAAATCCATCGGTAAGGACCATGTCTTTACGTTCTATCCATTGCGCGTAATCAGCTATTTGTGAAGCCTCATTTAATATTGGCGGACTGCTGAATTCTTCTCCAGCTTTCATCCGTTCCATATAGTCGATAGTAGCCAGTAAAAAAGGTTTTATAATCGGATCCGGCGAAACAGCATTAGCAAGCGCATCACGTTCCAGTGCCATACTTATCTTATTAATTTCCTCCATTATTTCAGGGAAATTCTTGGCCATTCGTTCTACCTCATCATTCTCTGTCGCAGTGGTCAATTCCAAAACATATAATTCTAAAATGCCAGATGCAATGAATTCCCCGCAATTTTTCATGTTATTACCGTTCCCTTTAACTGTTTAAGTATTTTGATCATATTACCACGCAGTATAACCACTGGAATTCCTAATTGTTCTGCCGCTGACGAAAAACTACAACCCTTAAAATAGATCAGAAAAATAGCCTTCTTAACATCTCCATCTATCTCAGCAGCAAACCTTTCCCCATCATCCTCGTTCTTCTGTTGCAAAAAGAATTTGATATCAGTTGCATAAACGAGGTCAATTTCTTCACGGATTTCATTGTCAATAAATTGGTCATTCTTAACACATTGAAATGAATCAGAACCTTTCACCATCTTTAACATCCAGGTAAACAGACGTTCTTTAGACGGATCAAATGTTAAACGTTTATTCCACATTTCACAAAACGATGCCTTAACGCATTCTTCAGCAAGATTAACATCTCCAAAAGTCCGGATCAATACACCTAAAACGGCCGGAGCGTATTTATTGTATATATTTCTGTAATCCTTTTCATCCCCTCGCCGAAACAAAGCAACCATATTTTTATCCATTTCATCCAAAGGAGAAGGATTTGTCATAAATTTTAATGTTTAATGATATAAAAGTAGATATTTTGATTTATCCATCAAAATCATTTATGCACGATGGCATAAAGATTGTTCAATCCTGATAATGAAGCAGATATTAACATTAATAAAGATCTCATTTTTACTGCTGGGTACGATGGCTTCCTGCAGATCCGGGGCCGGAAATTTGTTTAAGACAACCTCACCTCATGAACAATACCAAAGAAAGTTAACTGCTTCAGGTCTTGACAAAACATCCATGGGAAAAGCATGGAACACGATGGCGAATCAAAGTTTAAATAAAGCGCTGCTCATTACTCCGCCATATAAGGCAAATGGTTATTTCGCAGCCGAGAAAATTCCTGCAACGGTTTATCGTTTTGAGGGCTTACGCGGACAAAAAATAAATATTAATCTGGTTCGGTCGGCGGCAAGTACTAATCATATTTACATAGATCTCCTTACAAAGCAGGATAATGGCGAGTTCAAAGTTATCGCCTCCGCTGACACAACCGGTAAACCACTTGTAGTGGAGACACAGGAAAATGTCACGTATTTTATCAGGTTGCAACCGGAGCTGCTCAGCAGTGCTGCTTACACCATCGAGATTACAGCAGGTCCTTCTCTGAATTTTCCACTAACGAATACTAACCGCAGAAATATCCAGAGTCTTTTTGGCGACGGCAGGGATGCCGGATCCCGGAAACATGAAGGAATAGATATCTTTTCACCACTCCATACACCGGTCCTTGCAGCTGCAAATGGAACCGTCACCAGGGTAAACGAAAATAACCTGGGTGGTAAGGTAGTATGGATGAGACCTGAAGGAAAAAATTATACACTCTACTATGCACACCTTGACCGGCAAATTGCTGTAGAAGGTCAGCAAGTAAAAACTGGCGATACATTAGGCCTGATGGGAAATACCGGAAACGCAAAAACTACAAGTCCGCATCTGCATTTTGGGATCTACACTCCCAACGGCACAGTAGATCCCCTGCCTTTTGTGAATCCTGTCATCCTTCCTTTACCTGAAGTAACCGCAGCTGTCAACCTGTTAAACACCCGGGCAAGGACAAAAGGTAAAACCAACTTATACCTCTCTGCATCTTTAACAGCTCAGTCCGCTGTTGCACTGCCTCCTGCCACTGTGATCTTTATTCATTCAGCCTACAAAAATGCGTATGGCGTAGAACTTCCCGATGGAAAAACAGGATTCATCAACAGCAGGCAGTTAACGGCTCTGGCACCGCTTAAAAAAATAAAAATAACCTCTTCCCCCTTACCAGGATATGAACAGCCGGGAGAACCAATGATTGTAAAAACCAATTTCAGTCAGGGCGAAACTGTCAGCGTAATGGGTGTTTTTTCGAATTACCTGCTCGTTAGTGACGATACAAAAGAAACCGCCTGGATCATTAATAAGGGGTCATGGTAGCCCTATTAATTTATTTTGGTAGCATATATGGGTATTAATTGATTACTTTGTAAAAAGATACCATATTAATTCAACTGTTTATGTCTGACTATACTACCCGATTAAATAAATACATTAGTGAAAGTGGCCTGTGCTCAAGAAGAGCGGCAGATAGATATATAGAACAGGGAAATGTATATATTAACGGGAGAAAAGCCAAAATTGGCGATCAGGTTTATTTTGGTGATATCATCACAGTTAACGGACAGACAATTGAACCTAAGGAAGCAGAAAATACAATCCTGATAGCTTTTAATAAGCCCGTAGGTATTACAAGTACAACAGAAGCAGGTGTAAAAAGCAATATTGTCGATTATGTGAACCATAGTGACAGAGTTTTTCCTATCGGTCGCCTTGATAAAGATTCACAAGGACTGATCTTCATGACGAATAACGGAGACCTGGTCAACAAAATTTTAAGGGCTGGTAACAACCATGAGAAAGAATACCTGGTTACCGTAAATAAACCGATTACTGACCAGTTTATCACTGGTATGGCAAAGGGCGTTCCTGTATTGGGCGTAATGACTAAAAAGTGTAAAGTAGTGAAGGAAAGTCCCTTCATTTTCAAAATTACCTTAATACAAGGATTAAACCGACAAATACGCCGCATGTGTGAACATTTCGGATTCGAAGTGACCAAACTGGAAAGGGTTCGTATTATGAATATCAGCGTAAAAGGTTTACCTGTGGGCGAATGGAGAGAATTAACTCCGGAAGAGCAAACCGAAATATTTAATATGGTGGCTAAATCCAGCTCTGAATCGGATGCAGGACCAAAAAGGGTAGTTAAAAAGTCGAAGCCAAAAGAAGAAAATCTGGAGGCAAACGTTACACCGGTGAAGAAAACCAGCAGAACAAGACCTTCCGGCCCCACAAGAGGTAAAGCTGCAACTGGCAGAACAAGTGCAGCTGGGAGAGGCGATAGCGCTGAGCGATCAGATAAAGCAGCACCACGCGGCTCTTCGGCTTTTAAATCAACAAGCGCATCAACAGACTGGAATAAAAGTAACGGACCAAGCAGAAGACCCGTTAAACCTTCACGAGGAAAATCTGGTGCCCCGGCAGGTAAAACAAAGAGTCCAAAACGCTAATGCCATCTGTAAGTCAACTCATTACATGAAAATTGGGTGACTTATTTATTTTAGGTAGATTTGTACCAAATGCTTGCAACAACTAAAACAGATATCCGGGCGCTGGACCTGATTCAACTCCAACAGCACTTTACACAAATGAGTGAACCTGCATACCGGGCAAAACAAGTCTATCAATGGCTATGGGAAAAGTCTGCGCGTTCTTTTGATGAAATGAGCAACCTCTCTAAAGACCTTAGAAAGAAGCTTGATGAAAATTATGCAATTAATGTAGTTGAAGTAAACAATTCACAATTCAGCAACGATCATACCATCAAGAATGCATTCAGACTCTATGATGGTAACATTGTAGAAGGTGTGCTGATTCCAATGGAAGAACGGATGACTGCCTGTGTAAGTTCACAGGTGGGCTGCAGCCTTACCTGTAAATTCTGTGCAACCGGGTATATGGACCGTAAGCGGAATTTGAATGCGGATGAAATCTATGATCAGGTAGTGCTGATTGATCAGCAGGCAAAGAAAAATTACAATGCCCCTCTAACAAATATAGTTTACATGGGCATGGGCGAACCTTTGTTAAATTATGCCAACGTTTTAAAGTCAATTGAGCGTATTACCGCTCCTGATGGATTAAACATGTCTTACAAAAGAATCACTGTCTCTACAGCTGGTATTGCTAAGATGATCAAGAAACTGGGTGACGATGGTGCAAAATTTAATCTGGCACTTTCCCTGCATGCAGCAAATGATAAAAAAAGAAATGAGATCATGCCTATCAATGAGGCAAATTCATTAAAGTCGCTCGCTGAAGCATTAAAGTATTACTTCGCCAAAACAAAAAATCCCATTACTTACGAGTATATCGTTTTCAACAATTTTAATGACGAAATTGAAGATGCAATAGATCTGGCTAAATTCTGTAAACATGTACCTTGTAAGGTGAACCTGATTGAATATAATCCTATTCAATTTGCAGACTTCATTAATGCTGAAGGAGACAAAATTGATGCCTTTTCTAATTATCTGAAAAGTCAGGGTGTAAATACCAATATCAGACGTAGCCGTGGAAAGGATATCGACGCCGCCTGCGGACAGCTGGCTGTCAAAGAACAAGCTTCCTGATTTTTAACCTTTATATCAACAGATGAAGTTAAGTTTGCAGTATGATTTTAATCAGGCAGCTGGCAAACGACTTCCTGGGCTTACTCTTTCCTCACCTATGTAATGGCTGTGGCACATCGCTCTTTCATGGGGAAAAGGAAATATGTACAAAATGCCGCTATGATTTACCTTTTACAGACTTCCATAATTACACAGCTAATTCGGTTGCCAAACTCTTTTGGGGCAGGATAGCCTGTAATGGCGCAATGGCTATGTTATACTTTAGAAAGGGATCCAAAGTACAGCACCTGATACACCGCCTAAAATATAAAGACCAGACAGAAACAGGTATAGAACTTGGAAAATTACTCGGAGAGCGATTATTATCTTCTCCCACCTATCAGACAATCAGCCTCATCATCCCTGTCCCGCTCCATCCGAAAAAACAGAAATCCAGGGGATATAACCAGAGCGAGTACATTGCAAAGGGAATCGCTGAAATTATGCAAGTAGCTGTCAGTACTACGCATCTGGTCCGCCAGCACCATACCAGCACACAAACAAAAAAGAGTCGCTATAATCGCTTCGAAAACATGCAGTCTGTTTTTAAAATTTTAAATCCTGAGCAACTCGAAAGTCAGCATGTCTTACTGGTAGATGATGTAATTACAACCGGTTCAACCTTAGAGGCATGCGGTATAGCATTATTAGCCGCACCAATTAAACAGCTAAGTATTGCCGCACTAGCTTACTCAGAATAAAAAAATGAATAATATTAAAGTTATTGCTGCGTTTATATATCTGAGAGCGTTAATTTAGATGGTAAGGGCCGATACTTTCTTCATAGAAATACCGGCCCTTTATCTTTATCTGCCGGTTGCATTTGAGTGCAAAAAATATTTTAAAATAATTAAAACCATTTGTACATATCTTACGTTTGTATATATGAGAGCGTTAATTTAAGGGTCGAAACTTCCAACAAGTTTCGGCCCTTTCTTTTTATAACTTCTCCGATAAGAATCCGAATAGCAGTGATTTGATCTCTTCCGGATTAAATGGCTTCAGCACATGTCCGTTCATACCGCACTCTACAAATTTAAAATGATCATTTTTTAGCGTAGATGCAGTTAATGCAATGATTGGAATATTTTTATAATAATCTCCATTAATTTCTCTGATAATACCTGTAGTTTCAAAACCATCAATTCCCGGCATTTTAATATCCATAAAAATCAGATGATACCGCTCTGTCATCATTTTATCAATAGCCTCATAGCCATTAATAGCGGAATCGATATCCAGACCCCATTTACTTAAAATGCGCTTTGCGATCAGAATGTTGATCTCATTATCATCAACGACCAGTATCTTCTTACCCTCGAAAACACTCATTTCAGGTCCGACATCTTTGGCAGCAAAAATCTCCGATGATTTCTTGAAAACAATATCAAACGAAAACACAGTACCTACTCCTTCAGTACTTTCAACTAAAATTTCCGCATTATACATATTCAACAGTTTTTTGGTGATAGCCAGGCCCAGCCCGGTTCCTCCGTACTTCCGTGAAATGTCGGTTTTCGCTTGTGTAAAAGTCTCAAAAATATAACTCTGCTTATCCTTTGGTATGCCTATTCCAGTATCTTCAATTTCAAACCTGATCACAGCGTTATCAGGAGCTGCTGTCAAAAGACTAATTTTCAGTTGCACCAACCCGTTATCTGTGAATTTAATGGCATTCCCCAAAAAGTTCATCAGTATTTGATATAACCGGTTTTTATCCCCAAGAAGTTGCGCAGGAATTGCTGAATCAAATAAAAGAGTCAGTTCGTTACCTTTCTTCTTTACATTTACCTGCAATGAGTTGATGATGTCATTGGCTAATGTCCTCAGATTGAAAGGCAACACTTCCAGCTCCATTTTACCTGTTTCGATCTTGGTAAAGTCCAGAATGTCGTTAATAATATGCAAGACATTCTCTCCGGAAAATTTTAAAATATTCAAGTCATCGATCTGAGAAATTTTTGGGTCATTCTCTAACAGCAAATGCGTCATTCCAATCACTGCATTAAGCGGTGTCCGTATTTCATGACTCATTACAGAAAGAAACATCTCTTTTGCCTGACTCAACCTCAAAGCCTGCTCTTTCGCCTCAATCATCCCTTGTTCTACCGCTTTACGCTGGGTAATATCCGTGATAAGGTCAATCTGTCGTTCAACTTTCCCCTTACTATTCACAATAGGTGTATTGGAAACAGAAAGCCAGATGGGTGACCCGTCTTTCTTTTCGGCGAGTACTTCAATGGAGTAAGGCTGATTATTTTTACTTTTGACTCTGGAATTTGTGATTAATTCCTGATCATAGAATTTAGGCGAAAGGATATTACCTAACTGCTTTCCTTTCAACTCATCCAGCGTGAAGCCGGTTAATTTTTCCAGTGAATGGTTAACCCATGTGGTAATACCTTCATTGTCCTGAATATTGACCCCGGTATTCGTTTTACTTGCAACAAGAGATAGTAATTGCAATTCCTCTTCTGCTTTCTTTTTACCGGTTATATCGATAATAACTTCAACCTTAGCATCAACATTACCCTCGTCATCTAGTACTACAGTATTATATATTGATAACCAGATCTCTTTTTTGTCTTTCCTGTAAGCAAGCAGATCAATAGTAAAAGATTGACCCTGATCAGTTAGTCCCCTAACCTCATCAAGCAAATCCAGATCAGTATCCGGGCCTACAATCAAATCTCCCAAACGTCTGCCTTTTACATCTGTCAGGTCAAAGCCCGTAATCTTTTCGAAAGCAGCGTTTACCCAGGTTACTTTATTGTCTGCATCATTGATCACAACAGCATTATTTACTTTACTGGCAACAAAGGAAAGTTTCATCAGATCACTCTCTACTTTCTTGCTATCAGTGATATCCCTGCCATAAGTATACCAACGCCTATTTTTGGTGACCAGGTTCCAGCTAATCCATCTTAACTCATTATTTTTTCCAACAATGCGAAAATCAATATGGAATTCTTTAAGTTTCTGTTTTAGACCACTGTTAAGAACAGTAAGGACACGATTAATATCTTCAGCATAACATACCTCCATTAAACTTAATTGCATGGCCTCCTCTACAGAATAGGCAAGGATACGCGTAACTGCATCATTGATAAAAATGATTTTACCGTTAAAATCAAGAATACAATGTATATCGGTGGAAACGTCTGAGATATTTAAGAGATCCTGAAAACGCTCAGAATCAGAATTGAGTTGCACATTTTTCTTATGCAGCATTAAAAATGCAAGAGCCTGATTGGCGAGATGCTGCAGCATTTCCTTTTGTCTGTCAGACAGCTGATGAGGTGAGCTATCGCAGATACATAAACTGCCAAGGGCAAAACCATTTTCATCAATGAGAGGAGCACCGGCATAATAACGTACATATGGTTTTTCAATAACAGCAATATGAGTATTAAAACGGCTATCCTCAAAGGTATCCTCAATTTCAAACACTGATCTGTGTTGAATAGTGTAATCACAAAAAGAAAGTGACCGGGGAACTTCCTTTACATCAGTTCCTATCGAAGCTTTTGCCCATTGTCTGTCTTTATCAATAAAATTCAGACAAACAATGGGCATTCCGAATATATCTGACGTTATTTTTATCAGATTATCAAAGCTTTCATCTGCTGGCGTATCTAAAATATGATAAGCATATAATGCACACAGTCTATCGTGTTCATAACTTTCAAATACTTCAGAATCTTTCAGCATTTTTTAAACTCATCTTTTATTTATACAGTGGAAACCGGGCTACTAAATCTGTAACTTGTTTTTTAACCTGGTTTAAATTAGCGTCATCTTCAGGGTTTTGAATTACCTGATCAATCAAGGCTACAATCTGTTCCATATTCTCTTCTTTGAATCCTCTGGTGGTGATTGCTGCTGTACCAACGCGGATACCAGAAGTAACAAATGGAGATTTATCGTCAAAAGGAACCATGTTTTTATTCACCGTAATGTCCGCTCTTTCTAAAGCATTCTCCGCAAGTTTTCCTGTTATATTTTTATTCCTCAGGTCAATCAGCATTAAGTGATTATCTGTACCTCCGGAAATGATTCCATATCCTTTAGCCACAAATGCTTTAGCCATAGCCTGAGCATTAGCCTGAACCTGTTTGATATAGGTTAAATATTCATCACTAAGCGCTTCTCCGAAAGCAATCGCTTTAGCTGCAATAATGTGTTCTAATGGCCCACCCTGAGTTCCCGGAAAAACAGCCATATCAAGTACAGATGACATCATTCTGGTTTCACCTTTAGGTGTTTTCAATCCAAACGGGTTTTCAAAATCTTTACCCATCATAATCATTCCACCGCGGGGTCCACGCAAAGTTTTATGAGTTGTAGTAGTTACGATATGACAATGTGGAAGCGGGTCTGCCAGCAATCCTCTTGCAATCATTCCTGCAGGATGAGAAATATCGGCAAGTACTAAAGCACCAATTTTATCAGCTACACTGCGGATAAATGCATAATCCCACTCTCTTGAATAGGCAGATGCACCACAGATGATCAGCTTTGGACGCTCAGCCAATGCAACTTCTTCCAGTTTTGCATAATCGATCAGACCATCTTCTTTTTTTACACCGTAAAAAAGCGGATGATAAAGTTTTCCCGAAAAGTTAACAGGAGATCCATGAGTTAAATGTCCACCATGAGAAAGATCAAAACCTAAAATTTTGTCACCCGGCTGAATTACTGCTAACATTACGGCAGCATTCGCCTGCGCACCAGAATGTGGTTGTACATTTACCCATGCCGCACCAAATAATTTCTTAGCACGTTCAATAGCTAAAGTCTCAATCTCATCCACTACCTGGCATCCGCCATAGTAACGTTTTCCTGGCAAGCCTTCAGCATATTTATTCGTTAAAACGGAACCAGCCGCTTCCATAACTTGTTTGCTTACAAAATTCTCCGAAGCAATAAGCTCAAGTCCATTCTCCTGACGGTCTAATTCCCTATCAATCAAATCAAAAATTAAAGTATCTCGTTCCATTTATCAATGTATATTTTTGTAAAAATAATGATTTTTCACCTGAATTTAATGAGCAAATTATTTCTATGTCTAAAACCAACAAGGTTAGTTCTTTAGGATTGACTAATATTTTGCTGTTATATTAACAAAAATCACGTACTTTGTATCTTCTTGTCTATTAAAAACTGCATGGAAAACAATACCCATCCATTATTACCGAAAATAAACTACCCTGCTGATTTAAAGCAGTATAAGGAAGATGACCTAGAACAAATAAGCCAGGAATTACGTCAGTATATCATTGATGTGGTAAGTGTGCATGGTGGTCATTTTGGCGCCAGCTTAGGTGTTGTTGAACTAACTGTTGCTTTACATTATGTACTCAATACTCCCTACGATAAATTAGTATGGGATGTTGGCCATCAAGCTTATGGACATAAAATCCTAACGGGAAGGAAAGCTGTTTTTCATACAAACCGTGTGTTGCATGGCATCAGTGGTTTCCCCAATATGAGCGAAAGCGAGTACGATACTTTTGGCGTAGGTCACTCTTCTACTTCAATTTCGGCTGCTCTCGGTATGGCTGTTGCCTCTCATTATAAGGGAGAAAAAGACCGTCAGCACGTTGCCGTAATTGGTGATGGAGCAATGACAGCCGGTCTGGCATTTGAAGGATTAAATCATGCCGGCATTGAAAATTCCAATCTGCTTGTGATCCTGAACGACAACTGTATGTCCATTGATCCTAATGTTGGAGCACTCAAAGAATACTTAACAAGTATCACTACTTCTAAATCTTATAACAGGTTTAGGGATGACATTTCCAGCGTATTGATTAAACTTTCAGAGCTTGGGCCAAACGCGCATAAGTTTGTAAAGAAAATCGAAAAAAGTATTAAAGGTACACTGCTGAAACAGAGTAATCTGTTTGAAGCACTTAATTTCAGGTATTTCGGACCGGTAGATGGGCATGATGTAAAAAATCTGGCAGCTATTTTAAAAGATCTTAAAGATATCCCGGGACCTAAATTATTACATTGTGTAACTGTAAAAGGAAAAGGCTTCGCACTTGCCGAAAAAGATCAGACCAAATGGCATGCGCCAGGTCTGTTTGATAAAATAACAGGAGAAATTAAGAAAACTGTTCAGGAAAAACCTCAGCCTCCAAAATATCAGGATGTTTTTGGTCACACACTGGTGGAACTGGCAGAAGCAAACAAAAACATTGTGGGGATAACTCCCGCCATGCCGTCAGGATCATCTATGAATATCATGATGAAAGCAATGCCTGACCGCGCTTTTGATGTAGGTATTGCAGAACAACATGCGGTAACTTTTTCTGCTGGATTAGCCACACAAGGGCTGCTGCCTTTCTGTAATATTTATTCCAGCTTCATGCAGCGTGCATATGATCAGGTAATCCATGATGTAGCTATCCAAAATCTTAACGTCGTGTTTTGCCTTGACCGCGCTGGTATTGCTGGCTCAGATGGCGCAACTCACCATGGCGCTTATGATCTCGCTTACATGCGTTGTATTCCTAACATGACAGTCGCTTCGCCAATGAACGAAGAAGAGCTGAGAAATCTGATGTACACCTCACAGTTAGAAAATAAAGGGCCATTCTCTATCCGTTATCCGAGAGGCAACGGTGTGATGGTAGACTGGAAACGTCCTTTCAAAGAAATTGAAATTGGCAAGGGAAGAAAGATATGTGATGGAGAAGAAGTTGCGATCTTAACGATTGGGCATGTCGGAAACTTCGCAATTGACGCCTGTAAAGAACTAAACAGTGAAGGCATTCATCCTGCGCACTTTGATATACGCTTTATCAAGCCATTAGATGAGGTGATGCTGCATGATGTATTCAAACGTTATAAAAAGATAGTAACTGTAGAAGATGGCTGCCTGCAAGGTGGTATGGGCTCTGCAGTACTGGAATTCATGGCTGATCACAACTACCAGGCAAATGTAATACGTTTAGGAATTCCTGATACCATCGTAGAACATGGCGAACAAGCAGAATTATGGGATATCTGTGGATATGATACCGCAGCGATCATCAGAACAATAAAAGAAATAGCGGTTAGCCGTACTACTGCGACTATCGCTTCTTAAATAAAA
>Ga0247808_10000111_pt1 | contig 54750 bp, 89 predicted proteins | sample UWRJL089202R1_FD_179914 | JGI IMG/M metagenome (GOLD analysis project Ga0247808, IMG submission 179914) | Plant litter microbial communities from Arlington Agricultural Research Station in Wisconsin, United States - UWRJ-L089-202R-1 | ecosystem: Environmental > Terrestrial > Plant litter >...
AATAACATCGAAATGTATCACTACGAATACGACCCTCGAAAAGCTGAACGAGAACAAAAAATATTTGATTCTGTAACAAAAACAGCCGACGCAATAATTCAAGGTTTCAAAAACAACAGCACACGAAAAAACCGAAATAAAAAGACACATTTACAACCTAAAAAGAAAAAGAGGAAATGAAAAATAGAGACTTCCGAAGATTGCCTTTTGATAGAAAGTTTGAATTAACAGATGGTATTTACAATTACATTATAATAAAAAATCTTTTAGCCCCCAATGAATTCCGTAAAGAAGAATCTATAATGTATACTATAAAAATTAAAGGCGGTAATAGTTTTACTGAATCCTTTGCTGTTTTTGAATGTATCAGAAAACAAGACGAATACCCATATTATGAATATCCCGTTTTAACATATAGCGCATCTGTGGGCCGGTTTGGTTTTAATGGAGATTTTTATTTTCCTTTTACATCAAACGAAAAATATGAATTTAAGTTTGTAACGGAAATGGATTTAGAAAAATATATGCAAAAACAATTTTCACGAGAGACATTATTAACGGAGTGTAATTAAATTAACGCACCGAAAACATATTCAACCACCCGCTAATTTCCTGCGCGCTTACTGCCGCCTGACTATCATTAACCCTAATACGGTTGTATAGTACAGGTGGCAATATTTTTTTACCGTTATGATCCATTAATTTCACGTATCCTAAGCCGTCAACGCGGTACGTAAAACCATTCGGGTACGATACGCCGTTTATTACCTTATTAACACCCTCCGCTGTTATCTGTACCTGAAACTGGTTATATCGCTCCTCAAACTCACCTTTCATTACACCTCCAAATTCTTCAGGTGTTTCTGTACCAAAAATTAACCCTGTCCATTCTAAAGAGGTTGGGTAACCCTGAATTATTAAACCGTCCTGGTCGTAGGTTTCAATATACCCACGCTGCGTTTTAACCGCGTTCTGTAGTGTGAAATATTCTTTAATATTTAATTGGAGTTCGCAGCTAAATTTAAACTGCGTTAATATCGCACCGGTAGGTATCCATGATTCACCCTCGGTTATTACTGTGCTACCGTGAAACTGCGTAACTGCATCACGGTTGTACAAATATTTAGTATTTTTTACCGGCAATGGATTATTCATCAGCATCGTGGCGGCTTCGGAATTATAATAATCACGTAATATACGGGCATCGGTAAATCGTAGGTTTCCATAATTATTACCCTCCGCTAAATTCCTGATAATAGTAAAACCCTCGTTGGTGCGCATCTTAAGATTTACGCCTGTGGTTATGTATCGGTATTTAGTCGATATATCCAGACCGTCTAAAATAACCTGATTGCTGTCCTGCCTGTACAGTGTTAGTGTTTGATCCGTGAAACTCTCTACGGTAAATACTCCTGCATTTAACCCTGAAAGTATCGTAAAATCACTTCCAACCGCTAAACCGAGCCTTACCCAGCTAAATGATAAATCATTCCTTAAAATCAGCCTCACGAAATATACCGCGTCATGTTCTAACTGTGATGTTTCTGTAATCGGGGCGGGTGTAAAATTAACCGCATCTACCATAACTAATTTATCATCATCCTGCGTCGCGGTATCTGTATTTTTAAGGGAATCAGCAATTTTATCGAGCATATCCTGTATCAGAAACGGATCTCTAATTATTCCTATTGTTATTTCTCTGGTATTCGATACGATGTCGTTAGGGATATAATTTTCAGATTCGCCGTGAACAATATCCAGCGTATTACCGGCAACTGATTCCTTCTGTGAGGCATAATTAGTGAACGCTATATTTAATTTGTTACAGGCGTACCTATCATTTATAATTAAATTCCTGAACGTGTCGTACTGCCTGACTAAAAACGTACCGATATTAACCTCGCGGTAAAAATCAGGACGTAACCCGATAAATATCTGACCGCTTTCTATAACCTGAAAATCCCCATTTAATTCAGGGCGTAATTGTTTATCTAAAATATCTTTAAACGACAAATAAAACGGTCGGTTTAATCCCCGCATTAATTGCGCATTCGTGATAAACTGGTCGTAAAATTCGCCGCCATATTCAAAGCGAGGCGCATTTACCTGCATCCCGGCAGTAGATAATGCCACGTATTTAATCGCATCAATATAACGCACGGCATCGGTTACGATATTATAGGCGTTTTCTGTATATATAATTTGCAGGTCGCATTCTCCGAAAGTATTGTCAGAGGCGATTATCGAGTTATTATCCGCACCTAAATGTATAAACGTGAAATATAAAACTTCGCCACGGTCTAAATCCGGTAAATCTATAGTTAACGTTGCATCCACTTCATACGATGGATTAGAAGCCGTTAAAACAGGGGTGGTGTAGAACTCGCGCACGTTAGGGTTACTGTATGCTAAGTTATTAGCGAAATCCTGTACGCTGTCGCCGTCCCTGCCTTTTCCAAACCTGCCGCGCACCCCTAAAGTACCGCCTACACCGTTCGGGTTTCGGACTGTTTTTAGTTTTAATTTCAGGATAGCTTTACCGCCTTTAAGATTACTGGCAGCACGTATTACTTTAAAGTTTTGTGGTGGCGTGCTGTAGGTATTTGAGTTACCTGTAACGCTATATGAATATTCTTGTAACCATGTAAGCGATTCCCGTACTGAATATTGAACTAAATTACTTATGGGATTGAAAAATGATGGGAAACTCGCAGAGCCTTGTGCCTGTATTAGTTTCGGTTGATTATTCCACTCGGATACCCTAACGTATGGTTTCGCCGGCATGAATAATTTATATTTCTGACATGGCGTTATCGGGTCGCCTTTCAAATCGGTTGCAGAAAATAAATCTACAGGCACGTCTATAGTTTCCTTGATTTTAGATTCCGACGAATCCTGGATTATCGAAAACTCAATAAACGTTTTACCGTCCGTATCTATATCCTGAACATTCATTAATCCTAAAATCTGTATGCCGTCGCCGTAATCGATACTCACACGTATTTTAGCCTGGTGGCCTTTAAGTTTTATATTCAGCAATATTAAATCAAGCTGACCATCCATTTTATCGGTTATCCGGTATTTACTGCCCTCGGTGCTGATGGTATCCCTACCTTTCCTGCCGTCATCCTGTTTTATAGAGAACGCCACGCCGTCAGTCCCTTGTGGTTCTTCAATTTCCTTGATGCCGTGACCCGATGTGATGAAATCTAAATAAAACTGTATCATGGTTGTAAAAGTAATAAATTTATTTGTATGTTTGTAGCTGTAATTTCAGTCTGATGGGTTAGGCTTTAATTGTATTCATAATTTTAGGAGATGGTTTTTAGAAATACAGATATTTTTTAAATGTCTGTATTTTTTTTGTGAAATAATGAAATATAAGTTGTATGTTTGTGGCACGGACAGCGACCCGTAAATAAAAACTTAACAATAGCCCTTTATTATACTGTCGCTGGTATTTTAGAGGGTTTATTATTTTATGAAAGTATTAAAAGTATTAATTGCATGCGAAGAAAGCCAGGCTGTTACAAAAGAATTTAGAGCGTTAGGACATGAAGCATTTAGTTGTGATATACTTCCCTGTAGTGGTGGGTATCCTGAATGGCATTTACAACAGGATGTTACAGAATTACTTAAACAAGAATGGGATTTAGTTATTTCGTTTCCTCCCTGTACGTTCTTAACCGTTACAGGCAATAGATGGTTTAATGTAGAAAAATACGGGCAAAAAGCACTTAAAAGAATAGAGGATAGAAAGGACGCTATTAATTTTTTTAAGTTATTTCATAATATCAATTGTAATCATGTTGTTATTGAGAACCCTGTAGGTATAATGTCAACAGAATTAGCGAAGCCAAACCAAATCATAAACCCATTTCAATTTGGCGATGCTTTCGAGAAAAAAACATGCTTATGGATTAAAGGATTACCGAATCTTAAACCTACAAATTTAGTTTCCCCTCCTGCAAGAAAAAAATTTGAAAGCGGTAAATCAATGCCTGAATGGTATGCTGAATTGTGGCATTTACCTAAAGAAGAAAGGTCTAAAGCGAGATCTAAAACATTTCCCGGAATCGCAAAAGCCATGGCAGAACAATGGTCTGAATATATTTTATCTCAACAAAATAAATAATTATGAACCTACCCACCCACCACGAAATACTATCCCGGGCATTCGAGAAATTCCATGTACAGGGATTACCGTTTGCTGCATCGTTTAATCATTTCACGGAACCTGACACAGGCGACCCGCACGATCATCCGTTTGGCTTTACAACTTATATCCTGAAAGGCTGCTATGAAGAAAAGGTTTATAATACTAAAGGAGAATTTTACACTCAAACTCACGCCCATGGCACTTGTCACTATGTTTCAGCTAATACTATACATCAAATAACGAAATTACCCGAAGGCGAATGCTACACACTTATGATACCCGAACCTAAAATACGCGAATCTCGGTTTTGGCGGTTTGGAAACGGTAAAGCGTACAGCAGGCAATGGAATGAAGATGAATTCAAGTTATACGAGATATGATACATTATAACAGTCCTAAACACCAAAAGGAACGCGCTAATGTCGTTCCGTTGAATATGGATGATTTAAAATCCATACAGAAGTATTTAAACGCGTACCTACCTATAGAAAAAACGGTATTTGATTTATTCCAACGCCTAATATGGGATTACGAAAACCTGCAGCACATGAGGGAAACTGCGCCGGTATGGATTTCGGTTAATGATAGGTTGCCCGAAAATGACACCGCCGTTTTGATATATACTGACAGAGGAATACTAACGTGTTATTACGACAGTGCAGGCGATTTTTATTCAGGCGCAGCTATCTTAACTAAATTTGTAACCCATTGGAAACCCCTTCCACAAACACCAACAAAATAAATATGACTAAAAAATCAAACGAACTTATATTTATAAGTCAGATATTAAGAGACGGAAGCGGGGTAATTATGGTAGATGATGATGGAGGCGGAGAAAATTATGAGTTAACCCGTTTAAGTATAACTCACGACACATATATAGCAAGCGGCTTTAATAGCTATGTCGTTAAAATAAAATAAAAACCAAATATTATGAGAAAATCTAAAGGAATTTCCGTTATAGTAAAAACCGAAGCGGAATACAAAAAAGTACAGGAGTTTTTAACAGACACAGTGCTTTACGTAAATTGGCACACAGCTATGATCGATAACGAAACTGCTATAGTTTTAAAAGCTGATGAAAAAAGCGATTTTTCATCAGGTAGCGTTGGTTTAGCTGAACACCAAAGACTATCAGGAATCAAAACTATGCCGTTTATCGAAAACCTATCCGAATACCTAATAAATTAAAATTATGAGAAACATTAAAGATTTAAATCCGAATGATGTTATACACATCAAAACTAAAAAAGAGGCTAAACGAATATTTAATCTTACAGGATTTGATTATTCTTTTTTTATAGATTATAAGACCCCTATTTATATTAATATAGCAGGAATGGTTTCTTCAAATAAGGACTTTATTCCTTTTGGTTCAAACATTACACCCGCCTCCGAATTCCTTCCTAAAAAATCAAAACTCAAAGATGAGATTGCTAATTTGGATTCGAGGGTTTATGATAACACGAATGATATACAGGCATTGCAATCGGCTTTTAAAATATTAGCTGAAAATGTTGATTCACTGCCGTCCGTCGATTGGGGTAATAACGGTGTTGTTAAAGTAAATATACCGGGATTAAAAGCCGGAGATACGGTAAACTTTAGTGATGCCAGTACATCTAACGGTTTAAACCAACCTGAAGCATTACTATTCGAACCTACACATCCGCTTACTGAATTGCCTGAAAAGTGGTGTGTTAAAGGTGATAAAATTGTTTCTAAATGGGCATCCAAAAGATTTAATTGCGGCAATTTTATAAATAAAGATCGGCAAGAATATTTACATGTTAATGGCGATAAATATGGTTTTTATTCTGTAATTAAGGAAAGTCACACCGAAATATCCACCGAAGACTTTAAACGCTTGGTGCTTAAGGAAAATGTCTTGGAAGATAATGTTTGGTATATCTATAAATCAGGAGCATTGATGTTTAATATTAAAGACGGTAAAGGTTATGGCATTTCTTCAGGAGATAAAGAATGGTGTAAAGCTGTCGAGTGGTTAAATTATTCTCATAATGGAGAATTTACGTCTGCGTTTAAAGAGCAAATCGAAACCGCTTTGATAAACGAGGCTAAGAAGCGTGGGTTTAAAGAGGGGATGATAATACATTCTCCTGGCGCAGACTATAACGCTACGCTTAAAGCATTTAATAGGTATAAATACGATGCTAACGCTAACAGGCTTCTTTATTTTTATGATGCGCTTTCGTGTGTGCCTGTATTTATTAACGGCATCTGGGCAGAAATAATCGAGCCTGCTATAGAGGAAATTGATTGGAGTAAGCCGGGGCAGCTACTTAGTCACAAACAATACAACAGAATAGTATATACTGATGGCAAACATTTAGGTGGAATATTTAGCGGTACTTTAATTGTTACTGATGGTGCTTTCCGTTTGGGTTACGATACAGATTGGGGTAAGCATCATTATAAACTCTACACCGGCGAACCAATAACCTTGTCAAACTAAAAACAAACCCCTGTAATTAATTTTACAGGGTTTTTCATTTACCGTATTTTTCTCCCTTCAAACCTTACCGTCCTGTTTTTATATTCCGTTCGCTGTCCCTGACGTTCGCTGTATGCTCGTAATCCTTCAGCATCAGCCACCAGATTATTTACAGGCATTTTCGCTAACGTTTTATTCATGATTCGCTCCATATCCGATGCGCTAACGCCTTCAATACGATTCATGGCTACCGCAGGTAATCCACTACCTAAAATACCGCTACTGGCAATATCAGGATAAACCTGTGAGCCTTTAGGTAAATCAATCAACGTATCTTTATTTGGTGTTAATGCCATTCTGCCGTCAGGGTAACGGATAACCTCGTGTTTTCCACCATCCCCTACTATCGCGCGTCCTCCGGGGTGGTTATCCGTACCCTCAGCATACGCCGGTAATGGTTTAGACGCTATCAAACCGATTTGTATGGCTCCTAACGCACCAACTAATATGGAAGCACCAATATTAGGTAATGCCGCCACGACCGCGCTGGCGGTGTTTATAATCGCGTTAAACAATGCTGTTTCTTTGGCGGCTTTCGCTTCCCTGACACGTATCTCGCGTTTTTTGTCCGCTAATTGTCGTTCTAATTCTGCCTCCGCATCAGCATTACCGCCTGCAAATTTTTTGCGTATCTCATATTCACGTTCGATATTCGTTAATTCAGCATCGAAGCGTGCCTGATTGTTTTGTTGAAGGAAATTAAACACCTCTTGAAATGCTGACATCGCTTCCAGCCCGACAACTTTTAATTTCTCCCCGGCGGTTTGCGCCTGGTCGAGCATCTTATCAAACGTAGATCCGGTTTTAGTTTCTATCTCTCCGGCTGCATTAATAAAGTCATAGGTTACTTGGTCGGTAAATTTAGTTAGTGAGCCTAAACCTAAATCGCTAAGGAAACCTGATTTAACCGAGTTGAAAAACTGATCCGTTGCGGACTTCATTTCTTTGCGTAAATCCGCTACTGCCTGTAATCTTTTATTCTCAATTTCAAGGGCTTTATTTTCCAGCTGTATCTGCTGCCCCGTAAGTTTCTCTATAGCCTCGTTATTTTCAACAGCCTTACCTTGCGCGGATAGTTTATCTATTTCGCCCTGTATTAACAGTTTCTGCGTTCTTAATTCATTAACCTGCGCGTCCTCCTGGTCGCTATTAATTTCACGCATTCGGTTCTGTATGGCATCAAAACCTTTCATATCGGTATCTACACCAACATTTTTAAGCAATAAAGATATTTCTCTAAGATTATCTATCTGTTTGCTATCTATATTATTCTGACGTTGCTGCGCTGATAGTTGCTCCCAAACCCCTTTTAATGCGGTTTCGGTTTCGTGGGCAACGCCTATCATTTCCTGAGAATAATCCTCGTATGCTTTTAAGCTATCATATTCATATTGTTGTTCTAATGCTCCTATAGCTTGATTTTTATTTCGAGTTAATGCGTAGATACTGGCGTTAGCTTCTTTTTGGGACAATTCTCCTTTTTCAGCACTATTCCTTATTCTTACTATTTGATCTGAAACGCTTTTATTAATTTCAGATTCCTCCTGTTTTAATTGTAATGCCAGTATTCTTAGTGTCTCAACTCTTTTTATGTCTGCTAAATTTGTGATTATTTTGCTGTATTTTTCAGCGGCGGCTTCCCTATCAGCGTAACCGTTTTCCTCATTTTCAAATATATCTTTTTGAAACGCTGCTTCGTTTTCTAAACGGGTTCGATTTAATTCATAAGCACTCGCCTGAAAATCTACTAATTTTTGGTAATCTAAAGATTGTTGTCCTGATTCAGGTTGATACTCTAACCCTATAGACTCCTTTTTATAACGTATAGCTTCTTTTATTAGATTATTGCTTACAGATTCCTGGTAATTTTTTCGCTTTATATTTTCAGTTATAGCGGCTGTGTTCGCATTTTCTCTGTTGTAAGAATCCAGTAACTGATCTGTTGCGGCGGCAGCGCTTATAGTGCCGGCAGTAGCGGCTTTACGAATATTTCGCTGTCGCTCCTGCTCTGTGTTTACTAACTTAGTCTGTTTAGCTATAGCTGTATTTATATCAATTAATGATTTTTGGCTATTGTTGTATTTTTCAGAAATAGCTATACTATTTGACCTGGCTTCTAATGCTGAATTAACAGCCAGTTCCGCATCCTTTGTTTTTCCTAATAATATTTCCCCTTCTGTTAGTTTACCAAAATAAAACGCATATTCATTTTGTAGTTTTTTAACCGCTATAGCTCTTTCTTCATCGGATTTTTGGCTGTCTCTGGCTGTTTGTAGGTAAAGTCCGATAGTGGTTTTTTCATCAATTATGCTTTTTTTAGAAGCTTCCCTTGCTGTTGTTAATATTGCTTGACTATCAGCTAATGCATTTAAGGCTTTCACACCTTTAAATAGATTATTTGCCCATGTAACTATTTCTTTTCCGTATAAAGTAAGTATCGTAACTCCTACGGATAAAGCCGTCTGCCAGCTAAAAAAAGCTGTTGCTAATTGCTTTAACACACTTACCGTAGGTTGACCTGACGCTGCTAATTCTTTATTTCTTGCTACAAGATTAGCTATCTCATCTGAAAGTATAGGTAAGTTATTCGATATTGCTAAAAAGCCTGTATTAAGTGATACAGCGAATGCAGGAGCTTCACGTGTTAACTGATTTATTGCATTCCCAAGTCCATTCCAGCCCCTCGCGTAATCTCCTACATATCTTTGGTTCAATCCTAAATTGCCATCTATTTTTTTTAAACCGGTATCTAAAAGGCTTACCCTTGCGGCAACCGTAGAATATGTAGCTGCTAAATCTTTATATTGCTGGCTGTTTGTTTCTCCTGCCTGCTCTAATAAAAACATATCGGCAGCGAGAGCTTTAGCATTCATTCTCGTTTCGCCTAATTCAGCGTCAAGTTTTTGGTACGCGTTCATTACCCCTAAAACCTCTTTTGCTTGTTTTTTTTGAGCAGCCGTAAGTTCTGATATTTGCACTTTTAACTTAGCATTTTCAATGGCTTCTGATTTACGAAGATTACTAAGCCTTAGCGATAACCTTTCCTGTTCAGTCATGGCCGCGTTCGCTTTCTGCACCGTAGCCGCACTATCTCCTGAAGCGGCTTTAGCCTGAGAGGGTACAGTTATTTTCATGGCATTAATACGCTTAACCGCACCCTCAACGTCGGTTAATTTATCAATAAGGGTATTTACCTCACTTACCGCGTTCTTATCTATTACCGATACAAATCCATTATCTGCCATTTTTTATTATTTTTTACTCATAGCGGCTTTTTGGGCGGCTTGACGTTCTTTAGCTGCGTTCACGTACTCAACCCATTCATACAGGCTGCAATTTTCATCTATGGTTATACCTTCAAGAGATAGCCGTAAATTAATTCGGTCTTTGTGGAAATTATAAGCTATTTTTTCTGATTTTACTTTCTCGCCTGCTATTTCCTGGTTTAATTTATTTTTTAGCTGGCCTATGATTCCATTTTTGATTCTATGGATTTCTTTTATCGGTTCCTTAACATTGAATTTAGGTTTTACTTCTGAGTAATTATTCAATATAGCCACTACACGCGATGTTTGTTCAGGATTCATAGTTACGAACTCCAATTGCGAGATAGTCGCTGTAATCCCTGCTATAGCCGACCTGATAGCTGATATACGTTTATGTTTCTGAATCCATGATTTTAACTGCGTGTTAGGGGCTAAAATATAATATTCATCGAATATTTTATCAAACACTTGCTCTACATCGGGCGCAGTACCTAACTTACTGTAATGCCCTGAATACATAACCTCAAAAAATATTTTAGCGGGTATGTTGCAGTCGTGCCAGTATATTATAGGTACGGTTTTAATACCTCTCTTAGTTCTGAATAATTTTATCATTGCCCCAACTGTCTTTTAATGAACCTAATTAATAACGGCGCGTGTACCTCACGCTGCAGCCTGTACCATTCTCCCTGATTCAAACCCATAATATCCTGACCATACTTGCCTATTAAATCATCGGTTTTATCGTCTGTGCTATCAAATATATACCGGCTATTCCCTAATGATTCAACAAATAACCCTCTTGTAAACGAACCCGTCAATATCAAATCGACTGTACCGCCTGCAAGAGGGTTTAAATTACGCTTGAATAATCCGTAACCTGAATTACGATAAAATCCTATAGCTGTACCATCGGGTCTGTCGCCACGTTGAAATTCTTTATACTTCGCTGCTATTAGTTGCGGATCCCTTTGGATTATCTTTCGTGTTTCCTCCGGTATTTCCGTTACTACCCGGTTTAGCCGCCGTAGCATTTCCGCTGCTGATATTCCCATCTTTTAAGATTTTTTCAGCCAGTACGTAGTCTTTAGGGCTTAACGATTCGTAAACCTGCTCTACCTGGTCTTTATGAGGTAAAGATAAGAAATTATCGTATGCCTCTTTACTGCCGAATGTAATATTACCTATTGGTTTCATGCTATGTGGTTGTTATAGTGTCTGAAATTCCTTTATACAGTTGGTTATCGCCTACTAACGCTACATTTACAGGCGGCGTTGCGGTAGCATCCCATAACTGAACTACTACAGGTGTACCGGTTGTAAGTACAGGTGTGGTAGTTATACGGTATGTTCCCTCAGCCACAAGCGGCACAACGGTAGCTACAGTTATAGCTGCATTCGTTACAGGGTTGTACACCCTAAAATTAGCTGCTGTAAGAGCTTCGATACCGTAAGACACATTAGTTGCTGAACGAACGTTTATCACGATGCCTGCAGCCGTAGCCGTCCCTGTTATCATAGTTCCTGTAACCGCCGGTAAATCATTAAAATCAACCTCTGACTGATCGATATTATATGTAACCATACGGCGGTTAAATTGCTGCTCGTTTGTTAACTGAAAGGAGAAGCCTGTCATTGAATCCGTATCGCCTGTACGTGGTGTAAATGTGGCAGCGTTAACCATACCTGCAGTTAAACCTGTAACATACATTCCGTCCGGTGTAAGAGCTAAAATAAGCGTACCGGAATCATCAACGATACCGATGTCAAATTTATTGAACCCATTTTTAGAGTATAGTGCTTTGTGGAAACCGATACCGTTATCGTAATCAAACTGGTATTGTGGTTTTCCGTTACGGACTACACTAAGTACGCCGCCCGTGTATTCCTGTGTAGTTACATCCGGAGTATTATTGGTAAACTGTTTAGATCCCAGCACAGGCTGCCAGTCTCCTGACTGCACCAATGCTATAAATCCCTCAGAATCTAACGCCTCAAAAGCCGTTCGAAGCATCCTCCATCCTTTACGGATAAGTATCGGGGTCTTGAACTCGGTAAGGTACTGCTCGCAGCTCACGATACCTAATTCAAGGGTATCTTTATCGCAATTAATAGCATTTATTAATCCCATGATTTTAAGTGTATTTTATTGTTTTTAAACATTTATCGTTTATTGTAATCGTGGTATCGAAGCGTAACGCATCGATTATGTCAGTTGTTTTATTTTTCTCGTTATCGCCATAGTTAGGAAATTCTACTGTAGTAAAAATACCATCCCATGCGAATATTTGAGACTTAGTAAACAACTGTTCAATGTTACGGGCTAATGGAAACAAAATGTTATTATATGAGGTTGCCCAGCGTTGCGAGTTCGTCATATCAACGGATGTATTCCTGGTTGCCAGTATAAGCGTTAGTGTAGCCGTTGCTGCAACGCGTTTCGTATCATGCTCAATAGTATTCGCCGAATTATAAATAATCGGGTATACGGGTTTACTCGGATCGTTACCAAATAATTTAATTAATTTATTCCAGTGAACGTCGTTTCCCCATTCATATCTCGGAGCGAATTCCTGAATTAATGGCAGGGTATCAAAAGCTTCTTTTAACCTAACGTGTACGTTTATCATATCCCTAAAATGTTTTGAATTTGATAAAACCCGAAATTACCAATACTGTAATCTGTTTCATTTTCCCTAAGAAATTGATACAAGCTTACAAAATTAGGTATGTAGCTGCCGTAAAATACGCAGCCGCACCCGTGGTAATACTGATACATGCTAACGAACTCATTCCAGTAATCGATAACGCGCTGCTCTGACAAAACAGGCAAGGAGTTAGCAGATTCTGAACGCTCTAAACCCGTTGTGTTAAATTGTACTGATTCGTATTTCAGAAAATTTACATACACATAATAACCGATTATTTCGCGTAAACCGTCAAATCGTTTGTTGTCGTAGGTTTTTCCATTTACGAGGTCGTACCATTTATTTCCCGGGATATAATCCGTTTCAGATAACATCGCCGCCGTAAGTAAATCGTACTGTGCAGCACCTAACGCATTAATCAATAATAATCGCTCATACTTCACGATAGCCCCCGTTAATTTATCCTGATTGTTAGGCTGTGTACCACCATGTATATCGGGGACTGCCTGAACATTCGGGATAAATAGCTTGCCTGTAAAGTATGATTTATCGATTATCATTATAGTTTCTCTATTACTCCTGCTTTATCGTAAATAGCGTATGCGACATCAGAGACAGACAACTCGTCTCCTTGTTTCATGTGTTTACCGAAATCCCTGGTAAACCTTACAGGTGTAGTCCTTTCAAGGTTTATTACCACTCCTTCTGATTTACCTTCAGCAATTAGTTTTTTGCTCTTTGCGCCCTGTTCTTTGTAGTAAGCGTTAGTAATCCCTGCTACTTCGTTTACCACAGGTGTTTCATTGGTTGTTAGCTCTTTAGCCATGATATTTAAAATTTATAGGTTAAACCCCGCCGAAACGGGGCTATAATAATTTATGCTGCTGTTATAAGCGTTTTCACATTAGCAAATGTATCAGATACAATTGCTGTACGAGTCGCGTTAGGTATTAATGTAGCTACAAAACGTTCTACAACGTGTGTACGTATATTACGAGATAAACCCGAAGCACCTGCCGCAGTAGCATCAGTACGTCCGTCTGTTTCGAAATAAAGCAACTCCCCGTCTAAGCCAACTTTAACGCCCTGTATAAAGTCCCCTACAAGGAATCTGTCAGCGGCAATAGTAGGATCAATTACCCAACGAATTATACGCCCCTGGTAAGATATACCTATTTCGCCCACAAGGCTAATAGCGTTACCGTTCCATACGGAATAATGTCCATCCGATGCTTTAGAATGTATCATCCTGTACCACGCGGCGGGAGACAGCACAACAGCGTTAGGCACATAACCAAGTGTCTGAAGCTGCGCGATAACTGCCCCTATAGCATCATAATCGTTAGGGTCTTCGTTAACCACAAGTGAAGCGTTAGGAGTGAAAGCCGTTCCTGCTGCTACTACTGCCGCCAGTACAGAAGCAGGCGTTTTATCCATTACAAGTTCAGCTATTTTACTTTGAATAGCGTTAGCTATTGTAGGGTAAAAACGTCTTAGTTGTGTTGTGGTAGCCCATTCTGCTGCAACAGCCAAAGCCTCTGCTTGCTGTCCGGCATAAGTTACCTTAACAATTGGTTTTAGTGTGCATTCCGGTGTAATAGCTGCATCGCCTGTAAAACTTTCATTTAGAATATACAGGTTAGCCTCTTGTAACGGCCTAACGTCTACTACCTCCATTATAGGGCTGTACGGTTTTCTGTAACGTGCAATACCTATGTTTTGAGAAGCCCTTAGCACATAGCCAGAATCTATAGCCTGCGTTGCGCCTGCTGTAGGAAACTGAGCAGCGTTAACAAGTGTAGAAGATAAAACATCACTTGATATAGTAACTTTTTCTACATCAATTTTAATTTTATCCTGCCCTTTTATGGAAAATTCGCCGTCTTTAGGTACTTCATCATAAGCCGCTTTAAACGCCTCCATGATGTCCATTTTGTTATTAGCCTCAGTAACTGTTTTAAGAGAAGCAAGGGATTTGCCTTGTTCCTCGATTATTGCAGCCTGTGAGGTAAGCGCGTCATTAGCAGTTTTAAGTTCAGCTTTCAGCGCGTCGCCAATAACTTTAACCTGTTCTGCAACCTGCGTTTTAACCGCCTCGCTTTGTTTGTTTTCTTCGTACTCCCTTTTTGAAGTAACATATTTTTCCTGTTCTTCAGGTGTCATTGCGGAAAGTTCTGCCGCGCTTTTGTACTTAAAATCCATTGTTTATAGATTAAGATTAAAATAATTTTTTTGTGCTTCGTTTTGAGTGGCTAAAGCCGGCTCTGTTTTTGAAGTGCTTGCGGCGGCTTCATATAATACAGGCGTTGCGCTGTTTGATCCAAACAACACTAAACTACCTTCTTTTTCGATACTCGCTTCGTCTATAGCCCAGAAGTAACCACGTTTTTCGGCTTCTGATTTGTTGGCTACAAGTTCTATCCTGTCATTCCATAACTGGTTTTGTTTAGCGAAATCCGTATTATCAGATTTCATTGCCAACCCCATGGTTATATAACGCATCCTTACGGAATTTTCAAACGCTGTTTTTTCAGCGAATAAGTCTTTTACCTGAGGTATGCGTATTTTGTCTGCCGGTATTTCATAAATCAAAGCCTGTGTTTCGCCTTCATTGTTTAATCCTAATTCTGACCACGCCAATGTTTTAACGAACGCCTTAACGTCTTTAGGGAATGCAATAACACTGTCTATAGACAACTTATGTTCAAGAACGTAAAATATTTTATCAGCTTTATCTTTAAGCGACTTATTCCAAATACCCGGGAAATGCACATCGCCGTGGCTATCCATCCAGTTTGTAGTGTTTATTACCGGGTAAACATAACCCTCTTTAATAAACGACAATGATTTCTCTGTTTCGGAATCCTTAAGAAATGGAATATTTACAGAATCAGCTTCTTTAATAGCGGCTTTCTTTAATTCCAGCAATTGAGATTCATGTTTTACTAATTCAGTAAACATAGCCTCGTTGCTATCGAAATATTTATTTAGTTCCTTGCAGAATACTTTCATTTTTTCACGTCTTTATTGCTTTTCAGCGTTTCAATCTTACTGGCAATTTCTTTTTTCAATACAGGATCGTCCGTTTTATCGGCAGTTTCCTGTAGTGATTTTATAGTTTGGTCTATTTTCATACTTTCTCGATTATAAGGTAACCCGAAGGTATAACCGCAACGGTAATCATATCTTTAGTTATCAGCGTGTTTCCTGATTCTATTGAAATCCTATCGCCTGTAACGGTATATTCAGCTATAACGCCTATCGTACCCATCACTATAATTATATATGTTTTCATAATAATATACCCATATCAGTTAATATTTTTTTCATTTCAGGCGCGGTAATCACGCCGTCAGCAATCAGGGTAGACAAATTATCAATAATCAGTTTATTCGTCTCGTGTACCTGATTCTTCGTTTTAGCCACGCTGCTAACGTGTTCATAAGTTACTGAAATACCGGCTGTAAAATTAAGAAATTCCGCGTTAAGCGTTTTAACTATATTTGAAGCTATTGGCAGCACCTCTGTTTCGTACAATGATGATTCCGCTACTTCTTTGTTGTCAAACGTGTTATTCTTACCGTACGGGCTTAATTCAATCGGAACGCCAAAAGCGTCGTAGATTGCCAGTATATCAGTTTCTACCATTTCATAGAAATTCAACCCCGTTAACCCCTGCGATAAATTATAACCGTCAACACCTTTGTTCGCTACTATGATTCGGTTAGCGATACCCCGGGTGTTTAATTTTTCCTCCATATCGTCTTTCTCTGTACGTGGCGGTGCTTGTCCTTCAGCTGTAGGCATCGTTATAATCTGCCTGTTTAAACCCTCGTCTATAGGGCTGCCTGTAGTAGCCTTAGGACTGATAAGCGTAACTCCTGAATTACATATCTGAATGTTCTTCGCTATCTGGGCATCTTCAATATTTTTAACCTGTGAACGTAGCGGCTTTATGCGGCTGTACCCTTTATCGTCGTTGATGTTCTTTTTAACATCGTAGAAAAATATTATAAATTCTTTCGGTATGGTTTCCGATTTACCATCTACTACTGTTTTAACTGAATTTTCCAGTATTTCAGTATCGTCAGGGTTCAGGTTTATCAGTTGCAGGGTTTCCATATTACCAACTGACTGCCATTTTTTCCAGATCATTGTATACCCTGGCGATAAAAGGTAAATGCAAAACTCTTTTAAAAATTCCTCTGTGCTCTGTTTCTCATTCGGGTTCTGAATAACCCTTAGTAATTTATCATTCTCGTTTTCGCTGGTAAACTTAGCATTCGATAGCGATTTAGCTACCTTACCTATCACATTACCTAAAACAAAATTATTCTCTACCAGCTTAACGAATTTCGTATCTGTATTGTAATGCAGCCCTTGAAACGTGTAACCGCTGTAAACATCGAAACTACCTTCTACAGGTTGGCCGTTAATCGTAATCATTCGGGTATCGATGCTGTTATCCGCTACACCCCGGAACGACGGCCATTTCCACGTAGTGGGATCTAATAGGCTCATACCCATAAAGCATTAAAGGCTATGCCTAAATTAATAAGCATAGCCTTGTATGTTGTAATATGAGGGGTAACCTGTATCTTCACAGATTTTAATTTTATGTTATAATGTATTGCAAATATAACTAAAATTTGTTATAAGCAAGGAATTATTTTATTTTCTACTCAGAGTCTAAATTGTACTGATTTTTTATAGATCCTTTTGGTATGTAAAAAATATACTTTGGGTATTGCTCTTTAATACTTAATGAGAAATAATTTAGCCAGTAATCGGTTTCTTCTACTCTCTTAACCTCTAATATAGTTTTTGTATTTGAATATTTTATAACGCTATTGTTTACGTTGGTTTGACGTAAATAATACTCATCACCTGATTTTAAATAGTAAGAGTATTTCATAACGCCATCTATATTTCCAGACCCTAAAAAGAAACTGCCTGCAATGCCTGAATTATCAGATATTGATTCAAGTTGATAAATATCTGTGACGGTTGTTTTCTCTGTTGGTATAGAAAATCCAACAATAAATCCAACTACAAGACCAAAAATACAACCAAACATACCGTTAAATAGATACTCTGAAAAATCCATCCATGCAGAGTCGAAGTTTTTACGGGTTAAATAATAAGAAATAAATATCCCTAATAGTATGAAGAAAATAAGTGTTATCATAATTTTTATTTTTATTTTAGTAAAAACCGTCTCTGCATAATCCATTTTACATACATAAATATTCCTGTATCTCTACAGCGAACATCATTACCTCGTTGGATTTCTTTGTAGAATTTAAACCAATACATTTTGCAGCCGATGCATACTGGAAACCAGGCAAATTTTATTACTGTTCTTATATACATAAGGTATAAATTATGAGAGATATTCCGATTATTAAAAACGATACAGCCACGCCTATCCAGAAACTATACGGGCTGAATTTTAAAGTGTTTTTGTCTTCAAAACCCTTTAAGGCGGCTTGACAAACTATGCCGCTGTATCTGTTGTCGGGAACTGGCTGTTCTCCTTCTTTTATTGATCTTTTTTTTGCACAGGTATAGGAGGAGCATAATGGCTCACAGGTGTATCTGAGACGGGTTTAGTATCCGTATTTTTATTTTTCTGGACGCGGCTTAATGGTTTTTGTGATTGGGGTGGTGGTATTCGTATACTCATGGGTTATGCCTGTATTTACGTAGTTTTAAATTTAAAGAGCCTCAAACTCTTTCTCTAATTCAGTTAGCTTAGCCCTCACATGCGCATCTATGAGTTTAGATATCTCGTAGCTGAGAACAGGATCGTTTTTAATCATATTTAAAAATACTTGCTGTATAAATACCCTCTCCGGTTTATGATCTAAAGCTAACTCAATTATTTCTTTAGCTTCCTGTATTTTCCTATCTAACAGGTCGGCTTTATTAAATTGTTCTTGTGTCATGGTTATGCTGGTTTAAAATTAATAGTAATCGTATAATTCTCCACTACCGTAGTAAACTCCCCTACAAATTCATCTTTGTAGTAAATTTTCTCACTCATAGCGATAGGGTCATGAACGCCGTGTATGTCTTTGAAATCTGATTGATTTAATTCCCTGCCGATACGCTCTGATAAAAACGATTCCAAGAATTTAGATTTACGCTCTACATATCCAGATATGGCGCGTTTGTGGATTTGGTGTATTGATTCGATACTCATGGGTTAAATATTTTTCACAAATATACTAACTTATTTCAAACAAATACTTATAATTTTCATACATGTACCAGATAAACTGTGTTACAGCATCCTCAATATCATCGTGTCCGTCCTCGGCCTTGCCGATTTTAGGGTACGCCTGCAGGTGTTTCACGGCTTGATTATGCTGCGGCTGCGTTACCGGGTTCGCCCTGACGATGTAGATTTTACTCATGAATTGGGCGAACGATGTAATGCGATATGCTTTATTACCCGAACTGTAGTAGCCTTCTACGTGCACACCCATGTTCTGCAGCAGGGTTACATATACGCTACCCTGGTTATTAGTCTCCATTTTATTTATAATACTGCCATGCTCTTGTATTTTGCGTTTCAATAATGGCGATGTAACAGAACTACCCTCCTGCGTATAAATACTATCGAACCAATACATTTTACCGGCGTTTATCTCAAAAAACGGTGTGGCGAAATAATCCGCTCCAGTATCAGCTACATCGGTAAAACTTAAACGTATTTCATCGCCCCGGCGCGGCGGCAACGCGTCAACGAAATTTAATTCAGGATATAGTAACCCGTCAACAGATTGCGCTATCTGATTGTACTGGATGTTATACGCTACATCTGAAATTGGTTTATTGTCATCCAGTAACCCGGCGCGCTGGTCTGCCAGTACTTTACGTGATAAACGTTTCGGATCTAGCAAACCATCAATATAATATTTCCGTAATTCAGGCGGGTTAATATTCTGGTAAATATCTTCAGCAGGCAAACATAAATGCCTTACGTCGTCTTTAAGTACTTTCAGCGCATGGCCCGCAGTGTCTTTCGTAGACAGTCGCTGCATGAATAAAATATATGGCGTTTTACGTTTATCTTTTTTACGGGACTGCAACGCCTTAAATCCCTCGATACATTCTGCGGCTTCTGCCGGGCTTTGAGCCGTTGAGTAGTCCATCGCGTCATCGTCAGTAATTAAATCAACGTGCTTGCCTGTTTTCGATTTAGAGTTTGTGGTAACAGAATACCGTATGCCGCCGTTTTCTGATTCGTAGTAGGTTTTAGCGGATACATCCCGGCGCACGCGCACCGTAGGGAAATAAAGCCTGTATTTATCAGATTTTATGATATCAAGTGAATCTTTAGCGAACCCGCTGGCGTTCGATGCTGATATGGTGTTACTCATGATTGATTTTGAATCATCAATGCACCACACCCACGCGGGTACAGCCCTGGATAGTATCGTTGACTTCGTTGTACCTGGCGGCATGTTGCCCACAAGATTTTTTTTAATATCGTCTAAAATCGTAGGATACCATTTCCCTGCCTGTATATGTGGTGGTCGTTCAAAAACATACTTATCGATTACTAATTGGATCTCATCGCAGAAATATTCGATATTAAAATTGTCCTCATAAGGGTTGTTGATTATCACGTCCCAAAATTCCTTAAGGAAATAAAACAAACGCCGCTTACATAGCTCGGCTTTTACTTCGTGGATTTTCGGTAAAATAATCTGTTTAGTCATAGTGTTACAAATATAACAAAATAAATTAAATAAAACTTGCAGGTTACATATATGTAACGTATCTTTGAGGTATAGAAAAACAAATAAAACTAAATATTATGAAAACAGATTCTCAACTACTACAAGCGCAAATGAACGGAGCTTTAAAAAACAAAAGCTACAAAAAAGCTTACACATGCTTTACTTTAATGAATGAAGCCAGGGTGTTAGAGGGTTTGCCTTTATTTACAATGCCTAACCTGCAAGCAAGATTTGAAAAATAAAAATAACAGGGAGGTTAACACCTCCCTTTAAATACAATAATTATGGCATTCTCAGAAACATTTAAATTAGCCGGTAAATTTAGAGATAAATTAGAAAATTATTCAATGACACGTCTTGATAGTTGTTTTTATGCAGCAATAAATATTCTTTCTGATTTATTAACCAAAAGCGAATCAGATGCAGTTTTAGAATCTAAACTAAATAAATGGTTAAAATCAGGTTCTACTCTTGATTTAAAAGAAATAGTTAAGAGCGATAATCTAAATGATTTTAATGTAATGTGCTATCTCGATACTGTGGCAGCTAAAAAATAAATAAAAATGAAAGAACTAATAACAAAAATACAAAACGATCTTAGCATAGGGCATAAAGGCATGGCTAAGTTAATGAATATAAGTGAGCAGGTTTACCGGAATAAAAAAAGCCTGGATAAGTTTACGGAAATTAATTTTAATGACCTTAAAAATAATTTAAAAAAATATTGTGAAAAGCTTTGAAGTTACATATATGTAATGTATATTTGTATAAGAAATAAAAACAAAAGCAATTATGACAACTTCAGATTTATTTAAAGCAGTTTTAGGATATGATTCAGCAAGAACAGCGAGTATATATATTGTTATTGATCGCGTTTTGTTACGTATAGCTGACCACCAGGCTAACTTTATCAATTTTGAATGCTTTAATGATATTGAAGACTATGACGCTATTGTAAACGTTGTTATTTCTGATGATAATATTTCAGATAAAGAATTTGAATCTTACTTAGATAAAAGAGATATTCAAGGAGAGATGATTGCAGTATCAATCAATGATAATATAAAAGACATTTCAGAATATATCAACTCAAGGGTTAAGTATTTTGCTTAAATTATATTTTTTAAATAATTAAAAAAGCCAGTATAATTAAGTGATGGCTTTTTTTATTCCCCGGATGCCGCTTCTAATTCGTTTAGGGTGGCATCCGATATTTTAGACATATCGAAGTTAACGGTTTGCTCTGATTTTTTCTGCTCATTGTCTTTTTCATAGAACCCGATATGTTTGTTTATTTTCTCTATGGTCCAGTCCTTGCCGTGCAGCGTTAATTCGATTCCGAATTTTCCATGCTTAATGCTTTGAATACACATAAGTTGATTTGGCGTGAGGTCTTTAAAATCCTTAAAAATTAAATTACCATCTTCGAATTTAACATATTCATCGATACGGGCTTCACGCAAAATATTCAAGTGCCTTAGCATTTCTTCGGCACTAACTGAAAACTTAGTATTGGCTACTTTTTTCTTTACCTCTGTAAGCTCGTCTATCCTTTGGGCTACATTGGGGAGTGAAGCTAACTTACATGCTTCCTGGTGCGTTGTTTCTGCCCTTCCCCCTTTCGATGCATAAACTTCACGATATGCAGCAGATTTGTCAAGCAACCTTGCGTAAGCCTGACAAAATTTTTCCTGCTTTATCGTTAGTTTTTTTTCCATGATTAATTATTTACACCCGACGAAATACCCGCCTGATTTACTCGCTGCCAATGGCTGTTTTGTATCGCATTCAATCGGCATGCCGTTAACAAAATAATTTCCTGTGCCGGTTGTGTATTCTGCATCGCAGTGGCAGTCTGCCTGTTCTGCTGAGCATGATGTTAAGCCGGTAAATAAGCACAGCAGAATTACCGGCGTTAAAAGCCCAAGCTGTTTCCTGACCATAGCCGCAACGGTAGTTTTATTTTCTTTGGCTTGCTGGGTTAGCCGTATCTTATCCTCAGGCTTAACCGGTACGTTGATAAATTTCTGCTTAGGTTCGGGTTTCATAATCTCGATGTTGATATGGCAAATATACAAAACTCTTTCACATAGCAATGAAAAATCGTAAAAAAATTTTTGTTGTATTTTTTGCTTCAAAAACATAGAGACATAGTATTATATATTATTATATTACTATACTTATATAAGTAAAGTAAGTAATATTTATATATATATAGGGCTCTGTATCTTTCTGATTTAGTTCAAAAAGTAAAACTTAAAAATTTGTTAAAAATAGGTTATATGTCTGATTTACAATAAAATATAATTTTTATTAATATTATCTTATATTATTATTTAAAATTGTATTTTAAATTTATATTAAATATAGAATTATTAATATTATTAAATTTTATATGTTATATGTTATGTTTTAAAGTTTTTAAAGTTATGATGTTAAATATTTTTTTGATTAAAAGTTATGCGTTATATTTGCGTTTCAAACTTTAAATTATATTTTTATGGAAGTAATTAATGTAGAAAATATTAACGATGTTATTGTTAATATTCAATCTATGGGTAACGTGAGCAGGAATTTCTACATACCTGATGAAAATTTAGTAGAACAAACTAAGGAATATATTGATTTATTAGTGGCTTTTCATAAATCAAATATCTGTGATTTCACTAAAACCATCGACGGATGGGACGAACATGAGGTAGAAGATACCTATAGAATAAGGTGGTTGGATCGTTCAGAATCCCCTGCAATACTAACCGAAAATGATTTAAATTTTAAGTCTATATGCCAAAAAGTACTGGCTGAAAAATCATTTTTAGAGGTCGAATTTAGTCCAAAATTAAGCCGGTATATTGGTAATTACTGCAAATCTATTGGGATAAATTTTAAATCCCTGCCTGAAAAAGGCGTTTTTTTACTCGATACCAGGGAGAAAAAAGAGTCCGTTTATAAGAGAATGGAATCGGCTTTGAACTCTGGAGCTGATTATCTGGATTTAGATCCGGCAGATGTAGGCGTGCAGACCGTTAGGGTTTACGCTACACAGATAAACAGATTTACTAATAAAAAGGTTCAGGTTTCGTACTACAATGATTTTATAAGGGTTTATTTTAAGGAGAAAAAAGACGCTTATTATGAAGCTCAGGCAAAGAAGTTGTTCGATACTATAAGCCGGGATTTAGGGCATACAGAAGCTATATTAATATTTAACGATTTTATCCCGCAGCCTACAGAAAAACCGTATGACGATAATTTAGAAATAGAATAATTATGATAATAGAGATTAAAAAAGCGAAAATCACAGCAGGCCTCATGGCTCAGGTAGAGGATTTATCACCGAAAGATATAGATAAATATTGTGTCAGAGGTTGGTGTATTTATAAAGGAATTAAATATATAGTACTCAACGATAGCTCAGAGGGTTCTATAAAAAAAGATTAAATTCTGGAAATTAATATCTACTAATGGAAATAAAGTGGTTACCGATGAATCTATTTTATCCCCTCCGGGCAATTTATCTGTAGATGAGTTTTATAAAAAATTAATTGATATAAAGGATATAGCTTCAGCTTTAGGTCAGTTCTTCATCTAAAACCCGAAATACACCGCATTAATTTACGGTGTATTTTTTTTTGTGAAAATATTTTGATTAATGTATTGTTTTATTCAAAAATAGTTGTATATTTGTATAAGAAATCAAACGATAAAAATTAAGATTATGGAATCTAATTATAGAGTAGGTAATATATTGGTTAGAAAAATAACTAACACTCAGTTTAATCAAGTTGAATACATGAGAGATATGGGTGATTATGTTGAAATTATAAATCCTTGCGAACCTGAAGCTAAACACGCATGGAAAGAAACTTTTAATTTAGAGAATGGTTACGAAAGCGAAGCTGTATTAATATTTTAACATCATGAAACCCCAAAATACCCACGGAGGCTCACGCCCAGGCGCCGGACGTCCTAAAGTATCAGAACTGCGTAAATCACGTCAGATACGCCTTAACGATACGGAATTACAGGCAGTCAAAAAATTTATAAAAGTATTACGCTCCCGACCCCACCGAGGCAACCCGGTAGACCCCACCGAGGCAACTATTTTAAAAATAAAAACCCCGACTTAATAGTCAGGGTTTCTTTTTAGTATATACAGGAATATCTCGGATGCCTACGTGTATTTATCGTTTCTGTCAGGATACGCTATAATATTACGTTTAACGTGTTCTGCAGCTTGTAAACGTTGTTCTGTACCGGCTTGGCTGTATTGGTGCAGAGATATTTTTACGAGCTGTTTTGTTTCGGGTGTCATTCTTTCCATAATTTATATACTGGCGTTAAATACTGTAGTGTATTGCCTTGTGTGTTTTGCATGGGTTAATATTTAAATAAAGAGGCGTATTCCTCCATGGCCTTCAAAACGGTGTACTGCGAGTATGTAGGGTTAATAGTAGGGAGAGGGTCATACTTGTCAAGTATCTTCCTCGCTTCTGATACGCCTGCCATTCTATCTGCTGTTGTTCTTACTTTAAGAAGAATACCTTTTTTAATTTCTTCCTCGTTAGCCAACCGCTCAATTTTTTCGTGAGGCAATCCATGCATATCATCCGAATCAATTTGAACGATTTGCCCATCTTTGGTCACTACCCAGTCCCAAACGTTAACTTTTAATTCTGCTTCCATAGTTTTATTTATAAGGGTTATTGTTTTCTGTTACTGGTTAATCCTGTTCATCGGTATCAAATACCCAACCTAAAGGCCTGCTATACACGATATAATCTACATTGCAGTTAGGGCATTCTATACTGTGATCATCTTCCTGATACAAGTGATAAGCATCGTTATTTCCTATATCATATACGAAATCGCAATGAGGGCACTTAGGGTCTGTATTACCGTAATATTCTGTGGAATTGTTGTCTGTTAATGGCATATTTTCTACTTATAAGGATTGTTATTATCGGTTACTGGTGTCCATGAGCCTTCGGGAAGTGAAATTGCAAAGTTCCATTCGATAAGCTTGTTAACTTCTCGTGCATCATTATGAAACATAAGGTCATTATCTCCGTAAATACTATAATATCCGTGTCTGTCTTTATCAATAAAGCAACTAACCTGAATACCATAACTGCCCGCATCGATAATATCTCTGTAACCTCCTTTGCAAGTTTCCTCGCTTAGTGTATGAAACTTTTTAGCCAATTCCACAATAGGCACAAACGTTAATCCATTGTGAGTAATCTCTTTTGTGAGGTCGGAAAGTGGTCGGGCTAATATGTGGTATTCGGTGCCTATTTGGTTGAATGCTATGAGGTGGTTAAAAGGGTTATCAGTTAAGAAATGATTTGAATGCACGCTCTCTATCTTAAATATCCTGCCCTCTTTATCCTGCAACATAAAACCATTGCCGTATAAATCCCCTGCTATTTTTTTAGTTATCATTTTTATTTTATTTAACCATTAATACCCCCGCTACAAATCCAATAATCCCCCACGTAATAGGATGATTCCACCACTTTACAGGTTTATTAGCTTCAATTTTTACCGACTCTGCCGTTAGATCCATATGTGCCTGGTTCAATTCCGTATTCAGAACAATTAACCGGGAATAAATAACCTGCAGGCTATCATTCTGTTTTTGAATAATAGTATTTAAATCCTTCGCTGCGTTATATGCCTGCTCATAACGTAAACGATATTGCTCGCCTGTTTTAAGCCCTGTGTAGATGTTTTTGTACTGCGTTGGTGTTAAGCATAGGGTATCTGATTTTGGTTCGTATACAGACTCCGGCTGGTATTGTAATCCTGGGGTTTTAATCCATTTAAAGGTGGGCGGGTTCGTGTTATACTGTATCTGAATACTATCCTGAGAAAACGCATGTAAACTGATGAAGATTATTAATACAGGTAATTTTTTAATTATTATTTCTAAATCATAACCGATGGAATTGGCTATTTTTTTAAGTGTCGTAAAACCTATTGGTTTAGATCCTGAATTATATCGATATAGATTAGCTGATTCGATGCCTGTTTTTTTAGCTACCATGTATGGAGTTAAACCCGACATATCGATTAATTTATTAAGTATTTCTTTCATATCTATTCAGGTTTATAATTTCTAAGGTAATCCTTCATATACTCATTCGTAGTATCTTTAATTACAGGCTTACCAACGGGTAATTTGTTAATCATTTCCTTAGATTTTTCCGCTGAATTTTTAGAAATATCAGAGGCGGCTTTTATTCCTCCAGTAATGGAATCGTTTTTATTTTTAATCGTTTCCTGTAGCCGCTCGGTTTTACCGGATGTGGGTTTTAGGTTTTGGCGTAATGGCGCTGTTAAAAACCACACGATTAAACCTCCGATTATTGCGCCTGCCAGTAACGGCCAGAATTTGTATTTTAGTGGTTCTTCCATGATGTTATAGTTTATCGGTTGCTAAGGGTGCCAAAAGGCACTCCGAAGAGGTTAATATATCTGTCCCTAAATAATTAGCACACATCTTACGCTGCTCAATACACATCTGTTTTGCGTGTTCATCCATAGCTTCTTTAATAAGTAATATAACTTCTCCATATTCTAAATCCCCATACCTGTACTCGTACAGTAAATTTTCGAAGCAATTTTCTTCTTTTAATACAGCTAAAGCATTAAGTATCTCAATTTTACTTTTCATTACTCCAATTGTTTAATTACTATATCACACAATTCTTTAATCATTACTGATTTCTGTTTTCCGTTTGGATCAGCTGGGCGGGTTAAAATATCGTTTATCGCCACGGCAATACCATAAGCACCTAAATTATAGTATGACCTTACTTTTATAAACGCAGGTGTTAACGGTACGTCTTGGATGAAATATTTGTGTGCTTTATCGAAGGCTTCCAAAGGTTTATTACCTGGCAAAGCAGGTTTAAATTCTGTTTCAGGCTCGTAACCATAAGGAATATTTGATTTTACTGGTGCGGCTGGTGCGGTTGGTGCGGGGGCTACGGGGGCTGGTTCTACGGGTTTAGGCTGCTCCATACCCTGAATTACCGTCTGCTGTAATCCGTCTACTATTTCTATCGCCGGTTCGGGCGCAGGCGGCGTTTCGATAGGTTCAGGCACTGAGATAACCGAATCAGATACAGGTATAACCGGTTCGGGTGTTGGTGCATTCATAGCCGCCAGCTTAGTTTTCATTTCAGCTAACTGTTTTTCTAAATCCTGTTTTTCTTTCAGTAATTTATTGGTTTCTGTTTCTGCCGCCTCAGCATCTTTTTTAGCCTGCTGCCCATCGGTTATGAATTTCAAAAAATCTTCATCACTCGATGTTTCAATTTGAGTGCCGGTAACGTATAAATTACCGATATTATATAATTCTCCGTTAAAAATATATCCGGCATTAAATAAATCGGTTTTACGCTGGTTTAGTTTAGCTAACTGTGCGGTGCGTTCTGCCTGTATACGTAATTCCTCTTGGTTTTCCCATCGCAGGCGTTCTGTTTTCTGTTTTTCGTGTGCCTCCCTGGTTATTTTTGCAGCTGGCGTAACCAGTGATTTAATCGTTGATTTTATAGAGTTCAATAATTTACTGGCATCGCTCTCTATTTTTTCAGCACCTGTACTGGCTTTAAGCAGAGCGGATTCATGTTTCTTAGCAAGCTTAAGCGTTTTAGCATCGGTTATAGCCACGAACGGGTTAGCTGCAGCAATAGATTCCTGTTTCGAGATAAGGTTCTTTAAATCTGATATTTTATCGGGCTGTATCGATAAAACTGTTTCGAGTGTGGCTAATCCTGTTTCGGCTTCAGGTTCTGCCGGTAATTCCTCAAACGCTACAGTTTCAGCAACATCAGATACGGCCGCGTCGGGTTCTGCAGGCTGATTTTCGCCCTTCGTTTTAATTTCTTCGCCTATCATTACCATGTAATCATACCAGTCAACTTCGGTTGCCTCCTGCAGGTAATCCATTTTTACTTTCATAGTACCGTTAACGAAACTATCTGATTCCTGGTCATAGGTAAATTTGTAAAAATCAGTAATTGATTTAATCCTGCGCTGCCTGTTTTTGGCGTGTTCAGGATTTGTAATGTCGAATGTTTTCTCGGTGTTTTTCATTTCTATTTTAAAATTTTTAGATTCTTGTATTCTTTTTTTAACGGTTAAATTTTTAGTTGCCATATATTTTAGCTCGGTACGCAATAAATATACACAAGACTTCTGATGGTCTGCCAGTAAATAATTGTGCAATTCCATTATTTCATCAGGCGTATGTGGCGGGAATGATTCTGATAAGTCTTGAAAATCTTTAGGTTTGATGCTGTAATCTGTTTTTTCAGGTATCGCGTCGAAAACACCTAAATCAGAAAGTGATAATTTTTCGGTAATAACCCTATTTTTAAAAGCCAGTAAATCTGATGGTGCTGTAATTTCACGTAGGGAATCGTCGATTTTGATTAATATTGTATTTTTCCTTAGTAACCCTGATGTATATAGGTTATAGATTTTATAAGGCGCTCCGTCGACGCTAACAGTTTCATAATGGGTTGAGGCGGTGTTGCCGCGTTTAAGGGGTTTCATTTAGCAATATGCAGGAGGTTAAGTTCCTTTAAAATATCACACTCCTCCTCCGTGCAATTTTCTTTTTTAAGTTCCCAAAAATAAACTGTTTGTCCGTAATATAAGTCGTGTAGTTCTTTTTGTCCATCGCCTTTATTCACTAAACACCATTCTTTAAATGTTACAGGCTCGTAATTTTCATCGTACCAACCATCGTATTCTTCATCAGATTCATCATCTTCAGGATTTATAAATTCTTCTTTTTCAGAATCGTAAATTATTTTAGTATCATCATACCAGTAGGTTTTTAAGGGGTTGCTTTCCTGAGCTAAATAGTTAAAAATCTGCTCGTCGTTATCTGCTAATATAAAAGCTCTAATTCCTGATTTGTCGCCTTTTTGGGCGTAATGAGTAAAATTTAATTGGTATAGGTTCATGGCTTTCTATTTATTTAATTTTTCTATATTAAAATTTCTCTCCATAAGGCTGGTTTGAAAAGATTTTAATTCTGATAATGCTTTTTTTACCCTATTTAAAGTGGATTTTATTTTTTTAGAGTTAAAATATATCAAAAATATCTCAGCCTCTATTTCCGTGCAATATTCAGCTAATATAATCCATTGGGAGCACCCCTCTAAATTACCGAGCATTATACTGTTTGTTCTGGTATTGTATAATAGTTTTTTAGTTTCCATTTTTAATTTTGGTATAATTTATATCTTCCCTTTTGTACCTTAACCGTAAATCCAGGAACTTCACCTTTACAATTAAATAACTTTCCATTTTCAATCCTGAAAGATGTACTATAAAAATATTTATTTATTTCTTCTATTAGTTTTTCTTTCGATGGCGCAGATACTCGTAATTTCATTTTATGGATTTTATGGTTTTTATGGATTAATTGATATTCAGTGTGTTATATAATTCCGTAATCTGCCCCTCCGTATAAAACCGATCCTGAAATCGGTATTTTAAACTGGTTATGGTTTTAACGGGTGTGGTTTGGGTTTCGATGAAGGTTTTTAGTGTCATGGGTTTTTGGGTTTTAATTGTTGTTAGTAAAATTTATTGAGTAAAACTAAATATGGCGTTTCTAATGCATATTGAAAGTTGTTGCTTTTATATAGTTTTTCCGGATTAACGCTTCTTCCAAGTATTTTTTCACAGGTAACAATTTGATACCCGTCTATTTGATGAAAATTATCTCTAACCTCATTAAATAAGGTATCTATAGATACTGAAGTATTGTGTTTAGACTGGTTTGTTATTATTTCTATAAGGTATTCCATGTCTTTGCCGAACATTGATAATTTCTCCATAATTCCTATTGCTTTATACATACAAATATACACCTATTTTTCAATCCACAAACATTTTTCACAAAAATTATTTAAATTTAATTTCCGCCTGTTCTCCGTCGTTACGTATGATTTCAAACGGCTTACCCTCTGCTACGGGTACAGCTCCAAATATAACATCACTATTAACCTTTGTGGCTCGAGATTTCGTGCGTGAACCGAATACTACACCGTCTACTTTTACCGCGCCCTCTAAACGCATTAAAAACCCTGAATAGTTATGTTCCTGCTGCATACCTGCGAACACCTTAGATATAAATTTTGATGTATCGCTGAACAAAATATATTTTCCATCAACAACACGCATACCGGCACGTAATAACGTAATCACGGCTGTTTCTTTACTTATAAAATCGTTATCGGAATTATCTATAGCCACACCAATTAATTCGCCTACGGTGCGCGTAAATCGTGTTCCGCTAACTTCTGCGATAATATCAGCCTCCATCAATTTATTAACTACCTTAATTTCATCTTTAGTGTTATCTTGTAATTTTTCGCCTGACCAGTCTTTTTGTCGGATAAACTCACAGGCTTTTTCATAGGTTATTGAACCGTCGTTTTTTAAACTATATGCCCCGGCTAATAAAATACCTATCTGGTCGCCGGCACGCTGGCTATCTAACTCGGCGGCGGCGGCTGTAGAAAACATTTTACTATTTTCTAATATTACGGGTAGCATTTTTATGGATCTTGAAATAAATGCCTGTACATATTCATCGGTAAATATTTCAGCGTAAATACGCAGGGTTTCCTTCCATTTATCTCTCTTGTTTTCGGATTTATCTTCAAGCAATTCTACAACCGTAATCCTGGATATATCGGAACGCTGCGTTAAATTAATACCTACCGATGAGAACGCGAATATAGATCGTAGATCATACTGGTTATAACCACCGTTCGCTGTTCCTTTCAAAATAAAACCACCTTCCGATGTCGAACTGGCACGCATTAACTCCATAACCATCTGTGTACGTTCTTGGGCAGCTTTATTTTCGCCCTCAATTTCATCGATAGTTACCGGTCTCGCATCCATCCCTAAATATCCACGAATACCCGCCGCCGTGGTATCTGCCTGCGCATGTACGCCTATACCGGACGTAAAACGTTTAATAAACATCTGGAGTACGTGTGATTTTCCAGAACCTGATGCTCCTGTGAGCCACAAATGCGAACGCCAATCCAACGCCCCGCACAATGGCGCAACAACTATCCATCCTGCGAGCAATCGTGAATTTACATCGCGCGCCCAATTCAGACGCTCCAACGTGTCGGTTAATAATCCTGCGCGTTCTTTAGGCAGCGGGTCGGTTACGGAAAAATCCAATGCCTCCCCTGCCTCATAAATATATTTCGATTTATATTTTCCTAAGGATTGTATTTTGCCCTCAACAATTAAGTGGTCGCCACAATGAATTACAGGTACGCCATTATCTATCCATGCACCACGCCCACGAATATTTTTAGGATTAAAAATTCCTATTTTTTTACACGCCCATATTAATTTGTCGGCTATATCAGTTATGTTTAATTTTCCTTTTGACGGGTATTCATGCTCCCAATGGTTCAATGGTGCTAACTGAAATAAATTATTTACCGATATGCTGCTCGAAGATAGTTTGACGATAACATTACTTTGGAAAACATAAAAAACGTAATGCGCTCCGGAGTTTATATTTTCAAAGCCCAGGCATTTAAAATAAGTGTTTTCCATAGTGTATTTTTCGGTTTTAGGCAGGGATTTAGGCACGGTTATTACTGGCGGTTCTGGTGTAACGGATGGTAAAGGTAATTCATTAGGTGGATATTCCGATATAGACGGGATGTCAGATATATTATTTTCGAAATAAACCCGTGCTTCGGTTTGAGTCCATTCGGCATCAGCAATATCCCATTTTTTAGGAAATTCCACCTGATTATTGATTCGTTTAAAATTCGCCTGTACCCGTTCTACAATTCCTTTAACGCGCCTGTATTCGCCTGATTGTTCATTTTTTCGCCAACCACCAAACATACACACCACTCCGGCAACATCATTATCTGCCCAGCCGTAAACGTTCCGTCCTGCAAGCGGCGTAAAATCTGCCGCGCCGATACCATCTGCCCCGCCTATCCATGTTGTACATGTAAATTCAGGAAACAGTATAGCGGCGGCGTCAGCGGCTTTCTCCCCCTCAACAAGCAGTATATCCCTGTCAGGGTATTTATGTATCAGGTGTAGGTTATATAACGGACGCGGCGTATTAAATCCTAATGTAGTCCAGCCTGTGTTTTTATGTACGTAAGGCGAAATTGTTTTTGGTGTGGTGCAATCGAAACGTAATATATAACCGATAACCTCGGCTTCTGCATTGTGGTACGTCCAGTAACGCGATGGTTTCCCTAATAATACCTGTTTAATAGTAAAAGGTATGTTCGCTACGTTCGGTAAAAAATTCTGGTCAGGAACAGTATCTATTAGTTCCTGTTTAACGGGTGCGGGCGGTATGTATTTAGGCGCGGTGGTTAAGCCGCCTGTAATGATGTTCATAGCTTCTTTGGCGTCGACGGTATCGTATCGCATGAAAAAACCTACTACATCTCCCTTAGCTCCGCACGAAAAACAATTATAACATTGGCGTTTTGTATTTACAATTAACGAGGCTCGGTCGTCGGTATGGAACGGACAAACTCCCACCATGTTTTGACCGTCTTTTTTAAGCGGGATGTGTTTACCTATAACCTCGGCTATATCGTAGGTGGATTTTATTTCGGCTATGGTCATAACCCTACCCCCTTCAATGCCTCTTCAGGGTTACGGGCTATAAAACCGCGTCCTCCTGATTCGTTCAATACGTTAATAAATGCAATCTGTTCTTTTGTGGCGCGCCCTGACTGGTTTTTAACTTCGCAACCTACGAATACGGCAATTTTATTGCCTACCATTTCAGGAGTTACTGTTATGGTTTTCCAGCCTATTAAATCGCTGCTGCCCACGCATAAGCCAGCATGTAGTATACGAGCATTTTGAATTAATACGTCACCTGCCTGTACATTAACGGTTTGTTTTGACGTGAATTTTTTTGATGCACCCGTCCAACAAGTCCCGATATTGTTCCTGAATATTTTAACGCCTGCAGCCGATAACGCTAACTGGATAACGCGCATTATGTTGGATTCTGATTTATGTTCCATAGATTAAATTTTAAATATTCCTCTCTTATATAATTCGTAAACTATCTCTGCCTCAAAATACGCATCATCCGCGCCCCTGTGTTTTTCAATATACCCAACGTCGCCAAATAAAAATTTGTGGCATTCCTCAACGTTAGGCCATTTCCAGCCGTAACCAGTTTTTTTAGGTAGCCTACATAAATCAGTACTTAATTTCATCGGGCAGGCTAATTTCTTGGGAAATATAAATCCCCTGGATTCTAAAAACCCGAAATCGAAAGCGTTATTAAATGCCGTTGCACCCAATGGGTAATTATACAGTATATCCTGAATTTCATACTGCAGGTGTAATAGCTGAGGGCTGCGCTGTATATCCTGAACAGTTAAATCTGAATTATTTACAATCCATGATTTCTCAACGTGTTCGCGGGTTATCGGTCGTTCGTGGCAGACCTTATCGAATATAATTTTACGTTCGCCTGTATTCAGGTTAAGGTCTACGATACCGACTTCAACTATTTTACCATTACGGGCTTGGAAGTCGGTGGTTTCTATGTCTATTATTAGGATGTTACTCATGCAGGATATTTTTATTTATACGTTTCAAATTCTCCATATCGTGATCGCGCTTCCGATTATCTTTCCAATCAGATATTTTTATTTCTATAATCCAGTATATCCATATCAGGATTATAATCCATAGTATAACGCCGCTGAATATCAAGAAACGCCAGCACCATGCTAATTCGGTTAATTGGTTCATGGTTATACAGGTTTAAAGAATTTATTAAATTTAAATTTATCAATATGCTTGTCGTATTTATTAAATCCATCAGTATAGCATATCGACATATCTAATTCTTCAAAAACTATAGCAAACTTATCGGTATGCCTTATCTGTTTGTTATCTTGACAAAACCAATCATATCCTTTTTTAAATAATTCATTTTGTAACGCTTCGGACGCTTCACGATTAGGTACTATAATTTTACCTGTTACTGGCAATTCTTTAATTTTTTTATACATAATTTAAAATAATATTTCCCCTTCATTGGGTTCAGTTAATAATTTATCTACTTCGTGGTATTTTTCAATGTTTGCAATCAGGCTCAATAATTGGATATTCCAAATATGATAGCCGTAATTATTATTTATTCGATCAACTGTGTAGCGGTAGCCTCGCATTCCTTTAGTAATAATATATCCTGTTTTTTCGCAAAATCCTCTGAACTCCATTAATGTTATGGTAAATTCCTTTTTTCGTGACAATGCTTTATGTTTGAAGTTCGCGTATCTGTCATATACAGGGTCGATTATTCGCCTGTGTCTGTGATAGTGTTTATGACACAACCCAGCTTTCTTAGCGCACGGTTTATTACGGCATGAAATAGCACAGCAATATACGCCATCATTCTTTTTGTTTTGTGAAATTTGGAATAATATTTTTTTAGGTACGAACATTAGGTTCTACGATTATATTAGCGAACTCGAAATATGGTTTTTTAGGTTTTTTAATTACCCTGTAAAGGGTTATTTTTTTAACCGACAATAAATCTGCCTGCTCTTTAGTGAAATAGCGTGTGTTTCTTATCGTTATAACTTTTCCTTTTAAACCTCTGGATTTAAATCTGCTGTTTAAGCACGGTAATTTTACGCCTGTATTCTTTGATATTTCTTCAAGGGTAAATAATTTAACTTTAGTAACTCCCATAATCTAAAATTCTAAATCGTTACTAAATTCGTGTTCTGTATCCTGATTTACCAGTTCGGGTTCTGCCACCGAAACAATTACAGGCATCAATTTTTCCATTTTCTTTAGCCGGGCATTATTTATATGGTGCGCCCATGCCGGTTTATGTCCTAATTCCTGCGCTCGTTTCAATAATGCTTCCAACCCCTGCGTCTGCCCCTGCTCTTTACGCGCTTGCTTCTTAATAATATCAACTTCTGTAATTTCCTGCAATTTTCCTTCCACCTGTTTCGGTGTGGTATCGCGTATAGGATAAACATGCCCGCATTCAGGACATACAGGCGCAGGTTCATGTACTGCGAAGCAGCTAAGGCATTGTGTGACCCTTACGGTGGTTTCCTGTTTTTTAGAGCCGCGTTTTTTGCGTTCTCCCTCCAAAGTCCATTCCTGAATATCAGTCGGTAGTCCATGACGTTGTGTATTATTTACGTGGTCTAAAATTATAGCATAAGGTTTTTCAGATGCTGCTATTGCTGCTAAACGTCCAGCCTGAGTTTTTAAATCATACCCATCCGCGTATACCGGCCTTAAAACCCTGCCTCGCTGCTGCATATTAAGCGTCTTACTTTGCGTTGGGCGTAATTCTATAGCGCAGGTTGCTCTTGGTATATCCGTACCCTCTGATATTAATTCGCAAGATGTTAAACCTTGTACTTCGCCTGTAGCTAATCCATTAATAAGCCATTCGCGCCTATCGTCATCGGTGTTACCGTCTATAGAGTAAAATTTATGCCCTGATTGTCTAAATTCCTCTGCCACGTGTTCAGCGTGCGCCACCGTAACACAAAACACAATTGTTGGTACTCCGTTGCATAATTCCTCGTAATGCTGTACTGCGCTGCCAGTAATTTTAGGTTTATCAACTAAATCTGAAAGTTGCTGCTTATTATAGTCAGCACCTGACTTGTCTATTTTCGATAAATCCAAATATTCGGGAGTTCCGTAAACTTTAGGGTAAACAAGATAACCCTGTTCCATTAGCCATTTAGCTTGCGGCCCCATTATTAACCTGCTGAAATGACCGCCATAATCAATACCTAAGCCCTGACCATCGGAACGTGTTGGTGTGGCGGTTACGCCTATAATCCGTAATTTTGAATTTTGCTCTTTAAAAAAATCAATTATTTTAGTGTACGATTTAGCGTTACTGTGGTGGCACTCGTCAATTATTATAAAATCAGGAATCCAGTTTATTGAGGCAAAATAATTCAACCTTCCAACTATCGTTCCAACACTTGCAACTTGAATATTAGTTTGAAAGTTTGGCGTGTATAAGGAATTTACCATACCATGCTCTACTTCGAACTTAAGGAGGGCTTTTGAGGTTTGCCTTAGTAATTCTATACGGTGGACTAAGATTATCCCTTTAGAGCCTTTTAAATTAGCCTTAAGCGAAATGTATGTAAATAACACAGTTTTGCCAGATCCCGTGGGACTTACATATAAAACTTCGTCGCAACCCTCCTTAAAAGCTTGTGTAATATCTGTTAGACCATCTTCCTGATAGTCGCGGGGGGTTAGGGCTAACATAGGGTTATAAATTAATAGTTAGTTCTGTGCCGGTAAGGGCGTATATTAAATTCTGTAAACTATGTAGGTAAATAAAACCCTTACCATACCATCCTGAAGCATCTACTAAAAAATACTCTCCATCTAAAAGCTTAATAGTAATTGATACCTGATTTAGTTTTATTTCTTTATAGCTTCCGTTTTTCTCAAACCCAGCCTTCAATAAAATATCTTCGGTTATTGGTATTCCTTTAAAAGCCGATTTACCGATATAAGTATCTTTTAGTTTTGAAAACGGCATTTTTACAGTTATAGTTCTTGGGGTTAATTCAATAACCTTGCCTTTTCGGTTTTGCTTGTCGGCTAACCAGTTCCCAATACGCAATTCATTAGCCTGTATCATAAACTTTCAGATTTACTGGCAGCTAACGCCGTGATAGTTTCCTTTATCTTATCATACGTCTGGAAAGCCTTTGGATCTTCCTCCCAATTATGTATTGTAGAGTAAGGTACTTTAGCCTCTCTTAATACGTCCGATGGTTTTACGCCTATTTCTTCGCATAGACGTATAATCTCTTGTTTTCGTGTTTCTTTCATTTTATATTAATTTTACATGGCAAATATAATAACTAAATTTACGTAAAAATATTTTTTTATTTAAAATGTTAGTTGTAGGTTTGCTGAACTAAAATATGAAATTATGAACCATTACATTAAAAATCAAGCTGCATTCCCTATTTCAAAAGAAACCGTAGTTAACGGAATGACATTAAGAGATTATTTTGCTGCTAAAGCCATGCAGGCTATGATTACAGGTATTTCTGCTAAAAATGAGTTAAGCATAGATGTTGTAGCTGATTTTGTAGACGACTTGGCTATAAACGCTTATACTTATGCCGATTTAATGCTAAAACAACGCGACTTATGAACCCAAAAGAAAGAGTGTTAAAAGTCTACCCACACGCCACCATCGGTTTTAAAGGTAATTTAAGGGTGTGCCACATCAACGCCGGCAACGATAATATAACAGACGAGTTTGAGCGTTTTAAATCCATCGCTGAAGCAGAAACCGAATCCGAATGCTGGGAAAATGCCAGTAAAGTTATAGGTTTATTGCCTTTTGAAAAAACAATGCTGCGATCTGCAATAATTAAATCTAACGGTTTAATTGATATGATTAAAATATCTATTAAAAACAAAAACGAATTAAACTTAAGTAACGCAATATGTGTTTTAGCAGTTCGTTCCGGTTTGGACAAGGATTTGGTTAGGGAAAATATTAATGAAATAATTGAATTGTAATCATGACAAACCTAATAAAAGAATGGGCAATATCCTGCCATGAAGATGCCAACCACAAATACGATGGTAAACCGTATCAGTTGCATTTAGAAATGGTTGCTAATACCGCTAAACAGTTTTCGTACCTTATACCGGTTTCGGATATAGATATTGTAATACAGGCGTGCTGGTGTCACGATTTAATTGAAGATTGCAGAAAAACCTATAATGATATTAAAGAAAATGCAGGCGTTCATGTTGCGGATATAGTTTACGCTGTGACTAACGAAAAAGGTAAGACCAGGAAAGAACGCGCTAACGAAAAATACTATAAAGGTATTCGTGACTGTCAATATGCTACGTTTGTAAAAATATGTGACCGTATCGCTAATCTTCAATATTCGGTTGCGACAAATAGCCGAATGATTGAGGTTTACCGTAAGGAGGCTGCAAATTTCAAAACTTTATTATTTCTGCCTGTATATAGAGATATGTTTGAAAAAATGGATTTTTACCTGAAACAGCATGCAGTCTAATTCGATAACTAAACACGGCTTAGACCTTATCCTGAAATCCCCTAAGCAATACTGGTATCATTACCTGCGTGAGGACAGGGATGAATACGTTCCATCAGCAGCTACGGTTTTCGATAATGCATTACGGGCATCGGTTTTAGATTATGCGGAGTTTAAACGGCTGTATGTTAGAATGCCCGTATTAGATAAACGTAAACCGTTGGAGAAACTCGATTACGATACCCTGGTTAAAACATGCGCTGCCAATAATCAATTCCTGATACCCTCGGATAAATACGATGCTATACCGGCAATGACTGCTGCTATCCACGAACACGCAACCTGTAAAATATTATTCAATTCAGGTAAGGTGGGAGAGGCTACAGAATTTTGCCACCCCGAAACCGAAGCGGTAATATCAATAAAACCACATTGGATTTCAGATGCAGGATTAATCATTAACCTGACGAGTACTAAAGACATCGAAACTACCGCTAAGGACGCAGCGTTATTTAACAGGCATCGTAAAGCAGCTATTCTAATGGATTTATTCCACATGCCTGTAGTTTTTGTTGTTGTTGAGGAAAAACCTCCTTACAATATACAGGTATCGGTTTTAAACGACAGAAGCATTCAGTTAGGACGTGAGGAATATATCGCTGCCAGCAAAATCTATATGGAATGTCTGGAATCAGGCAAATGGGGCGGCGTGAGTGAAGAAATTAAAACAATAAGTTTACCTGAATGGGTATTTAATAAATAGAGTTATGAGAAAAGGATATAAGATAATAACCGATTTTAATTATAGTTCATACGAAAATATAATGGTGCAAAATTACCCTGCATTAAATCAGGTTGAGTTAGTTGGGGTATATGAAGAGGTCTATAAAAAAAATGCTAATCATTTTACGGTAGGTCGTTGGCAGCCCAAAGGCACTAAACAAAACCGTAAACCATGAGCGACCACATCGAAACATTTAATAACCTATTCGAAGCAAATTACGGTGTTAGCCCCGTAGGAAATCGCGTAGCCGTCATAGGTTCTCGTAATTTCTACGATTATAATTTATTCGCTGCTAAGATAGATTATTTCACTAAAAACATTCCTGATATATATTTCGTAAGCGGTGGCTGTAAAACGGGTGCAGATAATTTAATTGAACGGTATTGCAGCGATAATGATTTACCGATACTTATATTTTACCCTAACTATTCGGAATTTGGTAAATCAGCACCCTTGAAGCGTAATCAGGAAATAGTAGATAATTCAGATATGCTGATTGCATTTTGGGACGGTGTAAGCCGAGGTACGAAACATACGATTGATTTGGCTGATAAAAAAGGAATACCTAATAGAATTGTAAGTATCCCGGTTTATGCGCCGCCAGTACCGGCTCCTTAATGGGTTAAATATACTAACGGAAACAAATTATAAAAAAAACAACAATTTAAATCCGGCGGGATAACGCATAAAATTATGGAGGTTACAGGTAGAATAAAGATGCTTACAGAAACCGCCGCGTTCGGCACTAATGGTTTTGAAAAAAGAGAATGTGTTGTTACAACGGATGAGCAATACCCTCAACATATTTTAATAGAATTTACGCAGGGTAAATGCGAATTACTTAACGGTTACGCTGTTGGTCAGCCCGTAAAGGTTTCGATAAATTTACGAGGACGTGAGTGGATAAATCCACAAGGAGAAACTAAATACTTTAATTCCATACAAGGCTGGCGTGTTGAGGCTGGAAATGCCGTTGCAGGTTCTGCAGCACCACAATCGCCTGCTACACCCGCTGCCCCTTCAGTACGCGCTGCCGCACCACCGAAAACATATAAACATACCGATGCAACAATACCGTTAGATAGGTATTTGGCAACGCCAGGGTGGACGTATGATGTTTTGGTTGCTCAGGGTAAAGGGGTGTGGGAGGCAGGCGCTACTGCTGCTAACGATGATGATTCAGATTTGCCTTTTTAAAATGGTAGTTAAATAAGTGTTAAATTAATCAACCTTTCTAAGTAAAGCATATCTTTGTATAAAATATAAAATATATGAAGATATGCTTTAAATGCAACTTAGAGTTACCGTTAAGTGATTTCTATAAGCACGCACAAATGAAAGATGGTTACTTGGGTAAATGCAAAAGCTGTACTAAAAAAGACAGTTCAATTACCGAGGCTAAAATAAGATCTACACCTGAAGGACTTGAAAAAGACAGGCAAAGACATCGTGATAAATATGTTAAATTAAATTACAAGGAAAAGCAAAAAATATGGAATAAGGACAAGCCTTGGACTAAAAACCCTATATTAAAAAACTTGCATAGAGATTTTAAAGTACCTAAAGGCTTTGAATTACATCATTGGAGTTATGAAGACGAATATCTTAAGGATGTATTTTTAATGAGTGTTTCAGAACATAAAAAAGCTCATTCATTTTTGACCATAGATTTAGAAAATAAAATATTTAAAACTGATACAGGGGAATTACTAACAACAAAATTAGATCATTTACAATACCTCATTTATAAGGGGGTTAAATTTTAAAAACAAAACAATGAGTACAGATATTACAACCCAAAACAGCGGTCTATCCGTTTTTAACGATGCTCACGCATTCGAACAGGCGCAGCGTATGGCTGCCCCTCTTGCGCAATCGAGCATGATACCTAATGATTATAAAAATAACCTGCCTAACGTGCTTGTGGCTATGGAAATGGCACACCGTTTAAATCAGTCGGTTTTAATGGTTATGCAAAATACCAGTATCATACATGGTAAGCCAGGACTTGACGCTAAATTTATCATCGCACTTATAAACGCATCTAAACGTTATGCCGAACCTTTAGATTTCGATATTACGGGCGCAGGCGATACACTTGCATGCAGTGCGTTCACGTACAAAAAAGACGGTGTTAAAATATCGGGACCAGAAGTAACTATGAAAATGGCTATTTCCGAAGGGTGGACTACTAAAAATGGTTCTAAATGGAAAACGATGCCGGAATTAATGATACGCTATCGTGCCGCAACATTTTTCAGCCGTATCTATTGCCCCGATATAACGATGGGTATGCAAACTGCCGACGAGATAACCGATATAGGGTATACCGAGGAAATATCGAATACTGCTATTGAAAAAATAAACGAACTTGTTAAGCAGCCTGTAAAAGAAACACACGATTATGAGGTTGTAGAACCTGAAACGGTATCGTCGGAGCCAGTACATGAAGTTGAAACGCCGCCTGCGCCCGAACCGTTAACCCCTGCAGTTCCTGAATTACCATCGGACGATATTTTTTAGTATATTTGCCGTATCATAATTTATTTTTTACCCAATTCACTGTATCGCGGCTAACCATGCCCTTATACATGAATTGGGTTTTTTAATGCAAAACCCGACAACAATTCAATGTGCCGGGCTTCGAAACTAATTCCGTGTGGAATCAATGTTTATATTTTAGCGTACACAATATCATTATCCCTAAACAATTTACCGGCATTAATAGTATTCTGCAATCCTTGCCAATTGTAACCGAAAGTTTTTTCTAAATGTGGTGGATCATTTTTACCCGCTGACCAGTCGCCGCCCCAAACCCAGCCTATAGATTTAAAATAATTTATAACTTCCATCCAGTCTGATGTTCCGTCTTTATCAAAATCAGTTTTAGTGTCCCATGATGCTGTTTCAAAAACACCATCATTGTTTTTGTCTACTAATAGCACAATATCAAATGCAAGACCATAATTATGTATAGACTGACCGCCTTTAGCCCATGTAACAATACCTAATCGTTTACCTGCTGAATTGTATATTTTAGTCCTGCCTTCGGCATAAATATCGTCTTGCTCTTTTAACGTTCTGTAAGTATATGCAAAACGTAATCTAACGCCTTTTCCGAGTAGTTTCTCGTTAACATACCTGTATGCCTGTAAAACTTCATTGCGTACCTTAGGATGCAGTTTCTGTATTCGCTGTATGGTAATTAAATCATCTGCCATGATATATTATTTTAAGTAAAGGTAATAAAAAACCCCGGTACGAGCGGGGTTTAATTATTTTGCCGGGGAGCTAAATAAATTTAAGATAAAGATTATCTCATTTCATTTTTAATACAACAAATATAATAAAATATTAATCGTTTTTACCAGCTAAATTCTCCAACGTCTTAAACGCCTCGTCCGTTTTACGTTCTGCTCTGTGTTGTTCAGCGTTTTTCATTGCCTGTATAGCTTTTAATTTAGCTTTATCAACAATAACATTAGTTTCTTTAAGCTGCTGCAGAACTTTATCGGACGGCATCGTTTCCGGCAACACAAACATAGAGCTATCTACAGGAACGTCACGACTTACGGTTATTTTACCAATACTATCATTTACAGGTTTATCCTGCTTAACTGTTGAGCTTCCAAAAAACATGAATAACCCTAAAAATAATAAATGTTTCATGTCTTAATTTTTTTGTATTTGTATCGTTTTCTGCAAAATAATATCTGTTTGTTTAACGCCCCTGCGCAACTGGTTTAATTCCGATTGCATTTCTGCGGCACGCTGTTCATCCCTTTGACGTTGCTGTTCCTTGTACTCGCTCAATAAGCCGTTTAGCCTGTCAACTATTTTAATTTTATCTGCTGCACAATCTTTCAGACTACTAATGTACTGATTACGTTCTTGTTCACGTTTTATTTCAGATATATTTAACGCCAATTCCAATTCCTTAACACGATTACGGGCGTAATTATCTCTTGATTCGTAAAAAATAATGATAGCGAAAGGCAAAGCAACCATGAATGCACCCGCACGTTTGGCGGCAGGCAGTTTCATTATTTCCCTGAATAATTCTATAAAAGTCTTTTGCATAGTTCAAAAATACGCAAAAACACTTTATTTATTGTTATACTGTTTGGTAAGTTGGTATAAAGACAGTATTGTAAATAGCAAATCTACAATTACAGATAAGCCTACAAAATAAATGTCTACATCCCAATTGGATATTTTATAAACAGAGTTTAGAACTAATAAAGCTGTTATACAGTAAAATGATAGCCATTGATAAAAATTCCAGTCTTTACACGTGGTCAACAAAACCAGTAATGTTATAAATCCAACTTTAGATATTTGCGCACTCAATAAATCAACGACTGTTAACCATTCAGGTTCAGGATAACCAAAAACATAACGGGCGGTTGCGGCTATTCCTAAAACATGAAACTCCATTAATACTAAAGGGGCGTACTTAGTATATTTACCAAGCACACCCCCTAAATATTTTATTTTATCCTGCATTTAATAACGAGGAAACATTTTCCTGTCTTTACGCACCGGGTAACTACCATCGGCACCTATATAGGTTACTAATCCTGTTTTAGCTATATCAGCATCTTGTAAAACAAAAGGCTCTGTTGTGTAAGGTGCTGAAACATCTGTGTAAGTTAGATAAATTGGTGTAGGCTGCTCATCAAGAAAGAAAGCCACCTCTAAGCCGTCTTTAGCTAATTTGTAAGCTGATTTTTTACTGATTTTTAAAACATCGTTAGGCATAAATAATATAGTATAAAATTAAAAATATTGTTACAGTAAATACAGGTGCAAATATCATAAATGCATAAGCAAATTTTCTATTCAACTCAAGGTAGTCTGTAATGTTAGTTATAACGTTTTGGGTGCTTAACGCTATCAGTTTTTCGCGCATAGTTTTTAGTTTCTTTATTTTCATTTATAAAGTGGCATCCACTTGACCAAATAATCACTACGAATGCCGCGATGCAAATATAGCAGAAACGTTTAAAGTTTTTCATTGTTTTTTAGCCAAATCAGAAATAGTTTCGTCTTTCTTACTTGTGCCTGTAGATGCACCAAAGTAATAACCCACAACGTTACCGGTTAAACCTACAATAGCAATCAATACCTGATCGTTAGGCTTTGTGTGACTGAATTGATTTACAAAGTAGTACGTAAACCCAAGTAGTACTATAACTATCGCTAAAAGCGGCTTAATGTTGTCCTGTAGCCATTTCATAAGTATTAATTTTAATTAAACAAAGATAACAAAAAACCAACCCGTTAAGAGTTGGTTAGTGTTTATTTAATTGCATGCTATTTCTTTTTGAATACTAATTTACCTAAATGTACAAGAAAACCCAAACCAAAAGATACTCCAGCTAATATAGCTATCTCGATTATTTTAGCATACAGCGTATTATTTTCTTTTTTAAGAAGTAATAATACGGCTGCTATTACAAGAGCTACTACTCCACCGAATAAACTGTACCATACTTCTTTATCGTCTGGCATCTCACGATACTTAACTCTTTGGTATTCGTTCCAGTAAGACTGAATCCAAAATGAAGCGGCTAACCCTATAAAACTACCTATGACATAAGCAATCCAGTAATTACCGACAAAAGGTTCAGATTTAGGCCATGCAGCGCAAATTAGAAGAAAAATAATCAACGGTAAACACGCTAAAGCCCCACCCGTAAACATATTCTTGTAATAACGTTTTTTCCAAAAATTATCAAAAAACCCTTCTTTTTTAATTGTACTCATAATATTTAATTTATAGTTACTTCTTGTCCATTTGCAAATGTAGCACTTCCGCCACCTGTTACAACACTCCTTATACGATAATAATAGTTAGCCGGAATATATCCTTGTATATTATTTGTTTGGCTTTTAGTAATAGCTACAGCAACAGCTACACCATCGCTAAAACCAGCCTGGCTTATAGTTGTCCATGTTGTATTATTTGGGCTTATTTCTAAATATACGTTACTTGCACCGTTTAGCGTTAGTAACGTTAGAGCTACTGTATGCGTTATGCTGTATGATACCCATGTTGGTTTATTCGCTGATAATATCGCTCCTGCGGCATTTAATATTCTTGCAGGCGTATTACTATACGTTGGTGCTATAGGTGTAAATGTATAATTAGGAATGTTTAAAATACCTGTACTCGAATTATAAACAGCCGCGCCTGATACACCTGTAGTGGTTAAACTTATAGAATTACGGGCGCGCGTGTCGGTATAATTATCTATGGTTGGTTTATTTGTTAAATCCACGTACGAACCCGAAAATAGTACGGGCTTTCCTGTTATACTTACCCACGATTGAGCCGGTACAGTTGTTAAATATCCCGCCCCATTTGTTAACTGATTATTATTTACAGGCACATCACTAACTTTAGCTAATGCATCCAAGGCATACCCTGAATACTGCATACTATTGGCGTTATAAATAACTACATTATCATTTGGCGCAACATTAAATAACTCAAATGGTTTGTTTCCTGCTGAAAACATAAAAATAATTAAAAATCCTAAGCAGCCAAATAATGCTGCTACTCCTATTATATTTTTCATAATTATGGTTGATTATCGGTTGAAAATGAACGCCTCCATTTTGTTGGGGTTATTTTTATATACGTTACTGATGCGCCGGTAAAGTTAGGGTATGGCGTATTAGGACAAAACAATTGAAACGGTGGCACTACATCTCCGTAATAGTAATTGAGTTGTGTGTCTGTTTTTAAAACTGTAAAATGAGGATTTACAAAAGACTGCTGTCCAATTTCTATAGTTTGAAAATCATTGAACGTATAGCATTCCTCAAGCTGCGCTGTATTTCCTGATTCATACCACTTCTGTGTTGTGGTGTTAAATTTAGGGAAACATCTTAAAAGATCGAAAGGTACTGTAGTGTAACACCCAGAAGTAGGCGAGGTGTACGAATACCCTATAAAATCAAAGGTGCTACAGTCATAAGTTAAGAAGCTTTGCGCACTTAAACTCGTTGTAATTAAAATTAATAGTAAGGCGATTTTTTTCATTATTGCTGTGGTTTAAAAATTATTTCTGCTGATTCCTGTGTCATATCGTCCGCTGGGTTTGCTAATGTTACGGTTGAGAATATATATATTGGTTGTGTAAAATTTAAACCTGAAATAGTCGTTTTAGCACTTCCGTTTATTGCTTCATCAGTTGGCGCACTTGCGGCGGCGTTTGAGGCTGTAATAGCTCCTGATGCGTTTATAATCAAATCTCTGGTTATTTCATGAAACCTACCCGTTGCACTTGGTGTTATTCTTCCATACTGAGTAGATGGTAACGTGTTTGTATTACCTATATAGCACATTACGGCTTTAGTTCCGGCTACTCCTGTATTGCTAAATATAAATTTTACGGATAAGACTCCTGCACTTAATGTATTTGCAGGTATCGTGTGTACTTTAAGTATAGTTTGTGTAGATGTGCCTGTATAAGTAGCGGGTGCCGTATCTAATACTAATATTTTGGGGTAATTTGTAGCGCCTCCACCGCCGCCACCTGAAATAATTATATCCCCTGTGCCTTTAATCGATTGCCCGTTTATGGTTTTTAAAGGGTAATCATCATTAAATTCAGATAATTTAGTTTTAAAATTTTCTGCATAAACTAAATTAGAGGGGCTCCCAAGTGAGTAATACCCTGTAGTTGCGGCACCCTCGTTAACATAGGTAAACGTTTCATTGTTTGCAAAATCAGCCTTTATTTTAAGCAGTGAAGCTGTTGTTTCTGCTTCGGGGTTTAAATAAATAAAACCATCGTTAGTAATAGTATTGTCGTCTGTAATCCTAAACGGCACAGGCGTACTTGCCTCTACAAGTAAAGTGTTAGGGTCAAACCTTATTAAACTCCTGCTTTGATTTGCATTATTAGCTGCCGTGTGTATATAAATTTTGCCTCCAAAACATGTCATCCAATGTGGATAAGGATAATTTGGAGAGCCTACGATATTAGAGTTTATTGTTTGCGTAGGTACTGAATTTAAAAATGTTTTTTTGGCTAAATCATAGGACGATAAACCTATTTTACTTGTTCCTGCAGTAGTGTTTTGAATAGTAGGGACAAAAACTTTACCATTATAAACTACAAACGGGAAGTTTCTAAAAACCCTTTCATTTGCTCCTGGATTATTAGCTGTAAATAGAACTTCAGGATCATCTAAGTTTTCACCAATCCTTAAAAATTTAGCTGCTACAGTGTTGCTTGTGGATAAAAAATAAATGTTTCCATCATGAACTTGTGCATTTTGAACGCTACCTATAAAATCTGATGTCGTAGGCAGGCTTGTGGTTTTTATTTGAGAAAGGTTAAAAGGATTTATTTTTATTATTTGAGTTGGTACAGATGGCGTTTGTTGTGTTGCTCTACATACAAAATAATAAAATCCTCTTGTGTATCCTGCTAATTGTATTTTGCTTGGCTCATTGTTATTATCTCGTAATATATCTGGCAATTCTTTAAATTCAGAGCTATCTATAGTGAATACATTATCATTTATGTAGCCTCCTTTCAATGTTAAAATAAATAAATTTCCTGTTGTACCTGTTAGCTGCCCTGATAATATTATTGTGTTTTTATCAACTATTTCAATACCGTTAGTAGAGAATATCTTACCATCAACAAAATCAGGTATATAAGGAGATAAATCAAATGTTCTATAAGTGTCTGTTTTATAAGTTAAGTAACGACCTCTTATTGTAGGGTCTGATTGATATGTGCATGCTATATAAAAATCATCTGGTATATCTGTGTGTCCTGTGATTTTATCTAAAACGAACCCTGTTTGGGTAAATTGCGTTCTATCGGCACTATCGTTATTGAATTCAACAGGGCTTTTTATACCTCTTGATTGCGGATAAGTAGAGGCTACCACTATTTCACTTGCACTAACATTTATAGTAGACGATCCATTGTTGTTTTCGCCATACAAAAAAGCCCCTGTGGAATCTACGGATACATAGCTTTTATTGTTATCCTCGTCATTTACCTTAAGTACAAGTCCGTGAGCGTCACCATCATTTATAAATTCTATATCCCCAGTAACAGGATTACCCTCTGTAGTGCCTGTAAGTGGTATAAACTGATCGCTTAAAGCCTCTATGGGGTCTATATTCCCATTCACGTCTGCTTCAACTCCTAATACAGTAAGAGGGCTATATTTATTATTAACCTTAAATGTAGGGTCTGTTATAGTTAGATTTAATTCATCATTAAAACTAAAGATTGCTTCATCGCCTGAATTACCACCTTTAAATATAGCGGCTCTTTCGTTATCAAATATGATGTCGTTATCATTACCTGTATGATTACCATTTCCTAAAACACTTTCCAGATTTTGAGCAGGCGTAACGCCGCTATTAGTACTGGCTGCAAAATCCCCTGATACCAACTGCGTTCCAGAACCTCCGTAAATCCCATTTGTACCAATAAACTGCACTAAATATAAAACACTATCTTGTGTATAACTGAAATAGTAAACTAAATTATCATTAGATAAATCCCTGATTACGCTATTTGCTGCCGCTACATAATCCCCCGTTGGCAGATTACCTAAGGATATAGTCTGTGTGTTAGGGTCGTTTGATATATCTGTATTTGTCAGTGAATTAGGCGCACCAATTAAAGTGAACATTGGGGCTGTTGTTGCTGTTCCTGTAGGGCTAAAACCTGAACTATTACCCCATGTGCCGGTACCGCCTATAAACGCGTAGGTGTATTTTTTACTACTCCCATTAGCTAAATTCTCTGTAACTATTATATATACAGGTTTAGTAGTTTCTGTAACCGTAAATGAACCTGATGGAATCCTATTGTTTTGGTTTACAAAGGTGTGTATAGCGCCTACAGTAACATCAAATGGAGCTGTATAGTTAACAAATAAGCCAGTATGATTTATATCCGAACCACCAATTACTGACCATGTATTTGTAGGTTCATCATACAGGTATAATTTACCTGGTGTTGCGGTAACTTTACACGTCAAGCCATCCACCTTATTATGTATGTTTTGTAAATCAGCAACTGTAGCTACTGTATTTTCTCTATCATCTAAATGCTGGTTATCCTGTAAATGAAAACCAGTAGGTATATTAACGCCGCCTGTTTGCTGCTGCCCAAAACATAAACCAGTTAATAGTAGTATTAAATAAAAATATTTTTTCATATTAGTTAGGTATTGCGAGTTTATAGGTTATGTTAGTTAAAGTTTTTAAGTTACGGCTTCGGTATAAATAAACAGTTCCAGTTGTTGTGCCGTCGGCTAACGTTAAACTGAAACTACGTGTATAAAACTCACTTATACCATCACCGAAAGCTCCTGATGTTTGTAAAAAATTATTACCATCATAAACACGTGCCGCAGCATTATTACTAATTAAATAAACGTATTGCGCTGATGGATTTACTATTTTTTGCAATGATGGTGATGCCTGCACAAATTTTTCTAATCCTGCCGATGCTATACCTGCGTATGTAGTAAAATCAGTCGCTGTGCTTACTCCTATCCATTGCGGTACATAGGTTGTATAGGTAGCGGTTTTACTTTCGTTAGTACTCACACCGTTTCGGGTGTACGTCATAGACAACGTATACGCTGTAGTATTCGATTTATTACCACCCGAAATAGTTACATTACCGGCATTTACATTAGACAAAACAGATCCTATGCCTTGATTAATTGAGGCTGCTGTATAAACGTCCTGATTACTGGTTATATTATAGGTTAGTGTTATAGCTGTTGATACTCCGCGTTCGCCCGCTGTAGGTAAAACCGATATACTTGATGTAGAGTTTCGGTAAATTAAAGCTGCTAAAGCCTCACATTGCTCTGGAGTAAATGAGCATGAGCCGCCGCCACCCCCGCTGCCGCCGAACATCGACCAATCGGCTTCAACGATTCTGCCGCCTACACGTTGTTTTACTATCGGAATGTATGCTGTTGTATCGGATGCCTGCAACATAACACGCGTCATGCGCACAATACCGGTAAGGTCTTGCGCCTGTAATCCTAAACTGATAAACAGCATTATTATTAATATTTTAAATTTCATATTTTTAATTTTAAGTTATATAATCGGGATCCGTAGTGAATGGTTGGTATAATATGATATGCCCGTCAGCGAAACTATCAAGTGAATTAACGTCGCCACCATTCCATCTACCACTTAACATAAATGCTATCCTGCCGTAAGGGTATTCAGGATTGCCTACCGAATATGGTAGTATAAACCATTTCGATATTAAGTCCCCTGGCTGCATCGAATATTCTTCTAAATTACCTGTAGGTGGATTGCCTGCCGTCCAGTTGTAACCTTTATAATCTATACGTATCTCGTTGAATGCAGGCGGTCGGTTTATAATATTGTTTATGCTCGACTGTACCAAACCAATACTGCTGCCATCAGGATTTATCTGGCTGCTGCTTAAAATGTACTGATTAGGCTGTAATGTACCGCCCAGCCAATTCTCTAAATCCTGTAATTTTATACTCATTAAAGGATTAGCCATCGATTTAACATACAAGCCATCGATGTATAGTAGCTGACCTGTTCTGCCTGTGAACGATGGTATCTGAACGTCGATAAGTTCCTTAAATTCATCTACCCCGCCTGAACCACTTCCGCTACCACCCGAAACTGTATCTTTAAAAAACCCCTGCGCTATTAAATAACCCTGTAATATCTCGGCACTTACAGGATTAACCATGTTGTTGCCTGGATCTGTTTGGTCATAATACGATATGTTTCCATAATATACGCTCGGTAATATTATTGCGCCGGTAATAGTATTTATAGTAATGAAATTACCATTACGATTTCCTGTGTATGCGTTAGCATCCCGTGTTCCCGGTTCATCATTCAATACATACACCCAATGATTAGCTGATTTACGGGTAATTATTAATCTGTCTACCTGCATAATATTAAGTTAAGGGTACTGTTAATGAAAGCGTATTTGATACCAACCCATAAGGATCGTATACCACGCGAACCTGGAAAACATTATTATCCCCGCTTGTTGCATAGGTCTGTATAACCTGCGGCGATGTTGCGGCTCCAAAATATCTGTTTTGCCAAGAACCTGTACCGCTGTCGAAATACTGAATATTAAATCCAGTCCCCGGAGCAGGCGTGAAATTAGCGTTGAAATAAACAGTAATATTTACAGGCGAACCATTGAATTTAGCATCCTGAGTTTGTAACTGTGTTAAATTGATAACAAACGGTTCTAACTGTAACACGTTTGAACGCGTACCTGTCACAGGGTCGTAAACACTATAGTAAAATCCTGCATTTATGTGATCAGGAACTCCTACTATATTTTCAGGAAAAGACGTGTTACTAACACTCATTGTATCACTCCACGTCACGCCATCGATACTCCATTGAAATTGAAGTATATCAGGATTAAATCCTACCTGCTCGTGGGCATACTGAACTACATTCTGATTTAAAGATTCTACACTCGATAAAATTATCTCGTATACCGGTAAAGGCGGATCAGGTGGTATCGGCGGCACATAATTAGGATCGTATACATCGAACGGATCACGTAAAAGTAAAACCTCTGATTCTATAAAATTCTCGCGCCCCTCGGTATCAGGTGTTTCAGGTGCTTCTTTCAGGTCGGTCGCCTGTAAATCTACATATACATATTGATTTCTGAATATTTCCTTAAAACGCTCGAAAACCTCAATATCGATTACCCCTGTTTGCCAGCGTTCGTATTTACTAATTTGGCTAACGCGATTGGTTTCTTTACCGCTGCCGATTTGTTTATAATTAACTAAAGTGAGGTCTGATTTTTTCTGCCTGAACCAAATGAATAGCTGTGTAGACAGCATAGTGTCGTCTACGTTGTTTCGGTAATCTATTCGGGTAGTATATTCGGCGTTGTCCTGCGTTAAATAAAATGGCGTGCTGAATATAGAGCCTGCAGCCTGCCGAAACTCAATATATACAGGCTGTAAACCAAAATCTAAATCCGTAATTGGCATAAATGACCAATCTACTTGCGGTAAACCTGTAAGGTAGTCATTAAACGTCTGGATTATCTCAAAGCACTCTACAGGTATAAATGCAAGGGCATTGCCGCATATATCCCGTAAAACAGCATCGTTAATTTCCAGTTCGATACCATCAGGCGCATAGGTGCGCTGAATATACCTGTATGTCGTTGTTGGTAACAGCTGCACGCCCTCAAAACAGTATATATCCATAAACGGACTGTTACGGTAGTACATAGCCTCGTCAAGGGTGTTGTATAACGATATGAATGTGGGTTGCTGCATAGTATAAACGTTCGGGTGTAAATATACCGAATAAAAAGATATGTAAAAAATAAATTAAATTATGTGTACGTAATTAAAATAAAGGTGTATATTTGTGAAAAATAAAACGATATGAAATTAAAGTTATTTATAATAAGTATTTTTATTTTCCTATGCCTTAGCTGCGAAAAACTAAGCAGCGGAACAGTAGTAGGTAAATCTCATAGAGATGCATATTCTTATACTACTATGATTTGGCATAGTATGGGTAAATCAGGTGGATTTTTTACCCCCCCATAGTTCACTATGTCCCAGAAAGATGGAGTATAAAAATTAAAGGTAAGTTAAGAAATGGAGACTATACTACTCAAAGCATTACTGTCTCTGAAAGTGAATGGGATAGTTTTGATATAGGTAATGAAATAAAAATAAACAAATAAATGAAAAAAAACCCAAAAAACGCCGGACGTAAAGAAGGCTTCGGAGAGCCTACCAAACCACAAACATTCCGCTTACCGGTATCGAGGGCAGCGCATATATCAGTATTGTTTAACAGGTATTTAAATAAGTTTAAGAAATGAATGCAGAAAAAACATTAATACGCCCTGATGGTAGTAAGATAAAAATATCGGTAAGTATTAGTATTGATAGTTTTAATTCTTATACTAATATTTTTATATACAAATGCGAAAAAGGTAAACGTAAATTTATTTCTGTTTGCGATTCAGACAGTTATTCTTATAGAGCATTAAGCATCGATGAGAGACGGAAAAACCTATTAGACCAACAATTAAAAATAGTTAATTCTGAGGAGATAAATTCGGTTTACAGAGAATGCTTAGAGAGTATTTTTAATAAAATAAAAATTTAAGAAATGAATACAACAGAAAATAATAAACTAATCTCGGAGTTTATGGGTTACGATGGGCAGCATGAGGAATGGTGCGGAAACAATGTAATAGAGTACGATACTTTTTTAGAGTGTAATCAAGGTCGTCCGTATAATCCAGATATTAAATGGGATGATCTAATGCCTGTAATAGAGAAAATAGAATCTTTGGGTTATAAGTTTCAGATATGCAGGCATCGCGCGCAGATATATCTTGATGATGGTTTTAATTCGCCCGCATTATGTGATTCAAAATCGGAAACAAAAATACAAGCCGCCTATGCTGCTGTAGCGGATTTCATTAAAAATTATAAATCTTAAAGTTATGGCTAAGTATCAGATAAACATTCAAGGCAGAATTGAAAACATAACGCCTAATAAGATTAGACAGTTAATGAAAGATAATCCTAATTCTCAAATAAGGGTTTCTATAATGAGCAACATGCCTTTAAAACTCCATAATGAAATAGCCGAACATAATAAAAAAATATAGCTATGATAACTATTGAAATAACCCAAACCCACCCCGACCCAAATTACGCACTACCTTTAAGTAATTTATTTACAGATTACGGGGAAAATCCTAACTACGAAAAAATAATAAATTTAGAATAAAATGGGAAAAACAGAAACCTTAGCGTGCGGAACTTGTAAAGCAGTATACGCAGCAAACGCAAATCCTGAAAAAGATAAAAAGTGGCATAAAAATATAGAAAAAGCTACGTCAAAAGGAGATATACACGAAACTGGATTAAATTCCTATGATGTAGAATTTGGAGATTGTAAATGTTAATTATTAAAAATTAAAATTATGAAATACCTATTATTAATTGCCTTAGCCGCGATGTATTCGTGCAAAGATTCTAAAATAGAAAAACTATCTGTAAAATTAGCTTATGAGCCGCCTGTAGCGAATACTTTTAAATTGGATTTATATAAGCACGAAGCAGATAGCATAAAATCGGTAGTTCAGTACCATTTTGATAAATGCCAAGATATAGTTTTATTTGAGCAGCCTGTACTTGAAGCTAAAGCAAGGTCAGGAAATTATGAAAGGGATGATATTCTGGCAGAAAATACGAAGTTAAACAGGACTTATAAAAAACACGATAGGCAAGCTAAGTTAAATTTAGCATTACTTAAAAAATATACGGATTCTGTAGATATTGAACTTAAAAAACTAAAATAACATCGAAATGTATCACTACGAATACGACCCTCGAAAAGCTGAACGAGAACAAAAAATATTTGATTCTGTAACAAAAACAGCCGACGCAATAATTCAAGGTTTCAAAAACAACAGCACACGAA
>Ga0247808_10000112_pt1 | contig 54088 bp, 73 predicted proteins | sample UWRJL089202R1_FD_179914 | JGI IMG/M metagenome (GOLD analysis project Ga0247808, IMG submission 179914) | Plant litter microbial communities from Arlington Agricultural Research Station in Wisconsin, United States - UWRJ-L089-202R-1 | ecosystem: Environmental > Terrestrial > Plant litter >...
ATCTGAATTACTGACATCACATCCGAAGGGGACTGTAGGCACAAAAATGAACTGGAAAACGATTTTTAAATCACTCAAAAACCGAGATATGCAGAAACGTCTGCTGATCGTACTGGCAATTATCATTGTATATCGATTCTTGTCGCACATTCCTGTGCCACTTGCTGCACCGACCGAACTGCGCGAAGTTATTAATAGCGTTGTGAGTAGTACTGATTTCGGTGGTTTCCTGAATCTTCTATCTGGTGGAGCCCTCGCGAGCTTCTCGATTGTCCTAGTTGGTATGACACCGTTCATTACCGCCTCTGTTATCACGCAGCTTCTTACCAAAGCTATTCCTCGCCTAGAAGAGCTTCACAAAGACGGTGAGTCTGGTCGTAAAAAGATCAATCAATGGACACGTCTTGCGACGATTCCTCTTGCGATCGTTCAGTCTATTGCCTTTATTTATATCCTTCGTCAAACAGTCCTCGCTGGAAACTCAACGGTTCTCACAAATGCAACCCCGATTGAATGGGTCGTTGCGGTGACAGCAATGACTGCTGGTGCGGTACTCTTGATGTACCTTGGTGAGCTTATTACCGAACAGGGTGTCGGTAACGGTATTAGCCTGATTATCTTTGCTGGTATTATTAGCCAACTTCCAACTATGCTTTCAACCATTGGTACTTCACTGTTCAATACAGACAATGGCTCAATGAATGTGTTTGGATGGTTCACTATCCCAGTCAACCCGGTAGTCTTCTTTGTGACAATATCAATTATCGTTGCGTCTTTGGCGCTATTGTATCTACTTGTTAAGATTAACGAAGCACAGCGTATTATCACTATTAACTACGCGAAGCGTGTGCAAGGTAACAGTAACTATGGGGGAGTAAAGAGTATCCTTCCAGTGAAGTTGATCGCTGCTGGAGTTATTCCGGTGATCTTCGCAGTGGCGTTCTTGTCGCTACCTGCATTCCTTGGGCAAGTGCTCAAGGCAGCCGGCAACCCTGCATACACTGCACTGGCTGACAACTTAATCCTTTGGTTCCAGGCTCCAACGCCAGGTGCTTTCACCGGCTCAACGCTTGAAGCATTCATTTACCCTGGCGTATACTTTGCTCTTGTTATCCTATTTACATACTTCTACACCGGTATCGTCTTTAACGCCAATGAAATTGCTGAGAACTTGCAAAAGCAAGGTGGCTTCATCGAAGGTGTTCGCCCTGGTGTACAAACCGAGAAATATCTTTCTATGACCGTCAACCGCCTTATCCTATTTGGATCAGTCGTCCTTGGCCTTATCGCCGTCACGCCATTCATCGCTGAATACCTTTTGTATCACATTGCGGGTATTTCTGGCACGAACCTCTCAATCGGCGGTACAGGACTCCTCATCGTGGTCTCAGTTGGTCTTGAAGCACTTCGCCAGATCAACTCTCGTGCCCTTATGGTGACATACGACGACTACAAATAGCCCTTCCTCCATGCTGTTATTGCTTATTTAGCCAAAATATGCTATAATGATCTTGTCATACTGATCTTGAAGCGAAAGCTGACGGGACAGAGAAGAACATTCCACCTACAGAGGAGAGATTCATGAATGATGCTCCAGTACTGCCGCTGAAGGATAGCCCCGAGCAGACCATTGAAATAATGGCCGTTCAGGCTGCCAACAAGAGGTTCGCAAAAGAGAAAAAGGGCGTTCTCCATGCGCTCAGCAAGCTGGTCGCCGGAGAGCTCAGCCGTTCCGTTAATGTCTTTAACGAGGCTCACGGAACGGATATGTCGCTCGTGGAGTTGGTCGATGAGGTCGCTGTCGTTGACATCATCGCCGATTCAGTTGTCGAACTCATCGAGGAGTCCGTAAAACGCTTCACGATGGCTGAAATCCAGGACTTCGAAGACGCGCTTGACGAGCAGCTTCGTGAGAAGAAGCTCGCTTCGAAGACTTCTGAAGTCACCGGATTGTCGAAGCTCCTTGTGAGCTACTTCAAGCTTTGAGCGGCTTTGCGCGCCTCGTTCGCGGGGTGCGAAAGTGCCCCGCGAACGAATCTCCCTCTGTATTCAACCCAGTGTTCAATTATTTTGAACTTTGAGTTGAATCCACATAAGCCCTAGGCTATATTGACTCAATATATTATTAGTGGTATAATATATACAATTGTAAGTTCGATTGTTCACCAGTCGGGTGAGCAACGTACCGAGACAAAGGAAAGAACATGGCTATTGGACTTATTGGACGTCTCGAGACGTACGCTGGACTTCGTCAGAGCGAACTCGCGTCGATCGCGGATCGGTTCCAGGGGCTGAAGGAGGCTCTCGACGAGATGCATTCTGCGGACATTGCGAGCTCTTCGGCGCGTCGCGACAAGTGGCTTGCGAGTGAGCTGGATAACCTCGTTTACAACATGAGCCAGCGCACCAAGGCACGAGGTATCAAGAAGCGCTCCGAGAAATACTTGTGGTTGCACAAGCTTAGGTTCGAGCAGACGTTCCTTGACCTGCACGATGCAGATCAGAAGGACGTGCGTGTTCGAGACTTCTTCGATCCGCTGCTTGCTGCATGTGACGGCGACAAGCGACTTTTGCTTGCCGCTTACACAAAGGTGCTCGATCGGTATTACCCGATTGCCCGTGAGGACATCTACTGGAAGCCAGAACTGCGCAAGGTAGCGTTCACGCCGACACGCAAGGGTGACACGAGAACGGAGACATACACAATCATCCACTTCTGGGGTCACATCAAGAAGACTGCGTAAGCATGCTTACGGGCCGGCGTCTTCGAGGAAGTGTCCTCGGGCGGGGTCAGAGTTCATCCTTTGTCCCCATCCCTAAAATCTTAAATCATTAAGGTCTTAGTGGTGAGGAGCATATTGACGACACGTCACATTTTGCTACAATAAAACCATAAATTAAAATTACATGCCAAAAACGCGCTGTAATATTCTTGTAAGTGGTTGAAGTTGACATAGTTTTAGTGTATAATCCACTACTGTAACTTATGGTAGCTCAAAAAGAAGTAATTAAAATGCGAGGTAAGGTGGTGGAAGCACTGCCTAATACGCAATTTAAGATAGAACTTGAGAACGGCCTAAGCATCATCGCACATATAAGTGGAAAAATGCGTAAAAACTATATCCGCTTAGTGCCTGGTGACCAGGTGGACGTCGAGATGACCCCTTATGACCTCACTAAGGGAAGAATCACGTACCGCCACAAGGATTAGCGGAGCAATCTGTCAAATCAAAGAGTAGATTAAATGTAAGAGCTGGAGTTTTAAAATCGTTCATGAAAGTTCGTGCGAGCGTAAAAAAAATCAGTCCAGGTGACCAAATAGTTCGTCGTAAGGGCGTTCTTCGTGTCATCAACAAGAAGAAACCTAAAAATAAGCAAAGGCAGGGTTAAGCATGGCTCGAATTGCAGGGATTGTAATCCCAGCTGAAAAGCAAGTGCAGATCGCATTGACGTATATCTACGGCATCGGTCCACATTTCGCATCGACCATCCTTGCGGCGGTCAATATTGAACCGACCACTCGGGTGAAAGATCTCACCGAGGCTGAAGAGCAACGACTTCGCGAAGTAATCGACCGTGATTACACCGTAGAAGGCGATCTACAACGCCTCGTAACTAACAATATCAAACGATTGAAAGACATTAACAGCTACCGTGGCCTCCGTCACAAGTCTGGTCTTCCAGTTCACGGCCAACGTACTCGTACAAACGCCCGCACCCGTAAGGGTCGAGCAATCGCAGTCGGTGGTGCGCAACCTAAATCAGCAACGAAGACCTAGAAAGGAACGAAGATGGCAGATTCTAATTCATCCAAATTGGCGACAAAGAAGAAAGCAAAGCGATCAGTTCCTGCTGGTCAGTTGCACATTCAGGCAACGTTTAATAATACAATTATTAGCTTTACTGATAAAAAAGGTAATGTCCTTACACAAAGTAGCGCTGGCGCTACTGGATTTCGTGGAAGCAAAAAAGGAACCGCGTATGCAGCACAAGTTGCTGCCGAGAAAGCAGCTGAAGCTGCGAAGTCTCAATACGGTATGGGTTCAGTTGATGTTTTCGTGAAGGGTGTAGGCATGGGCCGTGACGCGGGAATCCGTGCACTCGGCGCATTCGACATTACTATAGATAGTATTAAAGAGGTAACTGGCGTTCCACATGGTGGCGTTCGTCCTCGTAAGGCACGTAGGGGTTAACATATGGCACGAGATACTTCTCCTATTGTTAAACAATCTCGTCGCGAAGGGTATGCACTGCATCCTAAAGCGCACAAGGTTATGGCGAAAAAGACTGGAATTCCAGGTCAGCACGCTAATGGACGTCAAGGTAAGCCTAGTCTTTACTTGACACAACTTCGTGAAAAGCAAAAAGTTCGTCGTTTGTACGGTCTGCTTGAAAAACAATTCGCTAAGCTTATGAACGAAGCGACTCGTCGCCCAGGTCTTGCTGGTGAAAACCTTCTTCAGCTCCTTGAACAACGAATGGACAACGCTGTCTACCGCGCTGGTTTTGCGACTAGCCGACGTGCAGCTCGTCAACTTGTTGGACACGGACACTTTATGCTAAATGGCCGACGTGTTGATATTCCATCAATCCGACTCAAGGCTGGTGACGAACTTGTTGTACGCGCCAAAAGCACAAAGTCAGGGTATTTTACAGTTCTTGATGATGTCGTTAAGAATTCTAGCCAAACTACGTTAAGTTGGTTAAAGAGTGACGCTAAGAAAATGACGATCTCTATAACGGGTTTGCCTACACGAACCGAAGCAGAGCCAGATATTAACGAACAACTCATCGTTGAGTATTACTCACGTTAAGGTAAGGAGCCTACCACAAATGTCAAAAGTCATTCACAACCCAGCACTTGCAAGCGTCGATGAGCACAGCACGACGAGTGCATCGTTCGTTATCGAGCCTCTACAGGCCGGATACGGCAACACACTTGGTAACAGTCTTCGCCGCGTACTTCTTTCAAGCATCAAGGGTGGCGCTATCGTTGCCTTCCGTATTGAAGGAACAAGCCACGAATTTACAACTGTTCCAGGTATCAAAGAAGATGTCGTTGACATCATGCTAAACCTCAAGAATGTCAAAGTTAAGGTTTCATCTGATGAACCTATCGAACTTCGTCTTGAGAAAAAAGGAACTGGCGTTATCACAGCTGGTGACATCAAAGTGACTGGTGATGTTGAAATTATCAACAAAGACCAGATCATTGCAACAATTGACGACCCAAAGAAGTCAGTTGTTATGGACTTCGTTATTGAATCTGGCCGTGGCTACGAAACAATCGAAGAATCAAGCGTTAACCGTCTTCACAGCGACATGATTGCACTTGATGCTATCTTTAGTCCTGTACTACGCGTACGTTACAAGGTCGAAAGCACTCGTGTTGGTCAAGAGACTAACCTTGATAAGCTTCAATTGAATGTTGAAACTGATGGTTCTATGAGCCCACGTGCAGCATTTGAAGAAGCATCAGCTATCCTTGTTAACCAATACACTGCACTTGCCGGTTCAACTACTGTTGAAGCTGCGCCTGCACTTGGCCAAGATACTGAAGAAGAATCAAACGAGCTTAATACACCAATTGAAGAACTTAACCTCAGTGCCCGCACTGCGAACGCGCTCATCAACAACGAAATCCGTACTGTCCGTGACCTCGTCACTCTTTCAGAACAAGATCTTCGTGAGTTGAAGGGCTTCGGAAGCAAAGCGCTTGATGAAGTTAAAGATAAATTGGCTGAACTGGAAATCTAGACATGCACCGACACGGATATAAAGGACGTAAATTTGGACGAGAACGCGATCAACGACGCGCTCTGCTTAAGGGACTTGCAACAAGTCTCGTTGAGCACGGCAAAATCGAGACCACTTTCCCTAAAGCCAAAGAGTTAGTCCGCTACATTGAAAAGCTTATCACCAAAGCTAAAAAAGGTGACCTTGCAAACCGCCGCCGGGTTATCGCTGGACTTTCGACTCAAGCTGCTGCTTTCCGTCTTGTAGACATGATTGCACCACAGCTGACTGCTCGAACCAGTGGTCACGTACGCGTTGAGCGAACTCGACTACGCGTTGGTGATGGTGCCCAAATGGCCACTATCGCTTTCGTCGACGAGATTAAAGAAATTCCGTTTGTAGCGCCAGTCGTTACACCTGCGAAGCCAGCTGTCAAGAAAACAGCTGTGAAGGAGACTGCATAATGGTTAACGCTAAAACTTTTAGTCAAAAGACTGCCGACATTAGTCGTAACTGGTACCTGATTGATGCTTCTGAAGCACCACTAGGTCGTGCAGCAACTCAAATTGCAAACCTGTTGATTGGTAAATCTAAGGTAACTTACACACCGCACATCGATAACGGTGACTACGTCGTTGTTATCAACGCCGAAGCACTTGTTGTGACTGGTGACAAAGAAACTGGTAAAATTTACTATCGACACAGTGGTTTCCCTGGCGGAATCTCTGAAGCAACCCTTAAAGAAGTGCGTTCAAAGAACCCTGCACGTATCATCGAAGAAGCTGTTAAGGGAATGATTCCTAAAAACAAGCTTTCAGCTGATCGTATGGCGCGTCTTCGTGTGTTTAGTGGCGATGTTCACACTCACACCGCACAAACACCAAAGAAAGTTGAGTTAAAGTAATATGGCTATCACACCTGCTACTCTTCCAGCTGGAACATACTTCTACGGTCTCGGACGACGCAAGAGCGCAACTGCTCGTGCTCGTCTGTACGCAGGAAAAGGTTCAATTGTTATCAACGAAAAGCCTGCTGCTGAATACCTTTCAGACAACAAGTCACTTCTTGCTGAAATCACTGACCCTCTTGCACTCGTAGGCAAGCAAAAAGACTACGACATCACGATTCGTGTTGCCGGTGGTGGTACTGCTGGACAAGTCGACGCAATTAAACTTGCTATCGCTAAAGCCCTCACAACCGCTCATTCTGACCTACGTCCAACCCTCAAGAAAGCCGAGCTTCTAAAGCGCGACTCTCGTGAGAAAGAGCGTAAGAAGTACGGTCTTCGTTCTGCGCGTAAGCGTGAACAATTCTCAAAGCGTTAATATCGCTTATCGACAATCAACGTCCTCGAAAGGGGGCGTTTTTTGTTATACAAGGATTTTATGATATAAATAGTACATAGTGAACAAGCAGAGTATATCATTCAACAGCTATTGGTTTACCGGCACCTCTCGTGACGGTTTATTCGCTGTTTTTAAATAAACATTGAAGGTAGAGAAGAAATCGTCACAAAAATGTGGCGATTTTTAATTTTAAAAGGAGAATAGTATGGACTCACATACAGAAACAGCACGAGAAATATTAAAAAATAATGGAGTAGAGATTGATGCGGGGGATCATCGAACAGCAGAAGAGATCGTCGAATTCCTTGGACTTGGTGCAATGACTGGCCATGAAAACGTTCCTGAATTTGTGCAACAGATGGCCGCTCACAAACGCCACGCCCGTAACAGTCCCTATCTCGCACACTGATATCGTGGGGGTCATTGGCAGTAGTGGTGATTTGGGTTCACAGCTGGTTGTGAAACTACAAAAGCATCACGGAGTGGTTATGAAATGTGATAGTAAATCACAGACTGGATCTTCTATAAATGAGATCTTCTCATCGGCGGATATTGTGCACATTTGCGCGTCTTTACGTCATATAAAACACATCCCAGTACCAAGAAAAGGACAGCTTGTCGTTTTACATGATAGCGTGATGAACACTAGCCGCGTATTTAATGACGCACATGGATGTAACGCCGCGATTGTTCACATGCTCATGAACAAACAAAACGTCGTGATTATCTCTAAGGAATCGCCACAAAGTCGGCGCCTCATCGATCACTTTAAACAGCTAAAGATGACCCCAAAGATAATGAACATAGATGACCACGATGCGTTAATGGCAAGGACGCAGGCGCCGTTAGCGCTTTTACTGGAAACACTCTCTTCATTTTTGAACACCCAAGAAAAAAGGGGAATGCTGACCACTTCGGCCGATGCGCTCAACGAAGTACTCAAATCACGTAAATTAGCGTGGACAGACGAAACGATTAACTCGATTCTCGCTAACCCGCAGCTGGATCAACTTATAAAACAAATGCAAGCTATCCTAAGGAGTAAGGTATAATGAAAACAATGAGTAAACCTGTAATTTTAACCGGCCTTCGCGCTAATAATAACCTGACAATAGGAAACTATTTCGGGGCGATGCTTCCGATCATTGATATGGCCAAGAGCCGCTCTGCTGAATACCAAGTGAATATGTTTATTCCAGACCTTCACAGTATTACGACGCCGGTTGATTACAGTGCAATTAACAATCAGATTCTCTTGACTGCTAAGCTATTTGTTGCGGCCGGCCTTCCACTCGACAATGATGCAATCTATATGTATCGCCAAAGCTATATATCAGCTCACAGCGAACTTGCCTGGATTCTTGATTGCTTCACAGGTATTGGCGAAATGAACCGAATGACACAGTTTAAGGACAAATCAGACGGTTTGGGTGACGAGCGTGTCAGTGTTGGTCTATTTAACTATCCCGTGCTTATGGCGGCTGATATGCTGCTGTACGGCCCAGAGTACGTGCCCGTTGGTGATGATCAGTCACAGCATCTTGAATTTACACGTGATATCGGCGAACGAATGAACAAACAGTTCGGCGAAATGTTTACTATTCCAAAAACTGTCAAAGAACAGCATGCTTTTTTTGGCAAAGAACAAGGGCTTCGAATCATGGACTTACAGGATCCTTCAAAAAAGATGAGCAAGAGTGATGAATTTGGAAAGGGAGTTATATTCCTGAATGACACACCGGAAGCTGCCGCCCGAAAAGTGATGAGCGCAGTCACTGACGAAAAGGCCTACGTTCGACTTGATCGTAAAGAACAGCCGGGTATAAGCAACTTACTTGAGATCTTGGCGTTACTGCAATCACGAGATTTGCAGGAAGTTGCTGCTGAGTTTGAAGGACAAACACTCTACGGCGATTTTAAAGCCGTCGTTGCCGAAGAAGTCCGCCGTTTCCTTACTGACTTCCAAAAAAAGTTACATGATGTCGATGAAGCGGCAGTCACGCGAAAACTAGAACAATCAGAAAAAGACCTTTCATTAACCGCAAACGCCACCTTGCTTAAAGCGCAACAAGCCGTTGGACTTCGTCCACGAAAGATTACCGAACAAAGTTCGAGGAACTAATATGTCAAAAACACTTACACGAGATATCCGCGTTATACTGCGACAATTTGAAATTGCCGGGGAATTAACTTCAAAAACAGAGATTTCTCTGAGCAAAGAAACTGAGCTTCGCCAGGGTGTCAACCTGATGACTTTTGTGTTCGAGAAAACAAAGTATTACGTACTGATCGACGCCAACGCGAACGATGACAAGAACTATATCCTCGAAGAAATTCAGTCCGTTGATTCTGAAGTTATTGGGCATGTTGTGCGTAATCCACTTGATGATACACAAACAACTTACGGTATGCCATTTAAGGGTAAAGATGCGTATTTGTTTAAAGTAACGACACCAAAGCGTCGCCTTGACCACGAACTTTCAAACCGTTACCCGAAGCTCACCCGAAGCACCCTACAGAAATACATTAAAGCTGGTCACGTCAAAGTTGGCGGTGTGGTAATTACTCGTCCAAAGCAGGACGTACTCGAAACTGACGACATTGCAATGGTACCTCCAGAGTTTACCGACTTTAGTGATCAAGAACTTCCGATCGTCTACATCGATGACAATGTGATCGTTGTAAACAAGCCAACTGGTGTTCTGACACATTCTAAGGGTGTTCTGAACGATGAATTCACCGTTGCTGACTTCTTCCGCCGTTATACGACATTCGGACTTGAAACAACTCGTCCAGGCATCGTACACCGTCTTGACCGTGATACAAGCGGTATTATTATTGGCGCGCGTCACGACGAAGCGGCTGACATGCTTAAAAAACAGTTTGCTGACCGCAAGGCAAAGAAGGAATACATAGCCGTTACGGACGGCATCCCTAAAGAAGTATCAGCGGTGATTGATCTTCCGATTGGCCGTAACCCATCTGCACCAAGTACATTCCGTGTTGATCCTAGCGGCAAGAACGCCGTGACAACGTACGAGATTGTTGATACGACCGACACTCAGGCACTCGTTAAACTTTGGCCAACAACTGGTCGAACGCACCAGCTTCGTGTTCACATGCAGTACTTAAGTGCTCCAATTGCGGGCGATAGAGTATACGGCAAAAAGAAAGCCGAACGACTCTTCCTTCATGCACACACGCTTGAAATTACAATTCCGGCATCAAAACGTGAAACATTTACCGCTCCTATTCCCAAGGAGTTTACTGATAAATTCCCTGGATATATTCATGGCTAATGTGTATATCAATCCGATTACACAAAAACAACTAGATATTCTTGTTCGTGACTTGCCGCAGTCGGTTGTTTTCACTGGCCCGATAGGTGTAGGTTTGTCCGCGTCTGTACACTATATCGCCGAGGTTATTGGCGTAAAGCCTATCTATGTTCTTCCTGAAAAAGACGAAAAAATTGATATAGAAAAGGGAACGATCACGGTTGATGTAATCCGCCGTCTCTATACCATGACCAAAACGATCGAGTCTAATAAGCGCCTGATTGTCATTGATTACGCCGAACGAATGGGCGTGCAAGCGCAGAACGCTTTCTTGAAACTACTTGAAGAACCGGGAGTTAATACACATTTCATTCTTTTGACGCATAGTATATCAAGTCTGTTACCGACGATTCGATCACGAGTTCAAATTACTGAGATCGTCCCAATTTCAAACGAACAATCAACACAATTATTGGATGGGCTGAAAGTAGTCGACCCGACAAAGCGTTCGCAATTATTATTCATCGCAAACGGGCTGCCGGCACTTCTTACGCTTTACGCCAAAGACGATAAGGCATTTGAAAAAAGAGCACAGCTAATTCGCGATGCTCGGACTTACTTGCAGGGAAAGATGTACGATCGATTAAAGATTGCAGTAACGCTTAAAGACGATAGACAACAAGCGCTCACGATGTTGCTCGACGCCATGAAACTCATACAAGGTTCGCTCAAAACAGGTCAGAGTCCGGAACAAGTTAAGAAGATTAACGCTCTTTTGAAAGTCTACGAACGTATAGAAGCCAACGGCAATGTGCGACTACAACTTGCGTCGGCAAAACTCTAGTATCGCTAGTAGGCGATAGCGTTGTGGTATAATTATAGTAATGTTAGGCCTCCTTGTTATTGCCTTAATCGGCGCCTGGGCACTGTATCAACGACAAACTATAAGTGAAGTCGCTACTGATCTGCCCTCTAAATTATCCGATAAATTAGACCAACTATGGTCTATTGCGCAGACATCTTTGCAGGATCGAAAGTACTTGCGGGCCGAGAAAGCACTCCTTACTATCCTTCGTGTCGACGAACGTAACGCTAGTGCGTACAACCGTCTTGGTATTTTGTATGCGAAGCAACAGCAGTACAAAGAAGCTATTGAATGTTTTGAAATTGCACAGTCACTTGAGCCAAGTGCCAGTAGCCTCCACAATGTCGGTCTTATTTACTATGAAACCAAGAGTTATGAAAAAGCGGCGCTTGCGTTTGAACAAGCACTTGCGATGGACAGCGATCTTTCATCTCGTCACATTGCCTACGCTAAGGTGCAAGAAAAGCTTGGACATGACCGAAAGATGATTGACGCGCTTGAACGTGCGATCGAGCTTGATCCAATTCCACAGACATTAACAATTCTTGCTGACGCCTACGAGCGAGTCGGTGAGTCGCTTTTGGCACTCGACCTCCGTGAACGCGCCGCTAAAATGATCATCCCACAGGGACAGCCAAGGCAAGTGAAGCAACCACGTCGCGTGGTAATGTAGCAAATCACATGAATAGCCCGGATTTAGACTCACGCTACACACAGTTACTCTATCGTAGATCTGCTGGCGTACTAAAGGTTCACGCCGTTTTAGCAGTACTATTTGGGCTCATAGGTATATTTGTGTCGCTATTATTTCTATTCGCGATGACCGCCGGTCCACTAGCTTACGGGGCCAATGAATATGGAGGTGCGAGTGCAAAATTCGTCATGGGTACATTAATTTTTGTATTCTTAATCGTTCCTCATGTCTATCTTGTTGTTTCGGGTATCCTCCTATTTCGTGAGCCACCCGCAAATACCGCGAAGGTGCTGATTGTACTTAATCTTATTGCTGGCGTATTCTTTAATATCTTACTGGCTGCATTTGCCGTTGCTAATCTTATCCAATCACCTGATTACGAACGAGGCCGAAAAACGGCTTAGTAGTCGTTAAAGAAATACAAAAAAAGACCAACTTTCGTTGGTCGTTTTTATTGGTGCTGGAAGTAGGACTCGAACCTACGGAGCCTTACGGCGGGAGATTTACAGTCTCCTGTGATTGCCACTACACGATTCCAGCATGTTGTTAATGAGATCATATCATGGAGCCGCCTCACGGATTCGAACCGTGGACCTACTGTTTACAAAACAGCCGCTCTAACCAACTGAGCTAAGGCGGCAAGCTATAGATACTAAATCATTCTATCTGATTTGTCCTGATATTTCAAGGTGTTATGGAGCCGCGATCGGGATTTGAACCCGAGACCTCATCCTTACCATGGATGCGCTCTACCAACTGAGCTATCGCGGCGGGGTAAATGCTTTCGCGCTGCGCTCTACTCATAATTTGCGTTTCACGCAGGAGCTATCGCGGACAATGCTTGCACTCCGATGATTTTAGCATAATCACCGTCTCGCTTCAATCTGTTATAATAGACGCATGCCTACATTTAGCTTCGACATTGTTTCTACGTACGACAAAGCAGAAATGAATAATGTCTTCTTACAGACCGAAAAAGAAATTGATAATCGTTTTGATTTTAAGGGCACCCCGGCAGCGATTGAATGGATCGGTGACAAGACCGGCCTCAAGATCACTGGAGCGGGGGACTGGCAGATTGAAAACATCATTGATATCCTTCGAAAAAAACTTGCCGCTCGTAACCAATCAAGTAAATCGCTTGATCTCACCAAGGATATTGTGACGGCAAATCTTAAGTCCACTAAAGAAATTCCTTTTGTTGCCGGACTAACTCAGGACAAAGCAAAAGAAATTACGCTACTCATCCGTGAAAAAGCTCCAAAAGCAAAAGGCCTTATTCAGGGCGACGCCGTTAGGGTTACTAGCGCGAGCAAAGATGAGCTCCAAAATGTCATGCGCCTGGTGCAATCGTCCGAGTTTGAATTCCCGGTTAACTTCGAAAATTATCGTTAAATATCGTTTCGCAAAGTCTGTTCAGAGTGCACCTTGATTAAAAGTGACCTCTTTGTTATAATTGACCTCTGAAAGTCGATATTATTTTTAAGGAAAACTAGTTTACTATGGCAAAGAAGAATACAAAGCGAAAACTCGTCGGACTTGTGAGCGAACTCACTGGACACCGTACGTACTACACGACCAAGAACACACAGAACACGACTGAGAAAATCAGCCTTCGTAAGTACGACCCAATCGCTCGTAAGCACGCTCTTTACACCGAGACAAAGAAAAACCTCGGACGTAACGAAGTTAAAGCACGCAAGAACTAGTTTTTTATTAGACTATAGGTCTGCAGCTTGGTCTAATCCGTCAAGTACGCTCGCTAGCCACACCGTGGATTGCAGCGTCGAACCTAACACCGTCTCATTGAGGCGGTGTTCTGTTGTATAAACATATAGTTTACCTTCGTATATCTCAATTGCATGTGGCCAAAAGCGTACGGCTAGGTTTTGAGTTATGCGGGGCGTGAGGGTTTGCTCGAGTTCTTGCGCGTGTGTCGCACCACCGTATAGTTCGTAGCGAGAATGGAATTCAGGAGAATGGGTTTCATTAAAGACTTCATTAATCACGTGGAGCGAATTAAAAGCCGTAAAGAATTTATTATATGCAGCCGGACTGTGTCCTCGAGGTTTAAAAAATACGTGCGGTAAAGTCTTATTTAACAAAGAAACCTGAAGAATAAGCCATGAATGCTCATGCGGTTGACGATCACTATCATGGACAACATCAAAACGGTCCACAAGACTCACGTCATAGCCGTCAAACGACCCAACGGCATAATGTGTGTCTCTATGAGTTGTTGAGACGGTGAGGCCTCTGATGACTTCGTGGTCGTCCGTATGCTGGTCGACGGCCCCGAAGTAAACCAATCCTATTTTAGATGCGAAGCGTCGAATCACCGTCCCGCGAGCTCGGACTTGTGGTGAATAGTGACGCAGCATGCGCTGAAGAACCCCACCCGCACGCATTATTGTTTCGTTTTCTCGACGTAATCAAGTAGTGTCGACAAATATTCGGCGTGTGACCATGTCAGTGGAGCCGGTGCAATAATTTCGTTAGTCAAAGGATGGATTTGCTCACCGAGCATGCCGGTATTAAGCGCAAAGCCCTTTGTCCAATCAAGAATAAACTTAGCCTCTTCGGTGTTATTCTTTTCGATCATATATTGCGCATGCCACAAAGTGGTAATTAACCACCAGTTTCCGCTAATTGATGGGTCAGATCGGCGATATGGATCATTTTCGTAGCGGGGAATTCCCGGTTCGTCATCGAGCAGTTTAAAAGTGGAGACCATCGTTTCAACCGATGTGGTCATTGGAATACTTTCGGCGTCAAAGAGGCCATAGATATGCGAACCAAAGATGCTCGAAGCATCAATTGTCTGATCTTTGGTTACTTCACCGTTAACGACGCTAATACTTTTATAGAAAACACCGCGCTCTTCGTTGTAGAGATGTTTGGCTGCGGCTGCTTTAATATCATCAGCCGCTGTCCGCCATTTGACTGCGCTATCGTTATCACCAGCGACAACCGCTAACTCAGACGCAGCCAATAATGCTCCGTAGGTCACTGCAGTGGTGTAGGTAAAAGTGGCGAAAATCTCTTCCCATAAATCATAGCTCGGCTTTGGCAGTCCAGTTGTCTCGTCAATGTATTCAGTCAGGAAATTAGCCATTGGTTTAATCATTGATGCATAGAACTCTTTAATGAGCTTGCTGTCTCTGTTGACGTTATAAAATTGAACGAACATGAAAACAACTGTAGCCGTTTCATCTGTTTGAATTGGTGGTGCAACCACGCCACCTTCATGGACATACGGGTGCCAGCTACTTCCCAGCGCACCATCGGCACGGTATTTGTGCATTAAATAACCACTTGGGTGTAGGCCACGTTTCGTAAATTCAAAAAAGCGATATGGCTCATCAACGTAACCCATGCGGATGAATGGCCACATAGCGTAGGCGCCGTCTCGTGGCCAACTGTATCCGTAGGCATCGCGAGAGTAGTTCAACATTGTACTGTCAGTACTAGCGATGACTGCGCCGCGTTTGTCGAATTGTGACTTCATGATCATCAAACTATTCACAAATAGATGTCGATGGTCGGCTGGGATCCCAGGGACAAGTTCAAGTGCGGGCTTGAGCCATTTGTGCCACCAGTCGGCGGTTTTATGCAGTCGTTTCATGATGCCGTCATCTTGGATTTGTTTATGGACGAATAATGCCTCGCGGTTCGACATGCCAGCCGCAATCCAGTAGCTTGCGCGTTCGGAGCTGTGTGCGCCAAGTTGCATTGTAAAACCAAGAATTGAGTCAACTCGTCCATGTTCAATGGTGTTACCTGTCAAAATACCATCTTCAGCATCACGGAAGCTGCCTTCATGGCCTTCGATACCAAATAGACCGATCGTAAACTGATCGAATGGTTTGCCGTTGTGTTGACCGGAAATAACAAAAGCACGACGGCCGCGGTAATGAAGGATTGCATCACTATCAGGTAGGTACTGCGCGGTGTCTGTATTGCTTCGTGAGTCACCAATTGCGAATGCTTGGTGCATATAAAGTTTTACTTCGCGTGGGTGATCAAATAGGTTCACAACGTGAATATTACGCATGAAAATACTGACTTCAGAATCAACAGCGTCGTCGAATTCAAGAATAATCCCGAGTTCATTATTTTTAGCGAGGGTGTGACCAACAAGTGCAGTGTGGGGGTACTTAAAAGTAAACTCCCAGTCCTTGTCTTCGTCGAGCCAACTCATTGCACCATCAACCAATACGCCAACTTTGTGACGAAGGTTGGCTCCGGCGGCATGGTTTTCAAACCCAACGTAGGGATAGTAAAAATCATGAACAAGGCCGAATATATTTAATCCGACATGTAATTCGCTATTACTAAGGACAATTGGTCTAGCCACGAAGACCACCAGTGCGGTGGGTTTCATGCAGACGCCAACGAAGATCACGAATGACATTCATGTAGTACAAGAAAGCATCGTACGGTGATTCGTAGGGACTAAAGTAAGCGTGCACGTCACCATCGGAGAACCATTTAGTACACATGTAGTAGGCGTGGTCAGATGTTTGAAGTTTGCGCCAGTCATTAATCAGCTCAGTGTCTTCGGTGCGAAGGATATCTTTTTCGAGGGCATAAAGGTAGCCCATCGCTTCTTGCTGCATACTGTTTCCAAGCCAAGCGGTTAGGTCACGTTCGGCGTCAGCCCATGTGACGGTACTCGGCATGCTGAGTGATCCAACTGGCTTATTGGCATCGATCGCTTCGGATACTGTATAGAAAGTATTGTCAGGATTCGTTAACCAGCGACCAACAAAGTCTTCGAAGAAATCAAAGATACCGGTGTCTTTCCATTGGTGCTCACCGAATGTTTCATAGTCCATAAAGAGGTTAATAAGCGGCGCGTCTTCGATTGATGCGCTAGCCCATTCAGTATATTTGTCAGCAGTTAGCGGCCATTCTTGCCATGCTTTGTTGCTAAAGCGGAAGGCAAGGTCGTCACTTAATTTATAGTTCTTCAGAAGGAGGGATATATTTTTGGTACCTTCTGGCTGGTAGACAAAATTAGGACTCCGCCAGTCGAGAATTGGATCCCAACCTTCAGCCAAGATGCCCTTGAACCCGTATTCATCAGCCCATTGGGCGAGTGAGTCATTGTATGAAAGTTCAGTGTTACGGAAGACACTTGTTTCGACACCGAATACTTCACGAATCTTTTGCTTGTGCTGTTCTACTTGCTTAACGAATTCCTCGCGACTATAAAAGAAGGCGAGCGAGTGGTAGTACGTTTCAGCCACAATTTCTACGCGACCAGTCTTCACGAGTCTCTGGAAGCTTTCAACAACGTCTGGAGCCCATAGTTCGGCTTGTTCTAGGAATGTTCCGGTAATACTTAATGAAACTTTAAACTCTTCGTGATCAGCCAGAAGCTTTTCAAGCAACGCGTTCATCGGACGGTAAGATTTTTCAGCCACCTTATTAAACACGGTTTCGTTGTTACGATCAGTTAAAGTGTCCGGTTCATTGAAGTAATTATGATCAACCGCGGTATCAAACACACTGTATTCGCGGACACGAAGTGGTTGATGAACGTGCAGGTAAAGCGTTATACCTCGTGAACTCATGCGAACACTCCAGCAAGCGGCTTGGCGTACATAGAAATACACTTCTCGGCAACATCATCCCATGACAGAATGGCATATTCACGCATGACATTTTGTTTTAATTCATTTTGAAGCGCATCTGACGTTGCAATTCCGACGATTTGGTCAGCTAATCGATCAACATCCCAGAAGTCGTAGGTAAAGATACTATTCAACACTTCGGCTACGCCTGATTGTTTACTAAGAATAAGGGCATTGTCGTGGTGCGCCGCTTCAAGCGCTGTCAAACCGAATGGTTCACTGACCGAGCTCATAACGAATATATCAGACACGCTATACGCATCACGCCACTGTTTTCCGCGAACAAACCCGGTGATAAATACTTTGTCGGAAATACCTAGTTCAGACGCAAGCTGAATCAATTCATTGCGCTGTTCGCCATCGCCAGCCAAAAGAAGCGCAAGGCGATCGTATTTTGTCGTTGCTTTTGCCATGGCGTGTATTAGATTCACGAGGCCCTTTTGAATCGTGAGTCTCGTCACCGCACTAATAATGGTGTAGCCCTCTGATTTAAGGCCCTCAAGGTATTTGTATGTGCGGCGGTCGTATTCATAGCCATCATCAAAACTCGATACATCAATAGCATTGTGAACAACATCGATTTTGTCAGCTGGAATTCCGTATTGCTCGATAATGACGTCTTTAGTAACCTGGCTCACGGCGATAATACGGTCAGCAATAATAAGGCCTTGGTATTCAATCTCTCGGGCAATAGGGTTGCCGCTACCACCGCCCGAACGATCGAACTCAGTTGAGTGAACATGCACGATCAAAGGCACATCCGTGAGTTGCTTGGCGCGAATACCGGCTTCCATTGTTAACCAGTCGTGAGCGTGTATCGCATCGTAGTCGGCCGATTCTTTACCGGATACCATTTCTTCGACGTAGCGCGTGTAGTGACGCTGAACATCACGAATATCTTTGAGCTCACCTAGTTCAGCACCTTCGGTGGTTTCAAGTAGGAAATTACTGTCATAAGCACCCATACCGTATCTCTCAAGAGGAGAAAGTTTAGTGGCGCTGTGGATTTTCATGAAGTCTATATTTTCATGTTTTGCAGAATAGGGAACAACGAAGTCGATGCTTGTACCCTGGAGTGCGAGTGCTTTTGCCAGATGGTAACACGCGACACCTAGACCGCCACTATTGTGTGGAGGCAACTCCCAGCCCAACATTAAAATCTTCATACCCCTGTCGGAACGAGTGTTATCTCGTTACGCACCCCCGTTTTATTTTTGATCGTTTTTTCTGTCTCAAGTATAGATGTAAGCTTATGCTTTTACAACAACATTATCTCTTCAAATGCATACTTTATTCATCTACCTGTGGAAGATCGTGCGCTCGCCAGACTGTCACCGCTTTTTCATAAGATACTAGCTGTCGATATCCTCTTAGTTCAATCAATCGACGAGCAATAAATCCAGCCCACCCAGCCACATAGACGCCCATCCATTCAACGTAGCCCCACTTTTCACCGACCGGTAACCCAAAGGCGAATGAACGAGGCTTGAACGGCACAAGTGCTCTGCTACTGACCAGGCGTGAGATATGCTTCGCAACAAAAGTAGCTTGCTGAAAGGCCGGCCAGGCTGTCCCGCTGTACTTAACTGTGTTGTTATCACCAATGACGAATACATTCTTCGTTGCCTCTAGGTAGTTGGTCACTTCCACCAAACCCTTTGGAGATAAATTAAAAACTGCGTCATTGGCGCGATAGAAAGGATGGTTGGCGACGCCGGCAGTCCATATGGCTGTCGTTGTGAGGACTTTTTTGCCTTCGATACTAATATGATCTTTGTCGAGCGCATCGACTTTATGATTTTCTAACACTCTGATGCCTAACTTTTTGAGTCGTTTTGAGACTAACTTGGCCGCCGTAGCAGAAGCGTGGGGAAGTATGCGCGGCGCCGCTTCGATCAAAGTCACCCGCGTTTTGAAGGTATCAAGACGGTAGGCGTTTTTAAGGTAGTTAAGATATTCCTGTAAAGCACCGGCCAGCTCAACACCAGTCGCGCCTGCACCGATCACAAAGTACTCTTTATCAAGTTTTTTCTGAACTAGTTCGGTATGTATATGTTCTTTGAATCGTTTAATTTCATCCAAAGATTTAATACCATACGCATTCTGCGCCAAGCCCTTCACGCCAAAGTGAGTTGTGACAGAACCAAGTGCCAAGATGGCTTTGTCGTAGCGATAGTGACCTTTTTTGCCAACAAGTAGTCGCTTTTTGGTATCTATTGAGGTCAACGAATCCTTGACCACTGTCACGTGGGGATAGTGAAGGAATATATCTTTTAGTTCGATGACCGATTCGGCGATATTCTTGCCCGTGGCTGTTGCGTACAGTGTCGCATGATGGAGAAAATAGGATTCATCCGATACAAGCGTAATGGCTCCGATGTGTCGTTTCGCAAGCTCAAGTGTTGCTTTTACGCCTGCAAATCCACCCCCAACTACAACTATGTTCATTACGCCGCCCTCATATATATCTATTACAGCTTATGGTAACAGATATCAGATACGTCCGCAAAGCACTTTTAGCAAAGCACCTCATCTGTTACAATGTGAAAGTTACTGAAAAGATATAGGGGCATAGTACAACGGTTAGTACGTGGGTCTCCAAAACCTGAGATCGTGGTTCGATTCCACGTGCCCCTGCCAAAAAGAAAGGCCGACCTCGCCGTCGACCTTTCTTTTTGATTCAGGAACTTGGATTTGAATCAGGATCTACGAGCAAAGCGAGTATAATCGTGGTTCGAGCACAAGGAGCAATGAAAATGTGTTTACATATTTTCGTGTGACGATGTTGCTATCTTCAGATATTCCACATGTTCCTGCTAAGCATGAGCGCAATGAAGAAAGTCTCCATTTTGGAGGCTTTTTGTTATCATAACTAAATGAATAATTTCAATATCGAGAACAATTCACCAGAATTTAAACAGTCATCACTTGATGCAGATATTGACAACTATGATCCTTCTGCAATAAGTAGTAAAGGGCTAGTCTATATTGGCGATAAACTACTTATTTATCGTCGAGATAATGAGGCTCCTACGCATCCACTTTTCTTGGACGTGCCTGGCGGCAGGACTGAAGGAGCAGAATCACCTTTTGAGACATGGAAGAGGGAAGTAAAAGAAGAGTTCAATTTGGACGTCACTAGAGAGGGCATAGTCTGGTCTCGTAAGTATAATTTGGAGGATAAACCCGGGAAATCTGTATATTTTAACGTTTCAATTTTCCCCGAAAGTTCTATAGACGACGTGCAGTTAGGAGGCGAGGGTATAGAATGGATGCTTATGACACCTGAAGAATTCCTCGCACAGCAGGATGTACATCAGCCTTTTCTTGATCGTACACGTGCATACGTCGAATCATTACAATAAATTCTAAGCTCGTCCACTAGGGGCTGACTTATGCTGATCATGAAAAGTCTCCGTTCTGGGGGCTTTTTGTTATGATAATACTTATGAATGATAGGTTTAAACTTACGCCGGCAGTCTATTTAATTTTACGCAAAGGCAACGAAGTGCTACTACATCAGCGTGCTAATTCAAGCTACCACAATGGTATGTATGGTCTTGTATCTGGACATATGGATGGCGATGAACTTGGCACTACGGCGATGATACGAGAAGCCAAAGAAGAGGCTGGAATCAATTTGACACTTCAAGACTTAACATTCGTGCATATAGTGCACAGACTAGGCCGAGAATCTGGGATTGAATATATAGATATCTTCTACGAGGCGCACGAATGGACTGGAGAGATAACAAATGTTGAACCGCATAAGTGTAGTGATCTTTCATGGTTTCCAATTGATAACTTGCCTGAAAATACTATTCCAGTAATTAAGAACGTGCTAGCTAGCGTTAAAATCAACGAATATTATTCTGAGTACGAGGTAGAGCCAAAATAATCATGAAAGCATATATTACTAGCCCCGTTAGCTATACGCAAAATAGATTAGATTTGTTGCCTCATATTAAAGAAGTTGTCGAAGCGAATGGTATTGAGCCCTTCGTTTTTGAGATTGGTGGCGAAGCAAAAGATATCTTTGCTCGTGATTATGCCAATTTAGCGTCAAGTAATATTATTATTGCCGAAGTATCAGAGAGAAGTCATGGAGTTGGAATTGAATTAGGTTTATCTTATGGCTTAGGTTTAAGGCGGATACTTTTATTAGCAGAAGATAGTAGTGTCAGCAAGCTTGCAGAGGGTATGCCAGATACAAGGATTCTTGTTTACCGAAGCGTTGAGCACTTAAAAGAAATCCTATCATCGGAGCTTGCTTCTACTGCGAAGTCCTGACTAAGAGTTCGAAGCTCGACCGAGAGGTGCTGCCAAGCATTAATATTATAGAAAAGTCTCCGTATTGGAGGCTTTTTGTTATGATTAAAACAATGACAAATGAATACGAAGAAGCGATTAAAGCTGACAAAAACGGAATGTTAACCGAATGGCTGGTCGACTATCTATACGATAATAATCGTGGTCGAAATGTTCCTCTAGCTGAAGGCTTAGCGGAAGATGGACAATATCACACAAAGCTTATCGATTATTCGATTGATGACTTTAAGATTCTTATGGGACCTGACCACTCATTCAGATATTACGAAGAGCCTACAGTTTTTAACGAAAGAGTAGATAAGATGGTTGAAAGTCTTGAAAAAGGATGGAAACCAGTTCCATTTATTGCAACCGACATATGGAATGATGGGCTTGAGTTAAATGACGGCGCCCATAGAGCCGCTGCCTTAAAAAGATTTGGAATCAAAACATACCCAACGGTCTTCTATTTCAAAGACCAAATTGCACTCGATAGTTTCTTGAAATCACTCGAATAAGTTCTAAGCCCTTCCACCGGGGCTACCTTTAGATATTCCACTTATCTCTGTAAACCTTAAGCAATTTGAATAATGCCACATTTATGGTATTATTTTTTTCTATGGAAAGATTGCCCGAACACCTTACCGAGGATCCACTCTTACGACCCGAGTATACGAGTCAGGTTAGTTTTGATGAGCACTTAGCCGCTCAATGGCCATTCTTATTGAAAGACGATAGTGACGAATTCGTTGCATACGTTTCAGAGAAAAGAGGGTTTAATATAACACTCGAAGAACTATTAGAAGAGGTGAAGAAAGCGTGGCGTAGCACATTAGATCCAGCAACTACAATGCGTGAGATCTATTACCTGGAAGGCATGACGACATTACTAGAAAGGACTCAAGCTAACGACCAATGGTATGCATCTTTTGTAGAAAAAACCAAAGAGCATCCCTGGGCGCAGGAACGTCCCCAAGATGCCGAATTTCGAGAAAAGTTTGGCGAATAAATTCTCAGTTTGTCAGCTAGTGACCTCAAAGCATATATACTAATGAGAAAGTCTCCGAAATGGAGACTTTTCTGCTATGATATGGAAAATAGGAGGATATATGAGTAAAGATTTTGCTTCGCTAATTAAACTTGGAACTGAAGTTCGTGACCATTATAGCGAGCTGCAGGTACGTGACGGTCAAAAACAATGGACGGTTACCGATCGTATGTCCGGGTTTGTAGGTGATGTTGGCGCATTATCAAAACTTATTATGGCAAAGCAGGGTATACGAAGAGGCCCCGAGAATCTTGATGCTGAACTGGCTCACGAAGTAGCAGATAATCTTTGGAGTATTATTGTTATTGCTGACGAACTAGGTATCGACCTAGAAGAAGAGTACCTAAAAGTAATGGACGAATTACATGCGCGCATAGAACGTCAAAAAGCCGACTCCTCAAAACTCCGCTAAAACTCTATGCTCTTCCGCTAGGTTATGTGAATCATCACATAAAAGTCTCCATCACGGAGGCTTTTTGTTATTATATAAATATGAATTCAATTCCCTGCGACATAGTTATGATCCCCGATGCCGATATAGAAAATAAAGCAATTGCACTAAGTGAGCAACTCGGCAAAAATGAGACGTACTTCACACTAAAAGAAGGCGAATACTACCCGCATGCATCGCTATATATGGCCCAGCTCGATATGAGTAACCTGGATGAAATTAAAAAACGACTTTCAGATGTTGCCGCAAGTACTTCAAAAATTACCTTAACTCCAAAGGAATATCATCAGCAGTGGGGATACGTAGATGTAGAGTACGGGCGTGAGCCTAATAGCGATAGGCTTCAAATGGATATTGTACACGCCTTAAATCCGCTAAGAGATGGTTTGCGTCAAAAAGATATAGATCGCCTTCCGGAAGCGGTTGGGCTTGAAAGGGAAAATATCTTAACGTACGGATATAGAAGTATTGGCGAAAAATTTGCGCCACATATTACCATTACTCGGTTTGTAGATAGGAAAGACATCGACCTAACAACTCTACCCGAGGTGTCAAAGCTCAAGGCGACTTTTTCAAAAATTGGAATATTTGAGATGGGTGAAAACGGTACATGTGTCAGAAAAATCGCAGAATTTAACTTTGGGCAGTAATGTGGCCTATTTATATTAATGGCTAACTCAAAAATTTTGTATCACGCATCACAAATTACCGGATTAGATACGCTTACGCCTGCAAATCAAACTCCACGCTATACAGGAGAGTCTAATTATATATTTGCAACACCCTTTAAGGCTCTAGCGGCGATGTTTCTTGCACCTAGAGAGATTAGTACTGAAATCAGTAAATACGGTGAAGAATTTGTAATATTCATCAACTCGTCTCTAGATGAATTTAAGAAATTCGATAAAGGTGGATCAATCTATAGCCTTGATGGTAATCAATTTAATACAGACTCTTCAGTAGGAATGGGGGATACTGAATGGGTTTGCGACCACGACATTGCACCATTATCCGAAGAAACCTACGAAAGTTCATTATTGGCAATGCATTCATTTAATGTGCAGACTTACTTCGTTGATAAAGAAACATTCATAAACATACAGAACAATCCAAGCAATGGGCTAAACCTCGTTCACAGAAGTTAGTCACTTGTCCAATAAGAGCTGCCGAGCATGAACCAGTCTCTGCTCTGGAGGCTTTTCTGCTTATGCTTGCATCAATACTCTCGAAATTCAATAATTATAACTATGACAAATAGCCCCGAGCTAGCACTACTAATGAGTAAACAAGTAAACCCTGATGAGGTAAATAGTATCATCGGAAGGATTTTACCGGATGGTCATGCTATCCATGGCTATTCTGATTCCAGTAACAGAAGAATACTCATGATTGTTGAGTCACATGAACATACCGACGGCCCACTACTTGGATATGGAATAGATGGCAACGCCGAGCGCGCACTTGTTCGGGCATTGGCGACATACGTCAAACGCGAACAAAGAGGAATCGACTATATAGCAGAGAACCAATTTCCAGAGTCAGCGGAAGGACAAATTAGTACTGGCCACCATCCTTCACGCTTTGATAATATTGTCTGGAGTGGGGATTTCAAGATGTACCAAGAAAACGATTCCGTAATAGCAGCGTCAAGATACGGAGGTGGATGGGGGATGGAGCCACTAGAAGTAAGGAGCTCTTCCGCCTTAGGCGCCGTGATCGCTTTAGCGAATGAGTACACATTCTTTAGTAGCTATCAAAATATTGCGGATACAATCAAAAGACTTCCGCCGATTTCTTTAGAGTAGTTATGGCTTCATTCACAATGCCCTGCCAAGCATGAGTATTTTATATTTAATGACAGAAAAGGCACAATTGGAGAGCTGATTTATTCGCTAACCTTCTGGAGGTAACTCAGTATTACTGAGGATTATTAAAACGACTTTTTAATTCATGAAGGCGAGTACCACCTTTGTACGAAACTCTGTCTTTAGGGTCGAAAAGATTAAACAGCGCGTCTAAGTCCTGTTTCGTGTATTGAATACTCCAGGCAAAGAATACTTGATCTCCATTTTTATCTAGGAATACAACCGCATAGCCGTTCGCCGTACCTGATACGGCTATCCAAAGTTCATCGACGAGGGCTACCTGATAGATAGAATCATAAGTAATCCGCTTAGAGATTTTACCAGTGAACCCTGACAGTTCAATTGCGCTTGGAGTTACATTAATAAACCCATTCTTAATGTAAAGCAGGGCAAGGATAATACCTGGAATCGTGATAGCTAGGATAAGTAGGATAAATGGGCTAAGAACAATACCTGCAATGAGGATTGCGAGAGATACCACACCAAGAAATGCAATCGTAAATACTAATCGGCCTGATTTTGGGAGTAGCCTTAATGATTGTGTTGGCGGGGAAATGGATGGGCGTTTATTTGATTCATTCATAACTTGATCTTAACACAGTATGAGGTTAGTTGGGACGAATCAAGTCGATCATTTAACACCGTTGTTTCTTGAGTATCAACGTCGATATTGTTATGATTTGCAATAAGTTATATAAAATATCAACTCCCTGCAATATTTCATCCACAACCTGCGTATAAGGAGGGATATATAAAGGAGAGTTGCGTATACTATGAGCATAGTGAAAGAAAAACTAATTATTACACGAGTGCTCGATGGTGAGCCTGATGCATTCAGAGAACTTGTCGAACGGTATCAAACTGGCCTGATTATTCATTGTGAAAACATACTGAACGATAGACAGGAAGGTGAAGATATGGCCCAAGAAGCATTCATAAAAGCGTTTCAAAAACTTAGTACATTTTCGAGCGATAAGGCGCGCTTCTCTACATGGCTCTATCGAATTGCCAGCAACCTTTGTATCGATTTTCTGCGTAAAAACAAGAAGGTTGTTAACGTGGAAGATATAGAGCGATATATCCAGGCAATTGACCCAGCCTACATTGAAATAGATGAAATTGAAAAGATTCGTATACTTGTCGAGCAACTTGAGCCTCCAAAATATGCCAAAGTCATTAAAGCATATTTCTGGGAAGGTAAAAGCTATCAGGAGATAGCGACTACTTTCGATACAACGACAAACACGATAGGATCTTGGATTAACCGAGCAAAATCACAGCTCAAGGAGCAATTAGCATGAAAGACTTACGCCTCAACGGCCTACTAATAGAAGCGAGGCCAAAGAATCACACATTTGACCAGAATTTTACAGATAGGGTTATGGATTCCGTGCAACCATCTGCAATATTCACAAAGCAAATACGTAAGATGAATATCAACAAAAAGGAGACATTCATCATGAAACTGCGTCATTTACCAAAATTTGCGATATTTGCATTTGCAATTGCAGCACTCGCTATTACGGGCGGCACAACCTACGCCGTCTATAAGGTGCTCTGGGAACATCCATCAGTGACCGTTAATGAACCGACGACAAATCAATTTGGGCGAACCCAGGTGATCGCTTCGTTCGAAAACTGTACAAATAAATCTGCCGAAACAACGTTTGAGATTAAGCGCGGCAGTACACTAGACCCTTCGGAAATTGGAAAAATACTGCAAGCTCGTTGTGAGCTTGACGCCCTGCGTGATTGGTCGGGCGCTAATAAGTCACCAAAAGGTCCAAACCCAAGTATTCAACAGGCAGAAGGAACCTCTTCGGGAACAATGACGATGGTTTCATCGGTTGCTTCAAAAGTCGTTAGCCTCGATGCAACGAGCCTGACATTGACGGGCGATGAATACAATACGCCTAAAGAACCCCTCGCTCTATCATCACCGACGGAGTATATCGCGGACAACCACCAAGTAGACAAGGATCAGATCAAACCAGGAGATACTGTTCTTTATGTACATAATCTTAGCTATGAGTTTGTCACCAAGAAGACAGATGCTGGATATAATACGTCGAGTCATAATACAAAAGATATAGTAACGCATGTCGTAAAAGTAGACCTCCCGTTCGAATACTACGGGCCAGGCAAACAGAATCAGATTGCAGAGCGCGAGCCTTGTGATAACAATCCCCAGGACTCTTGCGTTCAAACAGCTGCGATAGATTTATACGAGGACTATAGCGGAGGAATACAAGGCTTTGATGACCCTGCCAATGTCACTAAAGAATACCGTCAGATTCAAGGCATCATCACCGAACACAATGGTGCAACCGTAAAGATCAAATCTTCGTCTGGGCGTATATTCACCATTACAACACCGTCCGACATCATCAGCAGCTTTAATCAGACTCGAAGTGCTGAGTATAATGGTGTTACGGTGGCTCCCGGTGATTTACTGATGGTACGCTACATTGTCGATAAAACGGATGATGGCCTTATCCTCAAGGGGTCGCAGATTAACTCTGTGAACGTTGCTTTGAATATGATTCAAAAAGGCGATCCACTACAAAAATATTAGTAATTTTGTCGGTAGAATATAGTACCACGTCACACTCGGCTCATCTCCGAGTGTGACGGTATAATAAGTTTACAAATACAAATAAATATGTTATTATTTTTATCTCATGGAGCACCCGAAACAAGACCCTTTCCTAACTGACATACATCTTCTTATCGAAAGTGGCCTGGCCAAATTTATGTTCCCAGACGATGATAGTGATATTAACTCGCGCCCTGAAAGACTCAGACAAGCATATGGCCACTCTTGGCAGAAAGTTCATGACTATTTGCTGGATCCTTCGGCTGATTGGCGTACACTGCCTAACGCTATAGAGAAGCTAAACGGGTTATATTTACGTATTTGCGATATGGAAGAAAAAAAGGAACTGTCTCCATATGTGCACTTAGCGTATTTAGGACTATGGAGTGAAACGGAAGACAGTATGAGCAACGCTATACTTTACGATAACGTTCCCAAAGGGACTTACGCAGTAGATGGTATTAGAGATGAGATTGAATACATGGCATTCGATGCAGATTTTTCAAAACCCCCTGAATACGTAGCAAGATATATTATGAGTTTTGCCATGTCGGTTCATTTAGCACGCTTAGTTATGGGCGAGAATAGTGTACCGAGTCGGGATGAACTCAGAGTGGGCTTTAGAGAACGCGTTCTTACTAGTTTTCAGTAAAAGTCTAAACCCATACTTTCGACGCTTTTTTGTTATGATATAAATATGAAACATATACATATTAAAAACAAAATAACACTACTATGTATAGTCATCATTGCCGCTCTAGGTCTAGCAGTAGCGACAATCTTATTTCTTAATAGCAGGCTCAATATCTTCACGCAACTCATCGCAAGTCATACTTCTTTGAATGAAAAGGCTAACTTTCCAGATATTGGTAAATCAGAACTCTCCAACGATCAGCTAAAGATTATAGAAATACTTAAAACTGAATACACCCTAAACCCGTCTGGTACTAAATATTCCGATGGAGTCGAAGAAGCCTGGTGTGCGGACTTCGTAAGTTGGGTATTCAATGAAGCTGGGGTTCCGTTGGTTAATCCCAATTCTGGGTCATGGCGAATACCGGGCACCTACACTCTTAGAGAATATTATGAATCTGTCGGCAAGTTACAGTTAGCCGATTCAGGCTATTCGCCAAAAGTGGGCGATATAATGCTTTATGATAACCCTAGTCCTTTTGGTCAGCATACGAACATTGTGATAGAGAATGATAACGGAATAATTACCACAATAGGTGGAAACGAGCCCGGAGGAATTCGAATTGTTCGACATACCGATAAGGACGACGCTGGATTCATTGGCTACGGGGTTCTTCATGGATAAAAACAACCCAAAACCACATTTGAAGCTTGCGCTTAGCCTTATTATTGTCCCCGGACTACTAGCGGTTAGTTCTTTGATAATATTGATATGCATTAACCTTATTTTCAATCCGACATTCTGGATGACCCCTGACACTGCCCCCGTGAATCCTACTCCTCATTTTATTACTGCTTTGAATGGAGTGTTTATAGCTATCGGCGGAATAAGCCTGCTAAGCCTTCTACCCTGTATAGCCATCGGAGCGTATTTATTATTCTTAAAACAAAAACGATCAGTCTAAAATTAGTCTCCGTTTCGGAGGCTTTTTGTTATGATTAAAACACAATGAAGAATCAATCTCTTATTTTATTCATAGCAATCTTAGCTTCATTTGTCGCATTTCTTGACGGCTCCGTAGTTGGCGTTGCTTTACCACAGATAAGCGAACAGCTTGGGGGAGGATTAACCACTCAACAGTGGGTGAATGATGCATATCTGATCACCCTAGGGTCACTTATTCTAGCGGCTGGTTCCTTATCGGATATATTTGGTCGCAAGAGAATTATAGTATATGGACTTGTTGGTTTCTTGGTTACCTCTATCCTATGCTCCGTGGCTATTAACGCTGAAATGCTTATTATCGCACGCGCCCTCCAGGGAGTTGCCGGCGCATTGTTAGTGCCGAGTTCACTGGCACTTATTATTGGGGCATTCTCTGGCCCGGCTCAATCGAAGGCGATAGGGACGTGGACGGCATGGACTGGAGTAGCTTTTATTGTCGGCCCGCTGGTTGGAGGACTGCTGGTAGACCTGCTGTCATGGCGCTGGGTATTTATTATTAATATCATCCCAATTGCGATCGCACTTATTCTATTATCGAAGCTAAGATTCGATGAACAGCTCAATCTATCCAAATCAATAGATATTCCCGGGATAGTTTTTGGTGCAGTAGGACTCGGCGGTGTCGTATTTGCACTGATCGAGCAAGGAAATTATGGACTGACACATCCATTAGTTTGGGTAACATTTACGGTTGGCGTGCTGTGCTTGATTAGCTTTATTTATCACGAAAGTAAATCCAAACACCCGATGCTGCCGTTAAATCTTTTCTCGGTGCGAAATTTTAGTGCCGGCAACATAGCAACGTTCTTTATATACTCCGCGCTTTCCTTGCAAGGTTTTATTCTGGTAATCTTTCTGCAACAAGTTGCGGGGTATACGGCTACGCTTGCTGGTTTGGTTTCATTACCTATTACAATCTTGATGCTATTATTATCATCAAAGTTCGGCGCTCTAGCTGGTAAATATGGTCCTAGGTTATTTATGACACTCGGACCAATCATTTCAAGTATAGGTATATTTTCTATGTTGAACGTCCAAATTCCGGTTAACTATTGGGTGCAGCTTTTACCAGGTATCATCCTCTTTGGACTAGGGCTTTCTATCACCGTGGCTCCATTGACCTCTGCGATATTAGGTTCAATTAAAACATCTCAAGCAGGTATTGGGTCAGCGGTTAATAACGCGATTTCAAGAATTGCTGGATTGATGTCGATTGCTATTATTGGTGTATTTGCTGGGACATCACTGAACCTCGAAGGTTTTCATTCCGGTATAGTTATATGTTCGGTGCTTCTATTTATAGGAGGTATGGTGTCATTTGTTGGAATTAGAAATAGTCCGAAAATCGTCCAATCAAATTGATCTGCTACAATAGAATCACTGATTACCTTGAATCTCTTCAAACTGATCACCAATAACTATAAATCCTTACGAAGGGAGTCTCCATATGGAAGATAACGTAGAAGCTGGTGCTCAGGAAGTACTTGCAAAAATAGAAAAATTTAGCGATAAGTATCGTGCGGTAGCTTTACGGCTGCATGAACTTATTCTGTCGACTGTACCAAACTTACAGCCTAGGCTATGGTATGGCATGCCCGGTTATGCACTGAGCGAGAAAGGCCCGGTTGTTATATTTTTCCGTGAGGATAAATATATAAGCTTCGGACTAACTGAAAGCTCAAATTTGACAGAAATAGGTAACACCGATGAAGGTCTCGTTGAAGTAGCGTGGTACTTCATTAGTCTCAATGCGTCCTCGGAAGCAAAGATTGCCGATATTGTGCGTAAAGTAGTCGCCTAATATATCGGTAGGGTGTCGTTGATTTAAAGCAAACGACTTTGATCTCGACACCCTCATAGTTAGGTATATAATAATAATTAGTCATGTAAGTACTCACTCTGTGTTTCCACCTACAGACGTTATATAATCCTCAGTTCCCTGTCGCGTATATATAGATAAACGGTCTATCCATACCATCAGGTAGCTTCATACAATAAAATCCGTTACAGCTAGACACTCTTGTTTTAGTTGTTTTTTATTATCTTATTGGAGCGAATATTATGACAAACTTAGACCGATTAAAACTGTGGAATGAATACATTGAGATAACCCGCTATTCTGGGAAGCCCGTAAAATTAGATGTCGTGCTTGAACTGCGGATGAAGGCATTTTTAAAAGCGCGAGATCTATCACTAAATTCTCATCCCGCTTAAGCATTGCGAGCTACCTACATATATTGCTATGATATATAGTATGTGGGCTAAACAATACAAAGAAGGATTTACAATCGTAGAGCTGCTTATTGTTATTGTTGTCATAGGTATCCTGGCTGCTATTACCATCGTCTCTTTCAATGGGGTACAAGCCAAGGCCAAAACGGCCTCCGGCTTATCTACAGTGAACCAGGTTCGCGACAAATCAAACATTTGGAATGCGCTGATTGGATCGTACCCCGATCTGGCGCAGCTTCGTACCAACTCTTTATCGCCTCCGGACATAGATACAGCGGGTGGAGCACCAGGGCCAGTTGAAGCTAAACTCTCAAGTCCAAACGTCGCAATTGGCGCTGATATAGATGGCGTGCGTGCAGACGGTGGAAATACGGTTTTCTACGCGCCATGTTGGGATGGTGTTCAACTATCAGGGGCTAAAATTTCTTATTGGGATTTCTCAACTCAAGCCGCCGTTACTGTCATTACAGGAACCTGCGTTTAGCTGACATCCCGCACGTGCCGTTTGCTATACTAATCTAATGACAAAGTCACTTCAGAAATCGCGTGTTATCGGAGCGGCATGGGGGATTATTGGTATCAGCTTACTCCTTGGGACAGCTTATACCCGTTTGGTTCCTCATATTATTGATGCGTTCAAATTCGGGCTCTCGCCTTTACAGATAATAGTGCTGGTACTATGGGTCGCTTATATGCTTTTCACCGAAGGATATCAAGGGTTTCAAAAAAACCTATCGCCACGAGTTGCTGCTCGCATGTGGCATTTAGTGAATCACGGGCGAAGACGCGATCTAATACTTGCGCCGATATTTTGCCTTGGGTATTATAGTTCTACTCGCAAAAGACTTATCACAACCTGGGCATTAACCATCGGCATTATATTCATTATTCTTGTCGTGAGCCATTTTACGGAGCCTTGGCGGGGGATAATCGATGTCGGTGTGGTACTCGGGCTTGGGTATGGACTGCTATGGATATATATCTATGTATGGCGCACAATTCAAAATCGAACGTATGTCGTTGATCCTGTGATATAAAAATACCTCCACGATGGAGGTATTTTTAATTGCAACTTTAGCTCGTTCGCCTAAAGGTTTATCAACCAGATAAACGCACCAAGCGATAGCAACGTCAGCGCAAAGAATAGCCCTAGGCCAACTGGTGATCCCCAACTAAACCAAGAACCCCAAGCACGCCAGTGCTGCGCTGGCCAACCAGCTTCGCGAGAACGTTTTTGCAAATCAAGCGCTTCATCGAGCTCTTGTTTCTTGCGTAGCTTTTTCAAAGCTTTCTTATCGTCATCCATACAAGACTCCTCATTATTTGTAAGTAACCATTCGACCGTATCTGTTACTGCTCAGGGAGTGAAGACCGCAATCTCTTTATGTCGTTGAGCATCGACGAGGGTAGCAAGGCGGAATTATTTCGTACTTATAATACCATATGCTTTAAAATTACTAATTACATTGTCAGTTTATTCGAGAGGCTGCGCCGAACAGAAGAAGTATAATAGGCATATGAACACAGCTTTACCATTAAAAGGCGTGAACTTAGGAGGATGGCTCATTTTGGAGCGATGGATGACTCCGGCTGTCTTTGCTGGGTCACAGGCGGTTGATGAATATAGTCTCTCGCAAACTGCACATGGACGCGCGGCAATCAAGAAGCACCGCGATACATTTATCACCGAAGCAGACTTTGTATGGCTCCAAAAAAATAAAATAAACATTATTCGTCTGCCTGTCGGGTATTGGTTATTTCAAAGTAATGAGTCTTTATTGCCACACGTGTCGTATGTCGATTGGGTTATGAAGATGGCCCATAAGTACAAGATCAAGGTCATTATTGACCTACATGGACTGATGGGTTCACAAAACGGTAACGACCATAGCGGAAGAATCGGTAATTCAAATTGGTTTAAGCACAAATCCTTCCGTGATGAGACGATTGCAACCCTGGAACAAATTGCCAAGCGTTACTCACACCATCCGCAACTATGGGCGGTACAGATAATCAATGAACCAAAGTTTGGCGTATTTCATTTCAAGCTACGTACATTCTACAAACGAGCATATGCAACACTCAGTCATATTCTGGAACCACGCACGTACATCATTTTTAGTGATGGCTTTACCCCGAGGTTGTTATCAGGTGCGTTGGGTCAATCCCGTCGCGTCATCATGGATGTCCATCTTTACCACGGCGTAAAACCATGGACAAAGTACGTTTCGCTTCAACGTTACTACAAGAGCCTTATACGCCAAGCGGCACTCATCAGAAGACTTTCAAAAACTCAACCTCTCATTATAGGTGAGTGGAGCGGCTCACTGCGACAGGCCGAGTTCGATCGACTACCCATTGAGCGACACAACGACTTGGTAAAAGAGCACGTCACAAAACAAATTGAATCGTTTAAATATGCGAAAGCATGGTTTTATTGGAACTACAAAACCGAAAAACCAGGTGTCTGGGATTTTCGGTCACAAGTTGATGCCGGAATTATTTCGCTTGCAGATTAGCGGACGGCAATAAGTTCGATATCGAACACAAGGTCACTGTTTGGAGCAATCTGCGCTGAAGCTCGGCGAGCACCGTACGCCATAGCGGCAGGAATAATCAAACGGCGAGTTCCGCCAACTCTCATACCAGGAACTCCCTGAGTCCAGCCATCGATAACTTGATTTAGTCCGAATGTTGCAGGGTTTCCGGAATCGCGGCTACTTTCAAAAATTGTTCCATCAGCACAAAGTGCACCAGTGTAGTGGGCTGTAATCGTTGCATCTTGCGGCACCTCTTGGCCATCACCAACGACAATGTCGATGACCTCAAGTGCTTCTACTTTATTTTTTTTACCTAGTGGGGTGAAGTCTTCAAGGGGTGTGCCCTTTAGTTTTTGGAATATACTCATTCATCTAGTATAGCAAGATACTAGGCGGTGGTGCGAGCTCGAGTCTGATTTTCGAGCCTAAAGTTAATTTCAGCACCGATAAGAATAGCGAAAGCTGTTAAATTCAGCCATATCATCAAAACAATAATTCCAGCAAATACGCTGTACGAATCCGTAAAGTGAGCAAAGTATCGTGCGTAAATAAAGAAGAGTGTCGTTCCGACAAGCCAAATAGCCGTCGCAATACACGAACCCCAGGTTACCCATTGCCAGTGTGGGTTGCCGCGATCTGGAGCATAACGATAGAATGCAGATAATGATACGGCGACAAGGGCCGCTATAACCAGCCAACGAACGATGATAATCAATGTTGCTACGAACTGAGGAACACCGATAGATACAAGGAATGAGTCATTAAGTATAAGCAGACCAGTGACCAATACCGCTAGCGCTGCACCGATAGCAATAAAGGTAAGGCTCGTCAGCCTGAGCTTCACGAACTTTCTCGTTTCCGACGTCTCATAGATTGCGTTAACCGCACTGATAATATTACTGACCGCACCCGATAGGCTAAATAGCGAGATGAGTATACCGACAATAATAATGAACACACCCGAAGATGGATTTTGCAGCGCAGCATCCAGCTGAACAGAAATGAGTCTTCCAATATCAGTCGGAAGGTACTTTTCTATTGATTCAAACACGATATGTATATTTTTTTCAGAGACAGCGAAGCTTAAAATCGCAACACCAGCGGCAATAGCAGGGAAGACAGACAGCGTCGCAAAGTAGGCAACTCCAGCGCCTAGGATACCGATTCGTTTAACCTTTAATGCCTTTCCAGCTTCTCTGAGTGCATTCTTCCAGTCTTTTAATGCAAACTTACGCGGAGTACGTGCAAAAGATTTTCTTTCATCAGCGATAATGACACGCATGTTCTCGTATATTTTTTTAATTTTAGACATGGTCCAATTATACACTCCCGAAAGAGTCGGTTTTACATAATCATGGACAACATTTATGATAAGGATATGAATTCACTTATTCTTACCGTCAGGGCACTCAGTGTTGAATTTGCACGTCGACTTATCCTTCCTATTTTTATAGTGGGAGCTTCGGTACTTGTTATATCCATAGTACTTGCCATCTGGCTTACTACCATTAATGGATGGTGGGCAATACTACTTGGTTTCGTCTTACTCTGGATGGTCGTTTTTTTGGTCGCCGCACTGATCGTAAGGCTTATCCTGAAAAAACTAAACCCGACTCAATCATCTTCACAGAAAGCAGCTGTCAAAAACTTTGTTGATAAACTACAAGAAATATCAGAAACGATTCAAACGCCAAAGGTATTTATTGTCGGTCGACTCGTGGCAGACACATTAAACAAGAATGATAACGGTCTGGTGCGCACAATGAGCAACCACACACTCACGACAAAGCGGGACTTCGACGACATCCGAAAGTCATTTGAATCTACCGAGTAGTTACGTTTCTTTCACGGGCCGAGCGACAGACTGTTCGATCGCCTTCACGACAGCGGGAATGTATGCACCCAACAGCTCGTGACCCGCGAGTACAACCGTCAGTTTAGCGTGTTTATTGTCGGCGACAATTTCATCTAAATTTTCTTTAATAACAACTGGGTCAATAATGCCGTGAAGTAATCGAATAGGTTTCTTGAGTTTCTTTATATCATGAAAACCGGTCTGATTAACGATGCTCGCTTGTAGCGCACCAAGGTATATGTCGACATTGTCGCTCGTGACGTTAAATGCCTTTCCCACAATATTCAGTCGAGTGACAAGTGGGACAACCCCTACGACGTTTTTGGGATATTTCTGTAGAATCTTGTAGAACCTTTTGAGCACGACATTCGGATTAGGAAGGAGCGTCTTCTTTTCTTCATTATTATAAAAAGGCGCGCTACATAAAATCAACGATTTGACGAATAAAGGATACTGCTTAGCAAGTTCCACCGCTACGAGACTCCCCATTGAATGACCAACAATGATGAGCTGCTGCGAAATACCCAAACGAAGCAGCGTCGATGTTACTGATCGCGCCTGTACAACAGTGCTGTATTTGAGCCAGCGTGGACTTGGAGATTGGCCAAATCCCAGCAAATCAATCGATATCACCCGAATGTCTTTAGGAAGCTTTTTCACTACTTCATCCCAGGAAGCGCCAGAATTACCCATGCCATGTAGTAACAAAACAGTCGCGACGGGGTTCTTTACTTTGTTATCAACATAAACATGCAACCGATAGGGAATACGAAGATATTTATGTAAGACCGTATTAAACATCTCGCTTTGTTCCGTATTTACTTGTCCCGTTATGCCACGTACCACAAAACTCACAGACATATTGTTGCACGTCTTTTGATGGTGCAGATAGTTCTGCGTCAAGTTGCGTTTTGTATTTTCGCTTCTTCTTTTCTCCAACCAGGCAGTATTCGGCGCTATTCGGCAGGAGAGGGAAGGCAGGGCTACGTTTTACGTGTTTCATCTACATATTACTATAGCTTAGAACTTGTATATATTCTGTCCCCGCGATATTCTACCTATAGCAAGCATTACCGGGAATAACCAAACATTACCATCAATACTCAATCACATTTCATTGAAGATCTGCCTGTGTTCTCATTCAAGGCAGAGATTGTTGAAGCTGTCGACGCCAATCAAGTGACGATCATCACCGCCGAAACCGGTGCTGGTAAAAGTACACAAATTCCACAATATTTGGCCGACCACGGCTACACAAAGGTTATCGTAACTCAACCACGTATCTTGGCGGCGCGCAATTTGTCTAAACGTGTCCGCGAAGAGTGGGCAATGCGAACCTCAAGCGACAGTGAACCAGTCATCGGCTACCGCACTTCACAGGAACGTGATGATAGTCCTGAGAACGAAATCCTATACTGTACCGATGGACTGCAACTCGTGCGCGAAATTACAGGTGTCGGAATCAAAGAACGCCAGGTACTCGTACTTGATGAGGTCCATGAATGGAACGAAAATATGGAAGTGTTGATTGCGTGGGCAAAGAAACGATGCCTAGAAGATCCCCGATTTAAAGTCGTGATTATGAGCGCAACCATCGATACAGAACCTTTGGCGAAATACTTCAATACTTCAGCCGTCATTAATGTCCCCGGGCGGAGTTACGATGTTTCGAAGCGTAAGGGCATCGACTTAATTGCCGAGATTCTCAAAAAAATCGAAACCGGCGGCAGTAATATGCTGGTATTCCTACCCGGTAAGTCAGAAATTCAAAATGTAACCGATGTTATCTCGACCAAAGCAACCGCAGCTGGTATCCCGGTCATCCCTTTGCATTCACAACTCGAAGCAACTGCTCAACAGCAGGCTTTTGCGAGTTATCCTAATGGAAAAGTTATTCTCGCAACGAACATTGCGCAAACTAGTATCACTATTGATGATATAGACGTCGTAATCGACAGTGGGTTAGAGCGTCGCAGTGAAGTACGGAGTGGAGTCGAGGGGCTATTTATATCGCAGACATCACAAGCCGACTGTCTGCAGCGCGCAGGACGGGCTGGACGCACAAAAGAGGGTGAATATATACTTGCGCCTTATGACATCATGCCGTGCCTGCCGTTTGAGGAGCGTCCCGCTTACGGAACGCCTGAAATTCTCCGAAAGCACATCGACCGCCTGACACTCCGCCTAGCTAATGTAGGCATCGACATTGAACTACTCGATTTCTTTCACGACCCAAGCAAACGAGCGATTAAACAAGCCAAGCAGACATTAATTGCACTCGGTGCACTAACACGTACTGGAAATGTGACAAATATCGGACGAGAGATGGAACGATACCCAGTCGAATCAAGTTATGCCCGTATGTTGGTAGAGTCCCAAGAATACAGCGCCGAGGTACAAACAAAACTAGCCTCCATTATCGCCATCCAAGAAATTGGCGGAATTGTTAAAGGCGGCCCGCGCTACACTGGCTGGCAGAAATATACGAAACAAAAGAGATCTGACCTACTCGCACAATACGATGTTTACCGATCATTGGACGATATAAATCCTGACGATTACGAAGAGATCGGCATCATCAGCAAAAATGTCTCAAAGGCGCGCGATGTCATGGAGCGACTCAACCACGACCTGAGCGGCATTTCTTTGGACGAAACACTCCTTACTCCCATTACCGAATCTGAACAAGATAGTCTGATGTATTGCATCGTCGCGGGACAGATTGACCAGCTGTGGAGTGTTGATATAAAAAACCTTGCGACCCACATATATACTCGCGATGTCAGGGAGTTATCAAGCACTACCGTCGTACGAAATCCGACATTGATCGCCGGAACTCCATTTGATCTTGAAGTACCGACTCGTGATGGAACACTACAAACACTTCACCTAGTACAAGCAGCAACAATGGTTAAGACGGAATGGCTCGTACAACTTGCACCAGAACAATTTACTGCCAAAAGAGGCAAAATGGTCTACGACCCAAGACTCGGCGCACTAGTTATCAAGCAACTTATTCAAATCGGGCGACAGACGGTTGAAGGCTCGGGTATTGTCGTCACACAAAACAACAAACAGAACCAGAAATTCTTTCAAGAAGCTTTATCTAAATGGATCTATGGACAACTGGATAATGAAAAACGGAAACTTGAAGGTTCACACGCTAAACGTATTCCAAACATCCCATATCCGCGGATCAAATCGTTAGTTAATTCACTCGCTAGCAACGTTATCGATGTTGAAAACCTTGCGCCAAATAAACGTAAAGAGTTATTTGCTATGACAAAATTAGAGTCTCATTTAGGTACCGACTTCATGACACAAGTTGCGGCATCATTCACAAATAGGCGAGCACCTGGTCGGCACCATGCTCACCGGGGATTTAAACCTGCTCATAAGCGCAAAAAAAGAAGCGAACACTGGGATTAATATTTGCGATATGCAATAATACAACCATGTCAATTTTCTCTAAATTATTTAATTCACCTGTCACTACCGGCTTTATCATCGGCGGAGTCGTATTAGTAATTGCGCTTGCTATCGGTATTCCGATTGTCGTTAATAAATTATCAGATGATAATTATATAAAAGATAACGGCGTCGTTACGGTAGGAACCCCAACCGGTAAAATTATCGATACGCGAACAGTCAGGGTAAGACATAACAGTCATAATTGGCATGTAGAATACGAATACTTCGTTAATGGTAAACGCTACACTGCCCTTGGTGAAAAGAGTGATAACGTATCTGATCTAGCACAAAAACGAGCCGACCTTATCGGAACAATCGACATCATCTACTTGCCAGATGATCCAACTCGATATTACGCAGACGATTTCCGAAACATCTTTTAGCTGAACACGTCCATATTTACAACGAGTGATATATCGAATAGAATAGATATATACAATTACTATACATAATATAGCATTACAGGAAGTAGATGACATGACTAGCAAAGCAGACGAAGTAAAATTTGGCATCGATACATTCGGCGATGTCCCAACCGACGATAACGGCAAGTTGATGTCGTACGCGCAGGCAATCCGGCAAGTTGTCGATGAAGCCGTACTCGCCGAAAAAGTAGGTATCGATGCAATCGCACTCGGCGAACACCATCGATTTGAATATGCGATTTCAAGCCCAGATACAGTCCTGGCTGGTATCGCCACAAAGACCTCTAAAATTACTTTGGCAACGGGCGTGACAGTGCTTAGTTCAGACGACCCAGTGCGTGTTTTTGAGCGTTTCTCGACGATAGACGCACTCTCAAACGGACGAGCGCAAGTTATTCTGGGCAGAGGTTCATTTACCGAATCTTTCCCACTATTTGGTTATGACCTGCAAGATTACGAGGTATTATTTGAGGAAAAAGTAGAGCTCTTCGCTGAACTACTCAAAGAATCACCTGTGACGTGGGAAGGAACCACCCGTGCGGCGCTTGATAAGGCCGATGTCTTTCCTAAAACAGAATCAGGTCACCTCCAGACTATGATCGGCGTCGGTGGCTCGCCTCAATCAGTTATTCGTGCCGCTCGGTATGATTTTCCTTTGATGCTTGCGATTATCGGTGGTTCACCCGATCGCTTCGTCCCTTATGTTGATCTATATGATCAGGCGACCAAAGAATTTGGCACGAAACGTCACCCAATCGGTATGCACTCACCAGGATTCATCGCAGATACTGACGAAGAGGCGATTCGTCTATCATGGCCACACTATAAAAAAAGTCATGATCGTATCGGAAAGACTCGTGGCTGGCCACCAATAACACGTGATCAGTTTAAGTATGAGATTGCTAATGGGTCGCTGTATATCGGTTCTCCCGAAACCGTTGCAAAGAAGATAGCGCGAGCTATTAAAGTCCTTGATGTCGGTCGCTTTGACCTCGTGTACGGTCAAGGCCCGCTCGAAGCGAGCGCACGACTTAGAATGATTGAATTGTACGGCACGAAAGTTATTCCGATGGTGCGTGAACTACTCGCAAAGTCAGACGACTAATGAATAAAGAAGTCATAGGAATTCTTGGGGCAGGTAAAGTTGGCATTGTGCTAGCCCAGCTACTTTTGCGGGCAGGCTATAAGGTACTTATCGCCGGGTCAGACGATCCACAGAAGATTGAACTGACCGCCAAGATCCTTACACCTGGTGCAATTGCTGTCACGAAAGAACAGGCCGCCCATGATGCCGATGTTGTCATCCTGGCATTACCACTTGGGAAATATAAAACTATCCCTATAGAACCGCTCGAACATAAACTTGTTATCGACGCTATGAACTATTGGTGGGAAGTTGACGGCGACCGACCGGATCTAAAAGACCCGAATATCTCGACCAGTGAAATCATTCAAAACTATTTACCAAAATCTCGGGTCGTTAAAACCTTTAGTCACGTCGGTTATCACCACCTGCACGACGAGTCGCGCCCGGCCGGACAGCAAGGGCGTATCGCGGTTGCTATTGCCGGTGACAACGAACAAGATCTTGCGATAGCCGCAAAGCTGGTTGATGCAGCCGGTTTCGATACTGTCACCATTGGCTCTCTTGCGCAAGGAGTTCTGCTTCAACCGGGCAACCCCGCATTTGGTGCACACGTTAACGCAACCAACCTCAGAACAATACTCAATATATAAATACGTTTGGTATCATAAACACATGAACATCAAACGCACCGCAAAAAAAGCTTACAATGCACTCGAATACGTCTTTACTGACAAAGAGGCTTGGGCACTTTTTAGAATCGCCGCCATCGTTGAGACGATAGGCTGGACTTGTCTACTTATTGGCATTGCTGCGGTCAAGTTTGATTGGTACCGTAGTGACGCCTACATTGCCGTTGGAGGCAGTATCCACGGAATATTTTACTTATTCTATGTATTTATTGTTATATTCGGACACCGAGCGATGAGCTGGAGCCCATGGCGATTTGGCTTTGCGCAACTTATTAGCGTTGTGCCGTATGGCGCACTGGTATTTGAATTCTGGGTAGCTCATCGCCGCAAGCACGGCAAAAAATAACTACTTTACTGTAAAAGTTGCACCGACGTCTTCGTCGTCATGATCGTGCACCAAGAAGTCACCCGTCTGCACAAGAACAACCGTAAAGCTCTGACCTTTGGAAATCATTTTTTCAGTCACGCCGTTATACGCAAGATGTTTATCGTGCACACCAAAAGCCATCAAACGATCGGCGCTATCTAGGTTTGTGATAGTGAGTGTTTCACAACGGGCGGCAATAACATTTGCCGGGCTCGCTATCTCATCCTTAATGACAATTTCATAGTTTTTTTGGTTCGGCTGACAGCCGTCATTGAGACTAACGTACTGATTATCAAAATACTTCGTCAGTGCCCACGTACCAGCATAGGCGACTACAATTGCAGCAATAAGTATGAGAGAAGTAGAAATAATGACTTTCGTACGGTGTTTCATCCAGTCGATTGTATCATAAAAGCACAATCAGAATGAGCGATCGACGGTTTAAATTTCGAGCCCATTCATCTATACTTACCTAAAGAAGTATTCTTAATTGATCGAAGCACTCGACTAAAGAGAAAAAATAGGGAGTTACGTATTATGGGTGAAAAATTACACACACTAGGAGCATTTGCATTTAGCCATCCTTGGCGATTTATCGCAGGATGGGTCGCATTAATTGGTATCCTTGGCGTTTTAGCCGTAACGTTTATTCAGCCAACAAGTTCATCAATCTCTATTCCAGGTACTGATGCCCAAAAGGCGATCACACGTGCAAACGAACTATTCCCGAACTCCGGTAAAGGAACGGGCCGAATTGTCCTTGCCACACCTGAAGGTAAAACCATCAGTGATTACAAAACAGAAATTACCACACTCTCGACAAGTATCGCAGATATTGAAGGCGTCAGTGCGGTCATCGATCCATTCACGCAGCCTTCATTTATCTCTGAATCAGGCACTATAGCATATGAACAGATTCAACTTGAGCAGTCGACTGGCTCAGTTAGCGAAGAAACACTAACAAAAGTGCAATCTGCTGTTTCTGCGGCGCGAACAAATGGACTTGAAGTCGAAATGGCCGGCGACCTGATTTCAAACACTCCTGGTGAAATCCTAGGAATAGGTGAGGTTGGGGGAGTATTAATCGCATTGATCGTTCTCGTTATTACACTTGGATCTCTGGTTGCGGCGGGCCTACCGATTATTACGGCGATTGTCGCTATCGGCGTCAGCATGGCCGCATTGTTTTCACTGAGCCAGGTCATTGAAATCAACGCCACCACACCAGTACTCGCAGTCATGCTTGGTTTGGCTGTTGGTATCGATTATTCATTGTTCATTATTAATAAGTATCGTCGTCTGGCACTCGATGGTCACACATACAAAGACGCCGCTGCACGTGCCATCGGAACTGCCGGAAATGCCGTTATATTCGCAGCACTGACGGTTGTCATTGCACTTTCAGCGCTCAGCATTGTCAACGTTCCATTTATGACATTAATGGGTCTGACGGGCGCAGCAACGATTGCCGTCGCTGCCTTGGTTTCGATTTCACTCGTGCCAGCCATGCTTGGACTTGCCGGCAATAAAGTATTCAACAAGAAAACTCGACTCAAAGTTGAAGCTGCTCAGAAAAAGGGTGCCAAGAAAATCCACAGCGTCAACACGTCGTCCTTCTGGTACAAATGGGGACAAAAGATTACCAAGCATCCGGTGATCGCCCTCGTGGTGTCACTTGCTATCATCGGAACACTTGCACTGCCTGCTCGAGAACTCCAGCTTGGTCTGCCAACCGATCAATATGCCGCCACTGATTCAACCCAACGAAAAGCTTATGACCTATTAACCGAAGGGTTCGGTGTTGGTTTTAATGCGCCATTAACCGTTGTTGTCGAAGGATTGCCAGCCGTTACGGATGAAGACAAGACACAAACTCGGGCCGCGCTTATCGCTCAAGCGAGTCAGCAACCAGCGCCAACTGTAGCCCCGACTCCCGCACAGCAAGCCCAAGCGCTCGCAACACTCGAAGCAACCGTCGAACAATATGCCAAACTAGCGCAGCTCAATAAAGTAGCGGGAAGTATTGCGGAACTTGATAATGTCCAGCAAGCTGTCCCGGCCACAGCAGTTGAAGACGGTACCGCTGGTATTATCCAAGTGACACCTAAAACAGCACCGAGCGATAAAGCCACTGAAGCATTGATCGCCACACTCCGCGATACCAACAAGCAAAAGGAAATCACAAACAGTAACTCGATTTCGCTCTCAGTTACTGGTTCAACCGCACTACAGGGCGACATCAACAAGAAGTTGAGTGACGCGCTGCCAGTCTACCTGCTTGTCGTCGTCGGGCTCTCACTTGTGCTCCTGATTATTGCATTCCGATCAATCCTAGTACCACTCAAAGCAACAATAGGATTCCTATTATCAGTCCTTGCGATGTTTGGTTCACTCGTCGCTGTTTTCCAGTGGGGTTGGTTTGGACTTGCCGATGCACCTGGCCCAATCATCAGCTTCATTCCGATCATTGCTATCGGAATCATATTTGGCCTAGCTATGGATTACGAATTCTTCCTGGTATCCAGTATGCACGAAGCTTACAAACAAACTGGCAACGCCAAAGAGGCCGTCATCCGTGGCTTTGGTGTCGGTAGTAAGGTCGTGACTGCGGCAGGATTCATTATGATCAGCGTCTTCGCTGGATTTATCACTAACCATGACGCTACCATTCAGGCAATTGGCTTCGGATTAGCTGTCGGCATCTTGGTTGATGCATTCTTGGTGCGAATGACCATCGTGCCAGCTATCATGATGCTCATCGGCAAAGCGGCCTGGTGGATACCAAAATGGCTAGACAAACGCTTGCCGCATGTTTCAATTGAAGGAGAAGACGACAAGTAATGGAAGAGATCGGAATTGAATCAACGGCTGTTGAATCTATAAAGAATGGCGACAAGACAATTGGCATAAGACTCGGTAAACCTCGATTCTTGCGCATTAAAGAAGATGACATCGTCAGTGTACGAGAAGATTTTTGGTACGAAGGAAAGATCCTCGAATCGCTCCCGCACGCACTAGAAATAAAAATAACCGAAATACTATATTTCGAATCTTTTGAAGAAGCATTTACTGCAATTGATTTTCAAGCGGCTGTTCCATCAGCTCAAACTATTGAAGGTGCGGTTGCAAAGTACCGAGAGTTTTACACCAAAGAAGACGAAACCGAGTTTGGTGTCGTCGCATTTAGCTTTGAGCTCGTTACATAGTCATAAGCCTTTTCACAAGAGGTAAAATTAGACAAAACCGTTAAAAAAGCGTATAATGAAATTAAATACATGTCTATAGGTGACTGTGCTCACTAAACGAAAGGTTTATATGGCCAAGGGACGAAATACACGAAAAGAAGAGAAGAAGAAAAAAGCCGTAGTAAAGGCGACCATCTAATGGCAAAATCTTTAAGCGCCCAACGTTTCCTTGATTCTCCTGAAGCAGTTGAAATTCGCGTCATCCTGAAAGAAATGATGACCGACCCCGAATTCAATACAAAATCTATGTACTCACCGGCAGCTGGTGGAGACGTTTTGTTTGTTGATAAGCACATGGAATACCTGTCTCAGCACACAACACTGAATGTGACTCATTACTTGTCGAACCTTCGACTTATGACCCGCGTCCGAGGCTAGTCCTTTTACAATGACGGCTTACACAATATTTCATTAGTGGTATACTTTTTACTATGAGCACTATAGAGACCCAACCAAAACATCCACACGTCAAAATTGTTCGTCATATCGTTCCCGATCAACCAGAAATTGTTGTCCCAAAACAGCATGATGCGTTCCATCGTATTTCAGCAACGATCGCCACAAAACTTGGCTCCCCGGTAGCCTTTCTGCTAGCCGTATTACTTATTGCTGTATGGATTTCATCTGGTCCATTTTTCCATTTCTCGGACACATGGCAGCTTGTTATTAACACTACGACAACAATTGTTACTTTCCTGATGGTGTTCGCTATCCAGAACACACAGAACCGAGATTCAAAAGCAATGCAGCTCAAACTCAACGAATTAATTAAAGCGAGCCGCGGCGCCCGTACTGAGTTCGTCGATATCGAAGACTTGAGCGACACAGAACTTAACGTTCTTCAAGGACAATTCAAAGAAATCCACGATAAATTTCAGCTTCTTGCAGACAACAAGAAAAATCCTTAGTAATCATTGAAAGAGGAGGTATATATGCAATCTATCCAACAACTACATGATGCTGCAGATGATGAACGCCGTAAAGCGGATGATATTCGCGATGAGGCTAAAAAGAATCGTCAAAAGTCTCAAGATAATATGGATAATACTGAAGTTTCACTTCGATACGCCAACGAAGCACAGAAAAATGAAGAGAAAGCCGCTCAGCATGATGAAGCGGCGACTAAGTTTGAAGCGAAAGCGACAGAACTTGAAGCAGAAGCACTTGAGATTAGCAGAAAAAAGAATGAGATTCAGAACACCAGCCAATCTCAAATCAATGAACTAGATGAGCAAGAAAAAAAGCTTCGCGGCTAACATCCTTTTTTATAAAGTCTGGGAGAGAATTTGACGACTTTGCTATACTAAGTGTAATCATAAGCATCAAAACACCTAAGGTAGCTAATTAATGGATCAAGACTCAATTCCCAGCAGTGCCACGCCCGTCCCGCAGACGAGCCCCGAAGAAGATGCCACGCTTCTCGCTATTGAGGCACTCGAAGCACAGAGCGTTGATCTAGACGCTCCTAAGCCCGCTCTACAGCCACAGGCTACTGTACCAGCTCCTACGCCCCAGCTTGTTCCCGCGCCACCTAAACCAGCCGAAGAGATAAAGCCCGTCGGCGTAGTAAATGCGCCCGCGCCTGTGGCGGTACCCCAGCCAGTCACCGTTGCACAGCCTCCTAAAGCGGAGCCCATCCCCGCGCCAAAGAAGCCGTCGACTCCTGCAGAAGAAATCGCCGAAGCGCTTTCAAGTGACACACCTGGTCCTAAGCGGTTCCAATTCTTTACCAACCAGAAACCGCCACGCTTACCATTTGTGGTCGGCGGAATTATTGCTATTGTCGTTGGCCTTGGGGTCGCAGCGTACTTCACCCTCTTCTAAACTGCTATTAACGACATAACTTTGCTATACTGTCATATATGAAACCGCTGACTCCAAGCACGCCCCACGTCATTATTATGGTTGGTATTCCAGGTGCAGGTAAGACAACTTTTGCTGAAAATTTTGCAAAGACTTTTAAAGCGCCCTACATCAATCCGCGGTCTATCTCGGATCTTACAGGTATCGACGAAGTAGCAACCGAAAAGGTAACGAAGCTGCTTTTTGACCAATTACTTAAAACCAACCGTACGCTTATTTACGAAGGTTCCACCTACGCAAAAGCTCAACGCACTGCGCTCGAGCAAATGGTGAGAAAGGCGGGCTACCGCTCTTTACTCGTATGGGTGCAAACTGATCCCATCGAGTCAAAGCGACGAGCGACCAAAAAACAACTTGATGGACGCCATCTTTCAGCTGCTCAATTTGACGTTGCGATGTCACAATTCCAAAACCCGCTCCCAGCAGAAAAGCCGGTTGTTATTAGTGGTAAACACACCTACGCGACGCAGGTACGCGCTGTACTGAAGCGCCTAGCCGGTATTACTCCGGATACACCGCCTGCACCTGAAAAGCCCCGCAACATCACAGGGCGGAATATTACCATTAGGTAGGTAACTATGCCGATTATTCAAGATGAAGAGTTTGGCAAGATCACGATTCGACGCAGCGCTCGTGCAACACAGGTTCGATTGAGAGTCGCACCCGATGGCACCCTCCGTGCATCATTACCGCTCTACGCGCCAACTTTCCTCGTTAAAAGATTGATTGCATCATCACGCCAAGAACTGCGCGAACTCTTATCGCAATCCCAACCAACAACGACCTATGTAGATGGCATGCAGATTGGCAAAAGCCACACCTTAATCGTTCGACCGACCAGCGGATCTTTTCAGGTTAATCGTCGTGGGCAGCAAATTATCGTCAGCCTCCCAAGTGGCTCGTCACTTGAAGATGCTAGTATCGTCCGAACCATACGCGACACTATCATTGCAGCCCTAAGGGTTGAAGCAAAGAGCTACCTTCCGAAGCGTTTATCTTTTTTGGCGAATAAATACGGATTTTCATATAACAAAGTTCGTTTTTCCCACGCGAGTGGGCGATGGGGGAGCTGTACATCCGAGGGCACGATTAGCCTTAATATCGCGCTCATGAAGTTACCATTTGAACAGATTGATTACGTCATTATTCACGAACTCGCACATACTCGTCACATGAATCACAGCTCTGAGTTCTGGGACTTAGTATCAATTGGCGACCCACAATATCAAGACCACCGCCGAGCCTTGAAACAAGAAGCACCGACAATCTAACGCTATCGTATACAAAATGCTTATGCCTGCGGTATAATGACAGCACATGTTCAAGGGTGGTATCAGTTTCAACGGTGATTCGAATAAAGCAGTTCGATATATTGCGCTTCTAGGAACGCCTATTTTTGTCGCGTATAACCTACTCGTCTTCTTTGGTGTCGCACAAAGTACTAATTACGCCGGAGACGCCGCCTGTCTGCTGATTTCTGGACTATGGCTCGCAGTTGGGGTCTACCATTTCGTTGCACCGATCCGTTCGCGTATTGATATGCTGGGAAGGCTTGTGCTATATCACACGCTTGCGCTCGCAACGATCGTATTCATTACTGGATTCCTTGAACCTTTTGCTTCATCAATTACACTCCTGTTCCTCGCTTCAAACCTTTACTTTGGACGAAAGGCGCTCGTTGCGAGTATCTCTTCCGTTGCGGTCGTAGCAATCGTTGATACGATTATTCGCTATCCGGCAGACCCATCGATCCTCGTGAACAACATCTTGGGTGCAGCCGGAATTATCATCCTGGGTCTTGCCATGGTCGGTATTATTGTCGCCCAAGAAACTCGTCGCCAAGCACTGGTGCAAAGCCAGGCAGGGGAGCGGCTACAGTACGATCGTATCCTCACAATCATCAATAATCTCTCTGACGCGACATTCAGCACTGACGATCAGGGAAATATCCTTATGTACAACGCGGCTTGTCTTGATTTACTTGATACAAACGAAAACCTCAAGGGCGTTAATATAAACGGTCTATTCAGTCTCACAAGTTCAGACAAGAGTCCGGTTAAGATGGTAGACATTCTGAACGAAGCATCGAAAACGGTTCGCCGCGACGATATTCGACATACTTATGCCGACGGCGAAGAAATACGCCTTGAAATGACATATGCTCCTATTAAAAGTACCTACAGTCGTCGCAAGAGGGGCCAGATCCAAGCTGGATTCATCCTGATCGTTCGTGATGTCACAAAGCAAAAAAGCCTTGAAGAAGAACGTGATGAGTTTATTAGCGTCGTCAGCCACGAGCTGAGGACGCCGATTACGATTGTTGAAGGTACATTATCTAACCTCCAAGTTATGATCGATATGCCAAAGAAACCCGAACCGTCGGTTATCACGAGTTCAATTCATACAGCACACGATCAGGTGCTCTACCTTGCAAAGATGGTTAATGACCTAAGTACGCTATCACGTGCTGAGCGGGGCGTTGCGGCTGAGGGTGAAGACATTAAGGTTGATGAGCTTATGCACAAGCTCCACAAAGAATATAGCGACGATGCAGCGGCCCGTGGACTCCACCTAAATCTTGATCTAGGGGTAAAACTTGGCACAATTCACGCTAGTCGTTTGTACGTCGAAGAACTACTCCAGAACTTTATTACCAACGCCATCAAGTACACCAATAAGGGAACAATAACAGTCAGCGCAAAGGTCAAAAAAGGCAGCGTTAACTTCGCAGTCAAAGATAGTGGAATCGGCATTAGCCGCGGTGATCAGCAAAAGATCTTTGCCAAGTTCTACCGCAGCGAAGATTACCGTATTCGCGAAACAAATGGGACAGGCCTTGGACTCTATGTGTCAGCCAAACTTGCGCATAAAATCGGAACTCAGATTAATGTCACCAGCCGATTAAATCACGGATCAACTTTTAGCTTCGAATTGCCGCAAACAACCAAATAGTTATTTTGGTACTTTAACCTGGCGACCTTTCCAGGTCACGTCGCCTTGTCGATAGCGAACCGCACTTAATACTACGAGTATCAATTCTTGAATCACAATGTACGGCCACAAAAGACCACCAATAACCGAAGCACGATTCCAGATACGCTGAAGATACATCGTATATACACCGCCGAACAACAGATAAAATATGACAGCGATAAAGTGATTAATATTCCAGCCGATCAATACAGCTGAAACAATAATAAACAAAGGTGAGGCAACAATAAAAAGGTCAAATGCGGCGATCATAACGTGCACCAAGCGGCTTCCAAGCAATGGAAAGAGCAGGCGAACACTCGTTCCAATTTGAGATCGCCATTTTTTCTCGTATGAAATTCCCAGAAGTTCCGTCCCAATCAAGAATCGGTACTCCCCAGAAGCCATCAGCTGAGCAGAAATGCGCGATTCAGGCTGAATTGCATCTTTGAACTGCGTAAAGCCGTCAAAGCGGTCTAAAAGCGTCTGACGATGAATCATCCACGCACCGCTCGATGTAGCTGGGGAGCTTTTGCGATGAAACATAATTTCCCAAAAATAACGAAGTGGCGAAAAGAAAACACTAGCGCGTGGGCTATCTTCGCGACGAGGTAACACCGATACCATCAATGCTTTTTCCTGGAGTGCATAGGCTACTAATTGCTCAATAGAATCAGGGCTCAGTCGTGTATCAACATCCATAAACAAGACATATGCGCCGCTGGCTTGTTTCAATAGACCCTGCAGGGCATGATTCTTACCTAGCCATGTTTCGGGTAATTTTGAACCTTCAACAAAACGAATACCTTCATGCGCGAAGGCCTTAATAAGGGCAGAGGTATCATCTCCAGACATGTCGTCTAAAACAATAACCTCTAATTTTGGATAATTACTCGCGATAACGCGCTGCAAAGAATCAGTCATCGCGTGAGTCTCGTTACGAGCCGGGATACACACCGTCACACTTGGCATTTGCTCAAGTTTTTTCACCGTCGTCACCAGTGATTTCATCGTAAAGTGAGTGTAGGCATAGCGCAGTCGCCACACCGCCAACCCAAAGATTCCAGCTAGCACTGCATAAAGTACAATTAATATAACCTGAAGCATCTTTATCCATAATACCATCTCTCTTGACGACCGGGGGAATAAAGGCTACAATGATCTTGACAGTCTGCAGGAGCAGGCTATTTTTATTGGTTTAAGAAAGTAGGAATGCAAGCGTGGCTAGCAAAACTGTAAAAAAGACAGTCAAGGTTCGAAAAGAATCAACTAATCCTTTCCTGAAGACATTATTCGCGATTGGTGGGTACTTCAAAGGTGCCTGGATCGAACTGCGCCTTGTGCGTTGGCCAACCCGTCAAGCAACCTGGGGTCTCACATTTGCTGTGATCCTATTTAGTGCGTTTTTCGTGGTCATCATTCTGCTCCTCGACATTTTATTCAAATTTTTATTCGAAATAATTTTAAGTTAATCGTAAATTAAGGACTTCAACATATGGCAACAAATCGCTACGACTCATCACGACAATGGTACGCAATCCACACTTACAGTGGCTACGAAGAAAAAGTAGCTGACAGCATCCGTCAGCGCATTAACGCAGTCGACATGGCTGACAAAATCTTTGACGTCATGGTACCAAAAGAAAAGCAAATCGAAATCAAGAACGGCAAACGTAAAGTTGTTGAAAAGAAGATTTTCCAAGGCTACGCTCTCGTTGAAATGAAACTGACTGACGAGACTTGGTACATCGTTCGTAACACTCCTGGTGTCACTGGATTTGTAGGAACAAGCACACAGCCGACTCCTGTTTACGAATCTGAAATCGCTAAGATCAAAAAGCGCATGGGCGTTGAAGATCCTAAGCACTTCATCGATTTCCAAGAAGGCGAAGTCGTCAGCATTACCGATGGTCCTTTCAAAGGCTTCGACGGCGCTATTTCTGAAATTGACAACCAAAAAGGTAAAGTCAAAGTTATGGTCAGCATGTTTGGCCGTGACACTTCTGTCGAACTCGACGCACTTCAAGTTAAAAAGGTTTAGTTATTGTGGAGAATGGTAGCTCTCCCGAAAAAAAGTACCAGCCTCTTTCAACTCGGGATGTTGATTCTTTAACGACCATTATGATCGGCACTCAAGACCCCGACATGCTCGGGCGAATTGTTGCGACGCTTGATGAGATTCTAAAGCTAGACCCCTTAAACCCAGAGGCTTTAGCAATTATTGACATTACTACCGCTAAGTTCTCTATATACTCTGATTCAGAAAGTGCTGATATAGAAAAAATCAGACAACTCAGCCTGGAAGAAGCGGAATTGATTGACTATCTCGCTCAGAGTCGCGAAAGAGCGAAATTTGACGCCCTCGTCCGCCTGTACCACGACGAACCTGCAATGACAGATTTCGAACGAAATACTAATACGCCCAGGAATCCTTCGGAACAGGAATAAGACCGTGAACCGATTTAATTTCAACCCATTAGAAAAATATCCTGGAATAAGTACTTCTGATACACCATCGCCCTTCGCCAAGGCCGTTATCGAGTGGGGGAGAAATTCAACCCATGCACCTTACCTTGATATGGTAGCGCCAGAATCGCTCGAGCCAATACGCGCGGTACAACAAGAACTAGCGCTGCAATATCCTGATGCGGAACTTATTGATAAAATTCATGCGACAATTTTATACTGCCAACCTCAATATCTTCTGAATACATTATGCAAGATTAGAGGCATCAACCCGACAGAATTGAAACCGGCCTATGAAGCAACGTTTTACTCGGATATAAGTGCTGCAATTGATGCGACAACAATCTTTAGACCTCGACGCGAGTTGGATATAGGTATTGAATCACTCGAAATATTCAACCGTGAAAGAGGTACCGTTGTTCTAAAACTGGCCGATAGCGCATTCACAGGGTATTATCGACAACAAACCAGACTTCTAATGGTTCGTAACCTAGAAATGTTCCATGGAGTCACACCTGACGAAGAAGCACAGCTTCGCGAGGACCCAAAACTTATGTGGTTATTTCAGGACTCTATTCCTCATATAACCTTAGCGCATGGCATAAGTGATGACGAGGAATATTTATCATCGGTAAAGCTCCCGGAATCGGTGAGTCTTGATACAATCGACACTGATATGCCCTTTGCCATCACTGCGGCAGGATCGCTACTTTTCCCAATCGAAGATTAGCCATTCTAGACATTTCGCTAAACTTCTTTTATAGTTGATTGAAATGTCTGAACAACTGTCATCCACTGAATCGACACGACAATCATCCGATCTACGGGTAGCCATCATCATTCCCGGCGAACAACCGCTGTTTGCAAGCCCTAACCTCGAACGTCCTACCTTATTTACCGACACACTTGCAGATGACGAGCGACTATCAGCTGAGCTCCGTGCAACAAGAATCGGACAACGCCAGCCACGCTACGGTCTGCCAGCAATGAGTGTTTTGAGTCACCTGGGAACAATTGAAAATATTCAAGGTATCGTCGTGCGGCCAGCAACCGGCACAACAATCAATTTGCGACAATTCACGGTAAGGGCCTACGACTTCAATGACGTTACAGAATATGCTGAGCGTAACCCCAATTACATTGATCCAGTCACTCTAGCCTTTTTAACTAGAGCCTTCGCTGGTCGTCCACGATAGCACTTGCGAAAATACCTCTATATCTGTTATAATACCCTAGTTACGCACTAGATAAGCTTCAAAATTATTTAGTACAAGTTCTCCGAGTGGGGACAAGAAAGAAAAGTTATGGCAAAGAAAATTATCGGAAATCTAAAACTACGTATCCCAGCTGGTCGTGCGACTGCAGGTCCTCCTGTTGGTTCAACACTCGGTCAATGGGGTTTGAACATGATGG
>Ga0247808_10000113_pt1 | contig 53664 bp, 41 predicted proteins | sample UWRJL089202R1_FD_179914 | JGI IMG/M metagenome (GOLD analysis project Ga0247808, IMG submission 179914) | Plant litter microbial communities from Arlington Agricultural Research Station in Wisconsin, United States - UWRJ-L089-202R-1 | ecosystem: Environmental > Terrestrial > Plant litter >...
CAAATAAGGAACGGAAGAATAAAAACAAGATGACAGAAGTAACGATAGCAGCCAATGCCATAAACAATCCAAACTCCGCTTTTACTTCTCTTGACATGACGGTGCGCACATAAGGCAAACCGGCATAATGTACTTTCACACCAATTTCGTTGGCATAGTGTGTATTGGTTTGAATGACTTTCTCTATGATCCCTTGCCGGCGTACCGAGTTCAGGTCTTCTTTTTTAATGGCAATGGCCAGAATCGTAGCATTGGTATGCTGATTCATGATCAGGCCTTCGTACATTTTCTGGTCCTTGGCCAGGGACATGATGCTGTCTAGTTCCGCTTGTGTTTGCGGAACTTTATCATAAAGAGGAACCAGCACAAATTTATTATTGACTGTATCTTTCTTTAAAATCTTCAGTGTAGGTATGCTGATGATTTGATTGATACCTGTGCTGGATTCAATGCTGCGACAGATGGAATCCAGTCTTTGGAAGTTTTTCAGTTCAAAAATTTTCTTATCCTGATAACCGACCAGAAAAAGATTACCGTCTTCACCGAATTGTTTTTGGAAAGTTTTGAAGTAAAGAAAATCAGGATCATCCTGCGGTACCACGGCCAAAAAATCATAAGTGATTTCCGTACGTGTAGCATGATAGCCCATAAAGGCTGTAATGCCTGCCGTAATCAGGAGTAGGTATAACCTGCTTTTAAGAATGAAGGTTGCTATATTATGCCACATAACGAATCGTGGGTTAAGGCTATTTTAGTTGTCCCTTATAAATAAGCATGATGTGCTTATCATTTTAATCATGATTCAGACAAGCCAGCCAGTATTTACCGGTCATCATAGCCATCATAGTCGGGCGTCAAAAATAGTGAATTTTAATGGTTTGCGAAGAAAAAAAGAGGATTTAGAAGTAATTTCTTTTGCGCTTCAAAGGGTCTTGTTTGATGAGGCGTGCCATGGCTTTGTACAATTCAGGCAAGGCATCATAAAAGCCTTGTGACTGTTCAAAAAACTGCTCTACACACACTGCAAAAAATTCCTGTCGGTTAGTGCCTGCGTAGGAACGGATAAAAGAAGGTTTCCCTGCTCGGATGTTGTCATACTCTGTTTCCGCCACATGGTTCCATACGGCCAGGTCTGTTTCTTTTAAAAAATGGTACTCATCACCCGGAATCGCATCTTCCAGACGTAAGGCATGCGCAATTTCATGTAAACCAACATTGTAGCCATCATCCGAAATGTTAAAGCCTTCCAGAAAATCGGCCCATGAAAGAACAATGACGCCGGAACTGGTCACTTCACCTTTGTGGTAATGGCCCGTTTGCTTGTTGTAATAAGCTTTAGGGAAAATGATGATTTTGTCAAAGTCTTCGAACGTGATAAACTCAAACCCAAAGCCAATTTGTGCGATGGTGGCAGCAATCAACACTTTCATGCGATCGGTGACTACCAGGTCTTTGCGGCCCATGAACTCTTTGTTCTCTGTAAGGTAGGAAACACGTCTTTCAAACTCCTGCCGCTCATTCATGGTAAGTGTTTTATAGAAATCAAACTCTACTAAAATGGCTTTTTGCTGAATAGTGAGTTTGGGCGTTTTCCAGTTCGGCTTAAAGCCAATATAAGCCATGGCACCGACGCTCAAACCGATAAATAACAAGGCGGCTGTTGGAGGTGCTACATGAAAAACAGAGATGAGTAACATCAGGAAGCAAAGACCACCAAACATAAAAAATACAGCTGAACGTTCTACTGACATTAGAGTAAGATAATAAAAAAAATGAAAAAAGCCCGGATCAGATCCGGGCTTTTTAAGTATTACATCAATTTCTCCAAGATTCTTTTCAGAGAAACAGCTTCTCCGATCTTCTCTCTTAATACGGAGATTGGCACACGCTCTTGCTCCATGGTATCTCGGTGACGGATGGTCACGGTGTTGTCTTCTAATGTTTGATAATCTACTGCTATACAAAAAGGTGTACCAATAAGATCATTACGAGTATAGCGTTTGCCAATAGTATCTTTATCTTCATATACTACATTGAAATCAAACTTCAATGATTCATGAATCTCTTTTGCTTTTTCACTTAACCCATCTTTCTTAGTTAACGGAAGAATCGCAGCTTTTACAGGTGCTAGTGCAGGATGAAGCTTCAAATACGTACGTGTTTTTTCCTGATCGCCTTCTCCTGTTGTTTCTTCCGTGTAGGCATTGCAAAGTATGGCTAAGAAGGAACGGTCGGCACCTACAGACGTTTCCACGACAAATGGAATATAATTTTGATTGATCTCCGGATCGAAGTATTGTTGTTTTTTCTTCGACAATTCCTGATGACTCTTCAAGTCGAAATCTGTTCTGGAGTGAATGCCTTCTATTTCTTTGAAACCAAAAGGGAACTCAAACTCTATATCCACCGCGGCATTGGCGTAATGAGCCAGTTTTTCGTGGTCATGAAATTTCAATTTTGCAGCCGGAATACCGATGGCTTGGTGCCATTTCATACGGGTTTCTTTCCAGCTGTTGTACCATTTCATTTCTTCTCCCGGACGCACAAAGAATTGCATTTCCATTTGTTCAAACTCACGCATACGGAAGGTAAACTGTCTGGCTACAATCTCGTTACGGAAGGCTTTACCGATCTGAGCGATACCAAAAGGAATCTTCATGCGGCCTGTTTTCTGTACGTTGAGGAAATTCACAAATATACCTTGTGCCGTTTCCGGTCTTAAGTAAATCGTGCTGGCGTCTTCAGCCACAGAACCTACCTGCGTGGAGAACATCAAATTGAATTGACGCACTTCCGTCCAGTTGGCTGTTTTGGAAACCGGGCAAACGATTTTTTCATTGATGATCAACTCCTGTACACCCTTCAAATCTTCTGCTTCCAAAAGACGGGCAAGCTTCTGTACCAAAACTTTGGCTTCTTCCGCCTGGCCTTTACTTTCCATTTCTGCCGCTCTTTCTTCGATCAGCACGTCGGCACGGTATCTCTTTTGAGAATCCTTGTTGTCGATCATCGGATCGCTGAAGTTGTCGATGTGGCCGGATGCTTTCCAGGTTAATGGATGCATGAAAATCGCGGCGTCTAGACCAACGATATTATCGTGAAGCTGGGTCATGGCTTTGTACCAGGCCTGCTTGATGTTGTTTTTCAATTCGACACCATTCTGACCGTAGTCATAAACGGCTTGCAACCCGTCGTAGATTTCACTGGAAGGAAATACAAACCCGTATTCTTTGGCGTGGGATACCACTTTTTTGAATACGTTATTGTCCACCGGGGCTGATACTTTGTTTTCCATAGGTAATATTATTGAAGACCTTGACTCAACTTTTCAAGGTTAGTTTTGTTAAGTTTGCAAATTAAATAAGTTTAAATGGTTTCCCACAAAAAATCACATAAAACAGGCGTCCTTTTGATCAACTTAGGTACTCCGGACAGTCCAGCCATCCCTGATGTTCGCAAATACCTGAAGGAATTCCTGATGGACAGACGTGTGATTGACATTCCCGTTTACAAACGCTGGCCATTGATCCACCTGATCATTGCACCTTTCCGGGCGCCGAAATCCGCTAAAGTATATAACAATGTGTGGATGAAAGAAGGGTCGCCCTTGCTGGTTTATAGTCAAAGAGCCAAGGACTTACTGGCAAAATCCCTGGGTGAAGAATACGATGTGCAGTTAGCCATGCGCTATCAAAGTCCATCCATAGAAAGTGTAGTCAACACATGGCAACGTGCAGGCCTGGCCAAGTTAATTGTCATCCCTCTTTTCCCTCAGTATGCTTCGGCTTCTACCGGTTCAGCTACAGAAGAATTACTGCGTGTCATTCAGCAATGGGAAGTGATTCCAGAACTGCAGGTCGTTGAGAATTTTTGCGATCATCCATTGTTCATCCAGGCGTTTGCAGAGCTGGGCAAAAAATACATGCAGCAGCAGTCGTTTGACCATTTTGTCTTCTCCTACCATGGCCTACCCGAACGTCAGATTCTGAAAGCCAGCGTAGACAATTATTGCAAACTGGGAGATTGTTGTTCCGTTTACCATTCCAAAAACAAATACTGTTACCGTGCGCAATGCTTTGAAACCACACGTTTACTCGTCGAACAATTGGGATTAACCAAAGATCAATATACGGTCTGTTTTCAATCCCGTCTCGGAAAAACCCCATGGATCAAGCCTTACGCGGATGAAGTGATTCCGGATCTAGCGAAAAAAGGGAACAAGAAAATTCTGTTTTTCTCTCCTTCATTTGTTGCCGATTGTCTGGAAACCATTGAAGAAGGAGGAGAAGAGTACAAAGAATTGTTCCTGCATTCAGGCGGAGAGCACTGGCAGTTGGTGGAGAGTTTGAATACTTCGGAGACGTGGATCAAATGCTTGGAAAGCTTAGTCGTTGAAGGAAGATAATACTACCTGCCCCTAAATCCCATGAAGGGGACTTTACTATTTACTAAACAAAGAAGCTCATCGCATTTAGTATGCAATGAGCTTCTTTGTTTTATCTGAAACTAAAGTCCCCTTCAGGGGATTTAGGGGCTTATGGATTCCTTAAGCTTATGGATTCGTTAAGCTTGCGGCAAATAATTTTTCCTCTGCAAAATCGTCTCTAAAAACCTGATCTCATGGTCCCCGTTAAAAATACGGAACGGCAGGTAAATGAATTGTCCCTTTCCGATGATCAATAAGAAATGGTCCTTATTTTTTTGAGCACTTTTGATCATGTCCCATTTCAGCGGACTGCCTTGTCTTTCATTGAGTTTGATCATGATCTGACGACTGTCGATTTCATAGCTTAAACGCTCGAACATGATTTTGTTTTGTTCCAATTGAGTGACTCCGGTAAACTGGATCAGCCAGAACAACACATAACCAATAGCGATCAATAAACCTGGAATGATAAACCAAGCCCAAAGAGAAGGCCAGATAAATGTCATGGCCATAATGGCTAAGGGTAAAGCGGAATACCACCATTGTTTTTTGAGTAGTCCGAACAAGGCAGACTTCACATAGGTGTTTTTAGGTAATTGGTACTTTTTGGTTTTGATAATCATTGTATGGTATAATCGTTAGATGCTATGGGTAAATTTTTATTTGATTCAAGTATGGTTTTTAAATGATTAGAGAAGAATTAGTTGGGCCTGCCCCTTCGGGTCGGGCAGAACTGCGTTCGCAACCTTCGCACTCTCGTGCTCGATTGTGCTACAAGTCCTCGCTCGGATCATGCTTTGCTTCTTTCATTAACTTTTTGGCTCGCTGTGGGCTTTTCGCTTCTATCCCTCACGCAAAACAGCAAGAGTTTCTAACAAGAGCAACAGATGGCCTCTCTTGCTGTTGCTCAGACTGTTGCTGTCACTTAGTATGCTTTTAGACTTAGGTCAAGACTCTTTGCACTATGCGTTAAGGCTCCTACCGAAATATAGTTCACTCCGCACAAAGCCACTTCACGAATCGTTGCTTCCGTAATTCCCCCTGAAGCTTCCGTTTCGGTTTGATTTCCGATCAGTTTTACCGCTTCTTTCATGATCTCCGGTGGCATATTATCCAGCATGATCCGTTTCATACCTCCTTCGAGCAACGCTTCTTTTACTTCTTCCAAAGATCTGGTTTCTAATTCTATATCCAGAGAAAGCCCTGTAGTTTTCACGTATGTTTTAGCTGCTTTCAAGGCATTGGTCACTCCTCCGGCATAATCGACGTGATTGTCCTTCAGAAGAATCATATCAAACAAACCGTAACGGTGATTTACCCCTCCGCCAATCTTCACCGCCCATTTTTCCGGGAGGCGAAAGTTAGGTGTTGTTTTGCGAGTATCCAACAGGCGGGCACCTGTTCCTTCAATCAGCTTATTTAGCTTTTGAGTATAAGTAGCGATGCCGCTCATGCGCTGCATGCAATTCAATACCAGCCGCTCTGCCTTTAAGATGGAATGCACAGAGCCTTTTACCGTCAACACGATGTCGCCTTTGTGCATGCGATCACCGTCCTTCATCTTAAAATCTACCTGTAAAGTAGGATCGACTTCGGCAAAGATAGAGCGTGCCAATTCTACACCGGCTAAAAGGCCTTCGTCTTTTACCAGTAAACGGGCTTTATTGGTCGTGCCGGCAGCAATAGAAGAAAGAGAAGTATGGTCTCCGGAACCAACATCCTCCTGAAGAGCTTGTTGGATAAAAGCGGAAATATGAGCGGGATTTAGATAATCGTACACGGGCACAAACATAAAAAAAAGCCCTGATTTTATTCAGGGCTTTTCGAGAGAAAATTAATCGCTTTTAAATCTAGTTCCTGCTAAAACTATTACTTTTCAAATACAATGGAATCTACCGAATAGACACCCTTGGTCGGCTTGATGACCATGGTGACTCTGTATTTTCCGCCATTATATAAGTACTCGCCGATCACGAATTTAAAATCTTCACGGTCAAGGACCTTGTGAACATATTTAAAATCTACGGGAGGATATTTCTTCATGAAATCGCGCAACACAAACTCTGCCTGTGTTTTGCTGTAGTTGCTGCCTTCCTGATCGGGAAGTGTTACTTCTACGATATCGTGAAAATCACTGACCAATTCTTTCGAATTACCTGATTTAAGGCTGATTTTTAGCTTTTCAATCACTGCATCCGCACTCTGGGTTTGAGCCAGCGCGATGGTGATGATACCAACACTTAATGCAACACTTAAAAGGTACGGTTGAAGGTTTTTCACTATCTACTCGTTTTCTCTACGACAATAGCGAAAATCATGCCATATAGCCCTTTTTCACCGATTAAAAATTAATTGACTGATACATAGATAATTGAAAAAAGGTGTTGAAAATCAACTTCAATAACAAAGCCGAAAGATTATATTTGCGCTATGAATAAGAAGGTATTACTAATGATTTTAGACGGTTGGGGTATTGGAACAAACCCGTCCGTATCTGCCATTGCACAGGCAAAAACAGCATTCATCGACGGATTGTATTCTAAATATCCTCACAGTAAACTGGAAGCATCCGGTTTAGCCGTGGGTTTACCGGAAGGACAAATGGGCAACTCAGAAGTGGGCCACATGAACATTGGCGCGGGCCGTGTGGTGTATCAGGATTTGGTAAAAATCAATCTTGCCGTAAAAGAAGGCACACTGGCGAATGAAAAAGAATTAACAGCAGCGTTTGATTACGCCAAGACAAATAACAAAAAAGTACACTTGATCGGATTGGTTTCCGATGGTGGAGTGCACTCTCATACGGAGCATTTAAAAGGCTTAACGACTATCGCCAAGCAAGCAGGCGTAGAGAATCTGTTGATACATGCCTTTACAGACGGCAGAGATACAGATCCTAAAGGGGGTTATGACTATTTAAAAGATCTTCAGGCACACCTTGATCAAACAACTGGAAAGATTGCTACGGTCATTGGACGTTACTATGCGATGGACCGCGACAACCGTTGGGAACGCGTGAAGTTGGCGTATGACCTGATGGTAAAAGGTGTTGGTTCGACATCAACTGATGCTTTGGCAAGCGTGAAAGCTTCTTATGCTGCAGAGGTTACGGATGAATTCATCAAGCCGGTTGTGATCACCGATGCACAAGGCAAAGCATTAGGTCTGATCGAAGAAGGAGATGTAGTCATCTGCTTCAACTTCAGAACAGACAGAGGTCGCGAGATCACGATTGCTTTGACACAAAAAGATTTCCCTGAACAGGACATGAAAAAATTGTCGTTGTACTACGTCACCATGACCAACTACGACAATACCTTCAGCAATGTCCATGTGATTTTTGATAAAGACAATTTGAACAATACGTTGGGAGAAGTTTTAGCCAAAGCAGGTAAGAAACAAATCCGCATTGCAGAAACAGAAAAATATCCGCACGTCACGTTCTTTTTCTCAGGAGGCCGTGAACAACCGTTTGAAGGAGAGAAAAGACTCTTATGTCCTTCTCCAAAAGTAGCTACTTACGATCTGCAACCGGAGATGAGTGCGAAAGACATCCGTGATAAAATCATTCCTGAGCTGAGAAGCAAAGAGCCTGATTTTATTGTATTGAACTTTGCAAACCCGGACATGGTAGGACATACAGGCGTTTTCGAAGCCGCTATAAAAGCGGTTGAAACAGTCAATGATTGTGCAGAAGCAGTGGTTACAGTAGCATTAGAAAACGGTTACACCAGCATCATCATCGCCGATCACGGTAATGCCGACATGATGATCAACGAAGACGGTACACCAAATACTGCTCATACGACTAACCTTGTTCCTTGTATCCTTGTTGATGCAGATTACAAAGGCACGATCAAAGACGGTAAATTGGGAGATTTAGCGCCGACGATTTTGAAATTGATCGGTGTTGCTCAACCTGCTGACATGGGAGGCGTTTCGTTGATCTAACATGGCGAAAGGAATCAATCAGGCAGTTGGTATTTTAGGAGGTGGTCAATTGGGTCGTATGCTGATCCAGTCTGCCATTGACTTTAACCTTGATCTTTCGGTAATGGATCCTGATGGAGACGCGCCGTGCAAAGCTTTTGCAAAGAAGTTTACGCAAGGATCATTGCAAGATGAACAAGCGATTTTGAATTGGGCTAAAGATCTTGATTTGGTTACGATTGAGATTGAACATGTCAATATTGAAGCCTTAAAGAAATTACAACAAGCCGGCAAGAAGGTTTATCCTCAGCCAGAAGTGTTGGAAATCATTCAGGATAAAAGAAAGCAAAAAGAATTTTACCGCAGCAAAGGCTTGCCTACCGCACCTTTTGTCTTGCTAAACAATAAAGAAGAAATCGCACAGCATGCACACCTGTTGCCGGCTTTTCAAAAGTTAGGCAAAGATGGTTACGACGGTAGAGGCGTGCAACGCATCGCTACGCTGGAGGATATCAGCAAAGGATTTGACAAAGAGAGTTTGCTCGAACAAGCGATTCCTTTTGAGAAAGAACTGGCGGTGATTGTTGCACGCAATGAGCAAGGAGAAGTAACGACCTTTCCTGTAGTGGAAATGGTTTTTAATCCCGTTCACAATCTGGTAGAATATTTATTTGCTCCTGCTGATATCTCTGTTGAGATTGCTGCGAAAGCAGATGCTTTAGCAAAAGATGTAATCAATGCTTTTGGAATGGTGGGCTTATTAGCTGTGGAATTATTCCTTACCAAAGAAGGCGAAGTGCTCATTAACGAAGTCGCTCCTCGTCCCCATAACAGCGGTCATCAGACGATCGAAGCCAATGATACCTCCCAGTACGAACAACATCTTCGTGCGATACTGGGATTACCTTTGGGTTCTACGCGTACCTTAAGTCCATCGGCCATGGTCAACCTGTTGGGAGAGGATGGTTACTCTGGAGATGCGGTGTACGATGGCTTGGAAGAAACATTAAAACTGGAAGGAGTACACGTACATTTTTATGGAAAGAAAGTCACCAAACCTTTCCGTAAAATGGGCCATGTCACCATCTTAGATCAGAACCTGGATTCATTAAAAGAAAAAGCGAAATCTGTAAAGTCATGGCTGAAAATAAAAGCGTAACACCTGTAGTCGGCATCATCATGGGTAGCCAGTCAGATCTGAAGATCATGTCTGCTGCTGCAAAAGTGCTGGAAAATTTTCAAGTGCCATTTGAATTGACCATCGTATCTGCACACCGCACGCCTCATCGCATGTTAGAGTATGCAGAAGGTGCTGCAAAAAAAGGAATTAAAGTAATCATTGCCGGAGCAGGCGGGGCGGCGCATTTGCCGGGCATGGTAGCGTCGTTAACAACGCTTCCGGTCATCGGTGTTCCTGTGAAATCATCGAACTCTATAGACGGTTGGGACTCTGTACTTTCTATCCTGCAAATGCCGGGCGGTGTACCGGTAGCTACGGTAGCGCTGGATGGCGCGCAGAACGCGGGCATTCTTGCCGTGCAGATTCTGGCTTCGCACGATGAAGCCTTGTCGAAAAAGATGCAAGTCTTTAAGGAAGAATTGAAAACAAAAGTGCTTCAATCAGTAGAAGATATCGCGAAAGAGGGTTACCAGAAATTTGTATAGGTGGCACTTAAAAGATCTTCTTTTCAGATTAAACCCCTTCTGTTTCGGAATGTCCATGACAGACGTACAAACCGAAGAATCGTTCAAAGTAGCCCACTCGAATTAATACCTTAATAATCAACTTTTTGATTCCTGTTGTAGTTGGACGAAAAAGGTTTTTTATTGTTAATGAGAGTTTAGATATGGAAGACATAAAATTGAGTATATTGAGATTTGAAAAAGATCTGAATCAATTGAAATCTTTCTTACGAGGTACAGCTACTCCTAAGAACATCCGATTTGATTCCTAGTAAAAGCATTAGGTAAATTCATCTTGTTGCCGAAAGATGGATTGCCACTAAAACAAAAGAGTATTATGTTGGAGCCGTTGATGTCGGTGGATGGGTTAATCAGTTTGATGACCCTTGCGATGTTAGAAGTTATTTTGGGGATTGATAATGTTATTTTCATCTCCATCATTTCTGACCGTGTAGAGAAAGAAGAGCAAAACAAAGCAAGAATTTTAGGCCTTCTCCTGGCTTTGGGAGTAAGGATTATCTTGTTGATTTTTATGTCTTACCTGGCACATCTGAAAACAGATATTGCCGTGTTGTTTGGTCATCATTTTACCTTGCGCGATCTGGTTCTTATTGCCGGTGGTGTATTCCTGGTTTATAAAAGCACGAATGAAATCCATGAAAAACTAGAAGGTGACGAAGAAGAAAAGCAGAGCTCTAAAAAACTGGCGCTCTGGAATGCAATTGTACAAATCATCCTGATTGACATTGTATTCTCTTTCGATTCTATCCTTACAGCCATAGGGCTTACAGACCATGTGATCATCATGATTATAGCCATGGCTGCGGCGATGGTGGTGATGATGGTATTTTCAAAAGCCATCAGCTCGTTCATCAATGAACACCCTACAGTAAAGATGCTGGCTCTTTCTTTCCTGATTATGATCGGTGTGTTTCTGATTATTGAAGCGTTCCATTATGACATACCAAAAGGCTATATCTATTTTTCTATGTTCTTCTCGTTGACAGTAGAAGTCTTGAACCTGTTGGTGAAGAAACGCAGCAAAGCTAAAAAGCTTAAAAAGAAGCTCTAGAGATGGTGCATTTGAAAAATGATTTCCTGGAAGTGGCGATTGATACGAAGGGAGCAGAAGTAAAAAAAATATACCACCGCCCATTTCAACTCGATTACCTCTGGAACGGTGATGCTGCTTATTGGAACAGGACGGCTCCTATTTTATTCCCTATCGTGGGTAAAGTAAAAGATAATACCTACACGTACAAGGATCAACCGTATCACCTGACCCAGCATGGGTTTGCGCGTGATAAGGAATTTATACTCGAATCTTCTACAGCAACAGAAGCTGTTTTTTCTCTTTCTTCCAATCCGGAAACGCTCACGGTATATCCTTTTGAATTTAAGCTATACTTAACCTACACTCTTTCCGAGTCATCGTTAACCGTGGGTTACAAAGTCATGCAGGTTGGCGAAAGTGAATTGTTATTTTCCATTGGTGCACACCCTGCTTTTCTTTGTCCCTTAGAACCAGGGCTAAGCTTTGAAGATTATCAATTGACCTTTGAAAAAGAAGAAAACGTAGAACGCCTGTTATTGGGCCCTTCCGGCGTTTCAAAAAAAACAGAAAAAGTATTTAAGCCGGGTTCTAAAATCATTCCATTGAATTATGATTTGTTCGAAACAAAGGACGCCATTATTTTTAAAAGCTTGAACTCCACATCCATGACACTGAGCAGTACGAAGGCTAGTCATGGATTGCATTTTAATTTTGCAGGTTTTCCTTATATGGGCATCTGGACAAAACCAGGTCCTTTCCTTTGTATAGAACCATGGTTTGGCATCGCTGATGCGGAAGATGTAGATGGTAAACTGGAACATAAGGAAGGCATCATCCGCTTAACCGCTGGGGAGGTATTCCAGGCGGCTTATAGCATGGACTTTTTTTAAATAACTATTCATTCGTAATGATTTGCGTTAGGGATTGAGCCATTGTTTGAGCTCTCCCGCCAAGATAAAGTCTCGCCGAGAGCATGGTTTGAATGGCGGGAAGCGAGTGGCGAAAGCCCGACCCGTAGGGAACGCCCTAACTTTGTTAAAATCATTTGAATAAATTTTCTATATTAAACTAAATCAAATTCTATCCTTTACAATAGAAACCCTGTCTATGATTTGATGGAGATATTGGGCGTTCCCTACGGGTCGGGCTTTCGCCACTCGCTTTTTTCTTTGACTCCATTCTATAGCTCTTGCACTCTCTAAAAAATCGAAGAAAAAGAGCTCAAACAATGGCTCAATCCCTAACGCAATCCTAACGTCCCAAATCTTAACACAATACATATAAGTAAAATTACACCTTATTTAGTAGTGATTTCATTTGTTCCTTTAGGCTACCCGCCTTACCTTTGTTTTGAATCATTCTAAATAAATGAGCAAAATCCAAAAAAGTGTAGCGGATTTAAAACCAGGAGAGAAAGGAACAGTTTGCTGTTTTAAAGATGAGGTCATGTCCCTTAAATTTTTGGAAATGGGTTGCCTTCCGGGTAGTGAAGTAGAACTGTCTCATAAAGCTCCATTCGGAGATCCGATATGCATTCGGGTAGGCGGTTACGCTCTGTCTATGAGACTTAAAGAAGCAGCTACCATTTTGCTCATCGCCTAATATGCCTTCCTCTTCTCTTTTAAAAGCTGCATTAATTGGAAATCCCAACTCGGGTAAGACGTCTTTATTTAATCAGTTGACAGGATTAAACCAAAAGATTGGCAATTTCCCCGGTGTGACCGTAGATAAGAAAACGGGCATCAGTAAACTCACTTCTACTCAGCAAGCAGAAATTGTAGATTTACCGGGCACTTACAGTTTGTATCCTAAGTCGGCAGATGAACAAGTGGTCATGGATTTCTTGTTCGATGCCTTTCTCAAATCGCAGCCTGATTTTTTAATTGTTGTGATTGATGCTTCTACTCTTGAACGAAATCTTTTACTCTTTACACAAGTAAGAGACCTGGGTTTCCCTGTGATTCTGGCTTTGAACATGCTGGATCTGGCAGAAAGAGACGGAAAGAAAATTGATATCCCAACACTCAGCAGCAAATTGAATGTACCGGTTGTGGCCGTTAATGCCAGAACAGGAGAAGGGATAGAGCAGATTAAATATGCCATGGCTTGCCCTGTGCACAATCCGCCGGAACACTACCTGAAGCCTGTAGAGCTTGCTCCTGGCGTGGTTCCTGCCATCAAAGCGCACATGAAAATCAATAACGATTACATGGCTTTGTTGCTCGCTCATCAGTACGAAGGCATGTTAAGCCTGAGCGCTTACGACAAGGCCGCTATTGATGGTATTGTGAAAGAGAATAAATTTCAATCCAATAGTATACAGTCCACAGAAACGTTGAAGCGTTATGATCTCATTCGTGGGATCATTAAAGAGAGCATTTCTTTTCCTGCGGTTACATTTGAACATAACCGATGGTCAGAACGGATAGATAAAATACTGACGCATAAGATTTATGGCTTTGCGATATTTTTCCTGTTATTGTTTGTGATGTTTCAAGCCATCTTTGCCTGGGCAGTGTATCCGATGGATCTGATCGATGGCTTCATGGGTTTTCTAAAACAAAGCGTACAAGATCTATTGCCACAAGGTTCACTCACTGATCTGTTGACAGAAGGCATTATTGCCGGGCTTGGAGGTGTCTTGATTTTTATTCCTCAGATCGCTATACTCTTCGGCTTCATTGCCATCCTGGAAGAAAGCGGTTACATGTCGCGCGCGATGTACATCATGGACAAAGTCATGCGGCAATTTGGATTGAGTGGAAAAAGTGTTGTTCCTCTTATTTCAGGAGTGGCCTGTGCGGTGCCGGCTATCATGGCCACAAGAAGCATTGACAATTGGAAGGAACGATTCATCACTATTTTTGTAACACCGTTCATGAGTTGCTCTGCGCGTATCCCTGTCTATACGGTACTTATAGCGCTTGTTATTCCATCCAAAAACATACTGGGTATATTTAACTTACAGGGTATTGTCATGATGGCTTTATACCTGTTGGGTTTCTTAGCCGCTATTTTATCGGCGTTGGTTTTACATTGGATTTTGAAGTCGAAAGAAAAAGGATATTTCATCATGGAACTTCCTTCTTATAAAATGCCCCGTTGGAAAAACGTTGGATTGGCGATCTTTGAAAAAGTAAAAGCATTTGTCTTGCAGGCGGGAAAGGTCATCCTTGCGATATCCATTGTCTTATGGGTATTGGCAACCTATGGTCCTAAAGAGGATATGCAGAAAGCGAGGACAGAAGGACAACAGGAAGCGCAGGCTAAAGGCTATACGTCTGCTGAAACAGAAAATTATATCGCTTCTAAAAAACTCGAAGCTTCCTACGCGGGCCATTTCGGTAAGTTCATCGAGCCAGGTATCAGACCCTTGGGTTTTGATTGGAAAATAGGCATTGCATTGATTACTTCTTTTGCAGCCAGAGAAGTTTTCATTGGCACGATGGCAACGATCTACAGCATAGGTGATCAGGCAGAAGACACGGATTCGGTAGTAGAGAAAATGAGGCATGAAAAAGATCCTCAAACAGGTGCTGCATTTTATAACGTAGCGCGTTCTTTATCGCTGCTGGTTTTTTATGTATTTGCCATGCAATGCATGAGCACATTAGCTGTAGTCTACAGGGAAACAAAGACCTGGAAATGGCCGATCATACAATTCGTGTTCATGACGGCTGTAGCCTATGTTTCGAGTTTTGTCGTTTACTCATTTTTTGAGTAAGGCAATTTGTTTTAAAATGTCTTCCATGTAATCGGCTTGTAATTCCTGCATCTCTGTAAGACGTTGGTTTTGATGAATGATCAGGTGATCCATTTTTTCATCGAGTAAACGAATTTCCAATTCTGCTTTTAAATTGATCTGGTAATCGTGCAGGTTTCTCATGCGGTCTTTTTCTTCCTGTCTGTTTTGACTCATCATGATGATGGGCGCTTGTATAGAAGCGAGACAAGACAAAATCAGGTTGAGCAAGATAAAGGGATAGGGATCGAAAGGTTCGTACACCCATAGGAAGATGTTAGCCAGTACCCATATAAACATAAAGCTGAAGAATGAAATAATAAAGGCCCAGCTGCCGCCAAACGACGCGACTTTGTCAGCCAAACGTTGACCAGTCGTCAGGTCTTTATCGGAAACTTCTTCCAACGAATGAGAAAGAAAGTCCTGGTCCTTAATGGAGTCGACGACTTCCTGTTCTAAGGAATTGAGTTCTCCCAATTCCTGTTTGACAATTTTCTCTATGTATTTTTTTCTGTATTTATTCAGTTCTTCCAATGAAACATAACTCTCTTCATTGAATTCGGGATGTTCTTCCTGAATCAAATCGAAGATGCTTTTTCTAATCAGCTCTCCTTTGTAGGCATCTTTAGGATCTACATTTTTACCGCTCAGCGCACAAGTGATGGTTTCCATAGGTATCAGTAAATGTTACAATAGACTGCAATTGAGTCAATTCGTCCCTAATATAAATCTTTTTTGGCAACTCTTTTTTTATCCACAATTAGCCTATACATTTGTAGCCATGACAAGGATTGCTCTTTTCATCGTATGCTTCGCAATTTTATTCCAGTCTGTTCAGCGGACCTGGATCGTAGCATCCTGGAAAATGAATCAATCTTTCATTGCATCCACATTGTGTGAAAACAGAATGGAGAAAAAATCTTGTTGTGCGGGTAGTTGTTACCTGAACAAACAACTCAAAGAAAACGAAGACAAACAAGAGACTACTCCGTTGAATGAAAAGCAACGTGTAGAGTATGTGACCAATCTTTTTGATAACGCATTTTCTTTTTACTCTTTCCCTACACCTACACTTTCTGCAAACTTCCCGATACTTTGGAGCTTTGGTCAAACCAAAACTTTTATCGGAAGTATTTTTCATCCCCCTTCTTTCTTAGGATAAACATTCTTTACAGTAGTTATCTTTTGATTCATACCTTCCGGTTGATGAATCATGGTGCTGTTATTATTCTAATTCATTTATTTAATTCTATTCCATATGAAAAATATAGTTATTCTTATCACGCTATTAATCATCACCACTTTTTTTTCTGCTTGTAAAAAAGCAAATGACGAACCGGCTCCAGCTCAGGAAACCGGAACTGTTCACATCGAATTTGATAACCAGTTTGAACGCGACGCGTTGGATGCAGAACAGTTTACTCCACTTGTTTTCAATACTGAAACGTATCAAAATGCGGCAGGAGAAGATTATACCATTACTAAATTCAGGTATTACATCTCCAATGTAATATTAAAAAAGGCGGACGGCAATACGTATGCGGTACCTGAAAGCTATTACCTGATTGATGCTTCTTCATCAACAGATCAGCTGATCACCTTGTCAAATGTTCCGGCTGGTAATTATACAGGCATGAGTTATACCATTGGTGTAGATAGTGCACGAAATGTGTCCGGTGCACAAACAGGAGCATTGGCCGAAACGAATGGGATGTTTTGGTCCTGGAACACGGGTTATATTTTCATGATGTTCGAAGGCACATCTCCACAGTCTACCGCCACAGATCATATATTGCAATACCATGTCGGTGGTTTTAGAAATGCTACCAATACCAATGCCTTGAAAACGGTAAACATGTCCTTTGGTTCTTCTACACTGAGGGTAACAAAGGTCGGCATTCCACAAGTTCACATCATGGTGGAAGCGAGTAAAGTGGCTAAAAACAGATCCTTTGCAACCACACCAACCTTGCATATGCCGGGCGCTACAGCCATTAGTATAGCAAATGATTATGTGAACATGTTCAGCTTTGATCATATTCATAATTAGATGAAAAGGCGTTCATCTCTTTTCTTATTTGTATTCACCGGTCTGTTGTGGATTGGAACTTCTGTTTTGTTTGTTAGTTGCAAAGATGCAAAAGAGCCTTTAGTGCCTTTTTCATTTCTGTATGCATTCGAAACACCGGTTCATTTTCCTACACCAGTTTACGATTTTGCAAATAATGCAATCAGCAAAGAAGGCTTTGAAGTGGGAAGAATGTTATTCTATGATCCTGTGTTGTCGAGAGACAGCACAGTGTCTTGTTCTTCCTGTCACCAGCAGTTTGTAGCCTTTGCTCATTCGGGTCATGCTAAAAGTCATGGCATAGATAATCAGGTTACTTTACGCAATTCACCAGGTTTATTTAATCTTCCCTGGCAAAAGGATTTCTTTTGGGATGGCGGTGTGTCGCACATTGAGTTGGTGCCACTTGCTCCGATAGCTAATCCATTAGAGATGGATGAAGTAATGGCAAGAGTGGTCTACAAGTTGAACAGGAGCACGCGATACAAAGGGCTGTTTCAAAAAGCCTTTGGAAAGGACACGGTAGATAGTCAGCAAATATTGTATGCCTTGACACAATTTAATGGCTTGATGATTTCTGCTAATTCAAAGTATGACCAATACAGAACACAGAAAGAAACGTTGCGTGCAGAAGAATTGGAAGGACTGAGCTTATTTACAGAAAAATGTTCTTCCTGTCACAGTGGCGAACTGTTTACCGATCTATCCTTTAGAAATAATGGATTGAACACTAGCTTTACCAATGATACCGGAAGAGAACACATCACAACCTTGTCCTCTGATATCGGCAAGTTTAAAGTGCCAAGTCTTCGAAACGTGGAACTGACTTCACCCTACATGCACGATGGCAGATTCACTACACTGGAAAATGTGTTGGATCATTATGCTTCCGGAGTTAAAAGTTCTGCTACGCTGGATCCCTTATTGGATAAAGGAGATGGCTCTTACGGCATTGCTTTAACAGACGACGAGAAGCAAAAAATTATTCTGTTCTTGAAAACACTAACAGATCAATCCTTCATTACAGACCCGAGATTTTCAAATCCATTTTAACCATGATTTATAAAATAGTATTCTTTGTGTTTTGTGGCTTGTCTCTTTTAACAATAGACAGTAAAGCATGCAGCATTTGCGGTTGTGCCAGCGGAGCCAATTATAATGGGATCTTGCCACAATACCGCAAAAACATCATTGCGCTCAGACATCGCTACCGTGGCTTTGATCAATCGATAAAACAAATTAACGGAGGATACCTCAACAGTACTTATACGTACAGCAGTTATGAACTATGGGGTAGAATCTATTTGAAAGACCGGTTGCAGTTTTTCTTTTCTTTGCCTTACAGTGTCAATACACTCACAGACATGGATGGAAAATCAACGTTGTCAGGTCTTAATGACATGTCGTTTCAATTGAATTACAATGTGATCAATACCACGTTTGATACCAGCCGCGTGCATACCGTGCAGCATAACTTGCTGATCGGTGCGGGAGTTAAACTACCTACAGGAAAATACCAGCAGCGCAATGCCAATGATTTGATGTACTCTCCCAATTTCCAGGCAGGCAGCGGAGCATTCAGTTATTTGGGTAGTATCATTTATACCTTACGTTACCGTAAAGTCGGTTTAAATGCCGATGTAAACTATATCTACAATACGGAAAACGAATTGAAATATGCATTTGGAAACCAATTGACTTCTTCTCTCACCGGTTTCGCCTGGCTGCAGAACGGGTCTTTCAGTTTCCTTCCTAACACAGGAGTGTTCTATGAATACCTGAATCGTGATATCGACAACGGGTATTACAATTCTCTTTCAGGGGGCTATGCATTGAATTACCATGCAGGTTTAGATGTGTATTTTAAAAACATGTTTCTGGGATTGACATTGCAGACACCCATGATCCAGGAGATCGGAAGCGATCAGATCAAGTACCAGGCAAAGTACATGGTTAATCTTGGATTTTTGTTTTAAACTATTGCATGGTAGATAAACAGAGGCTTTTTATCTGGTTTAAAACCTCGTTTGTATACTCAATACTTTAGGTGGAATAGATAAACCTATATTTTCAAAGAATTTAAATGGTGATTGCTTAATAATGAAAAACGACTGCCCGGAAGAGCAGTCGTTTCTGTTATCATATCCTGTATAATTCTTAAACCAAAGCATCATACAATACTTCCAAAGTATGCTGGGCCTTGCGTCCCGTACCATCTTTGATCTGGTGGCGGCAGCTTGTGCCCGGTGCAGCGATGATGGTGTCTTCACTGCTGTTTCTCACCGCAGGGAACAGTACCAACTCTCCTACTTTCATAGAGACCTCAAAATGTTCTTCTTCGTAACCAAAGCTTCCGGCCATACCGCAGCAGCCTGAAGGAATCACTTCTACTTTATAATTAGCAGGAATGGAAAGCAGCTTCTGAGAGAAGTTGACAGAAGACAATGCTTTTTGATGGCAATGTCCGTGTAGTTTTACATTTTTGGCAACCGTTGTGAAAGCAGAAGATTTTATTCTGCCGGCTTCCATTTCGTTGGCGATGAACTCATCGATCAGGAAACAACTTTTCGCTAATGTACGCGCTGCTTCTTGTTCTGATTTTTCTACCAATACAGGGTACTCATCTCTGAAACCCAGGATAGCAGAAGGTTCTATGCCGATCAAGGGTTTGTGGGGTCCGATAATATTTTTGAACGTTGCTACGTTAGCTTGGGCAATTTTCTGCGCTTTCTTCACTAAGCCTTTAGACAAAAACGTACGACCGCTTTCCTGATGCTCCACAAATTCTACAGTATAACCCAAGCGCGTTAAAAGCCTTACGGCTTTTTCACCGATGTCAGATTCGTTGTAATTGCTGTATTCATCGCAGAACAATACCACTCCACCGATTGGGTTTTTAGGTTGCAGTCCTGCCAGGTTTTTCTTCGCCCAGGCACGCAAGGTTTGCTTGCTCATGGCAGGCAATGGTCTTGAAGGGGCGATACCCAATACTTTTTTCAGGATGGTTCCTGTCACCACATTCTTCATGGCAAAGTTTGCCAGGCCAGGCCAGTTGCTGTTGATGGCATTGATTTGCGTAAAGTGCGCAATGGCCCAAGAACGGAAAGGAATACCGTTGCTTTCGTAATATTGTTGCTGAAACTCTGCTTTTAGTTTGGTAACGTCTACATTAGAAGGACATTCAGAACGGCAGCCTTTGCAAGACAAGCAGAGGTCCATCACTTCTTTAATCTCTTTGTGGTCAAACTTGTTGACTTTTGTAGAACGGGTCAGAAACTCGCGCAAGATGTTGGCACGTGCACGTGTTGTATCCTTCTCATTTCTGGTCGCCATGTAACTTGGACACATGGTGCCGCCAATGATATGAGACTTGCGGCAATCGCCGGCGCCGTTGCATTGTTCGGCCATGCGCACAATACCTAAGGAAGAAGAGAAATCAAATGTTGTTTTGATATCCGGAGTTACCTGATTCGGCTCATAGCGCAGGAATTGATTCATGGGCGCCGCGTTTACAATCTTACCCGGATTCATAATATGATTGGGATCCCAATTGTTTTTGAGGTCAACGATCAGTTGATAGTTTTTCTCACCGATCATCTTTTTGATGAAAGGGGCACGCACCCTTCCGTCTCCGTGTTCCCCGCTGAGAGAGCCGTTGTATTTTTTAACAAGCGTTGCTACTTCGTCAGTGATGGTAAAGAACAAGTCCCGGTCCTTTTGAGTTTTTAGATCCAGCACAGGACGTAAGTGGATTTCTCCATCGCCGATGTGTGCATAGAACACGCATTGCATATCGTATTTATTCAGAATCGCCTGGAACTCGTCAATGTATGCCGGTTGGTCCTGAGGATCAACAGCCGTGTCTTCAATACAAGGCACACCTTTACGATCTCCCGGTACGTTGCTTAACAAACCGAGACCAGCTTTACGCAAAGACCATACTTTGTTGATGTCATTATCAAACAAAATAGGGAAGTGATATCCGTAACCATTGGCACGCATTTCTGCTTCCATGTCAGCTGTTAACTGCGCGATCTCTTCTTTTGTTTCGCGGGCAAACTCAACAACCAGCAAAGCGGCAGGATCGCCTTGAACAAAGAAACGGTTTTTAGATTGTTCGATGTTGCTTTTAGTACATTGCAAGATTACATCGTCCAACAGTTCTACCGCACCTGGCTTATACTTCAAGGCAATGATGTTTGCCCTTGTGGCTTCCGCAATGCTGTTTAAGTGTACGGCCACCACCGCCAATTCTTTTGGAGGTAAATCGATCAGGTTGAGTTTGATCTCATCCATAAACATCAACGTACCTTCAGATCCGGTGATCAGTTTACAAAAGTTGAAAGCGTCTTTCGTTTGTGTGAAAGGCGTTGTTTCCAACAATTCATCGATCGCATATCCTGTATTTCTTCTGCGGATAGAACGTTTAGGAAATTCCTTACGAATTTCAGCCGCACGACCTTCGTCAGATAATACGTTTTTAGTATAGTTGTAAAGCTTGCTCTCCAGGCTTGATCCCTGACATTTGGCTTCAAACTCTTCCGGACTTAAATCGTGGAAATGCACATAACTTCCATCGCTTAGAAATCCTTTGATCTCTTTTACGTGATCACGCGTGGTACCGTAGATCACGGAGTGCGAACCGCAAGAGTTATTGCCTACCATACCGCCGATCATGCAACGGTTAGAGGTTGATGTTTCAGGAGCAAAGAATAAACCGTGCGGTTTTAAGATTTTATTCAACTCATCCAATACTATTCCAGGCTGTACGAGAATCCATTTTTCGGCCACGTTCAGTTCGATGATATTGGTAAAGTATTTTGATACGTCAACAACAATACCTTTTCCCACTACTTGTCCGGCCAAGGAAGTACCGGCAGTGCGGGGAATGAGAGAGGTCTTGTATTTATTGGCAAACGAAATGAGCTTGGAGATATCGGAGGATGATTTCGGTCTTGCAACCGCTAAAGGAAGTTCACGATAAGCTGATGCATCAGTGGCATACAGCGTGCGAAGGGTGGTGTCGGTAAACAAATCGCCCTCCAGCTCTTTTTTCAGTAATTCTAGTTGTGCCAACATGTAAATTGAAATGGGAGATTGGGTGAATATACGTTATACAAAATTACATTGAATTGTTGTGAAAAGAGCATTCTTTACCAAAAAAGGTAGGTAAACCCGCCAATCGTTAGTTATATTTAGGCATTGAAACAATTGGCTGTTTTTTACGTAAGAAAATGATTATGAGAATCAAAATCGGCGGATCAGCCGTCTTATTAACACTTTTTTTATCGCCCCTGTTCCTTCACGCTCAGACAAAATCGTTTGGATTAAAGTTAAATCCAAGCCTTGGATTTATGCGCTCTTCGCACTTGAAGCAGGCTTCCAATGAGATACAATCTAACTATCCGGGTATAAAAGAATACGACATCCGCGCTAAAGCAGGTTTTCAGTTCGGTATCGGATTATTTTATCAATATGAAATCAACGAGAAATTCACAGTCTTTACGGATCCAAGTTTTAACTATTTCAGGTCTACTTTTACTCAAAATCTGGTAGGAGAAAACTTCGTTTCAGGTGGAGAAGAACAGCAGATTACCGTGCGCTCTACGGCTAAAGTAAAATACTTTTATGCCAACATTCCCATTATGGTGAAGTATGAAATCCTGCCTTACCAGCGTGTATTCCTGACGGGCGGATTTGCCGTGAACATCAATACAGGAGCGAAGATTGTAGCGGACGAGGATTCAGTAGTGAATGTCATTCTTGACGATGAAATACAAGAGACACGTATCAAAAACAGCAGCAGCAAAGCATCGATAGACAAGTTTTCACCAGTATCTGTGAATCTGAATCTGGGTATTGGAAAGAGTTTTTTGATGGGCCGTTACTATAACCTGGATATTGAGTTGAGGTATCAGTTTCCTCTTACAGGCTCCAGCTTTTACACGACGGATCAGCAATACCAGGCTCAAACGGGAATCAATAACATCTTCAGTCAATCGGGTAAGGAGAGTATGGAAGCCGCTTCAGGTAAAAGTCTTAACAATTTCAGAGCAAGTGTAATTAGTCTGGCTATCAGGTACGTACTGTGGTCCAAATAGCCTATGCACTTTATTTTTAAGGATCAGGAAGCAACAGATTTGATCCAGATTTTTCCGATATGTTTGTATCATAGGGTTTAACTATCATATGATCACATCACTCCATGAAGACGGTATAGATGCGTTGAAGCAAAACTGGAAACAGGATATGCTTTCGGGTTTCCTCGTCTTTTTGATTGCTCTTCCCTTAAGCTTAAGTGTATCCTCGGCTAGCGGATTTCCTCCTCTATCCGGTATTTTCACTGCCATCATAGGCGGTCTTCTCGTTTCGTTTATCGGTGGTGCTCATGTAGCTATTAAGGGACCTGCTGCGGGCCTTATTGTTATTGCTGTTGGTGCAGTAACAGAATTAGGAGCAGGAAGCTCAGATCCTATGAGAGGCTATGAGCTGGCACTGGCAGCCATTGTTATTTCAGGCATTTTCCAAACCTTACTGGGTGTCCTTCGGGCAGGTTCATTGAGTGATTTCTTTCCTACCTCCGCTGTACTTGGCATGCTCTCTTCTATTGGTATCTTTATTTTTGCCAAACAAGTCCATGTAGCGCTGGGTGTAAAGCTAGAGGATAAGAATCCTTTGGCACTTCTGGCAGAAATCCCCCACAGCATTTCTATCCTAAATCCTGAAATTGCAGTCATCGGTATCGTGAGTTTGATTATTCTTTTCATACTTCCACTTGTAAAGAATAGGTATGTAAAGATGATTCCTGCCCCGATGATGGTCATTTTGGTAGCGATTCCATTAGGCTTTTATTTTGATCTTGAGCATGCGCACAAATACTTATTCCTAGATGGTGAATATGAACTGGGACCCAATTTTCTGGTGACCTTTCCAAGCCATATTCTGGAGGGCATGCACTATCCCAATTGGAGTGCTATTGGCACATGGACACTATGGAAATATGTCATTCTGTTTACCCTCGTGGGAAGCCTTGAATCTATATTAAGTAGCAAGGCCATTGATATTCTTGATCCGTATAAGAGAAGGACAAAAATGAACAAAGACCTTATTGGCGTGGGAATCGGCAATACGTTAGCTGGATTGATCGGAGGATTGCCAATGATTTCAGAAATTGTTCGAAGCTCTGCCAACATCAATAACGGTGGCAGAACCAAATGGGCCAATTTTTTTCATGGCGGATTCTTATTGTTGTTTGTCGCTTTACTTCCAGGATTGATTCAGCATATTCCACTGGCCGCTTTGGCTGCGATGTTGATTTACACCGGGTATAGATTAGCGTCGCCAAAAGTATTTAGAGAAACATTAAAAGTAGGTGTGGGACAATTGATTGTATTTGTATTCACCATCCTTGTGACATTGGCTACTGACCTGGTCATGGGGATTGTAGCAGGTATTGCAATGGAACTTTTCATTCAATGGATAAACGGCGCAAAGTTCAGTGATTTGATGAGCTCTCATGTAATCATTTCTACTAAAGCCCAAAATGAACATATCCTGTCTGTGAATGGTGTACTAACCTTCACAAACTATTTGGGATTAAAGAAAAAACTGGATCAATTTACCTATAAAGATCGTTTGCAATTAGACTTATCGCAGGTGGAATATGTCGATCACACAGTCATGGAACACTTGCATCATTTAGGTGAAGATTACCATAGAGCAGGAGGAGAGTTGAAAGTAGTGGGTGCGGAAAAACTGAAACCCTTGTCTGCTCACCCCTTGTCAGACCGCTTACTCCACAAAGGTGCAGTAGCAGTGGAGACGCGTTCTACAAGGAAGACCAATTGAAATCACTGGCTTCGCAATTGGGTTTTAGCTATAAAGACTTTCATAAAGACATCACGTCTAACTTTGGCAAGTTGAGCAATGAGAACAAAGTTATCAAATACGAAGGCAATATATTATCGAAATATTCGGATGGATTGAATTATGTCATCTCCGATCTTTCGATTGTATCGGGCGGAGATTTCAAAGCGGGAGTAAGCAATCTAACCGTATTGTCTGTTTCCAACTTACGCTATGGAATTCCATTGTTTACCATGCGGGAAGAGCGTTTCTTTGACAATGCTATTTTAAGTGACATCAATTTTAATGATCATCCGAAGTTTTCTAAAACATATAAACTGAATGGATTCAGTGAAGCGCAAGTCAGGGAATTCTTTACAAAAAATTTGATCACCTACTTCGAAGGTCAGGACATTTACCATATTGAAAGTTTGGGAGCAGAATTAATCATTTACAAACATTCAAAAGTAGCTTCTTCGGAAGAGATCAAGTCCATGATTGATTTCGCCAAAGGATTGGTGGAAGTCATTGCTAAAAGATAAAACGATATAGTCTCCGTTAAGTGACGTGCAGGGCTTGTCTAAAGGGCAAGCCCTTTTTTTCAATATATTTATTCACTATTAATTTTGCGCGAGGGATAGAAGCGAAAAGCCCACAGCGAGGCAGAAGGTTTGACTCTCCTATAACGAAAGTTCCGAGCGAGGACTTGCAGCACAATCGAGCACGAGAGTGCGAAGGTTGCGAACGCAGTTCTGCCCGACCCGCAGGGCACGCCCAAATCATCTGCGTAATCTTGTAGACTATAATGGACAAATCTCCTAATAAATAAATTCAGTTTACATTATACATTTCCATACTATACTCTATCATCTTTCTTATATTCGTTCAGAAATAACGGCTTATGAAAACCATTGTTAGAATAGGAGGCGTACCCGAACACTTCAATTATCCCTGGCACAAAGCGATAGAAGAAGGAAAGTTTCTTCGACACCATATCGACGTCCAGTGGTCCGATTACCCCGGAGGCACAGGAGCTCTCGTTCAAGATCTTGCGGATAAGAAATTGGATATGGCCGTATTGCTTACCGAAGGCGCTGTTGCTGCGGCTTCCAAAGGCAGTGCTTTCAAATTGCTGCACTATACCGTGAAAAGTCCATTGGTATGGGGCATTCATACCGGTGCCCGATCAACGCTTCAAAGTGTAGCAGATATACCAGGCAAAACATTTGCAATCAGTAGATTTGGTTCAGGATCGCAGCTGATGGCTGTGGTACAAGCCTTGTTAAACGACTGGCCTTTGGATCACATGAACTGGCGGGAAGTAAAAAATCTGGAGGGAGCGAAGAAAGCACTGGTAGCCAATGAAGCAGACGTGTTTTTATGGGAACGTTTCATGACCAAACCTCTTGTGGATGAAGGATCATTTCGTTTGTTAGGATTGTTGCCTACACCCTGGTCCTCTTTTATATTGGTGGTACGCGAGGAGTTTTTAGCCGAGCAAAGAGAAACCGTCCAACAGATTTCTTCCGAATTGCTGGCGGTACAAAGGCAGATGAAAGAACAGAAAGAGTTACCTATGATATTGGCCGATCGATATGGCTTGCAGCGTGAAGATGTCCTCACCTGGCTGGATCAGACCGCATGGGAATATGAAAACCGGTTACCGGAAAAAGAAATAGAGGAAGTAAGTGAATGCCTCCTGCGCGCGGGTGTTCTGGAAAAAACAGTACGGGCAAAAAAGCTTATAGCATAAAAAAACCCTCCGCGATGCTCGCAGAAGGTTTTGTATAAAGACTAAAAAGGATTAGTAGCTATAAGGAGATACCATGATGTATTGGCCAGCCAATACCATTATTGATCCGATCACGATAACAACTGCAAATTTTGATTGTTGTTTTTTGATGACTTTTCCATCAGCATCCTGCATCACGCCAGGCAATGAAAGCATACAACCACCATAACAACCAATTAAAAAGCCGACAACGATCAAGATTTCTCCCATAAGATTCTGTTTTTATATGGTGCGAATATAAATTACTCTTTTTAAGAAAGCTACTTTTCGGCATAAAAATGACATTATTTTGTATATATTTGAGTGAATTATAATTGTTATATCATGCGTGTAAGGGTTCAGTTAGCTTTTATTTGTCTTATAATTAGTGGCTTGTGTAATTATGGAAATGCGCAAGGCAAAAGACATCGCGAATATTCAGGTTTTTTTGATTCGTATTATTTCAGAGGTCCTGTGACTTATACCCTGGGTGTCGGTATGACGGCCTACAGAGGCGATTTGTCAACCGGCTTAATCGGAACCAATAGTTTGGGTTACGGTGTATCGATCGGTGCCAATTATAAGACTTGGCCAAGAATCGCTTTCGGAGGAGAGTTTTCTTATTTCACGTTATCCGGAAAGGATTTTGAATCCCGTAGAGGTATTTCATTTACCTCCACGAACATGGAACTGTTGGCATACGGTCGTTTCTATTTTGTAGACGAGACCGTACGCGTTGCTCCGGATCGTAAGAAAGAAAGGGACTTAGTGTTTTTTAAACCATATTTTACAACGGGTATTGGTTTTTTAATGTATTCACCTGTCAGTACATCCAGCGTTTACAGTGTAGATTCAGCAAAAGTAGGGGAAGGTAAAAACTATCCGGGCTATGGACCGGTAATTCCTGTTGGTCTTGGTTTCTCGCTTTCGCATTCTCATCGTTTGAGTTTTGTACTGGAAGCAACGTATAGATTTACATTTACAGATCATTTAGATGATGTAAGTGCAAGGGGCAGTTCACCGAAGAAAGATGGTTATGCTTTTGTAAGCTTTAAAGTTCAATACTGTCCAGGCGCTCCGGCGAAGAAGAAAAAACAAAATCTTGCTCCTCCGGAAAAGTATGAAGGTCCAAAAGGAACAAAGACCTGGAAAAATACGCCAAGAGAAACTCCGAAACCGAAGAACAACTATTACCAGGAACCGGATACAACAGGTGGAGATACAGGAGAGCAAAATCCGGACGAGGACTCAGGAGAAGAACAACCACAAGAGAATCCTGATCAGGAATCACAGGAAGAAGGACAACAACCAGTAGAACAGAAGGAAGAAGACAACGGTTGGGGTAATTAAGTTATAGCAGAATCATCAAACATTCTATGATGAATTTTATACAATCGGTTCCCTGGTGGATTTATCCTTTGGCTGCATTAGCACTGATTGCTGTAAAAGATATTTTCTTTAACAGAAGACATACCATCAAGCACAATTTTCCGGTGGTAGGTCATCTCAGGTATTACCTGGAGAAAATAGGACCTGAACTTCGTCAATACATTGTTTCCAACAACCGCGAAGAGCTGCCTTTCAATAGAAGCCAGCGTTCTTGGGTCTATGCTTCTTCTAAGAAAGAAAATAACTACCAGGGCTTCGGTACCGATCAGGATCAACATGCACCTGGTTTTGTTTTTATCAATCCGGCTTTGTTTTCTTATGCCGTAAAGCCTTCTCATCCCAATCATAAAGATCCCTACTTTTTACCCTGCGCCAAGGTGATGGGTTTATACAATAAAAGAAGAAAACCTTTTCGACCTTATTCTATTCTTAATATCAGTGCCATGAGTTACGGCTCTCTGTCAGCGAAAGCTGTGGAGTCGATGAACAAAGGTGCATTGAAAGCAGGTTGTTACCATAACACCGGAGAAGGAGGATTGGCTGCTCATCACTTGCACGGAGCGGACGTGATGCTGCAATTTGGTACAGGATATTTTGGTGTAAGAGATGACGATGGTAATTTCTCTATGGAGAAATTGAAGAAGGCCGTAGAGAAGAATCCGGTGATTCGTTGTATAGAAATAAAATTATCTCAAGGCGCCAAACCCGGTAAGGGAGGCGTGTTGCCTGCGGCTAAAGTGACACAGGAGATTGCCGACATTCGCCACATTCCGGTTGGCAAAGATGCCCTATCACCGGCTTTCCATTCTTCTTTTGCGAATGTTTCAGAGTTATTGAATTTTATAGAATCGATTGCCGAAGAAACCGGATTACCGGTAGGATTTAAATCGGCAGTGGGTAAACTGGAAATGTGGGAAGAGTTGGCAGACCTGATGCTGGCCACCGGCAAGGGTCCGGACTTCATTGCTGTAGATGGAGGCGAAGGTGGTACCGGTGCAGCGCCACCCGCATTTGCGGATCACGTATCTTTGCCTTTTGTGTATGCCTTTGCAAAAGTATACCAGGTATTTGCGCACAGAGGATTGACAGACCGTATCGTATTCATCGCATCCGGTAAACTGGGTTTTCCAGCCAATGCGCTCATGGCCTTTTCTATGGGCGCAGATATCATTCACGCAGCCCGCGAAGCCATGATGTCTATCGGTTGTATACAGGCTCAGGTATGCCATACCAATCGCTGTCCGGCGGGTGTAGCTACACAGAGTAAGTGGTTACAAAACGGAATAGATGTTCCATTGAAGTCAGACCGTTTTTACAATTATGCAAAGAACTTCCGCAAAGAGGTATTAGAGATAACACATGCCTGTGGGTATGAACATCCTTGCCAGATGGGCATGTCAGATATCAATGTGAGTATGGGAGACAACAATCAAACGTCTACCTTGCGCGCTAATTATAATTATGACAAAGTTCCGGTATCATTTAAAGGAATGGAATCGTTGATTCAATGCGAATACCTGGGAGGTCCCGGTCCACATAAAAATTAAAATCTGTTCAAGTGATTAGATTTCTTGTTGTATCCTTTCTATTGATGACCATCACCTGCAAAGCAGGCGATCAGATCGTACTCAGTGGAAAAACATCGTACCTGAAAATAACAGGTAGAATGATGGATATATACGAAGACAAAGAGGCCAATAAAACCTTCAAACAAATCTCGAGATCTACCTCTACTTATCTTTTCCATAACAACGCGTTTCAAGAGCCCTTATTCTACAATACCAATGCGGTGTATTGGGTACGTTTCCGCCTGAGCAGTGAAGACAGCATCCACAATGTATACCGTTGGATCTTGGAGTTAGAGGATTTGAATTTTAGTGAGGTGGCTTTTTATCAAACCAAAGATGGCGTGCATTACAACATTGCCAAGTCTGGTCTTGACTTTCCTTTTTATGAGCGCTCGGTCATTCATAAAAACAACCTCTTCATGGTCGATTTACCGGAAGGTACTTCGCATTATGTGTACTTAAAATTTAGAGTATCAAGACCGGTCAAAGGCTCCTTTGCATTATGGGGATACCGCAACATGCTGGCGTTTTCCAATACACAGTATTTTATGTTGGCCTTGTTTTACGGTATCGCATTGGCGATGATACTATACAACCTGTTCTTGTTTTTGACGATACGTGATGCGGCTTATATTTATTATGTAGGCTATATCTTATCGATGGTATTGTATACGTCAAGTCAGGATGGTATCGGTTTTCAATACCTGTGGCCATCAGAACCAATTATCAATGATCATGTACAGCACGCCTCGATCTTCGGCTTCCTTATTTTTGCATTGCTTTATGCGCATAGTTTTTTAAAACCAATATTTAAATCATCGGCTTTAAATCGGGTGTTTATCAGTGTCATCGTTTTTAGAACAGCCATATTCATTGCCGGCCTGACTGTTTTTCCAGGTTTATTGAATATTCCTTTCTTTGATATTTTAGCCATGCTGTTTATCTACAGCATAGCTGTCTATGCTTTCTTTAGAGGATACACTCCGGCTCGATTCTTTATTCTGGCATTTACCATGTTGTTCATTGGGTTTGCTATTACAAGTCTTGCGGGCATCGGTTTATTCCGAGGAGTAGAGTATTTGCAATATGCCCTGAATGTAGGAGTGACCTGTGAAATGATCTTGCTGTCTTTGAGTTTGGCCGATCGCATCAAGTTGCTCATGGAAGACCGTTCTCAGGCGCGTGAACAAGTCATCAATCAGTTGCAGGAGAAAGAGCAACTTAAAGACCGACTCAACCGAATGCTGGAAGAAAAGGTATTGGAGCGCACCAAAGAGCTGGAAGATAAAAACAAACAACTCGACAGTTTGATTTACAAATCCTCTCATGATTTGAAAGGGCCGTTGAAATCTATCATTGGTTTGACAACCGTAGGTAAGATGGATGTGAAGGATCCTGCGGCAAGAGAGTATTTTGATCACATCTTATTGAGTACAAAAAGACTGGATCGTGTATTGGCGGATCTGCTCGACATTACAAAAGTCAATGAGAACAAATTAAAGCACGAACGGGTTGATTTTGCTCATATCATCAAAGAGATCATATTGAGTTTTGAAAACATAGAAGGATTTAAAGACATGAAAATCGACCTCCGCATTCAGCAGGAAAAAGATTTTTATGGAGACGAAAAAATGCTCTATTCTGTTTTTCAAAATATGATTGAAAACGCTTTTAAATACAGAGACCCCAACAAGAATCCATCGACTTTAGACATTTCTATTATTTCTGATAAACAGAAAACAAAAATAGAATTTAAAGACAATGGCCTGGGTATAGATGGCGCGTTGAAAGACAAAGTATTCGACATGTTCTTCAAAGCCAATGAGCAGTCTTCTGGTACAGGGCTTGGTTTGTACCTGGTAAAACTATCTATACAGAAAATGGGTGGACATCTCTACTTACAAAGTACCAAGGGAGAAGGTTCTGTATTTACCATCGTCTTTTAATCCTTCCCCTTTTCAATAATTTGCAACTAACAATCATCTTACACACGTGAAAAATTTATCTTTAATTCTTAATGGAGTATTAGCTGTAGCAGTAGGCGTATTGTATTACTTACATTTTTCTTGCGCTGGTTCCTGTGCAGCTCCTAAAGCGGCAGTTGTTACCGATTCCCTTGGTCAAACCGTAATAAGTGAGGAAGCGCTTGGAGATTCAGCCATCGCCTATATACCAGATAGCTTGCCTCCTGCAGGCAATGTGGCTTTCCTCAATTTTGATGAACTGACTTCCAAGTACCAGTTTTATAAAGACGGAGTGAAATCGTTGGAATCGGATTTTAGAGTGAAGCAAAATGAATTGGTAGCCCGTCAGAAAAAGCTGGAAGAAGATTTCATGCGCTATCAGCAATTGGCTCCATCGATGAACGAAGAAACAAGAGCCGGCAAAGAGCAGCAATTGGCAGCAGATGAAAAGAAACTGTACGAATTCAGAGACCAGCTGGAAGGCTCATTTGCAGGCAAGGAAGCAGAATTCAATAAAAGCTTCCTGAAAAAGCTGGACGGTTATTTCACCAAATTAGGCAAAGAGAAAAATTACGATTATGTTTTCATTTACTCCAAAGGTGGTCCTTCTTATATTGTGTATGCGAATGACAAATTGAACATTACCAATTTCACCTTGCAGGGATTGAACAGTCAATACAAGAAAAAATAAAAAAATCTTTTATGAACAATAGACTCCTTTTCATATGCTGTTTTTTATTTAGCCTGATCCAAGGGACTGATTCTATGGCGCAAGGATTTGTAATAGACTCTGTGAAGTATGGTCCGGATACGGTATACATCACGCCGGATCAAACGGCCGCTTTTCCTGGCGGAAAACAAAAGATGGTAGATTATATCGATTTGAAATTCGATGTCATGGCAGAAGGTTTTAATGACATGAACGGAGCTAAAGGAGGGTCGGTAGAGGTAAGTTTTGTCGTAGAAGCCAATGGCAGAGTTAAGTATGTATACGTAGAGAAAAGTGCTACACCGGCATACGATGAAGAGATGACACGCGCATTAGTTACAATGCCAAAGTGGGAGCCTGCTGTGGTCAATGGTAAGAAAGTAAGATCGTTGCAGAAGTTGCGTTACAACTTGAATTTTGGTCAACAATAATTGGCTGGTTTACCGGCATAAAAAAAGCCTGAACGATTGATTAACGTTCAGGCTTTTTATTTTTAAAGGAGACATTACTTATTCGGCTGCGGTGTAGTACGCAAATAAGGTTTGATCTTCGTATGTCCTTTCGGGAATTTTGCAGGAATATCTTCGTCCTTGATAGCGGGTACGATGATCACATCTTCACCGTCTTTCCAGTTTGCCGGTGTTGCTACGCTGTAGTTGGCTGTCAATTGAAGAGAATCGATGACACGCAAAATCTCATCGAAGTTTCTACCTGTTGAAGCAGGATAAGTCAAGGTCAATTTGATTTTCTTATCTGGTCCGATCACGAATACAGATCTTACAGTAAATTTCTCAGAAGCATTCGGGTGAATCATGTCATACAGTTCCGCGATTTTTTTCTCCGGATCTGCAATGATGGGAAAATTCACGTAAGTGTTTTGCGTTTCGTTGATGTCTTTGATCCATCCCTGGTGAGACTCTAATCCGTCTACACTGATCGCTAATACTTTTACGTTTCTTTTATCGAATTCACCTTTTAGTTTTGATGTAGCTCCAAGCTCTGTTGTACAAACCGGTGTATAATCAGAAGGGTGTGAAAAAAGAAGTCCCCAGCTGTCACCCAGCCATTCGTGGAAAGAAATAGTTCCTTCTGTTGTTTCTGCCTTAAAATCAGGCGCGATATCTCCTAAGCGTAATGACATAGTGGTATGATGTTAAAGTGAATATAAAATTATTGGTTTTTAAGATGGTATGATTACTTAATAAGTTGTAATACGTGGTGTTCAGTTTTAATAAAGGTTAGACGCGATAGGGATAAAGAAGTTTTGGGCGTGACCCTCCGGGTCGGGCTTTCCGCTGCAATCCCTCGCGCAAATCATGCTGCTTAATCGTGTTTGGGTAAAACTACATCCTGCCGCGAATAGTTCAAGCAATTAGACAAAATAAATGTCTTGCGTACAGCCAAACTCGTCACAGACCTTGCAATTGAGCCTTCCTTTAAACAATTCGGGTTTCAAGATGGATTTTTTCAGCAGCATACGAACGCATTCCTGAATACCTTCAATGATAGAAGGATGCGGATGAATTAATTCTGCCAGTTCTTCTATTCCTTTGTCCATGGAAATCAGCAAAGCCACCGCTTGTATCGCGCTGGACGCGTGAACACCCACAGCACGCATGCCGAGAATTTTCATGTCGTCGTCGTCGGTTACCAGAATTTTAAAGAAACCATTGTTGACACGCATCGCGATCGCGCGTGGAATGAGATCATAACTCATACTCGCCACGCGGTACCTCAAGCCTTTTTTCTGCGCCTGCATTTCATTGATTCCTACTCCGGCAACTTCAGGATTTAAAAACATGATCGTAGAAATGTTATTCAAGACCAGATCATCCACCTTACTGCCAAACATTTTTTCAATCACATGCCGGCCTTCTACTTCGGCAACATTCACCAAAGCCACGTCAGCCGTGAGGTCTCCGATAGCGTATATATTCGGTATATTGGTTTGTCCGTCTACATTGACAATACAGCTGTTCTCTACTTTAACACCGGCATTTTCCAATCCCAGATTTTCAACATTAGGTACGCGGCCAATAGAGACCAATGCTTTCTCGACACGGTGTATTTCTTTTCTGCCGTCTTTGTATTCCAACTCGTACTCTACTTCCCCATCCACGATTTTCATGGACGCCAATTGTGCATTGTTGTGAATGACGATCCCTTGTTTGGACATGTTCTTACTGATGCTGTCGGCCACATCGTAATCTTCAAAGGGAAGAATACGATCTGCCTTGTCAATAATAAAAACATTCGTGTAACCGAAGTTTGAGAAAATGGTTGCCCATTCGCAACCAATCACACCGGCACCCAGCACGACCATGCTTTTGGGAAACTCTTTGAAAGATTCTATGCCATCGCTGGTCACTACAATCTTTTCATCAATGGGTAAGTGAGGAAGTTTCCGCGGTCTGCTGCCAGTAGCAATGACTACATGGTCAGCGTAGATTGTTTCTACACCTTGCTCAGAAGTTACTTCTACTTCATTCGCGTTCAAAAACTTAGCGGTTCCGTTAAGGTAGACAAAGCGCTCTTGTTTTTTTTCCTGCAGGCGAAAAACTTGTTCTTCGAGTTGAAACTTACGTATGCCGATTCCTTCCCAGACTTCGTTTAATATTTGCTGAAAAGATACATCAAACGTCTGTCCTGTATGGTATTGAGCCATACGCTTGCGAACCGAAGAGATGTCCTTTGAAAGTTCCCAAAACGTTTTTGAAGACAAGGCGCCATTGTACAATCCGGCGCCTCCAAGCTTGTTTTTCTCTATCAGAACTACTTTTTTATCAAAATCGAGAGCCCTCATCGCAGCAGCGTATCCGGCGGGGCCTCCTCCAATGATACAAACATCAAAACGCTTCATGGTGTGCATTACAAGTCGTGTGCAGGTGGGGAATAATTTGCAATCCCAGTTTAATCAATTTTTATCCAAAATCCTTCTGACTTGAAAAAGGAATTTCTTGCGATTTGTTAAATTCATTTAAATACATTACTTTGGTTTATCATTTATTTTAACCCTGCTATGGCACAAAACCCAAATCAAAAATCAGGAGGAAAGAGTTCTATCTTCCTTATCATCATCCTAGTACTTTTAGGTGTAATTGGTTACCTGGTATACAATAAAATTGTCGACTCAGACAAAATTGAACAACAGGACTCTCAAATTCTTGAATTAGGTGATAGCATTCAGGCTAAGATTCATGACTTAGAAGAACTTGAAACAGCTTACCAAAGTCTTAAACTTCAAAACACCGAGCTTGGTCAGAGCAACGACAGCATTGAAGCTAAAATAGCTGAACTTCAAGAGTACATCAAGCAAGTGAAAGCAGGCAATGCAAGCAAAATCAAGAACCTGAACAATGTGATTGCCAGTCTGAACAAAGACCTGGAAGCAAAAGGACAAGAGATCATTGCTCTTCGCAGAAAGAACGATTCTCTGGTTGTAGAGGTAGACACCTTGCAGAAAGAGAAGATCGTGATGAACGACAGCATCAATGCCTTGCGTACCAATCGAACAGAGTTGGAACAGAAGGTGGCCATTGCCTCAGTCTTAAAGGCGGATAACATCAAGATTGTTGCAGTCAACGCAAAAGGAAAAGAATTCGATAAGGAAGAATTCAAGAATAAAAACCTGGATAAACTGAAAGTTACGTTCACTCTAGCTGACAATAAAGTAGCTAGAAAAGACAAGAAACAAATGTTTATCCGTGTCATCGATGCCACAGGAAAAGTATTGTTTGATGTAGCAGACGGTGGCGGATTCTTCGTATTGAACGGTAAAGAGTCTCCGTATACTTTGAAAGAAAGTATTTTGTTTGACAACACCAACCAACAAATTACTTTCGAATACAAAAAAGGATCTGAATACCCTTCAGGAGCGTACACTGTAGAGCTTTACGGTGATGGCAACTTGATTGGTACTTCTTCTTTCAATGTGAAGTAATCTCATAAAACACTTATAAAAACCCTGCTCGAATTATCGGGCAGGGTTTTTATATGGATTGTGTTATACCTAGGGCAAGACAGTATTAGCAACTACGCTTCGTACAACTCTAATGGCAACCCATCCGGATCAGCAAAAAAAGTAAAACGTTTTCCGGTATGTTGATCGACTCTGATGTTTTCAGATTCAATACCTTTTGTCTTTAAGTATTGTCTGCCTTCTTCTACATCGTTTACGGCAAAAGCTAAATGTCTCAAACCCGCTGCTTCCGGATCAGACGGACGCTTCGGAGCATTCGGAAAGGAAAAAATTTCAATGACATACTGACCATGCAGAGCCAAATCCAATTTATAAGAATCTCTTTCTTCACGGTAAATTTCTTGTACGATGCTGAAGCCTAAAACCTCTGTATAGAATTTTTTGCTGCGCTTGTAGTCGGAACAAATGATGGCGATGTGATGGATGGACTTTAGGATATTCATAAATGAAGTGGTCAGTAGACAGTTGTCAGTGATCAGATAAATTAAACATTAAAAAAGCCCGTTCAAATTTAGAACGGGCTTTTTTTATAATATGGATTCGTCTTTAGGATTGCTGATCATACTGATCACAGTCTACTGACCACACTATGCGTATATACTACTTCTCTGCTGCTTCACCAACTCGCTGTCTACAAACTCTTCGTAAGTCATCAACTTGTCTAGTGATCCTTTAGGTCCGATTTCAATCACTCGCGTCGCCACCGTATTGGAGAACTGGTAATCGTGTGAGTTGAATAAAATGGTTCCTTTAAAGTCTATCAAAGCATTGTTCAGGGCAGTGATGGATTCCAGGTCCAAATGGTTGGTAGGTTCATCAAACATCAATACGTTAGCGGACTCCAGCATCATGCGGGAAAGCATGCAACGTACTTTCTCTCCTCCGGATAATACACTGCTTTGCTTCAATGACTCTTCACCACTGAACAGCATTCTACCTAAGAACCCACGGATAAAAGTTTCGTCTTTATTAGTAGAGAACTGTCTTAACCAATCGATCAGGTTATCAGATGTTTTGAAAAAAGGAGAGTTATCGGTTGGGAAATACGATTGCGTTGTCGTCACCCCCCATTTGAAGCTTCCGCTGTCGGGTTTGTCGTTACCGGCGAGAATTTCAAACAATGCTGTAACAGCTAATTTGTCGTCGCTTAGTATCGTTACTTTATCCTCACGGTTGATGGTGAAGCTAAGGTCCTTGAACAAATACTTGCCGTCTACTTTTTTAGACAGACCGTCTACGGACAGCAATTGATCGCCTGCTTCGCGTTCGCTCTTAAATTGTATACCAGGATATCTTCTGCTGGATGGTTTGATTTCATCCACGGTGATTTTTTCCAGCAACTTCTTACGGGACGTTGCTTGCTTCGACTTGGATGCATTCGCACTGAAGCGATCCACGAAGTCCTGCAATTCTTTGCGCTTGTCTTCTGCTTTTTTATTCTGGTCAGAACGTTGTTTCAATGCCAGCTGGCTGGACTCGTACCAGAAACTATAGTTACCGGTGTAAAGCTGTATTTTGCTAAAGTCAATGTCTGCCACGTGCGTACACACCTGATCCAGGAAGTGACGATCATGGGAAATCACGATGACCGTATTTTTAAAATCTGCCAGGAAGTTCTCCAACCAGCGCACAGACGCGATGTCCAGGTCATTGGTAGGTTCATCGAGCAAGAGGATATCAGGATTGCCGAAAATCGCCTGAGCCAGCAATACACGTACCTTCAAGCTGTTTTCCATGTCGCTCATGAGACTGTAATGATGCTCTTCCGAAACACCCAATCCACTCAGCAATTCAGCCGCTTCTGATTCCGCATTCCAACCGTTCATGTCTGCAAATTCCGCTTCCAATTCTGAAGCCCTTACGCCATCGGCATCAGAGAAATCCGGTTTCATGTACAAAGCATCTTTCTCCTGCATCACACTGTACAAGCGGCTATGGCCCATGATGACGGTTTGTAATACAGGGTAGGCATCAAACTCGTAGTGATTCTGTTTCAGGAAAGCGAGACGTTCACCGGGTGTGATTTCTACCTTACCGCTTAAAGGATCTATTTCTCCGGAAAGGATTTTCAGGAAAGTAGACTTGCCGGCGCCATTCGCACCAATCAAACCGTAGCAATTGCCGGGAGTGAATTTGATGTTTACTTCTTCAAATAGCGTTCGTTTGCCATATCGCAGCGTGATGTTTTGTGTTCCAATCATAGTCAGGGAAAGAATAGAAGCACAAAGGTATGGATTTTTTTGGTAAAGGCATAGTCTGTAATAGAGTAAGTGGATGTAAGTTAAGATTATTCAGGAAGGTTAAATTGGATTTTAAATAGAAGGATGGAGTAGATGACGGGTATGTTGATTTGGGTGTTGCCCCGCAAATAATATTCGTTGTTAACGATGTAGTGATGCGGGGCCGGGCTCTCGCTCCAAGTCCGCCCACGCGCTAAAACCTCCGCGCTTCGGGCTTTCCACTCGATCCCTAACACGTGCTTAATGATGGAATGCGTTAGGGATTGAGCCATTGTCTGAGCTCTTCCCGCCAATACAGTGGGAAGAGAGACCCAAACTAATGGCGGGAAAGCGAGTGGCGAAAGCCCGGCCCGTAGGGAACGCCCAAATAATAGACATCCTCCCCCTTTGTTATTCATCCTTTCCTTACTAATTGAACAGTATAAAATCTTATCAAACTATGCTATTATTAAACAATCTTTAACCTTCCCGGAAAACCCCACCACTTTCTCCAAAAAATCACTATTTTTAATGTCGTACCCAAATAAAAAGCTATGTCAAATCCCTTTTTTAAAACAAAAAGCATTGAAAACATCCTTAAGGAGAGTGATGAAGGCGCAAAATTGAAGAAAAGCTTAACGGCTTTCAGTTTGATTTTGCTGGGTGTTGGGGCCATTATTGGAGCGGGTTTGTTTTCATTGACCGGTATCGCAGCGGCGAATAATGCAGGTCCTGCGGTGACTATATCATTCATTGTAGCGGCCTCGGGCTGTGCCTTTGCGGGCTTGTGCTATGCAGAGTTTGCTTCAATGATTCCTGTTGCGGGCAGTGCCTATACTTATTCTTATGCAACGATGGGCGAGTTGATTGCCTGGACGATCGGGTGGGATTTAATTCTGGAATATGCTGTGGGTGCGGCAACTGTGGCCATCAGCTGGTCCAGGTATTTGATTAAATTATTAGAGAAATGGCATGTGGCCCATATCCCCTACCGTTGGATGATGTCACCGTTTGAAACGGTAAAAGTGAATGGAGAGGAAATATCCGGTATCATGAATTTACCGGCAGTGTTTATCACCGTATTGATGTCACTCATTTTGATTCGGGGCATACAGGAATCTGCGAGATTCAACGCCGTGATTGTGGCGCTGAAGATTACGGTAGTCGTAGTATTCATCGCTTTGGGCTGGAGCTATATTGACGAAGCAAACTATGCCAATTATATTCCGGAAAACACAGGTGCCTTTGAAAACTTCGGCTGGACGGGCATCATGACAGGTGCTGCAGTGGTGTTCTTTGCTTTTATTGGATTTGATGCGGTATCTACCGCTGCGCAGGAAGCAAAAAATCCTCAGCGTGATATGCCAATAGGCATCATGGGTTCATTGCTTGTCTGTACGATTCTCTATGTATTGTTTGCCCATGTGATGACAGGTCTGGAAAACTATCAGAACTTCAAAAACGAAGCGGCGCCGGTAGCCCTCGCCATTGCGGCTACTCCTTATGGCTTCATGCAGGAGTTGATCATCATGGCCATTTTAGCCGGTTATTCTTCTGTTATTCTTGTGCTACTGTTGGGACAGTCCCGTGTTTTCTTTTCGATGTCAAAAGACGGATTGATCCCCAAATTGTTTTCGGATGTGCATCCCAAGTTTCAAACACCGTGGAAATCGAATTTGCTGTTTGCTGTGTTAGTCAGTCTTTTCGCTGCTTTTGTGCCGGTATCTGTAGTGGGTGAAATGTGCAGCATTGGTACTTTGCTGGCCTTCGTGTTGGTGTGCATCGGCATTTTGGTACTTCGCAAGACACGTCCCGATTTACCACGTGCCTTCAAGACACCATGGGTTCCTTTTGTTCCGATCATGGGTATACTCGTTTGCCTCTACCTGATGTATGCTTTACCGATTGACACGTGGATCCGTCTGTTTGTCTGGATGGCCATAGGTTTCGTAGTGTACTTCGCTTATGGAAAGAAGAATAGCAAGTTGAATAAAAGTAGTTAATGTGTCATCAGCATTCACTGCGGAGTTTTTATTTAACTAACAACTAACAACTAACAACTAACAACTAACAACTAACAACTAACAACTAACAACTATGATCGTCTACGGCATCAAAAACTGCGACACCGTAAAGAAAGCGTTAACCTGGTTAACAGCGCATAAGATCGCGTTTGATTTTCACGATTATAAAACTCAAAGCATTACAGAAAGTAAGCTGAAAACCTGGGCTGCACAGGTAGGATGGGAAGTATTGCTCAATAAGAAAGGTACCACCTGGAGAAAACTGGATGAAAAAACACAAGCCTCTGTGACCAATGAAAAGGCTGCCATTGCTGTGATGTTAGCAAACACCAGTATCATCAAACGGCCGGTGATTGAACAAAAGAATAAAATTATGGCGGTGGGGTTTGATGAGATCACCTATGAAAAGGAGGTAAAATAAACTTGTCAATCGTGTGCTCGGGTTGTTTTTAGTTCGACAAATGCGTATTAATTTAAGTTTTTGTACTATTTTTTAAATATTTATAAAACCCAAAAATCAGCTGTTTTTTATTTTTAAGCTGTTTTTTCTAAAGGCGTAAGACAAATGTTCAAACGTATAAATTTTTCCTGGAAGCGTTTTTAACAAAGATGGAGTCTATGATTTTAGTATGCATCCATTAATTATTTTATTAATCACATCTAGTGCCAATCCTATTTTATATTATTAAGTTTGTGGTTTAGATGGCAAATGTTCTTGTACAAATTTAAGTACAAGCTTGTGTTTTAGTCTGGTAGTTTTTAGAAATGGTTTTTTAAATGATTTTTCGAGTAGCTTTTTTACTGATTGGTTTTTTGTTTTTATTTTCTTGTAAAGATAATAAGAAGAGCCTGCCTATAAATAATGGACAACCGGGAGAAACGCCTTCCGCTGTTCAGGTGCTGGCTAATGCCCCTTCCAAATTGCCTGTTTCAGATTACTTGAACTTTTTAAAAAAAATGCAGGGAATCACTTTTGACGAAGTTGAAACTCCGCTGGTATATCTTAATCTTTTATATAAGCCCCAAGCCATTGAAGCTGCGCTCAGTCTGGCGCCCGAGGATTTGAAAGCTTCGTTTAAAGAAACACTGAATCAGAAAGAAGGATATCATTATTTATTGATCAGCTACCTGGATAAAAACCCCTCTGTTACAGGAAATCGACCGTCAAAAAAAGAAGTATTAGCAAACCTTGTCGAAAATCTGGTCGTCATTAAGAATGAATCGGATACGTTGCAGGCCATAACAGAAGTTGTGGCTTCTTCTGTTTCCGGACAGCCGGATCAGGTTATTGTTTTGGTTCCGCAAGCATCAACGGATCTTCGTTTAAGAGTTTTAATACCCGGCAAATATTTTGACACGCGTGATGTAGCGATTGATTTGCCGATGAACATGCTTCATAAATTCCCAGAATTGAAATTATAAAACAGCACAAAAAATGGTATCATTTTTAAGAAGGCACAGCCGAAAAATTTCTATTACTCTTTTATTCTGCTTCCTTACGGAATTATCCGGAAACCTGGCATTTGCTTTGACCTCAGGCCCTTCACAACCGGAGACACAGCAATTCGCACCGGCAGGAATGGATAATATGGTAGATCCATTTACGGGAGATTTTAGTTATAACATTCCATTGATGGATGTAGGCGGATATCCTATCAATCTTAACTATGCAGCAGGCATCACACCGGATGCAGAAGCCAGCTGGGTGGGCTTGGGATGGAACATGAACGTGGGCGCCATCAATCGAAGTGTACGCGGCTTGCCGGATGATTTTGCAGGAGACGAAGTAGTAAGAGATTATAATGTAAAACCCAATCAGACCTATGGAGCAGGTACCACTGCAGGCATAAGTTTTTATGGTTTTAAAACAGAGGGTTTAGGAATCAGTTTGAATGCATCCGCCAATTACTTTTATAACAACTATAATGGTTTTGGAATGAGCAATGGTATCGGGCTTTCAGGTAATGCCGGTAACAAGGGAGGACTCTCCGGATCGTTAGGCGTTAACTTATCCGTAGGTTCCGAAACCGGTTTGGAGGTTACGCCTACTATCGGCATAAGCAAAAAACAACAATCGGGTAACCAGGAAACAACACTCGGTGCGAACTTATCTTTTCCTTTCAGTACAAGAGAAGGATTGAAAGGCATGACCCTTTCCGGCTCACTTTCTACAGGCTCGGCAGACAAAAAAAGAGGAGAAGTAGCTTCGAGTGCAGGACTTTCCAACAGTGCTTTTATGGGTTTTTCCAGTCCTACCTATACCCCTTCTTTAGAGAATGATACTTATAACGTCAACGTATCCACTAATTTTTCTTTGGGTCTGAGTACTACAGTCAATGAATTCAACTTTGGTTTTTCAGGATTTTATTCCGGCCAGTTTTTGAAAGACACACGTAAGCCGGCTCCTGCCTATGGTTACATGTATTCAGGATTATCCAATTCGGAATCCAAGCTAATGGATTTCAACAGGGAAAAAGATGCGAGTTACAATGAGTTTACAACGAACTTAGCCTTAACCAATTTTACCTATGATATTTTTCAGGTAAGTGGTCAGGGCATAGGAGGTACGTACCGCATGTACCGTGGGGATGTCGGATCTGTACACGATGCGGCTGTTTCTAATCAAGGCTATTCTCCGGGCTTAGGATTCGGCATGTCATTCGGAGTTGTTCCCTCTTCATTATTTACTGTAGATCTTGATTTTAATTACAGTGAAAGTCATTCCGGTAAATGGGCCGATGAAAGAGCACACATCAACCCATTCCGCAATGAAAAAAATATGGCGCTCAATAGCAGCAGCGGAGAAATGGCTTACTTCAAAAAAGTAGGCGAACCAGCGCCGGAGAAAGACAATAATTTCTTAAATCAGGTACAGAATAAATATGGGTTAGTTCGCCATGAACTGACAGGATCGACTTCTTTTTTTGGGGATGGCAGAACAAGTGGTAAATATGTTGTTTGGCAAAAAGATGCGAATTCTTCAAACGACGTACGCTCTACGCCCGCGATTCCAGTAGTCAATAACAAGAGAACACAGCGCAGCATTCGTAATACTGCATTCACTACCCTTACAGCGAAGGAAGCAGATAAGGTAGCCATTTTGCCTATCGAAGATTATCAAAGGAATAATTTCAATTGGCAAGCCAGAAGCGAAAGTGAACGGTCTGTAATGTCATCTAATAATAACTTAGGTTATCCAAAGAATACCATATCCCGTTTTGCAAACGGAAGAAAAGCCCACCACATTTCTGAAACACGTGTCACAGATGAGAATGGCTCCCGTTACATCTACGGAATACCAGCTTACAATACGTTACAGGAGGAAGTTACTTTTGCCATTGGTTCTACAGGAAATGCAGTAACCGGCTTAGCTAATTATACGCCGGGACAAGATGATAATACCGGTAACAGTAATGGCCTTGATCATTATTTTAATAAAGTCACTACACCTGCTTTTGCTCATTCTTATTTATTAACCAGTATCCTTTCTGCTGATTATGTAGACCGCGATGGTATTCCTGGTCCTTCGGATGGTGATCTTGGTTCTTATACCAAATTCAATTACACGCGTGTCATTGAAAATTATAAATGGCGCACTCCTTTTTCAGCAACGCCTGGTGTAGCCAGTTACAGCGAAGGCATGGTGGGAACTGTGGATGACGATAAAGCCAATTATGTATACGGTGAAAAAGAAGTATGGCTTTTACATTCCATAGAAACAAGAACGCATGTAGCAGAGTTTTATGTCAAAGATCGCTTCGATGGCAGAGGCACACAGGATAGATCAGGCGGTATGAGTGCAACACCGCAACAACGCTTGGATAAAATTGTGTTGTACTCTAAATCAGATAAAAGAAACAGCAGTGCTGAGCCTATCAAGGTTGTTCATTTTGATTACGATTATTCTTTGTGTCCGAATACCCCTAACAGTGCGTTAGATGCTACACTTAATCCGAACAAAGGGAAATTGACATTGAAGAAGGTGTGGTTTACGTATGGTAAATCCCAAAAAGGAGTATTGAATCCTTATGTTTTTCAGTATGCACAAAATACCGCCGGCCAATACGATGCCGCTTTGAATCCGGAATACAGTTTCAAGAATTATGACCGTTGGGGCAATTATAAACCAGACAATACAAACGGCAGAAGAAATGCTGAATTCCCTTATTCAGATCAGGTAAAAAGCAACGCAGATAAGAATGCAGCGGTCTACGCGCTGAGTAGTATAAAAACACCGACCGGTGGAACGATGCGCGTGTATTATGAATCGGATGATTATGCTTATGTTCAGAATAAACAAGCCATGCGTATGTTTTCAGTCGTTGGCGTTTCTTCCGAAGCCAATGATAACGATGCCGGTAATTTTAACAAGCTGTATACAGGCGATAGTCCCAATGGACGTCTCTATGTTATTATTGACTTAGCCGAAGGCTTTAAGCCGAAGAATGATGCGAATAAAAATAAAGAATATCAAGATAGTTACCTCAAGGGTATCGATTTGATGTACTATAAATTCTTAATCAAAGTCATCAATTCTTCTAACCGGGAAGAATATGTACCTGGCTATGCTGCCATTGATATAAACGGATCCAGCATTATTTCTTCCAGCTCTACTAACACCGTAGACACGGATGGCAAAACAGTATATCACCGTGCAGTGATTAAATTAAATTCGGTAGATGCAAAGACGGGCAAATCCAGTTCAAGAGATGTCAACCCCATCGCGAGAAATGGTTGGATGTATGCCCGTTTAAATTTGGGCAGAGAAATTAATGGAAGTGGCAATGCGAACTCCGGTGGTTTGGAACAAGTAATAGGTGCCATACTATCACAATCACAAAGCATCTTTCAACTCTTTACGGGTTTTGTAGGCAAGATGATCATCGATCACAATTCAAGTGAGTTCCAACCAGGTAAATCTTTTGTGCGACTTCAGGAACCTGATAAAATCAAAGTAGGCGGTGGGCATCGTGTAAAGGCGTTGACGATGTCTGATAACTGGGGACTCATGCGTTCTTCTAAAGAGATCAGCGGAGGCAATCCAAATAAAGAAACATCTTATTATGGCCAGGCTTACGATTACACTTATTTAGAAAACGGACAAAAAATCAGCGGAGGTGTGGCTGCTTATGAACCGATTCTGGGTGGAGAAGAGAATCCTTTCCGCAGACCGGTGTTCGTGCGGGAGAAGGTGCCTTTGGCTCCTTCAAGAGAATATTATTTAGAAGAACCTTTCGGAGAATCCTTCTTTCCCGGAGCAACTGTCGGCTACAGAAAAGTTTCTGTAACACCTTTAAAGATTACCGGAGCGATTCCGGATATCAATAATTTGGTTGGCAATGGCACGGGTAAAGTAGAACATGAGTTCTACACGGCGTATGATTTTCCTTCCATTACGAAAAGATCAGATTTACAAACGTACAGACACAAACCGAACATCTTGTTTAAGTTCATGAAGTTTGATACGAAAGATTTGGTGACTTGTAGTCAAGGTTATTATGTAGAGTTGAACGACATGCATGGTAAACAAAAAGCACAGCGTGTATATGCAGAAGCTAAATCAACACCAAATTTATTAGGCATCGATTTCCTGTCATCTGTAAAGCCAATTTCAGAAGTAGAGTACCGCTACAAAGTAAATGCAGACGGTTCATTGAATAATCAAGTGACGTATGTGAATCCGGATTTAACTGTAGTACCGGAAGCTTCAGGTCCTGAATTAGGAACGGATGTAGACATCGTACAAGACGAGCGATACAGCGAGAACTCCACGATAGGAGGAGGATTACACATCAACTTAAAATGGATACAGATTTTAGCCCTTCCGATATTTATTCCTCCTGTGTTTCCTCAGTTTAATAATGAGTCTACACGGTTCCGATGTTTAGTGACGACCAAAGTGGTCAATAAATACGGTATTCTTGAAAGTACAACAGCCAAAGACAACGGCGCTTCGATTACGACTAAAAATCTTGCCTGGGATAATCAAACGGGTAAAGTATTATTGACGCAAGTACAAAACGAATTCCATGAACCCATTTATAATTTCACGTATCCGGGCTATTGGGGTTATGATCGTTTTCAACTGTCTGCCAATAACGAAGGAATCATTTTTAACACTTCAGGTTTTAATGGTTTAAAGACAACGAGTCTGAAAGATGGAGATGAGTTATATCTCGAAGGCGGCACACAAGCATTGGGTTATTTGGTGGACGGCACTATTGTCTCTTCGCGCGGTATACCATTAAGCGGTTATGGAAAAGCGAGAGTAATCCGTTCGGGTGCCAGAAACATGGCGAATGTGCCCATCGCATCAGTAACTACGCTACAAAATCCTATACAATCAGGAAGCCCACAACTGGTATTTGCAAAAGTACTCAATGCCGGTGCAAGTGAATTCAATGATCAATGGAAGCGTTTTTGTAATTGCCCTGAGTATGAAAACAGCCCCACCAGAAGTGCGAACCCTTATGTTTTAGGAACCAAAGGAAACTTAAGACCGATTCGTTCCTGGACATATTTGACAGAACGTGTGCAAAGTCAAATCAATAACGAAATGAACATCCGTAAGGACGGTTACTTCAAGGACTATACACCCTACTGGACTTTTTCCAATGGTAAACTGATTTCTCCAACTGACCTCGCTTCTACCAAGTGGCAGTTTGTAACGAAGATATTAAACTACAATTCGACGGGTATGGAAATTGAAAACAAGGATGCGCTGAACCGCAGATCCATGGCTCAGTTTGGGTATGCCAGAAATTTACCGGTAGCAACTTCCAATAATTCCAGGTATAAGGAAACAGGCTTTGATGGTTTCGAAGATTATAATTTTGGAGACTGCGAAGACGATCACTTCAGTTGGAGAACATTTGCTCCTCATGTGACGAATGCAGAGGCACACACAGGAAGAAATTCTATCCGTGTGGTACCTAAAGAGACTTTAAGTATTAGAAAAGTCATAGAACCATGTGACGATGAGACTACTTATTAATCCTTCTAAAGAAATTTCATAAAGAGTTACATAGTCATGAAAAAAATAATTTTCTATCTGTCTTTTGCTTTTCTGATTTGCCTGCGTCTAAGCCATGTCAGTGTTGCACAAACCATTGATCAGACCAGTGTAGAGGTTCTTCCTTCTACTTTAGATGACAATTCGCTTTCGTACGGTCAAACTATTGAATTAAGATTCAACATTTATTTTGATTTTAATGTTTGCGGAGAGCAGATGAACTTAAAAGTCACGGTACCTTCCAACGTGAATACTGATCAGATTTCCTTAGCCTTTTCAGAAGTCTTCGCGGCTTCTATTGTAGAACAGATAAATAATCCTGATAACACAAAAACAATAGACATATTATTAGAACCGGGTCCTGATTTCACCTCTTCTTCCATTTTCACGACTACCTTATTCCGCATTCAAAATGTTATCATGCCTCCGGGAGGTTGTGGTCAGGAGGCGGTAGCTATAAGAGCCAGCCTAGTTACGGCCAGCCCCGAAGAGGAGCAATGTGCCACCTCCAACTCTGAGCGCATCATGAATATTGTTGCCGGTAATGAAAGCTATTCCCTTGACTTGTTATTTCAAAGTGAGCAAAACAATATCGGCTATGACAACAGCATCGATCCTTTTTCAGCTACGCTTAAAATTTATAAAAACAGGTACGCTTATTCTTTACAAACAAAATTTGATGTACGTGTTGATATAGGCAATGCTCTTATGACCGTGAGAGAAGTAACCACATTCGACACTCGTTTTCCATACAACAAATCGAAGATTAATTTTCAACAGAATGGAAGTGTGATTACTTTCACCACGGAAAATCTAAACGGAAGATATTGGAATGAACTTTCTTATAGAATTTATTTTGACCTTGGGTGTTCTACTCCGGGAAGTGAAGCATCCATTACCGCAGATGTAAAAGCCACACCTTACCTTACCTGCACACAGCTGGCCGGAACGCCTTTGACATTTAACCGTAGCTATGGTTACACTTGTTTTGATGATACCGATCGATTGGCTAAACCGACAATCAATTATACGGTATCTAATGTTTGTGCGAATGTTTGTGATCAGACCAACATGGTGCTGGAAGTTGATAATTCGTTTAATACTTCGGCATTAAGCGCATTGGATTATTACATAGACATCAATGACAATGTTTTTTTAAATAGCCTTTCAGCGGCATCTCCCAATGGAACGTACCCTGTTAACTTTGAAGCAAGTACTGTTTCATACAGACTTTGCGGATCCGAAGAGTGGGTATCCACTTATCCTTACCCTAACTTTTATTGCACGAGTAAGGTAGACAGCATAAAAATTTCTTATGTTAACTTTCCGGCGGGAGCTTCCGCCGATATCAGATTGGATTATCGATACGATGATAAGGATTGCGCTGGGAACCCTGTTCCATCGACTACTTCTCCAATGAAATCTTCTTTTGTATTGAATCAAGACACTATTCCTTCAAAAGATCTTTATTACAATAAGACAACGTGCAGCATCGGATCCATTCAGGATTTTATAGAATCAAATCCTGGTAATTTTCAATTTACCAGTTTTGTACAACTAAAGAGTAAGAAAGAATATTACCTAAACGTTCGCTTAACGATTACGAATGGCGCTCTTAATAATTACAGCTATACTTATCAATTGAATCCTAACATGATCTGGGCAAACCAGGACGTGTCTTTTTTGGTTTCTCCGCAGTACAACACCTATCTTGATCAGTACAAAGACGCAGCAGCTGCTCGTCTGGCTTTTCCTGACCAGTTGGGCGGTATGACCTATTCTATTGTAGGGGATAAACTCATTGTTCAACATCTTAACCTTGCCAACAACTGTAGACTTTGTGATAATTCACCACAGCAATACATCAATGTATTGATCAAAATCGCACCTTCTCCCTTTGCTTTAGCAGGGCAATATAAAAATGCCTTTTTAAATTGTCAGTCTGATGTTCCGTGTTACCTGAGTGGTTTTGGTATTGATGCTACAGCAGCAGCCAGTACGGAGCTGTATATCGATTGCGAAAATTTAACGAAAGTAAGAAACTCAAACATCAGACTGAAGCAAAATTTTAATTACAATTTTGTTTGCGTGAACAAAGGCAATGGTTTTCTGAAAGACATTGTGGCTATTTTTGGCATGCCGGATGTGAATGCTAAACTCACCTATTCTAATATCAATTCTCAAACAGAATATAAAATTGCCAGAGACTGTAATCCTTCTGCTGAAAACCAGATCAGAGCCTTTGAAGTAGATCCGCTAGGCAATGTAGTCGGACAGCCTATTGCCATTACAGTCGACTACCTGAGCAAATCTGAACTTTGTGCACTGGATTTTGACATTGCTACACAAACATCCTCTTGCGGTGGACCGGGAGGTTCGGCTCAATGGAACACAAACGGTTGCAATCAGAATACGGTAACGTATATGCGTTTCAGGACGCCGGCAGGTTTTGTTCTTGGTCCTTATAACCAACTCGTCATAAAAGCACCGTTCATTACACCAGCCGGAGTGGCATTGGGTAGAAAGGCTACGCAGTCTTTCGTTGCGAAAGCGACCTATTTGGATGCCAATCAAATTACTACAAAAACGAATTTCATGCGTAGCAATTCCCTTGTACTGACACTTGCTACACGCTCTTCTTGTGAACCTCCGGTCTATGAATGCAAAGACTGTGTGACTTCCTTCTCTCCTATTCCGGGAGAAAAATATTTGCTCTCTGCATGGGTGAAAGAAGAATACATCAATCAATATCCGGAAACCTATAAGAACAGTGCCATCCGATTGACTTTTAATGAAGGAGAGTTTAAACTTTCTGACATGAAGGCTCAAGGCCCGATCATAGACGGATGGCAAAGAATTAATGCCGAGTTCATTGTTCCGCAAGGCGCTTACAGCATTGAAGTAAACCTTTTAAACTTAAACCCTTTGGGTGGCGGTGATGTGTATTTCGATGATGTCCGTGTGCATCCTTTTAGAAGTAACATGAAATCATTTGTATACAATCCATCGACGCAGAAACTCACAGCAGAGTTGGATGAAAACAATTATGCTACGCTTTATGAATACGACGATGAAGGAATACTCATTCGTGTAAAGAAAGAAACAGAGCGAGGTGTCATGACCATTAAAGAGACCCGCATGAACCAAAGTAAAATCAACGCAGGACAGTAGACATGGTAAAGATCATTACATACCTTTTTGTGCTTTTCCCTTTCTTTTGTTTCGCGCAAAAGGAAGAATTGAAACAATGGTGTAAAACCATGGATCAGGATTTCAATGGGCCTAAGAGCATTTACATTCAGTATACGATGACTATTGTGGGCCGCGCAGATAATCCGGGTAAAGAAAGTTTGACTTTTGATCTCTACAAATCGGGCGTACAATCGAAAATTGTTATGGGTAATGCTCAGGACCTGATACAAGACGCAGGTGTGACCGTGGTTGTGAACCATGTCGAGAAAAATCTGACTGTTTCCAAAGGAGGTAAAGAGTCTCTGGGTCAGGCTTCTTTATTTGGCGTTCTGTCTACATTGGTGGATAGTGCAACCATCGTGAAGAAGAAAAACGATGCCACGTATTCTACTTACTTTTTATACTATAAGCAAGACTATATCTATTCTCTTTTAAAATTTTCCTTCCATACAAGTACCAAACAGTTGGTAAGTCTTTATGCAGAGTTTAATCCTGTGTACAAAGAACCTTATTATTCTATGGAAATCAATTATAAAAAATGGGATTACAAATGGAAACCCGAACCAGGTTTTCCGCATGTAGAACAATACGTGGTGAAAAAAGGAGAACGCTACCAGCCGCAACCGGCCTGGAAAAACTATGCTTTCCATCAACCTGAAAGAGGAAGGTTATAAAATTATCAGCTGAATAAAAACAGGACCATAGTTTATGGAAACCAATACGATACACGAAGCAGTAAAGAAAAATAAAAACGCAGGTATGAAATATTTTTTATTCCTATTGATCTTGTGGGCACCTATGGCTTATGCCCAGGAAGATGTACAATCGATTAAGAAAACAGGTGCTCAGTTGCAAGCCGGTGCAGTCGTGCAAATCGAAGGAAGTCGCTATGCCTCTTCAGCACTCAATCCTGTCGTTGCCGATCGATCTTATTCAACATCATCCGCTCACGGATTGGTAAAACTTAGCTGTCCGGGTGCGCATAGCACTGCGACACCGCTGATTGGAGTAGCAGCCCTTAATGTGTCCATTACTTATGAAGTAGAAGTGGACGGTATTTTTAGTACGCAAACGAAAACGCAGTTATTAAAACTCGAATTTACCAATGGACTTGCACAAGATGTGGCATTTGTAAAATTAGACGGCGCACAACGTGTACGGGTAGAAATACTTGGTGCCGGAAATATTTTTCCAGCAGCATGGCCGGATTTGGAGTTGGAAGTTTCAGTAACTACACAAAGCTATGAATGGATGCTTCCCACTGTTATTGCTTCAACAACACTTACACACCAAACGGCTTTAAGCGCAGATGGTAATTTAAATGTGAATTGGACGGCTCTCTCTGCTGCAGAATACTATGAATTGGAATGGACGTATGTATCAGACCAAAGTGCCAATCCGGCTGTACGTTTAACAGCACAACAGGTAGAAGTAGATCGTTTTTTGTTTCGTAATAATAGTTCAAGGGTAGAAGTCAAAGGATTGTCTTACGCCATTCCTATGATTTATGAAAAAGGGTTTATTCTGTATCGCATAAGAGCAGTCGGTAGAAACATTGTCAATGGCGTTTCAGTTTTAACAAAATCAGATTGGACTACACCAGATGGCTTATATTCAAAAGTGTCTGAATTCCCTGCGGCAAATGTCTATCTTTTTAATGGATTGGAAGAAAAACTGAACTGGCAATCTTCGCTTTCTTTTGCAGAAGAAGGTAAACACAAAGTAGTTTTAAGTTATCATGACGGAAGCTCCAGAAACAGGCAAGCCGTAACCCGCATCAATTCTGATAAGCGTGCTATTGTTGGAGAAACATTTTACGATTACAACGGAAGACCGGCCATTCAAACTTTACCAGTTCCTGTTACTGAAAATAATCTGACCTATTATCCGCGTTTCAACCTGGTGGAAGGTTCTTCTGACATGGCGAAGATTGCTTATGATAAAAGGGAAACGGGAGTAACCTGTAGTCCTTTATCACCCGCTTTTTCAACGACAACGGGAGCTTCCAATTATTACTCGAGTGACAATACATTTTCTTCTACAGGAGGGAATACAGGTTCAAGTTTATTGAACAGAGATCTTATTCCTGATGCTGAAAAATTTCCCTACACTCAAACATACTACGCTGCAGATAATACGGGCAGGATCGCAGCACAATCAGGTGTGGGCGCACAGTATCGTATCGGCACAAAAAAAGAAACACGTTATTTATACGGAACACCCTATCAACCGGAGCTTACACGATTGTTCGGTACACAGGTTGGTTATTCCGGACACTACAAAAAGAACACCGTCATTGATCCTAATGGACAAACGAGTGTATCCTATTTGGACCTGGATGGGAAAGTAGTGGCAACCGCACTCAGTGGCAATGCTCCTGAAAATATGGATGCTTTGCCTGGCAATAAACAAAGAACGATCAAAGCTGAAGTTTTACAAGCGGATAATTTTTCTAACGCAATGTCAGCCGATCGTTTGTCTAAAACTTATTCTTCTAAGTTTAGTGTCGCTTCACCGGCTACTTCTTACAAGTTTGATTATTCGGGTCAAGTGGGTCATTATGATTTATCCTGTGCGCTTTCCACTTCTGGCAATCCATTGCTTTTCGTCATGGACGGAGTGGTGGATGTAGAGTGGCAATTGGTTAATACCTGCGGCGAGCCCGTGTTTGTAAATGTTGGGTCGACTAATAAAGGAACAACAGGAACTGCTCAAACCGTAAATTTAACAGAGACAAAGTTATTGCCAGAAGGTGAATATCAGTTGAGCAAGAAGATCAGCATCAACGAGCAAAAGCTGGACGAGTACTGGCAAAATTATTTAACGAAAGAAGGTATTTGTATTCGTACACAGAATTCATTTGAAGTAGAAGAGTACAGTAAAATGAATCTTTTAGGTTGTGGTCTTACCTGTGAGCAATGTGCAACGGAAAGAGATCGTTTGTTGGCAGATGCTATTTATACCCAGGAGGAACGCGCAAGCATTGCTACAGCTTGTGATCAATTGTGCGATCCAAGCATAGGTTGCAGATCATCCTTAGAGATGCTAAGAGGTGACATGGCTTTGGGTGGACAATATGGAGAGATTCG
>Ga0247808_10000114_pt1 | contig 53122 bp, 44 predicted proteins | sample UWRJL089202R1_FD_179914 | JGI IMG/M metagenome (GOLD analysis project Ga0247808, IMG submission 179914) | Plant litter microbial communities from Arlington Agricultural Research Station in Wisconsin, United States - UWRJ-L089-202R-1 | ecosystem: Environmental > Terrestrial > Plant litter >...
AGGTATTGTACAGAAACCTTATGGCGTAGGAGTGACAGTCGGAATGCGAATAACTTTTTAAACAGATGCTCAACAACGGCAACGAAAACCCCAAAGTGGGTCGTTATAAAAATTAGATTTTCCCCTTTAATTTTTATTGTACTCCGAAACGCCGTATGACCTCTTAATTACGTGGTACACCCCTTGCGCTATATCCAGTGATGCAAAAGAATTTGCATCTTAACTAAATACCATGAAAAGAAAAGCGCTATTAACAACTTTTGCTTTGGCATCGGTTGTGTTTTTTGCCGGTTGTAAAAAAGATGATCCTACTCCTTCAGGAAACACGGTTACTAATCCTCCGTTGCAAACTACAGTACAAGCTAATATTTCCCTAGGCTCTAATGCATCCACGCTGGCAGTTCTTGCCGGTACTTCTATCACCAACACAGGAGCAACAACTATAACAGGCGATATCGGATTAAGTCCCGGCACTTCTGTGGGCGGTTTTCCTCCTGGCATTTTAAACGGAGACTTACACATCAACGATGCGATAGCCAACAATGCAAAGCTTGATTTGACAGCGGCATACAATGATGCGGCAGGAAGAACAGCTACCGACAGGGTCACCTTATCCGGTAATCTTGGAGGATTGACGCTAACACCAGGACTTTATAAAAGTACTTCTTCCTTAGCAATTTCATCCGGCGACCTCACCTTTGATGCAAAAGGTAATTCTAGTGCTGTCTTTATTATTCAAATCGCTTCTACCTTAACGACTACTTCAGGACGCAAAGTTATTTTGAGCGGAGGAGCGCAGGCTTCTAATATTTATTGGCAGGTTGGAAGTTCCGCTACATTCGGCACAACTTCTGTCTTCAAAGGAACTGTAATGGCAATGGAAGCAATCACTTTCAAAACCGGAGCAACATTAGACGGTAAAGCATTGGCACGAACAGGTACTGTTATCCTGGCAGGGAATACAATCGTTAAAAAATAAATACAACATCATTTATTGACAAAACCATTATCAGATCATTTCTGGTAATGGTTTTTTTTAAACACTAGCCCCCTTTGAAATGTTTTGCAGACAATCGATTCTGGTGTTATTATATATAAAATATCATGTTTAACCAACCTGCTTTTTTCAAGTGGATTTGTAACTTATTTTTTTACTGTAATCTTTTTTCCCTGACGATCCATTCTGCATCCGCATTTCTTGCAGGTCCATCCGCCGAATAGCAATTGACGCCAATCGCGAGGAACTCTGAACATAGGTTGAACAGTACCACATTTAGGGCACTTCGGTCTGAGGTTGAGGAAAGGTTTTGAGTTGCTCATATTTTATCTACTATTCTTGCTTCCTTACTTTCGACATTGCCCTTACCAGAAATATTCCTACTCCTTTAAACTTGGAAGGAATAGCTCCTGAGACAATCTCTATTTCTTAAAGGTACGTGCTACTTTGCAGGTATAACGTTTACGTATTTTTGCTTTAATGCATCACAAGCAATACAAGCACCCTTTCCTAATTGTTCTTCCATATTATTATACAAGGCGCAAAATTGGTCGACGTCATTATTTAATAATTTATAGCACATGATGCTAACATACAAATCCAACAGCTCTTCATTTGATTTAATATTCTTATTGGCTTCATCAAAATACGAGTCACTCAGGATAAAGTAACCCTGCAATTGAGATAAGTGAGCAAGAAGCATCAGGTTCCTACAATCTCCTGGGTAAATAGCTTTCGTTTTTACTGCCCATTCCATGGCCTGACCGGTACTATCCAAACTAAAATATAGTTCAGACATCCATCTGTAATCTTGAAAATCTTTCTTGCCAATCGGCTCTGCTTTCATTTTTGACACCAGCGTATTTTTAAAAAGAGTCTTATCCTTTTTTTCGTGAGCAATATAAATCAGTCCGCTGTAGACATCCGTTTCATTGAAGAAAGGTCCTCTTTTATCGATTGGAAATACTTCCAGTGCCTTTGAAAACAGCGCTATGGCTTTATTGTTATCCTTCAGCATGAAATGAATGTAACCAAGATTCTTACAGGCAGTGAACGAATTTAATGATTTATTCTTCCATGACTTTTCAAACCATTTATCCAATGCTTTCAATGCGGCAATATCATTTACTGTATAAGCGAGCTTCATACTCATGTCTGCATTTTGTTCAAAATATTGCACCTTACTCATGAGCACAAGCACATCCACCATCCGACGAGCCTGTTGCATTTTCATATCCTTTGCATATCGATTGCTATATTCATCAATGGGGGTAAAATCGATTAACTGATTATAATCCTTCTCTCTGTATCGCTTATTTAAAGTAGAATCCTCCGCCAGTTTTAATCTGTTCTGGTGATCTTGCCCGAAAATTTCTGCCATCGCAAAAAGAATAAAAGGAGTTGAAGGATATTTTTCATCTTTCTTCATGGCAGCTTCAGCAAGCTGCCTGGCTTTGTCAAATTGTCCATCACTCAATAAGAGGACCGGATAAAGAGAGATCATCATAGAATCCGTGGCATTGATTGCAAAAGCTTTTTCAAATTCTCCAAGGCCTGTGCTATCAGAGAGGTTATAATGCAGCATGCCGCGAAAAGAATAGTACGCAGCACTATCATTTTTAAAATAAGAAATGTCTGTGTGCTCCAATGCCAGTTGAAAATAGCCGTTGCTTAATGCATATTGCTCATTGAAATTGTAGTAGTCTCCTAATGCTTTTGCATAAAAAGGATTCGCAGGTGCAGCCCGAAGCAGTTTTTCATACTTTTCCAGGTATTGTTGATCAAAAGCCTCCCGCTTCACCATCTTATCAAAATTGGCGTAGAGGTCATTGCTGGAAATATTGTAGCTGATCTCCGGTTCCAAAGCGAAAAGCGCTTTGATTGTTTTGAGTAATTCTTTTTTGTCTTCTGTGGTGACAGGATGCTTTAATTCACAGGTTTGAGAAAATGCAGTTGTACCAGCGACAACGAACAGTAAAACAATAAGTATCTTTTTCATAAAAATCAGTGGCGAGCATTAAAAATCCTGAAATAGCACTATCACTATTGGTACTCAAAATACGGAAAATAGTTTAGATCTGATATGCTTTAATAGCTTCGAGGTTTCCGATTGTACTTTTGAGCTACTATTTGTGCTTCAGAACTACTATTTCTTAATTTGCGTTACGAATCAGACGTAAATTCTTAAAATCAAATTCTTCCGGATATTGTTATGAGCGCAACTAAAAACACGTTTCTCTTCTCCTGGAACCCCATCAAATACGACTGGTCTAATCTCGAAGAACAAATTGAGTTGTTAAAACAGGGCGGTAAAGTAGAAGAAAGCTGGACCTGTGCCAGTCATAAAAAAGTAAAGCCCGGTGATCGCGCCTTTGTTACCTATGTAGGCGCTGAGCCGCGCGGAGTTTTTGCTTCGGGAAATGTTTCTTCTGAACCCTTTATAGGTAAAAACAGAAAGGGCAATGATACCTATCGTGTATTGATTGAGTTTGATGTGTTATTAAATCCTGCTACAGAACCCATTCTTACACTGGACATTTTAAACATGGGTCCGATGAGCAAACAGGTGTGGACGCCGCAATCGAGCGGGATTAGTATTAAGCCGGAATTGGTGGAGGAATTGGAATTGTTGTGGGAGGATTTTCTTTCTTATCAAAAATAGAAGTATTATGAATCATACGGATACAAAAAGGATTTCACGATTAGCTGAAATTTTAATTCAACTGCAAACAAAACGTATAATAACTTCAACAGCACTGGCTGAAAAATTTGGAGTCAGTGTAAGAACTATTTATAGAGACATCCAGGCGTTGGAACAGGCAGGCGTACCTATCCGGACAGAAGACGGCAAAGGGTATTCACTGATGGAAGGGTATAGAATTCCACCGGTGATGTTTACCGAAGAGGAGGCTAATGCCTTAATTACGGCGGAACAGTTGGTGTTAAAAAACAGAGACAGTTCGCTTAGCAAAGCCTATGCAGAGGCAATCAATAAAATAAAAGCAGTTCTCCTCTACTCTACAAAGGATAAAGTAGAATTATTAGGAAATAGAATTGCAGTTAGTCCTGCGCTATCCGCTACAAACAAGAGTGATTCTCTGACGCTTATTCAACGTGCTTTGACAGACTTTAAGGTATTGAAGATCACTTACCGTTCAGAACATAAAAACGAAACAACAGAACGTAAAATAGAACCGTTTGCCTTATACTATAATATGCAGGAAAGCTGGTCTTTGATTGCCTATTGCCTGTTGAGAAAAGATTACAGAATGTTTCGCCTGGATAGAATGGCAAACATAGCCTTGCTAGCCTTAAGTTTCAAACCCCACAAACTTACTCTTAAAGATTACCTGGATGACAAAGAAAAAAAATTCCAACACCCCTGACATACATCTGTCATAGTGCCTTTCTAATTTTATAATATAAACTTAACCTATATTATGAAAGCAGTATCCTTAAGAATCATCACCGCCGACATCAAAAATCTTGTTCATTTTTTTGAAAACGCCACTACATTATCTGCCAAATGGGCGACTGAGGACTTTGCAGAAATCAGTACTCCTTCTTTCACCTTAGCCATCGGCAGCACGCGCACATTGAGCTTTTTCGGAGAAGGAGTTGCACAGCCAGCGAGTAACAGAAGTGTGATTATAGAATTCCTCGTAAACAATGTGGACGAAGACTTCGAAAGAATTAAAGCCTTAACGGATGACATCGTTCAAGAACCGACAACGATGCCTTGGGGAAATCGTTCACTGTTGTTTCGTGACCCGGATGGTAACTTGATTAATTTTTTTACCCCGGTGAGTGAGGAGGCAATTAAGAAATTTAATAAATAGTTAGCGATATTGTATCCGCTGGCACCAGCGGATACAATATCATTTCATATTGTTGAACTTCTCTTGAGGATGTATTCTTCTGTATTTAATTTTGAATCATTGCATAAAGCATTCGATAAACAGTCCGCCATGTGATAAAAAACAGCAAACAATTCGCCTTTCAATACATCCAATATCGCCATGCATTCAAAAGTAGATAATCAAGAAGTTCTTTTTATCTGTTTCGTATTTCTTCCGGAATCTTCTGCAGTATTAATACGATACCGAGTGTGTCTCCCGGCTGATATCAATTCTTTACTTTACAAAATTTTGCAACACGCACCTCGGCTGCTTCCCACAACTTTACATAATATATTCCTGTTGGGAGCGGTTCAATGTTGATCGTGTAGGTATTTTCTCCAGACTGCATTTGTTTTTTTTGGGAGATGACCTGGTTGCCTGCTACATCAAAAATTTCGATTTCTAAATACGATAAGTTTTTAGAAATCACTTTAACCTGAACATATTCATTGGCTGGATTCGGATATAATTGAAGTGTTTCTGACAAAAAGTTTGAAGAAACAAAAATGATATTGCTAAAGGAACTTGAGCCATCTAAATCGATCTGACGAAGTCGGTAGTAATAATTCTCTCCTTGGATAATTTTAGGGTCAAAAAAATTGTAACTCAATAAAGCGCTTGAGTTAATGCCACCCACTACTGTACCTGCTTTTTCAAATTCCATTCCATCGAGAGAGCGTTCTACTTCAAAGCGGTCGTTGTTTCTTTCCGAAGAAGTATGCCAGGTAAGTTCGTTGTGTCCTTCATGAGATTTCCCTGCAAATCCTACAAGCCCTACTGGCAGTGCAGTACAGTTAAAGGTAGCACCGTTTGATAGATTCCAGTTAAGGTTAAACGGAGTACTATTGGCCGTGTAATTATTGATATTCATCACGTAAAACTCGCCTGCAAGTACTGGAAGTTCAGCTACCCACTTATCTCCGCTACCATCTTCACTGAAATCGAAGGCCCCATTTCCTAGTCCTGTATTACCCGCGGTCGAAGCATAGGAACAACGTACCGGTGTATCCATAGTATTGATAGGACACCGTAATGAACTATATGGCCCCCAGATTGAAAAATCGTAATCAACGCTAGGATCTGGAACAATCGTTAACCCAAGTGTACCACCGGTTGCCATTCTAAAATAGTACCAGGAGGATTGCTTTTCACCAGATGAGGAACATGGATTCCATTGTGGTGAAAGATCTTTTACTCCCGCAGCGAGGTTGTTTCCACCAAAGGTCGCATCATTGCAAATGAAACTGGATTCATAGCAATCCCGATTGTCGAAAGAAGTTATGGGGCCTCCAGTCGATACACAGGATATGGCTGCCTCCCACCCTCGTAAGCTTGCCAAGTTTATGCTTACAAATTTCACAGTAAGGCAACCCGTGGTATTGCTTATGGATGCTTTCACAGGTGCGGGAATAGCGGATCCATTTATTCCGGTCAATAGCTTTGACGAAGTGGATGGTCCGTCGTAAATGAAAAAGTAATCATAGTTTGGGGCTATTAGAAAATCCGTAAATGAAATCTGAATGAATTGTCCTGGTGTACTTGGACAAAATGTATAAACACCATCTTCATAATAACTGTAGTTTCCTGATAGTCCTCCTGAGTCTAAAAACGTACCTCCACAGGTAGTTGCAGATGCACTGCCCGTTTGGGGCATCACATAGGTTTGCCCCAATACTGTAGGTCCCAGAAAACAGGGCAGGAGATAAATAAAAAATATAAAGCGGAAAGTGTATGAATGAACTATTGCGTATACTCTATTCAGGAAAGAAGGTTCTTCCATGAATAGAGTATGAAGATTTATTTTCATTTTTTGTAGTCTGTGATTGAGTGCACTTTTATGATAGCGGTTAATGTTATAAAAATACAAGATGCACAGTAACTTGGTACACTTACATCACGGACAAAAACCATACATATCATGGATTCTTTAAAAATAACTGAGAATTAATCCAGACAAAAAATCAAAAGTCAACTTCTACGCTTTAGTAGAACTTTTGTCATAATTTATAAAGCTCTAAGGGTTATTTTGTATCATAAACGATACATTATGACAAAATATGCATTTAAGCTGTATTACAGCTTTTTTAGTGATCTGTTCAATATCTCAATCATTAAAGGCGCAAACAATAGGTCAACGTGCTGACAAGGTTCAATTCATACTTAAATCTATGCCTATAATTCCCAACGAAATATGAATACCACGATGGGTATGGACGATGGCAAATTAGTTTTCTGTAGTATTTATGAGAGTGAGGTATATTCAGCTGTTCATGATAAAATGATAGCAACTAACAAAGTCTATGTGTTCAAAGGTGATACTCTTAGTTTGGTAGTGGTTGAATACAGAAAGAATATGTCAAAAGCAGAATTGGCGGAGGAATATGACAAATTATACTCAAAGAAAGGCAACTTATATATCTCAGCTGACCAAAGGTATTATTGGGAAATAAAGGATCACGATAGTAAGAAATTTCCTATTGCTATCTACAGGGTGTGAGTAAATGACTTTTTAAGAAAGTATCAACCTATTTCACAGAATATGTATGACAGTCATAAAAACACAGACTTATAAATACAATGTGCATTTGATGCTAGATTTACTAAATTGAGCTTTTAGCCAAGAACTATGGAAATAGACATTTTAGGAAAAGTTCGCGAGAAAAAATTAGCCTATAACCATGCAATGCTTCCAGTATTTGAAGCAATAGTTAATTCTATTCATGCTATCGAAGACAGAAAATCAAAGCAACAAGGGATAATTGAAATACAACTTATTAGAAGTGGTCAACAAGAAATTGATGATACTTCGTTACCTCCAATTTTAGATTTTACCATTATAGACAATGGAATAGGATTTGACAATGCTAACTTCGAATCATTCAACTATGCTCACTCTTCATATAAGATAGAAAGAGGAGGTAAAGGAATAGGTAGATTCATTTGGTTAAGAGCATTCAATAAGGCTGAAATAGAAAGTGTATTTGAAGAAAATGGTGTCCTCAAATCTCGTGTTTTTGATTTCGCACCTACAAAAAAAGGAATAGAGAAATACAATCTCTTAGAAGCTAAATCTGGTTCTTCAAAAGGGACTAAGGTAACTTTAAAAAATCTACAAGAAGACTATCGTAAATGGTGCAATTCCAAATCAGAAGACATAGCGATGCGGATAATTGAACATTGTTTCATTTACTTTCTAAATAAAAAATGCCCTACAATAAAAATTTTAGATACATATAACTCAGAAGAAATAATAGTTAATGACTATTTTACTCTATTTACAAAAAATGCTGTTAAACGGAAAACTATTCGTCTAGAAGGAGGACCAGATAAAGATCATACCTTTTTTGTTGATCTAGTAAAATTATATAGTCCGAAAAGCGATAATAAAATTCATTATTGTGCACACACAAGAGAAGTATTATCTGACAAGATATCTGATCAAATTCACGATTTAAACAATTTTCTGATTGATGAATCAGGAGAAAGTTTTTCAATTGCCGCATATGTATCTGGTGAGTTTCTAGATTCTCAAGTAAATGAAGAAAGAACTGATATAAGTTTTGGCAAACCAAATCAACTATTCTCTTCTCAAATAACACAAGAATCTATAAGAGATTTTATAATAGCATTAATAGAAAAAGAGTTTTCACAATACTTAAGACCGCTAGCGGATGCCAAAATTTTAAGAATTCGAACCTTTGTTCAAAATCATCCTAGATATAGGCATTTACTAAAATACAGAGAGAATGAAATTAAAAAACTTCAAGCATCTCTTTCTGACGAGAAGTTAGAATTAGAATTATTTAAGATACATCAAAAGCTAGAACTCGAAGTAAAAGCAGAAGTGAAAACGTTGATGTCTAATTTTAATAAAGTAAAAGACATTGATAAATTCAAAGAAAAATTTAGTGCTACATATAATAAAATTATAGAAGTAGGAAACTCCGCTTTGTCAGAGTATGTCATACATCGCAAACTAGTTTTAGAACTATTAGAAAAACATCTTAAAAAATCGTCGGAGGGTAAATACAGTAAAGAGGATCTTGTTCATAGTCTTATCTTTCCTCTTAAGAAGTTATCTGACGATATAGGCTTCGAAGAACATAATCTATGGGTGATAGATGAGCGATTGGCTTATCACAAATATCTAGCCTCTGACAAACAGTTCAATCAAATTGAAGAAGTAGATTCTAAATCTAAGGATCGACCTGATGTTTTGATTTTTAATAGGCCACTAGCTTTATCGATAGATAATAAACCTTATTCATCTATGGTTATTATCGAATTTAAAAGGCCAATGAGGGATGACTATACTGATGATGAAAATCCCATCAATCAAGTGACAACTTATGCTAGAGAACTTAGAGAATCTAATTCAACAGATAAAGATGGGAGATTGTTAGACTTAAGAACTGGCGTTCCAATTTATGCATATATAGTTTGTGACTTAACTGCTAAGCTTCGGATATTTGCTGAAAATCAAAACTTCACTAAACTGCCCGATAACGATGGATATTTTAATTTCAACAAAAACTTAGATCTATATATTGAAATTATAAGTTTCGATAAATTAGTTAGAGATGCAGGACAAAGGAATAAAGCTCTTTTCGACAAATTAAATATACCTCTTTAACTAACTACCCTTAAGTCCAAGTTTATACTTGTACAAATAAGCAAATTTGAATTGATCTCCTTTTCCGTGATTTACTTTTTTGACGATACCATTAGTAATAAGCAAATCTTCAAGACTTTTTCTTGTTTGATTTTTCATCTCTGCTTCATTAGAAAACCCAGACAAAACTTCTTCTATTAAATTCTCAAATCTGTACTTACTCAAAGTAATACTTTTATACTGAAAATTATTACTTACAAAATCAAAAATGTAAGTTAAAGGCTTATTGTCAACTTCTCTACTTAAATCATCGAAATGATTCTCTACTGCTTTTATTCTAGCTCCTTTATCAGTATAATACATAGGATATAGAATTGGTTTTAAAACATTAAAATTTGGATCTGTAATTGTGCTCTTTTGAATATTATGTTGATCTAAACTTAAATCTATTGCAAATTTTATTAGTTCTATAAAAGGACGAATACTGATAGTGTCATCTGCATTTTTTAGATTTTTATAAAACCAATCATAGCTCTCGCCCATCCTTATAGTATTACTTACATCGACATTTTTTCCAAAAAAAGTAGTAGCAAGCGGTCTTAAACTATACTCGTCAAGAGGCATTTGTTCCAAATTATTATACTTTGGTCTTAACTGTCGTATTATATTTGAATCGAAATCTCCATATAAATACATGATAGCCCAAAACCAATCATGCATCCCATTAGAAAATACTATCTTGAAAAAATATGCAAATATTTCTTCTTGTTGCCATTCAATATCTATTGCTTGATTCTCTAAATCATTAATATTAGTTATCCCAAGTAATTTTCTAAAAAGATCCTTTCTAACAAATAACTTACCGAATATTCTATTATACCTTTTGAAACGCCAAAAATCTATTAGAGAGGGCAACCAATAATTCCATAAAGAAGGATCTACAATTTCATCTAATTGATCATATATGATGGTAATATATTCTTTCTTCGGATTATTAATATGAGTTAAATAAGTATCTAATCTATCAAAATCTTTCTCTATAAGAAGAATCATTTTATCATCATTGATAATCCTTTCTAATGCAGCTCGAGTAGTATCATCATCTTTGATAGAAATATGAATAATGTTTTCATCAGGGATAAAGTCTACAAAATGCTTACTGATTTCTGTTCTTAAAATCTGCCAAGAATAGACTAACCAAAAACGATACTGGAAACGTTTGTTGTCTGATATCTCAAACTTATTCACTCTAAAAATTCTTTTATACTTGTCAATCATATAGACAAAAGTATAATTGTCTTGTTTTTTTGCTCTGTCTTTTAGAGCCGCAACAATTGTTGGGTTCTTCAACGAGTTATAAATGTAAGACTTTCCAGTACCTTTACCCCCTAATATTAAGACCTTATCAATATTAAATAAATCATTCATACATGTTCTAAAAAAGAACTGTTTGTTATTAAACTCTTTTTCTATATCAATATTGTCACCATATAAATCAAGGTTTTCAAGCTTATGCTTTACACTTATGAGAATCTTATTTTTAATATCTTTTGTCCAAGTTACTTTAGTGTTCTCATCTAAATTTTTAATCTTATCCTGTCCCGGAGGAGTATCAGGTAAATTCAAGTTCTCCTTTGAAGTAATAACTTTAACACTTTCTTCAGTGTTATCCTTTATTTTCATTTCATGGAGTAGGTCTTTTAACCTTTCAGTTAAACTCTCAAACAACTCTGTAAAATCTCTTATTTCTTTATTCTTAATCAGCTCAATAAAGTCTTCTGTAACTTCCGATGAAGTTCCAATTACTTCAAGATTCTCATTTCTAGAAATTGGGAAACATGGAAAATCTAAGCCTTCGTCATTACTTAATTCAGTGGTAATGCTTTTTACATCTGTTTTAAATTGATTATATAGTTGACGCTTAGTGCTAATTGAAGAAGGTAATATTGAATTAACCAATACAGGTTCAATACTAGATCTCTTAACAACATTCTGTAAAAAGAAATTTAGACCTGGTAATGATTGTTCATCATTTCTAAAAAAACCAACTACAATTTTTGATAAGTTTAATGCAACAACACCCATTATATCGCTAAATCCTGTTCTTGAATCTATTAAAATAATGTCTGGTTTAAATTCGTCATTTAGATCAGAAACTAATTCTTTAAACTTTTCGATTATGTAATTTTCATCTGAGAAGTCGATTCGAGCAAGCCCTTCTAAATAGTGATTAAGATTTGAATTTAAAAAATCATTGGTATCAACAGAAGTATTCAGATTTCCTGCTGGCATTACTCTAATAGTACCTTCTCCACTATACTCTTCTCCTATTTCCCATAGATAAGATTCTAAGTTTTCCTTTGTACTAATGTTAGTTGATTTATCAATAAAATATTCTACAAATCCAGGTCTTTGATTTTCTTCACCTGAATTCTTTAAATAAAAGTTAGTAAAGCCCGGTGCCTCTAAATCACAATCTATTATTATAACATTATACTTCTCATGCATTGATAAATGCATTGCAAAAGCTGCCAAAGTCGTAGAACGACCCATGCCTCCTTTATAACTATAAAAAGTAATAATTGGACAGCAAGTATTACTTTTTATTACATTACTCTGATCACTATCTAATAATGAATCAAATCTTCGTCTTCCAGATTCGATATGAATTTCATTCTTAGACTCAAAAATATTCTTATAAAAATCATCACTTAGATCATCTACAAATTCTACTTCTACATCTAAGAAAATGTTTTCGATTTGTTTTATCAATTCATTTTCATTCGTATCTGTATTTTTTAATATATAAATATATAAATTTTCATTCTTCCTTAAGAATATACGAAAATCAATAAAGTTCTTACCCTTTATAAGTTTTAAGCTCTTCTGAAGCTCTTGACAAATAGAAAAAATTGCTACCATTAATATTTATTTTTAATTGTATCGTAAAATTTTAAAACAGAATCTTTATAATGTTTTTCAACTAAAATAGAATCCTTATAGTCTGGATGATCAGTCTCATAACGTTTATCTACATTCCACTCTAGTGTTATTTTATGAAAATCCTTTACTGAAAATCTAAATCCACTTGAGTCCATTGCTATTTTTAATAGGTGTTTAATATCATGGGTCCACAATCCTATATTTTTCAATTCTTCCGGAGTTATTGTTGTATTCTTATAATGTTTAACTTCTAATATGAAGAATTTCAACATGCATTCAACAATGTAACCACTGATATAATAAATCTCTCTATATATCTGTGGTCTATCACACATTTTTACGCTTTCAATATTAGCTAACATGTAATCACAAGATTTTTTATGCATTTCAGCAGCACGCTTATACTTTTTTGATGACCACATTAATCTATATTGATAATAAGCAATTCATAATATTGCTCGTAAAAATCTATTTCTATTCTAAAAGTAATTTAAACATATTATGATACTTTATAACAAGTATTGAAGCAATCAATCCACTCAACTATCCAAAAAGACAATAAAAAAGCTCGTCCTCTTACGAAAACGAGCTAACTGTGTACCCGGGGCGGGACTTGAACCCGCACTGACATTACTGCCAACAGGATTTTAAGTCCTGCGTGTCTACCAATTCCACCACCCGGGCAAAAAAAGAAACGTAGGGTTTGGTTTCCTACGTTTCCTTGATGAGCGAAAGACGAGATTCGAACTCGCGACCCCGACCTTGGCAAGGTCGTGCTCTACCAGCTGAGCTACTTTCGCATGGTATAGTTTCAACCCCTATTTGGGATTGAGATGACAAAGATAGGCACAGAAGCTTATTTTGCAATACTTTTTTAGAAAAATCTTAGGGCTAAGACTTAACTTTATCTTTCTGAACGAGATTTTTCATTTCATTCAACTTCAACAAAGCCTCCACCGGAGACATGGTATTGATATCCAGGCCCTGAAACATCGTTTTCAGTTCTTCCCACTCCGAGGGAAGCGCCTCAAATAATTGCATCTGCAGGCGCTGTTCGGAAACTTCTTTCAAAGCCTGCTTCTTGGAATCGGTTAATTTTTCCTTTTCCAGGCTTTTCAGCACCTCGGAAGAACGAAGCACCACCTGGTTCGGCATACCCGCCATCTGCGCCACATGGATACCAAAACTGTGTTCACTGCCCCCTTCTTTCAGCTTGCGCAGGAAGACAATTTTATTGCCGACCTCTTTCACCGACACGTTGAAATTCTTAATGCGGTGAAACTGCTCTGACAATTGATTCAGTTCGTGGTAGTGGGTAGCAAACAATGTTTTCGGTTTGTACTTCGGATGCTGGTGCAGGAACTCCACAATCGACCAGGCAATGGAGATCCCATCGTACGTACTGGTACCGCGACCGATCTCATCCATGAGGATGATGCTGCGCTCGCTCAGGTTGTTGAGGATACTGGCCGTTTCGCTCATCTCTACCATGAAGGTGGATTCACCGCGCGACAGGTTATCCGAAGCACCTACCCGTGTAAATATTTTATCGATGATCCCGATCTCCGCGGACTTGGCCGGCACAAAACAACCGACCTGCGCCATGAGTACGATCAATGCCGTCTGGCGAAGCAAGGCAGACTTACCCGCCATGTTAGGCCCGGTAATGACAATGATCTGGCAAGACTGATCATCGAGCATCACATCGTTGGGAATATAGTCTTCTCCCGGAGGAAGATTGCGTTCGATCACCGGATGGCGGCCTTCGACAATGTTCAAGGCCAAGGTATCATTAACGACCGGTCTGGCGTAATTGTTCTGAACAGAAATAAACGCGAAAGAAACCAGGCAATCCAAACGCGCAATCAGCTGTGCATTTTGCTGGATGCATTGTACGTAATCATCCGCGAACAAAATCAGTTTCTTGAAAATGTCGGCTTCGATGGTAACGATTTTATCTTCTGCCGTGAGAATGGTTTCTTCGTAAACTTTTAATTCTTCCGTAATGTAGCGTTCCGCATTGACCAGTGTTTGCTTACGGATCCAATCCGTCGGCACTTTGTCTTTGTGCGTGTGCGTGACTTCTAAATAATATCCGAAGACTTTATTGAAGGAAATTTTCAAAGAAGAAATACCGGTGCGTTCTACTTCCCGTGTTTGAATTTGCAGCAAGTGATCTTTCCCGGAGTAGGCAATCGAGCGCAATTCATCCAGCTTGGCATCAATGCCTTCTTTCACCATCTTTCCCTGATTGGAAAGCATGGGTGCATCGGGCTTCAGTTCTGTTTCTATTTTTTGTACCAGCAAATCACAGGTATTGATTTGCTCTGCCATTCTGGCCAGTGCCGTTACACCGGTCTCTTTCAACAAGACCGCAATAGGCGCCAGCTGTTCCAGCGAACGCTTCAGCTGATTCATCTCGCGCGGATTGATCCTCGCAGCAGAGACTTTCGAAATCAAACGCTCGAGGTCACCGATCTGTTTCAGGTGCTGAAGCAACTGCTCCATCTTCTGTGGCTGATCGTACAGTGCTTGCACAACATCTAAACGTTCTTGTATTGTATCGACTTCTTTCAATGGCATCACCAGCCATTTCTTCATCAAACGTCCGCCCATCGGGGTTACGGTTTGATCCATGATGTCAAGCAAACAAATGCCTTCGGCGTATTGAGAAGAAATAATTTCCAGGTTGCGGATCGTGAAACGGTCGAGCCAGACAAATTTTTCTTCTTCTATGCGAGAGATGGTACTGATGTGTCGCAGTTCATGATGCTCTGTGGCATTCAGGTAATAGAACACTGCGCCTGCTGCAATGATACCTTCTTCCTGCCCTTCTATGCCATAGCCTTTCAAAGAAACGGTATTGAAATGCCTGGTTAATTTTTCGTAGGCAAAATCGTATTGGTAGATCCATTCTTCCAGTGCGTACACAGGAAAACGGTCACCGATGCTGTCGTTGAACTCTTTCTTTTTATTCTTGCAATAAATGATTTCAGAAGGCTGAAAACTTTGCAAGATCCTTTCGATGTAAGCCAGGGAACCCTGCGCCAATTGAAGGTCACCGGTAGATATATCCAGCAGAGAAACGCCCACCTGATCTTTTCCAAAATGAATGGAAGCCAGGTAATTGCTGTTCTTGCCGTCGAGTACATTGTCGTTGTAAGAAACTCCGGGAGTCACCAATTCCGTTACACCGCGTTTCACAATTCCTTTTACTCCTTTGGGATCTTCCAGCTGATCGCAAATGGCGACACGTTGTCCGGCCCTTACCAGACGCGGCAGGTAATTGTCTAACGAATGATGAGGAAATCCGGCAAGCGCTGTTTCGGAAGCAGAACCTGCACCACGTTTGGTCAATGTGATACCGAGAATTTTACTGGCCTTCACCGCATCTTCGCTGAAGGTTTCATAAAAATCACCGACACGAAACAGCAACAAGGCACCGGGATACTTGGCCTTGATGGCCCAGTATTGTTTCATTAAAGGGGTGTCCTGGGTTTCTTTTTCGTGAGCCATTATTGACAAATAAGCTTATCTTTGAGGAGATTAAAGTTAACAAGCCTGTAAAGATTTTACCAATCAAAGTTATTCACATAGAAGGATTAGTGTATTGGGTTTAAATTGGCTTAATGCAGCATAGGAAGTGGTTTATATGGGCATGTCCCCGCTGTGGATCTTGAAGGTTATTACATCACCCCTACTGCGGGGTCGGGCTTTCGCCACTCGCTTTCCCGCTGAAAAAGCGGGAAGAGCTCAAACAATGGCTCAATCCCTCATGCAATTGACATTTTACAAAAAGCTTGGGGTGGCTGAGTCCAGGAAAAGCGCGAATGAAAGAAGACGTCATTAACATTCTGTATTGCCCATAGTAAGTAAGAATTAACTACTCAAGTTAGGTGCGGTGGGCGTCCAGGAGAAGAGCGAATCAAAGGAGACATCGGTTGGAATTAACTTCGTGTCGGATGCCGATGGTTAGATGTCTCCTTTGATTAGTTCTGGTGGCGCCCTTTTCTTTTGTTACTTTTCTTTTGGGCGAGCAAAAGAAAAGTTAAAGGCTGGAATAACAATCACACTAAACGATTAATCAATAATCTAAAACAATTATTGATTAATCATTAAGCGATATATCATATCATGAGAAAACTACAAACCGACGAACTAGGTCGTTTAACAGAAGAAGAAGTTAAAGCTACCACAAAGAACAACGTCATCGTCGTCCTGGACAACGTCCGCAGCCTATTGAATGTAGGTTCCGTGTTCCGCACCGGAGACGCTTTCCTGATACAGGAATTATGGCTGGCTGGCATCACCGGCACGCCTCCCAACCGCGACATTCACAAGAGCGCCCTGGGTTCTGAAAACACCGTCGAATGGAAATACATGACCGATGAAACACTCAAGCGGGAACTGGTAACGCTTCAACAAGACGGTTGGAAAATCATCGCGGTAGAACAAATTGACAGCAGCATTTCACTGGAAAAATTTGAAGTAGAAACAAACGGCAAATATTGTCTGATCTTAGGCAATGAAGTAAACGGTGTATCGGAAGAATTGCTTCCCTTGTGTGATCACGCCTTGGAAATTCCGCAATGGGGCACAAAGCATTCGTTCAATATATCTGTGGCAGCGGGGATTGTGATGTGGGAAGTCGTGAAAAAATTAGTGGTCAGTGGTCAGTGATCAGTATGCTTATCATGCTGCCTAACCTCTACTCACCTAAAGGGGAACTTACTGAAGCTGAAATGAAGAGGCTCATTGCATATATAGTACAATGAGCCTCTTCGTTTTGTAAATACTTAAGTCCCTTCAGGGGATTTTAGAGGGCAGGCACATTGTATCAAACAAAAAAAGAGCGGAGATGCCTCCGCTCTTTTCTATGAAATTTTTACTGATCACTGACCACTGTCAACTGACCACTTTTACTAACTGATCCTCTTCGCTTCTTCGTCTTTCTTCGAACGCAAATCCAATACCATTGGAATCGCAATGAAAATGGTAGAATAACTACCGAATACCACACCGACCAATAGAGAGATCGAGAAGCCTCGTAGTGATTCACCACCGAAGATACAAAGGATGATAACGGTTACCAATACGGTTACTGTTGTCATGATCGTTCTGCTCAACGTGCTGTTGATCGACATGTTCAACATGTCTTTCATGTCCATTTTGTAATACTCGTCGCCGAATTCACGTACCCTGTCAAATACAATTACGGTATCGTTAATGGAGAAGCCGACAATGGTCAATAAGGCCGCAATAATAACCTGATCTACTTCGAAGGCTGCAACACCGAAGAACTGCAGGATAGAGAACATCGCCAGAATCATCAAGGTATCGTGGAACAAGGCTATGATACCACCGAAACCAAACTGCCATTTTCTGAATCGGATCAATACGTAAATGAAGATACCAATCAACGATACAATGATGGACTGCCATGAAGACTGTAAAATATCATCCGCTACTGTAGCTCCGACTTTGTTACTGCTCAGGATTTTGAAATCACCTTTGTTGAATTCTTTCAACCCTTTTTTCAACGCAGCTTCTACTCTTTCATCTCCTTTTTCAGATTCGTCTTCTACCAGATAACTGGTCGTGACTTTGATTTTTTTGCTGCTTCCGTATGTTTTTACTTCTGTACCTGTTCCCTGAAATTCATCGGATAGAGAAGCTTTCAAGTCTGAAGCCACTACATCGTTATTGAATTCTACAATGTACGAACGACCTCCTTTGAAATCTACACCCAGGTTTAATCCACCGTTTATTACAGTAGTTGCTGCGCCGAATAACAATAAGGCGATAGAGAAAATATATGCTCCTTTTCTGTATTTAACAAAATCGAAGTTCAGGTTTTGGAACAGGTTTTTAGAAATCACCGTGGTAAATGAAACGGCTGTTTCTGCATTGCTGCCTCTTGTTAACCACAATAAAATAACACGTGAGATATAAACCGCTGTAAAGAATGAACAAGCGATACCGATCATCAACGTTACCGCAAACCCTTTGATAGGACCAGAACCCAACAAGAACAAAATCGCACCTGTTAAGATGGTCGTAATGTTAGAGTCAAAGATAGAGCTGAAGGCCTTGTCAAAACCGGCATCAATAGCGGCACGCATGCCTTTTCCATTTTTACGTTCTTCCTTGATCCGTTCAAAAATCAAAACGTTTGCATCGACCGACATACCGAGTGAAAGTACGATACCGGCAAGACCAGGTAATGTTAATACGGAGTTCAGTGAAGCTAAGAAACCTAAAGTAAAGATTACGTTGAATACTAAGGCCACGTCAGCAACCAATCCACCCGTGTTATAGTAGATGACCATTAACACCACAACCACCAACAAACCGGCTAACAAGGACATCAAACCTGATTCGATCGCTTCCTGACCCAAGGTAGGACCAACGATTACTTCTTCCACGATACGCACCGGAGCTGGAAGTTTACCTGCCTTCAAAATGTTGGCGATGTCTTTTGCATCTTCCTGGTTAAAGTTACCCGTAATAGAAGAACTTCCGTTTGGAATTTCAGATTGTACGGTAGGAGCAGAATACACTACGTTATCCAATACAATGGCCACTCTTCTTTTATTTTGAGAGTCTTTGATGGCGTCCTGTGTAACTTTTCTCCATTTCTTAGCACCGGCAGGATTCATTTGCATAGAGATGCCATAAGATGCTTTGCCGTCTTGTGATACTTCTTCGCGTGCATCTGCAATAGCATCACCCGTTAACAAAGACTTGCCACCTTTTGATTTTTTGATCGGCACCAATTCCATCGCATTTGTTTTCTTGTCTTCTTTCCAGTCCCAAAGGAACATCAAGTCTGAAGGAAGCAAAGCCTGTACTTTAGGTTGTCTTAAGATGCGGTTGATTTGACTTGAATCCTTGATGCTATAGTGTAAAGTGTAAGGATAGTTTCTGTCACGCAAAGCGAAAAGCGGCGATACTTTATCTGCCAATGAATCTGCAGCAGATGTAGAATCTCCTTTTTCAGCCAATGCAGAAGAATCTTTCTTGCCCGTTCCTAAAGAATCGGTTGCCAAAGGATCAGCTGCCAATTCGTCTTTCACTTCTGTACCGTTGCTGTCTGCAGCCAATGTACCTGCGTCACCTTTGCTTAATTTGTTTTGAGCAACCAGGTAATCATTTACTGCAATAAGGCTTCCTTGTAGTTCGCTTAAGTTATATACATCATAGAAATCCAATTGTGCTGTACCTTGCAACAATTTACGTACACGCTGAGGGTTTTCTACACCTGGTAATTCTACCAGGATACGTCCTGTGCCTTTGATGCGTTGAAGGTTGGGTTGAATGGCACCGAAACGGTCAATACGGGAACGAAGAATTTCAAATGAACGATCTACGGCACCATCGATTTCATCGTCAATCATTTTTTCTACTTCTTTATCTGATGAAGTAGAATTGATTTTAGAAGAGTTTTGTGAGTTAGAGAATACTCTTGCCAATTGATTACTACCAGCGGTTTCTTTGAACGCAGAGTAAAACAATTTTTCAAATGATTCCTGGCTCGTACGCTGCGCTAATTTAGCTTTGTTCAACGCTTGCTTGAACAATGGACTTTCAGCTTGTGAACCGGCCAATGCCTTTAGAATTTCTATGGGAGAAACTTCCAATACTACGTGCATCCCGCCTTGTAAATCCAGACCAAGAGCAAGCTCCATGTCTTTTACCTCTTTATAGGTATAGGGAACCATACCCAGGAAATTGTAGACTGGTTTGTCGTAGAGAGAATCCAGGTAAGCTTGTTTTTTACCGGTATTTACAACACCCGTAGAATCTTTAGACTGTGCGACAGCCTCATCCTGGATGCCTTGGGCTACATAGGTAAATGATATGTAGTAAAAGCTCAGTAACGATACGATGACCGTAAGAGCGATAATTAAACCTTTGTTACGCATAAAATAAATTGAATTGAAAATTAAAATTGATTGGTGGGGACACTATGATCGTGTCCATGATGGATCCGTAAGACACAATACAGGTGTGTCCACTATACCGCATGAATAATTACGGCGCCTGGGTGGCTATGAAATGTCGAAAGAGCGTTTTGAAAAACTTACTCGTGCCTTTGTCCAGCAGAGTGATGGAAGCAGAAGAAAGTATTTCTTCCTGCGGAAAAATGATTTCACAACGAAAGTGTTCCAGGGTAGCCGGCAGCAAGGCCTGAGCAGGGGTAGCTTGTGCGTGGAATACTTGTGGTTGAATAAATGCTTTGGAAGATTCTTCGGAGGATTTAGAAGTCTTTTCTTTTTTTACAGGTGTCTTACTTACTACCGGCTTTGCCAGGTGACTGAAAGGAACAGCCAGCACAAGCAGGAGAACGAAAACGATATGTAAGACTTTTTTATCCATTAGGGGCTCAAATCTACTAAAAAAAACTTACTATGAAAGTTTTGCCTTATCTCTTATGAAAATAGCCCATAAATCGACCACTGGACCAATATCTGCATTATTGGGAATGACTACATGTGCCAACGCACGATAAGGCAGTACATGTTCTTTATAAGCCGGAATGGCATGGTGAAGGTATCTGTAAGCCACATCTTTAAGATCGTATCCTCTCTCCGCATGGTCGCGTTCGATGCGGCGGAAAATTTTCAGGTGTTCTTCGGTATCGATGAACATACTGATATCAAAACGTTCCCTGATCTGCAGTTGCTGCATGCTAAACAGTCCCTCAATGACCCATACCGGTGCTGGTTTCAATTCCAGCCATTCTTCCGGAGCCAGCGGATTGTTGAACGTGTACTTCTTCATACGAACCGTTTCCCCTTTGCCTAAGCGCTCAAGGGTATCTTCCAGTTGTGCCCAGTTAATCGACTCCGGGGTATCGAAATTGGGAATACCATTTTCATCCAGCGGCTGTTCTGCTTTGGGCCTGTAGTAGTTATCCAAAGAAATAAACACCACTTCCTGTTCAGACAACTGCTGCTGCAAGCGATCCAGGAAATAGGTTTTTCCGGAGGCAGTACCTCCGCAAACGCCGATGATGTAAGGTTTGGTCATTTGACGATTAATGAAATATATGGATGAGATTATTTTAAAGTTGTTTAATAAGTTAAGCGTACGATGCATGAAGACTCTTTGGGCGTGCCCCTGCGGGTCGGGCTATCCACTGCAAGTCCTCGCGCGGATCAAATTAAGTTCATTAACAATCCTGTTGGCTCGCTGTGGGCTTTCCGTTCCTATCCCTCACGCACTTCTGCACTTACACTTTATTAATAAAATCACTGAATGCTTTCAGGGCTCTCGCTCTATGACTTATACCATTTTTCTCTTCGCTGCTCATTTCTGCAAAAGTCTTGTCCGATCCTTCCGGCACAAAGATGGGGTCATAGCCGAAGCCTTTGTCTCCGCGCTTTTCATCGATGATGGTTCCGTCTACACGGCCTTCGAACAATTGTTCTTTGCCTTCGCTGTCTATATAAGCAATCATGGTTTTAAAATGCGCGGTGCGGTTGGTGGTGGTTTGCAAGTGGTGCAAAAGCAGGTTCATGTTGTTCTCCGCATTGCTCGGTTCTCCCGCATAGCGGGCTGAGTACACGCCCGGCGCACCGTTCAAGGCTTCTACATCCAAACCTGTATCGTCTGCTATAACCGGCTTCTTATACAATTCGAAAATAGTCCGCGCCTTGATCAAGGCGTTGTCTGCCAAGGTGTGACCGGTCTCCGGAATTTCGGTGGTCATGTTGAGCTCGTCCAGGGAAATGACTTTCATGCCCTCGGGAACCAATGACTGTACTTCCTTTAATTTGTTTTTATTGTGCGTGGCGAAAATGATTTCCATGTTATCGTTACGGTCTTCTTTCGTCCCTATGGGACTTGTATAATGGAATTGTTTTTTTCTATAAGGCTGTTGCCCCTCCGGGACAAGTTACTATAAATCTCTTGCTGTTGGTCGAACCTTTTGCTGATTTGCGTTAGGGATTGAGCCATTGTCTGAGTTCTTTTTCTTTGGCTTGGAGAAATAGTATAAAAACAGTCGCCTGATCCAAAGAAAAAAACGAGTGGCGAAAGCCCGGCCCGAAGGGAAACGCCCTAATTATGATTTAAAGCGCTATTATCTTCTTAATTAGGCCTCCAAATCTACCTTCGTCTTTCATTATCCAAATATATTCTATTCCTGCCCTTGCTATCTGTGGATAAAATCTTAACTTTGCTCCTCGTTTTTCGCCGGACGTGATCCGGCACAAACCCTTAAACAACAAAAATATGGCAGTAAAAATCAGATTGGCTAAAAAAGGTAGAAAAAAATTAGCCATCTACGACATCGTAGTTGCACACTCGAAGTCGCCGCGTGACGGTAAATTCATTGAGAAATTGGGTACTTACAATCCAACGACTCATCCAGCTACAGTGGTATTGAACACTGAAAGCGCCTTCAAATGGGTTATGGACGGTGCTGAACCAACAGATACAGTTCAGACCTTGCTTCAAAAAACCGGTGTTCTTTTCCGTAAGCATTTGCAAATCGGTGTAAACAAAGGAGCCATCACTCAAGACACAGCAGACAAGAAATTGGCGGACTGGTTATCAGCTAAACAAGCTGGTGTGGCGAAAGACAAAGAAACAGACAACAGCAAAAAAGCAGCTGATAAGAAAGCGCGTTTCGAAGCGGAAACAAAAGTGAAAGAAGCGATCGCTGAAAAAGTAAGAGTGAAGAAAATCGTAGTGGAGAATCCTGTAGCAGCAGCTGACGTTGCAGCAACAGAAGGCGAAGCTACTGAAGAAGCAGCGGCTCCAGAAACAGCAGCTGAATAATTACATTGACCATGGAACGGGAAGGCTACTTCTTATTGGGTAGAATTACAAAGGCCCATGGTTTAAAGGGAGCGGTTCAGGTTATGCTTGAAGCCAGCAATCCCGACGATTACCTGGAATTGGAATCAATCTTTGTGGAACACAAACAAAGATTGGTTCCTTTTTTTATTGAAGAGTTTTCTCTGCAAGGTCAAAACAGAGGCATCATCAAATTCGAGGACGTCGACAACATCGATCAGGCCAAGAATTACACGGCTTCCAACTTGTACATCAAAGCAGACGAAGTCAGTGAAGAAGACCTGGACGCACAGGAAAGCATGGACGTGATTGGATTCAAGATCATCGATGAAAACCTGGGTGAATTGGGACTTGTTACCGATTACTACGAAAAAGTAGGACAGGACCTGCTGGCGTTTGAATACAAAGGTCAGGAAATTCTGATTCCTATTGACGAAAGCATTGTGCTGGATGTTGATCCGGATACACAAACGGTGCATACTCACCTTCCCGAAGGCTTACTGGACATCTACCTCTCTCCTCAAATCAAAGACGACGGCGATGAGGATTGATATCATCAGCGTAGTACCGCAATTGATGAATAGTTTCTTCGAACATTCTATTCTGAAAAGAGCGAAAGACAAAGGCATTGCGGAAGTGTATATTCACGACTTGCGTGATTACACCTTATACAAGCACAAGCAGGTAGACGACTACGCCTACGGCGGCGGAGCAGGCATGGTGATGATGGCAGAACCCATCGACCGTTGCATCAGCCAACTGAAAAGCGAACGCAACTATGACGCGGTCATCTATTTGACGCCCGACGGAGAAACCTTTAACCAGCAGATGGCGAATCGTTTTTCATTAGGGACCAACCTGATCATGCTCTGCGGCCACTATAAAGGAGTGGACGAACGCGTAAGGGAACAATTCATTACCCATGAGATCAGCATAGGAGACTATGTGCTTTCAGGAGGAGAACTGGGAGCTGCCGTGTTGGCCGATTCCATCATCCGATTGATACCAGGTGTTCTGTCTGACGAAACATCGGCCCTTACAGACTCTTTTCAGGACGGCATGCTGGCTCCGCCGGTCTATACTCGTCCCGAAGATTATAAAGGTCATAAAGTGCCTGAAATCCTTTTATCGGGCCATGAAAAGAAAATTCAGGAGTGGCGCTATGAGCAAGCCTTGGAAAGAACACGTACCAGAAGGCCAGACTTGTACGACAAACTAAAAAATTAAAAATAAATCTGGCAAATCAATTATTTTCTATATATTTGCAGTCCCTTTTGCAAGGAAGGCTCTAACTCAGAATCTTATGAACATCATCATCAAACAAATAGACGCAGAATTTCAAGAAAAGAGAAATAGCCTGCCGGATTTCAGCACAGGTGATACCATCAACGTGCACGTAAAAATCAAAGAAGGAAACAAAGAAAGAGTGCAGCAATACCAAGGTGTTGTTATTCAGCGCAAAAATGCTGGAACAAACGGCGAAACTTTCACTGTTCGTAAAATTTCTAACGGTATTGCCGTAGAAAGAATTTTCCCTTCTACTTCCCCTACTATCGATAAAGTAGAATTATTGAGAAAAGGAGCTGTAAGAAGAGCTCGTCTATACTACCTAAGAGATAAAAGTGGTAAAGGCGCTCGTATCAAAGAAAGCAGAAAAGGATACAACCCGGAAGCGAAGAAGTAATTCTTCTCACTATATTATTAAGAAAAGACCTTGGTTCACACCAAGGTCTTTTTTTTGTCCTGCATGGTCAGAGGCCTTGCCAACTGATCAATATTTCCTTACTTTAGTGATTACCTGTTTTACTTTCATCCCTTATCGCATGAAACCGACTTTCCCCCATTTTCTAATCCTTGGTTTACTTTTGATTTGTTTCTGTGCTAACGCTCAAGTTACCGCAACGATCGGCGCAGAAATTAACAACGACCGCAAGAATGCGTTTAATAAAATGCTAGGCTCTGATGAGACTAATTTTTATGTGTACCGGTATAAAAAAGAAGGAGTTCATTTTCTAGAGAAATACGACAGCAAAACGCTTGGCCTGGTTTCTTCCAATTTGGTAGAGTTCACCAAAGAGGACGAAACCAAGGATATGCGGATACTAGATATTGTATTTACCAATGGTAAATACTTTGTGTTTAAATATTATCGAGACAAGAGCATTAAAACATTTTATTATTGCTATGAAGTAATCACTAAAGACGGAATAGGGTCAAACGATGTTGTTTACTATGAAGGCCCCTTAGAAATGGCCGAGATTAAAATTGATTACAATATCAAAAAAACCAAGATTGGTATTGCGATGACATTTTATGCGGGAAAAGAACAAAAGATTATTTCACATCTTTTTTGTATAGACACGCAGTCTCGCAAAGTATGGGACAAAGAAGGACTTAGTTATCCTGCTACAGATTACACCACTTATGGCACCGGTCCTTTGGTGTATGTGGATGAGTTTGACAATGTGCATTTCAAAACCTACAAAAAGAAAGTAGCTGCTAATCCAAAAGAAGAGGTAAATTATGAAGGCCTTCTCTCTACTTTCAATTTAAAAACAAACACCGTTCGTACAGTAATGCTTGATATTGCCTATAGCAAATTCAAGATGTACTCCCCAACAGATGGAGAACTCTACTTAGCCGGTTTTTTAGGAGAAAAATACGATCACAAAGCAAAAGGACAATTTAATGAACTCTCTTTTATCCAGATTAAGATCAACACCAAAACAGGCACTATATCAACTACTGAAAAAAAGTTAGATCCATCATTGATGGAAGCGCTGGAAGCCTATAAGAACAGAGATTTGCTCTACTATACCAGAGATTTTTACATGATAGGGCAGGACACTTATGTGATTGGCGAACAACTTTTTGTTAGACCAGATCATAATCAAGCGATAGATATTCCTTTCTTACATACGGCAGTCCTTATCACAAAATTAAATGAAAAGAAAGAAGTGGAATGGATTCGGCAAGTGCCAACACTTTTTTATACCTATAACAACAAACAGATTATTACTGCCTATACGGATAAAACATTTTATATTTTCAACAATGAACACGAAGACAATTTAGCATTGGTCGGTACGCCAAACATTAAACCTGCAGACCTGAAAGAAGCACCTCTTTTGTTTAGATCAACTAATTTTGTCTATACCTCCTTTTCTCTACTGGATGGCAAACTAAATCAACATGGCTTAGTTTTTCCCGCCAAAGAATACTTTTTTTTCCCAAAACAAGCATGGGGAAGATCCGCTTTTTGCATTGTACAAAACATAGACCTCAGTGTACCGATCGATAAGAAAGCATTTGTGATGCATACCGGTGTAAGATCTTCAGGCGATGAATTTATATCGCGATTTTATAAGGTAAAATTTGAGTAAGTTACTGTGGTTTCTTAGCTCTTTCTCCCGCAACCAAATCTTAACCCCCTGGCCAGACGTAGCCTCTAAAAGCAATCTCTATAAAGCAGCAACGGGAACGTAAAACCTATCTATAGATTTACGCTCCTTTTTTAAAACAAATATTTAATTATCAATTGATTAAGTCAGCAAAGAAATAGGCTTCTACGATAATAATTTTTCACTAACTTAGCGACCTCAATTAATAAGCAACATCATGTTAAGAACACACACCTGCGGAGAATTAAGAACTACTCACATCGGTCAATCTGTGACTTTATGCGGCTGGGTAGCCAAAGTAAGAGACAAGGGCGGTATGATCTGGCTGGATCTTCGTGACCGTTACGGCATCACGCAATTGATCCTCGAAGAAGGTAAAGCTTCTGCTGCCTCTATCGAAGCGGCACGCAAAGCAGGTCGTGAATTTGTATTGAAAGCAACCGGCACCGTGATAGAACGTTTGGCAAAAAATGCCAAGATGCTGACCGGTGATGTAGAAATAAGAATTGAATCCATTGAAATTTTAAATCCTGCGAAAATTCCTCCCTTCCTGATCGAAGACGAAACAGACGGTGGCGATGAATTGCGTATGAAATACCGTTACCTGGATTTGCGTCGCGAGCCGGTACGTCAAAACTTATTGTTGCGTCACAATGTATCGAAAGAAACACGTAACTATTTAGATGGTCTTGGTTTCATCGATGTAGAAACGCCGGTATTGATCAAGTCTACACCGGAAGGTGCACGTGATTTCGTGGTTCCTTCCCGTATGAACCCGGGACAGTTTTATGCTTTGCCGCAATCGCCGCAAACGTTCAAGCAATTGCTGATGGTATCCGGTTTTGACCGTTACTTCCAAATTGTAAAATGTTTCCGCGACGAAGATTTGCGAGCAGACCGTCAACCGGAGTTTACACAAATCGACTGTGAAATGTCTTTCGTAACACGCGAAGATATTTTGGAAGTGTTCGGCGGTTTAACAAAACACTTGTTCAAAAAAGTAAAAGGCATTGATCTTCCTGAAATCAAACGCATGAGTTATGACGACGCCATGAAATACTATGGCTGCGACAAACCCGATATTCGTTTTGACATGAAGTTTGTCGAATTGACAGACCTCGCTCAGGGCAAAGGATTTCCGGTATTTGATTCAGCGGAATTAGTAGTCGGTATTGTCGCAGAAAAATGTGCCGGCTATACCCGTAAAGAAGTAGATGAATTGACTGATTTCGTAAAGCGTCCTCAAGTGGGTGCCAAAGGAATGGTGTATGTTCGTTACAACGAAGACGGAACACTAAAATCTTCCGTTGACAAATTTTACACCGAAGAACAATTGAAAGAATGGGCCGTTCGCTTCGGTGCAAAACCGGGTGATTTGATGCTGATCCTTTCCGGTGAAGCACACAAGACACGTGCACAACTGAACAACCTTCGTTTGGAAATGGGTACGCGTTTAGGTTTGAGAGATAAAGACAAATACGAAGTATTGTGGGTATTGGACTTCCCATTGTTAGAATACAACGAAGACGAAAAACGCTGGTTCGCGATGCACCATCCTTTCACCTCTCCGGGTGATATCGATGCCTTCATGAAATACGATGCGACCTCTCCTTCCTTGGGAAGCATCTATGCTAACGCCTATGACTTAGTGATCAATGGTGTGGAAGTGGGCGGAGGCTCTATCCGTATTCACGACAAGACGGTACAAAATAAAATGTTTGAAGTATTAGGCTTCACGCAGGAAGAAGCGCAGAAACAATTTGGTTTCTTATTGGAAGCCTTTGAATACGGTGCACCTCCGCACGGTGGTATTGCCTTTGGCTTTGACCGTTTGTGTTCTTTGTTTGGCGGTCAGGAATCTATCCGTGACTTCATCGCCTTCCCTAAAAACACTTCAGGCCGCGATGTAATGATTGATTCTCCATCCGAAGTGAATCCGAAACAATTGGAAGAATTGAGCGTGGCGGTAGCGATTAAAAAGTAACTAGTTGTTAGTTGTTAGTTGTTAGTTGTTAGTTGTTAGTTGTTAGTTGTTAGTTGTTAGTTAAATAAAAACATCCTATAAAAAGAAAGGTCTCGAATTATCGAGACCTTTCTTTTTATACTAATGACTAACGTCTAACGACTAACTACTGATTAATATATCTGATCGACTGTTCCGTATTTCCTGAAACGATTTTGACGATATAAAATCCTTTGGCCACACCTTCCAGGTTGATCACTTCACCTGGGTAGGTAGCTGTTGCAAAGATCGATTGACCAGTGATAGAATACACAGCGACATTCAATTTGATATCTCCTGATAAGCCAACAATGGTGAAGCTTCCATCACCAGGATTGGGTACCAGACTAAGACTTAAAGAACCGATACCGTTTACAAATACTATTTTAGAAATCATAGAAGCACCATCGGCATCTTCTTCCACCAAACGATAATATAACCTGCCAATAGGTGCATTGTTATCAAGGTATTCGTAATGTCTAACAGTAACACTGTTACCTGCAGCATTCACCTGACCGATGGTTTCAAATGTAAGGCCATCCAATGAACGTTGCACATTGAATACTTTGCTGTTTTGTTCTGTTGCGGTAGACCATTCCACTTTTACAGCAGAAGATTCTCCTTCACGTTTGGCGTTGAAATCGAGCCATGTTACCGGTAGAGAACAAGAACGAGTGATGGTTGTATTATTAGCACAAGGACTTACTATCGCAAGCACGATGTTATAGAAAGGTCCTGAATTACCCGCACCATCACCTGTCACTCTTATCACGCCAGCCACGTCTCTGGAGTTACCTGTATTACCTGACCATTCAAAACTTCCATTGCTTGCTTCTACGGTGTAAGAACCAGCGGGCAAAATGGCATTGAAGTTCAACGTAACGACCTGACCCGAAGTAATAGAAGCTATTGCTGGTAAAGTAGCTACAGTAGTTGCTCCTTGTTTAATGGAAAAGGTAACAGCACTAGATGCATTGGCCCCTTTTACCTGAATAGATCTGATGATCGATCTGTATTCCAAAACAAAACTAGTCACTAATGTACCACTGCTCCAATTATTTGCAGTTGCTGCATTACCCGCTGTATAGGGACCAGCAGAAGGTGTAGCATCAAATGCATAAAAGGTACTCGGAGTGCTTGATGCAGGAGTGTAGGTTTTATTTACCGAAGCACCATAACCGATTGGAGCACCTCCCACCGCGTCATACCATACATAATTTGCAGCACCTGCACCTGTACCGTTCAGCGTAATGCTTGGGTTAGAACAAGAAACATTACCTGCAGTTATGAGTTCATCTACTCTCACAGTTCTTTTCTGCTCGTATTCAATATCGCACTTATCGATTACTGTTAATGTAACCGTATAAGTAGTAGGCGTTGTAGCAGGGTTATAAGTATGGGAAGGACTTGTAGCATAACTCACAGGAGAACCATCACCAAAATCCCAGGTGATAGGATGGGTTGCTGTTGTTGAAACCGTTCCTGAAAAATTAAAGTTAAACGTTGTAGGAGAACCTTTACATACTATTTTATCCGGACCTACTGTTACTAAGTCATCTCCAAAATCCAGGTTACCGGCTAGAAATGAAGTCAGCAAGGTAGGAAGACCGTGCGTTACACCTGCTCCGTTATTTGGCCAACCGTTGGGAAAAGAATATGCAGTACCCGTCCAAGTAACTCGGTCAACAACCGGCCCGCTAGAAACCGGTCCATCAGGATTCGTAACAGTCGACAAGATATTACTACTTCCACAATTGGCACATGATCCAGGAGAATATGCATTCCAGGCATTGTGGTTAGCTACATATAATTTACCATCAGGACCCATCTGCACGTGTCCCATTCGAGGAAAGGCTTGCACCCCATCGTCCGGGTTTGTTCCATGAGGAGATGTTCCGATGATGACATCTGTTCCTGTAATCGTCGCACCAACACCTGAAGTGATATCATAGCGGTGTAAACGCGCTTTCATTAATTCAGTCACATATAAATAATCACCTAACTTTGAAAACTCCAAACCATAAGGTCCGAAAGATCCGGTATAACCGTTGATGGTTTGAGGATTTGAGAATACGCCTGTATTAAAGTTGAAATTAAGCAATTGAACATTGCCTAATCCTGTACCCTGTCCACCATATGAAATGGCTATCTTATTATAACATCCGTTTGATTTGATCATCCCCTGACCATTGTTAGGCGTATATCCTATACTTGTATTTACACTAGTTGCATTAACACCCGTCGAGGAAATTCTATAGGCTCTGAATTGATTCGTCAAATCGGCATGGCACAATAACCAATATCCTGTATGAGTAGCTGTTGGACCTGTAGGTACTACGCATAAAGCTTCCATTGTTCTCACGCCGGTCCATAAGGGAGTATTTGCAGTAGTAACACTTCCATTTCCAGATGACATGTCAACTACATTGTAATAAATACCTGTTGTAGTTCCTGTACGGCCAACCGTGAATACATAATAGAGTGTTGTACTTCCCGGTCTTGGGACAATAATGGATGATTGTTCGGCAGAAAGATCTCCGTTTAACGAACCGCCCCCTGTCATGACAGAATAGGTTCTATCGTAAATTTTAGTACCATCCGTATAAAACAGAAGATTACCTGAAGCATCACAAATAGAAGCATATCCTTCGCCTTCGGCTGAAGCAGCGCTCATATTATTCACTTCCAGCATGGTAGGAGGAGTGGTGTTAAAATCCAAACCGGCATTAGAGCCGAATTGCCAAACATTTACTTCACCCTGTCCAAAAACATTTCCGGAGAAGAGTGCGTATAGTGCTATAAAGCAAAAACTGAGAATTTTAGTGCTGTTTTTCATAGGGCGTGGTAAGGATATGGTTCTGGCACTTTTATCCTTAACAGTAAAAATATCTGTTTAGCTTCAAAAAAAATTTGCATATTCTGCTCGAAGCTTCTCATTTTATGATGAGCAGTTAAATCGTGCCCTTGGGAAGTATCCAAACTAAAAATGCAAAGTGAAAATCCCAATTTGCATAGTTTCCCTTAAAAAAATATAGACTTTTTAAACGTTGCTTCTTAAAAAACACTTTTTGTCCTCACACTGATCGCACCTTTCACTTTAGATGATATTTCTGTTCACTAAAGGTCTTCCAATGAGATCTATCTGCTCATTTAATTCAATCCAACTTTTACAACCCTCATATTCAGGCTTTAATATAATATCTTGTGCTGCTCCCAATTCGAATACTTGCACGACCAACAATTGTATTTTATTCTCCCAACGTGTAAAACGCTCTTTGATGATTTCCTCCTTCCAGGCATGGAAAGTGTCTAGTTTTTTCACTTTTTCCCAATCTGTCAAGACCTGACTTTCGACTACACGGGCAAAATACTTGATTCTCACTTTTTCAGGCTGCTCATAATACTGCTCCGATTTCAACCCAGGCAGCCAGGAAGGTTTAACCCATTGCTCCGCCTGATGAAACAAAGTGGGGAATAATATGAATTCTTTACCTTTCAGTTCGAAGTCACCGTTTTCTTCAGAAATACCTCCCTTTCGCAAAATGATACTTTGCTTCCCTTTACCAAGAGCTGTTACGATGTAGGACCATTCTTTAAACGCGAGCATAATTTAGTTGTTAGTTGTTAGTTGTTAGTTGTTAGTTGTTAGTTGTTAGTTGTTAGTTGTTAGTTATAATACTAAATAACTTCTTTCAGGGATTGGTTCCTTAAATATATTAAGTTATTCTTGAATACATATTCTTCTGTCTGCATATGGCTGTTTTACTTCCTTTACTAACAACTAACAACTAACAACTATCTTGTACGACATCCTCATCATCGGCGGTGGATTATCTGGTCTCATTAACGCAAGGTTGCTGGCGCTAAATGGATTGTCGGTGGCGGTGATTGAAAAAAACAACTATCCTTTTCACAGAGTATGTGGTGAGTACATTTCTAATGAAGTAAAACCTTTTTTGGAATCTATAGATTGTTTCCCTCATGCGCTTCAACCTGCTTCCATTGACAAATTAACAGTGACAGCTCCTTCGGGTTTTTCTTTACAAGCCAGGCTAAATATGGGAGCATTTGGAATCAGTCGTTATGCCTTTGATGATTTTTTAAAAACAAAAGCCATAGAAGCCGGAGCGACCGTCATAGAAGGCGAACAGATTAACGAAGTGCAAAAAACAAAGGAAGGCTTTATGTGTAAAAGTTTGACTCAGAAATTCTATTCGGGCAAGCTTGTCATCGGTGCACAGGGCAAACGATCCATGATCGATAAATACCTGAATCGTTCTTTTGTACAGCAGCGCTCTCCTTACATTGGCGTGAAATACCATATACGCACCGAACATCCGCATGATCTCATTGCCTTGCATAACTTTCAGGATGGCTATTGCGGAATTTCAAAAGTAGAAAACAACACCTACTGTCTTTGTTATCTTACTACACGAGAAAATCTTCGCAAGCATGGCACCATAGCAAAAATGGAAGAGGCTGTTTTGTATAAGAATCCTTTCCTGAAAAAACTTTTTACAACAAGTGAATTTCTGTACACGACTCCGGAAGTCATCAATGAAATTTCTTTCTCTCCGAAATCACTCTCCGATCATCAGGTTGTTTTTTGTGGTGATTCAGCGGGTATGATTGCACCTCTTTGCGGCAACGGTATGGCGATGGCCATACACTCTGCTAAGTTATTATCTGAAAGTATTATTCAGCACAAAGATACATTTGACGAAAATAAAATTTTGAAAATGTACCAAATGAAATGGAATGCTCATTTCAAACACCGCTTGAGGATAGGAAGAACTGTTCAAAAATTATTTGGTCGCAACAGCACCACTGAAATCAGTTTGCGCCTGCTTTCTTATTTCCCTTTTTTACTTTCCTGGATCATTTCAAAAACGCATGGAGAAATAGTGGTCAGCTATCAAGGAACATTCCATTCATCCCACACTAGACCCGGTTCTTCTGATCACTGACCACGGGCCACTGACCACTTCAATACAATCAACCCCGCAAAAAACAAATTAAAACAAATCGCAGATAACATATTCAATTTCATGGTTGATTTGTAATCCGCTCTTGATTCATTCTGCCAGGAATCTTTCATCCAGCTTAAAAAATAAACTACCACCGGAGATGTCAGCACAACAAATAGTATAACCTCAAACCATGAATCATAGCTTACAAAATATCCTATGAACAAAACAGAAGCAACAGTAAAGATACTCATCGTCCAAATGAATGTTCCTCGAACTCCCAGCAACAAACTGAATGTTTGATCTCCACGTTTCGCATCCTCTTCATGCTGATAAATTTGTGTCATCGGATAAGAGCCGAGCAACATGAGCGAACAGATGCAAGCGGCGAATAAATTTTGCTGAGAAAAAATGGAAGGGGAATAACCGTACTGCGCAACTACTACCATAAAGTAAGTCCAGAAGCCCTGAAAAAAAGCAACGATCAGCAAACCCAATACCGCATACTTTTTAAATCGGATCATTGGATGACTATAGGCTTTGGAAGCAAGTCCGATAATAAATACCATGATAGCAAAATAGGGATTAACGAGGTATCCTATTGCAATAGCCAGTACATCAAAAACTAAAGAAACAACATACAACTCTTTATCCACCGGAGGAGGATTTTCAATGCCTCCTATACTTCCTTCGTCTTTATCAAAATAACTGTTGAAGGCATTGCTTGCTCCGTTGTGAAAGAAATGAACAACAATAAATGCTACACCAATTTTCCACCAGGTAATCTCTTCCAGCTGACTGATTCCAAAAATAAAAAACGGCATCAGGAAAAAAGAAAATGGAATTCTTAAATGAATGAGTGTAGCTTTTTTTACCATTTGTTCTATCTTTAGGTATGTCAAGTTATATCAATTCTATTGGCATAGCAAATCCCTCGTACCAACATCAACAGAAAGATATTCTTTCTTTTATGCTCGATGACGGCGCTGCTATCGAACAACAAAAAAAACTACGTGCTGCCTTTCGTGCGTCAGGTGTAGAAACGAGATACTCTATCCTACCTGACTTTGGAACCTCAAAAAACAATGCGTCTTTCCTTCAAGACATCCCTCTTGTAGAACAACGCATGCAGGTTTATAAAAAAGAAGCTTTGTCACTCGCCTTGCAAGCGGTTGAAAATTGTCTTTCACAATCTAATGGCATTAAAAAACAATCCATCACGCATCTGATCACCGTGAGTTGTACCGGCATGTATGCGCCGGGCTTAGACATCGATATCATTACACAATTGGATTTATCCAGAACAGTTGCAAGAGCTTGTCTGAACTTTATGGGTTGCAACGCAGCCATCAATGCTTTGCGTATGGCAGATGCGATTGCAAGTTCCCAGGACAACGCACAGGTATTAGTCGTTTGCGTAGAGCTTTGCACCTTACACTACCAGCCTTCCACTTCTGATGACAGTGTATTGTCTAATACATTATTCTCTGATGGAGCCGCAGCGGTACTCATCAATAATACAAGTGTTAATAGCCTTTTCAAGATCAAACAATTTCACGCGGCTCTTTGGAAAGAAGGTAATGCAGATATGTGCTGGGATATTACTTCGAAAGGTTTTGAAATGATTTTATCGTCTTATGTTCCTGACTTGTTAAACAACGGCATGCAACAGTTATTAAAAGACAGTCCATTCAACATTGGCGCATCGGAGCATTTAGCGATACATCCCGGCGGTAAAAAAATATTAGATACTCTTTTAAAGACGTTAAATAAAAGCGCAGAAGGGTTAACCGATTCGTATGAAGTCTTAAAAAATTACGGCAATATGTCTTCACCGACTATTTTGTTTGTGCTTTATACAATGTTGAAAAACGCGACAGTGAAAGCGAAAGAAAAAGTGAGTGTGATGTCGTTTGGACCAGGCTTGACGATTGAGGCCATGCTATTGGAGAGATCTGAGATCTGAGATCAGAAATCTGAATACACTATCTGATCTCAGATTTCTGGTTTCAGATCTCTTCAATTCCCGAGTTCCTTCACCGCCAACCAGGCCATCAGCGCAGAGCCCGTTTGAAGCGCTTCTTCGTCAATATCAAAGGTTGGAGTATGCACACCGGAAGTGATTCCTCTGGCATCATTGCGCACGCCTAATCTATAAAAGCAAGCATCAAGTTCTTGTGTGTAATACGCAAAGTCTTCCGCAGCCATCCACAAATCAAGATCGATCACATTTTCAGCTCCCAACAATTCTATGGCTTCCGCCTTCATGCGTTGAGTCAAGGCAGGATCATTTTTCAAAAACGGATAACCATTCAAGATGGTGAACTCGCAGCTTCCACCCATCCCGTCGGCAATGGCTTCGGCCATCTTCTTCATTTTAATGTGTGCCTCTTTTCTCCACACTTCATTCAGTGTGCGAAATGTTCCTTCAATCTTTACTTCTTCAGGAATAACATTGGTGGCGCCTTTACCAATGATATTGCCAAACGACAATACACAGGGAACGCGGGGGTCGCAATTTCTGCTGACAATTTGTTGTAAAGCGATAATGATATGAGAAGCAATCAAAATCGGATCGATGTTCTTATCGGGCATCGCGGCATGACCGCCTTTGCCTTTTACTGTCACATATATTTCGTCTGCACTGGCCATGTACATGCCTTCTCTGAAACCCACTTTACCGGCAGGTATCATGGTCATCACATGCTGACCTAAAATATTGGCTGGCCTTGGATTTTGTAAGACTCCGGCTTTGATCATCAACGATGCGCCACCGGGAATTTTTTCTTCTCCCGGCTGAAAAATCAATTTGACTGTTCCTTCAAATTCATTTCTAAGAGCGCTTAATATTCTGGAAGTACCCAGCAAAGAAGCCGTATGGGCATCGTGTCCACAGGCATGCATGACACCGTTGTTCTGTGACTTATAGGTCACTTCATTTTTCTCTTCAATGGGTAAAGCGTCCATGTCTGCACGCAAAGCAATCACTTTTTTGGAAGGATTTTTTCCTTCAATGATTCCCACTACACCTGTATCGGCTACCCCACGCTGCACTTTTACACCGAAGCTTTCCAATTGATCAGCTACATACTTTGCGGTTTGTACTTCTTCAAAGGAAAGTTCCGGATGAGTATGCAAATGCCTTCTGTAAGAGATGACATCAGTAGCATATTCTGAGGCGAGCGTTTTAATTTTATCTTTTAAGCTCATGCTTACTTAATTTCTATCTGATCAGGAATGATCACTGCATTAGGAAAAAATTTAACCAAATCAGAAAACACATAGTTGGCACTTATCCTGTCTTCAAAATTACCCACTTTCACGCGAAACGCGGGTTGTTTGTATTGCGTGTATACTTCATACTCCCTGCTCCATTCGTAAACTTCTTTGCGTACATCCGCAGACTCAATGCTGCTGTTGCCGGAGTATACCATGATGCGATAACCGGGAGCACTGTGGTATCTTCTATTGGATACCGCAATAGAATCCATGATGGGATTAATATGTCCGTTGATTTGTTTATCAAATGAAATTCCTGAAAGATTAACAGGCGTTGAATTCTCTGTCTTTGTTTCTGTAGCAGCCTTTGGCTTGTATACATACTTGCTCAAATCCTCTTCTACTTTTTTAGGCGTAGAACTACTCGTTACTTTACTACCTCCTTTACAAGAAGCCAATAAAAGCAACGCCATCATTCCAACGATTAAATAAGATTGTATGCGCATGGGTTAGTCTTCTAATAATACACAACGGTTGTTCGCAATATCTTCTTCGACAGTTTTATACTTGACATCCTTGCGAACACTGCCATCAGGATACTGAACAGACACCCGGTCATTTCTACCTGCGATCTTAGCCGATTTAACCGGCATCATTTTTTGATCTTCCTGCGGAGCTTGTTGCTGTCTGTTGTTTTGTGCCAAAGCACCCAACATCGATTCCACTTCTGCTTTGTTCTCCGTATACTGTTTTTTTACAGGTTGCTCTTTTCTGGCTTCTTTTACCTGCGGCTGATCTTGCTGCACCATCACATCTGCTCTAAACAAGAAGGACAACGTCTCTTCGTTTACTTTAGCGATGAATGTTTTGAATAACTGAAACGCTTCGAATTTGTAAACCAACAAGGGATCTTTTTGCTCGTAACCCGCATTTTGTACCGACTGTTTCAAATCGTCCATTTCTCTGAGGTGTTCGATCCATAGCGTATCGATCACAGCCAATGTAATGGATTTCTCCAATGATTTTTGCAATTCAGAAGATTTGTCAGCGACTAATTTATCCAATTTTGCCAATACATTGATTTGACGCTTGCCGTCAGAGAAGGGTATGATGATGTTTTCAATGGTAGCACCTCTGTTTACATACAAATCCTTAAACATTGGATAATGATGCTCCATGAAGCGCTCAAGACGCTCTCTGTAATGTTTCAATAACTCCTGGTAGATCTTCGCGGATAGATCAGCCGCTTTATATGAACCGAAAGCCATTTCATCCACGCTACTGTTCAAGCCAAACGTTTTGATCAATTGCAATTTGAAATTATCGTAACCTCCTTTGCCATGATTTGCATTCACGATTTCATCGCATACGTCATAAATCATATTGAGGATATCCAATTGCAAACGCTCTCCTTCCAAAGCATTTTTTCTTCTCTTGTAAATCACTTCACGTTGAGAGTTCATGACGTTGTCGTATTCCAACAAACGTTTACGTACTCCGAAGTTGTTTTCTTCCACACGCTTCTGTGCTCTTTCGATGGAGTTTGTGATCATAGAATGCTGAATCACTTCTCCTTCGTCCAATCCCATTCTGTCCATCAACTTCACGATACGCTCTGAGCCGAATAAACGCATCAAATTATCTTCCAGAGACACAAAGAATTGTGATGTACCCGGATCACCCTGACGACCTGAACGACCTCTTAATTGTCTATCCACACGACGCGACTCGTGACGCTCTGTACCGACAATGGCCAAACCGCCCGCTGCTTTCGACTCTGCCGTTAATTTAATATCTGTACCACGACCGGCCATGTTGGTAGCGATCGTTACAGTGCCTGGCTTACCAGCTTCCGCAACAATGTCTGCTTCTTTCGCGTGTAGTTTTGCGTTCAATACCTGATGATTGACACTGCGCATTTTCAACATACGACTCAGCAATTCAGAAATCTCTACGGATGTTGTACCCACCAATACCGGTCTGCCTTTTTGTGTCAACTGAACGATCTCTTCTGCAACGGCATTGTATTTTTCACGTGTTGTTTTGTATACTTTATCCTGCTCGTCTTTTCTGGATGCCGGTCTGTTGGTAGGAATCACGACTACATCCAATTTGTAGATTTCCATAAACTCGCCTGCTTCTGTTTCCGCAGTACCGGTCATGCCGGATAGTTTATGGTACATTCTGAAATAGTTTTGCAACGTTACTGTCGCATAAGTCTGAGAAGCATCTTCCACTTTTACATTTTCTTTTGCTTCCAATGCCTGGTGTAAACCGTCAGAATAACGACGGCCTTCCATGACACGACCTGTTTGTTCGTCTACAATTTTGACTTTATTATCAACGATGATGTAATCGGTATCTTTCTCAAACAAAGCATAGGCTTTCAACAATTGATTCAAAGAGTGTACTCTTTCACTTTTCAAACTGAAGTCATCGATCAAGACTTCTTTTCTTTCCAAACGAACTTCTTCAGAAAGACTTTTATCTTTTTCAATCGCATTCAAACCAACAGAAAGATCAGGAAGGATAAACAAATTCGGATCTTCGCCTTCACCGGTGATGAAATCAATTCCTTTGTCTGTCAATTCTACATTGTTGTGCTTTTCATCGATGGTGAAATACAGCGGAGCATCAGCCTCAGGCATACGCTTGCTGTTCTCCTGCATGAATTCGTTTTCTGTTTTATGCAACACCGCACGAATACCCGTTTCACTCAAATATTTGATCAGGGCTTTGTGCTTAGGGAAACCGCGGTAAGCACGGAACAAAGACAAACCGCCTTCTTTTTCATTGCCTTCTGCAATTTTTTTCTTCGCTTCTACCAGGTAAGCATTTACCATCTTCTTTTGTTCTTCTACCACTCTGTAGATACGCGGTTTCAGATCGTAGAATTCATGTTTATCTCCTTTGGGTACAGGACCAGAAATGATCAATGGTGTACGCGCATCATCAATCAATACGGAATCGACCTCATCCACCATGGCATAATGATGTCCGCGTTGTACACGCTCATCTTTATTTCTCGCCATGTTATCGCGGAGGTAATCGAAACCAAACTCGTTGTTTGTTCCGTAAGTAATGTCGGCATCATAAGCTGCTCTTCTGGCATCAGAATGTGCTTCGTATTTATCGATGCAGTCTACATTCAATCCGTGAAACTCCATCAAAGGGGCCATCCATTCGCTGTCTCGTTTCGCTAAGTAATCGTTGACCGTTACAATGTGAACTCCTCTTCCACCCAAGGCATTTAAGTAGGAAGGAAGCGTCGCAACTAATGTCTTACCTTCACCGGTCGCCATTTCAGAAATTTTACCTTCGTGCAATACCATCCCGCCGATCAACTGCACATCATAGTGCATCATGTCCCAGGTCACTTCATTGCCTGCTGCGATCCACTTGTTGTGCCAGGTTGCTTTGCCGTCACTCACTTTTACGTTTGCTTTTTTAGCAGCAATCGTTTGATCATGTGTGGTAGCACTTACAACAAGACTTCCGTTTTCTTTATAGCGACGAGCTGTTTCTTTTATGACAGCAAATGCTTTCGGTAAAATATCCCACAAGACTTTTTCTAATTCTGTATTGCGCTGAGATTCCAATTCATCAATCTTCTCAAAAATTTCCTCCTTCTGATTGATCGTTAACTCCGGCTGATCCGCAATTTTATCGTGTAAGCTTTTTAAATCCTGATCAATGCTTGCTAAACGCTCACGAATGGCGCCTTTCAATTCGTCTGTTTTTCCTCTTAACTGATCGTCAGAGATACTTTTTAACAAACCGAATTCCTGATTGGTCGCTTCTACGAATGGTAGTAGTCTTTTAACATCTCGTTCAGACTTTGTACCAAATACTTTTTTAATAAAACCTAACATGTGCGCTTCTCTTAATTCTTATTATAAGGAGTATAAATTTACATTTTTTTCGCTAAGTACGGCGGATTATGCGCCATAAAGAGAGAGATCCACAGTCCCTTTAAAGACTTTTTTTGCCGGACCCATCAAATAAATATTGTTGAATGTATCGCCTGTGCGTTCAAAAGAAACGGCTAAATCGCCTCCTTTAGTCAAAATACGAACAGGGGAATTCATGCCATCGTAAGAGGCAGCAAGGGCGGCGGCTGTAACACCAGTACCGCAAGAATACGTCTCGTCTTCCACGCCACGCTCGTATGTCCTCACGTTCAATACCATGCCATCTTTCTCCATAAAATTGACATTCGTGCCTATTTCACGGAAACGTTCGTTGTAACGAATTTTTTTTCCTTCCTCAAACACCTGAAAATCATTGATGTTTTTGACCCACGCCACATAATGAGGAGATCCCGTATTCATAAATAAAAAGCCGCTATTTTTTTCTATACCTGACACATCTGACATCTTCAGGTGTACCCAATTGTCTTTTAAATAGGCTTCATGAAGTCCATCCGCTGCCATAAAGGTCGTTTTGTCACCTATTACACCCAGATCGTGAGCAAACTGTACGGTTGCTCTTCCTCCATTTCCACACATGGAACCGATTTTGCCGTCAGAATTATGGTAAAGCATCTCAAAATCAGAAGTCTCGTGATTTCTTAACAAGATCAGCCCATCTGCCCCTATGCCAAAACGGCGGTGGCATAAGTGTTCGATCAAAGCTGTATTACCTAATGGAAATTGATTTTCACGGTCATCGATCAGGATAAAATCGTTGCCTGTGCCCTGATATTTGTAAAAAACGAAGTTCATACGTGCATGCTTAATGGATACAAACATATAACAGTATAATGGGAATAAAAATCCAGGGATGTGATTTTAAGTGAGATTTAATGGTGTGAGAAGAGAGGATAAGAAGGAATGAGTTCATTGGAAATTAATAACGTTGTTGGTTTGGGGGTGCCCGCGCTTCGGCTTTTCAGTAAAAACATCGTCAGTACGCGCGGTCGGGCTATCCGCTACAAGTCCGCCCACGCTCAGCCCACGCACTTCGGGCTTTCCGCTTCTATCCCTCACCCAAAAATTAATCTTTTACGTTGCATCACCTTTGCATTAGGGATAGAAGCGGAAAGCCCACAGCGAGCCACAAAAGCAAGTATAACAACGACCATTTGATCCGAGCGAGGACTGCAGCGGATAGCCCGGGCCCCGGCCTTCGACTCATAATCACCAAAGCCTAATGATTCGGGGTAATGCCCTAAAAAATCAACCCATACTATTACATTCATATTGAGCTCCTTCCAAATTCTTCCAAAAATATAATCCATATCACCACATTCCATCTTCTCTACAAATAATACTATCTTTAGACCATGAGAAAAACAGCTTATTTCATCGGCTTCATCGCCGTATTCTTCTTATGTGCAGATGTACCTAAAATGCACAACGTGACTTTGGTAGATGGCGTCAATGTGATGTTACCTAAAGATTTTGTACTCATGTCAGACGATGATATCGCACAACGTTATCCTTCCACTAAAAAACCAGTTGCCTTTTATACCAGCCTTGACCGTACGGTTGACTTCGGTCTCAACATCAGTAAATCCAGGTGGTCTGGCGTTGATATCGATTTGTTACATAAAATTTATAAGTCGACCATTGTAGAAAGTTATGAAAAAGTAACCTTCCTGAAAGATACAGTAGAACACATCAACGGACGTCCTTATTCTGTGTTTGAGTTTGTTTCCACTTTCGACAAAACCACCAAATATCAATACTTTCAGTTCACTATTCTGGCGCAAACCAAAGTAGAGGCCACGCAAGAAACAGGAGATCTGGTACCGGGCAATGCGAATCACATTTTAATTTTCAATTTGACCGCTCCTTCCGGAGACCAGGCCAAATGGCAGCCTGTAGCGTCTAAAGCCATGCACTCCATCCGCATCAATGCCAATAAGGCCAGCAAAGCCATTCCACAAGTAGCGCAGCCCGAAGTAAAAGGATTGAGTCCCAAAACGACTTTGGAACAACAGAATAAAAACAAGACCAAAAAGAAAAATGCTAACGGTTCAAAGTGATGAGCACTACATGCGTGAAGCTTTGAAAGAAGCGCGCAAAGCTTTTGATCAGGATGAAATGCCTGTGGGTGCTGTAGTGGTATGCAAGGATCGTATCATTGCACGGGCCTATAATCAAACCGAACAGCTCAAAGACCCTACGGCCCATGCAGAGATACTGGCCATCACGGCAGCCTGCAATTACTTAGGTTCAAAATACCTCACGGAATGTACCCTGTATGTGACATTGGAACCGTGCAGCATGTGCGCAGGCGCTACGTTCTGGGCTCAGATGCCCAAGATTGTATACGGCGCTCAGGACATTAAAAGAGGTTATTCTGTCTACAACAAAAGCATTGTTCATCCCGCAGCACAAATCCAGTCCGGGTTGTTTGCCACTGAATCGGAAGAACTGTTGAAAGAATTCTTTACTAAGCTTAGAAATTAATTTACCTTTGAGAATCGCACAACAAACAATTGTTCAACTTTAAACATTATATACCCTATGGCATTTGAATTACCAGCTCTTCCTTATGCAAGCAATGCATTGGAACCACACTTCGATCAAGCTACCATGGAAATCCACCACGGTAAACACCATAACGCTTACGTAACCAACCTGAACAAAGCATTAGAAGGTTCTGATTGGGCAAACAAGTCTTTGGAAGAATTATTGAAAAACATCAGCAAAACATCAGCTCCTATTCGTAACAATGGTGGTGGTCATTACAACCACTCTTTGTTCTGGACCTTGCTTGCACCAAACGCAGGCGGCGCTCCAACTGGCGCTGTGGCGGAAGCCATCAACAAAGCATTTACTTCTTTCGATAAATTCAAAGAAGAATTCGCTAACGCCGGAGCAACACGTTTCGGTTCTGGCTGGGCTTGGTTGATCGTGAAAGAAGACGGTTCATTGGCTATCACTTCTACACCCAATCAAGACAATCCTTTGATGGATGTTGCCGAAGTAAAAGGTACTCCGATCTTAGGACTTGATGTATGGGAACATGCTTATTACTTAAAGTATCAAAACCGTCGTCCGGATTATATCGCTGCGTTCTGGAATGTAGTGAACTGGACGAAAGTGAATGAACTGTTGGCTAAGGCTACGAAGTAGTTTATGCAATTGCTTATTAAAAAAAACGCCTGATATAAATCAGGCGTTTTTTGTTTTAGGACGAGCGAGGAGACAGGCGGTTCGATGATGATGACATACTACCTTGGCTCTCTGCTCGTCTTTATTTGTATAGCAAAAAAAAGCTCCCCTATTTTCATAGAGGAGCTTTAATAATATGAGGTTTTAAAACTAGTTACAACCCATAGCACCTGAACCTTGTACTTCGTCGAAGTCAGTTTCTTCGTTTACTTCATCACTGAAAATACCTTTTACATTCAGGTAAGTTCCTGCGAAGTTGATGCTACCACCTGAAGCTGTTAATTTACCAGACTTAGAGAAAAACAATTCGGAGTTTTTAATGTCAAAAACCATTGCAAAACCTTTATTGTTTAATACATCATCTGATTCATCTTGTTCAGTGATCCAGTTTACAATCTCATAGCTTCCAGAAGCTCTGTCATCATATACTACATAATAAGCAAACGCATTGAAAATATCTGTAAAATCTTCATCGTTAGCATCTACTTCACCGTTGATGATTTTTTCGAAGTCACCGGAAACACCGATTACCATAGAAACACCATTGAAGTTTGCATCAAGCAAACCTAAATCAATAGCTTCATCATCAGCAGTCAAACAGAAAGTATATTTCATGTCATACGAACGATTACCAGCAGTAATAACACCACCACCAGCTGCATTAGAACCAAATCCAGATGCTGCTACAGAAATCACTCCACCAGAGTTACTTGTTTCTACAAAAGTGTAAGTACCTGTTGAACTGGTATAGTTGTAACCGCTTCCAGAAGGAGGAGTAGAGAATGTCCATCCTCCTTGTTCTGTTCTTTCAACACGAACTGTTTTTCCGTCTTTAGTTACCAATTGAAAAGAAGGCATGTTTTCAATCAATTTCTTAACTGCGGCTACTTGCTCTTCCTGAGTTGGTTGAGGCTTGGCCGGTCCAGAAGTATCCTCTTTCTTAGAACAAGAAACTATTGATACTCCTAAAACAGCTAAAACTCCCATAGGGAGCATTAGCTGTCTAAATCCTTTGTTGAATTTAGATAATTTCATAATCGAAATGATTTAGTTTAACTAAAATACAATACCCAATCTGAATTGTGCAAGAACATTTGGAGCAAGAATAAATGATCCACCACCTTTTTCAGTAACTGTATCACCACCACCTGCAGGTTCAGTGACAGTTTTTGAATCTTTCGTGAAAGCAAAACCGAAACCTAATTCAGCTCCCAAAAATACTTTTGGAGCAATGTAGTAATCGGCACCAAATATACCATTCAAACCGAAACGAGTAAACCCGTCTTCATTTTTAATGACGTTTTCTTCAACATCAGTACCAGCTTGAACTTCTTCTTTTTCTTTAGAAGTTTTAATGGCGAAATCCAATTCACCACCGAAGTATGGAGACAATCTGCTAGTACCAGCAAGGTGTTTTTCAATACCTGGTCTGATACCAATTTCGAAAGAAGAGTTTTTAGTTTTCAATTCTTGAGCACCTGGAAATTCATCTGCTTGTTGAGTAACTTCAGTGCTGCTAGTATAGCCTAAATATACAGTAGCTCTCAAAGCTGTAGTAGCGTCCAGGAAACGACGGTAACGGATACCACCCATAGAGAAAGGAGCAGCTCCTAACGGTGCCAATTGCAATTCAAGCGTGTTGTCACCAGCAGCGGGTTTGTAATCAGCTTCTGTTGTAGTTTGAGCATTCACTGTAGTTGCTAATAAAGTAGCGGCAGCAACTAATGATAGGATAATTTTTTTCATAAAGATTTGTTTGTGTTTAGTTTTAAAAAAGAGTTTGTGAACTAAAATTAACGCTGCAAGTATATGCATGCATTTAATTAATTCCAATACTTTTTTATACTTTTTTTCAGAAAAGGGCTTAAAACCTACATACTTTAACATTTTGTAGGATTATTTAACGATTTGCTTTCTTTTCTTTAATGACCTGTTCAATCGCAAAAAACTCATCTCTGTATTTAGCTGCTGCAGAGAAGTTTAAATCCTTCGCTGCATTATCCATATCGCTTTTAGCTTTGTTAAGCAGCTTTTCTAACTCTGGAATAGACAGATAGGCAACCACAGGGTCAGCTACTTTAGATGGCATATCCAAGTCTGAAACTCCATAATTATTACCTGCGTTGTTGGCATTGACCACACGGGTCTGACCCATGATTTCCTCTTTGGTTTTGGTTACCGTCAACGGAGTGATACCATGCTTTGTATTGTATTCGATCTGAATACTTCGTCTTCTATTGGTCTCACTGATGGCTTCCTCCATGGAGTCCGTCATCTTATCCGCATACATAATGACTTTGCCATTGCTGTTACGCGCGGCACGACCGATGGTCTGCACTAAAGAACGTACATTTCGCAGGAAGCCTTCCTTATCGGCATCGAGGATAGCAACCAAAGACACCTCTGGTAAATCCAATCCTTCTCTTAATAAGTTGACACCCACCAATACGTCGAACACGCCCAAACGCAATTCCCTTAATATTTCTACCCTCTCTAATGTCTTGATTTCTGAGTGGATGTAGCGCGTCTTAATGTTGAGTCGATCGAGATACCTCGATAATTCCTCGGCCATACGCTTGGTCAATGTAGTGACCAATATGCGATCACCCATTTCTATACGCTGATGAATTTCATCGAGCAGATTATCCAATTGATTCAGACTCGGACGTACTACGATCTCCGGATCCAGTAAACCGGTGGGGCGGATGACTTGTTCTACAACCACTCCTTCTGTACGCTTCATTTCATAATCCGCAGGGGTAGCACTCACAAATACCACTTGCGGAATCATGCCTTCAAACTCGCTGAAAGTAAGCGGTCTGTTGTCTAAAGCCGATGGCAAACGAAATCCATAGTCCACGAGGTTTACTTTTCGGGAGCGATCACCTCCCCACATGGCTTTCACCTGAGGAATGGTCACGTGACTTTCATCAATCACCATCAGGTAATCGTCCGGCAGATAATCCAGTAAACAGAAGGGTCTGTCACCCGGTTTTCTTTGATCAAAATATCGGGAGTAATTTTCTATACCGGAGCAATAGCCCAATTCACGCATCATTTCGAGGTCATACTCAGTGCGTTCTTTTATTCTTTTAGATTCAAGAAAACGGCCTTCTCCTTCAAACAAATTCATCTGTTTGACCAAGTCATCCTGTATTTGAAAAATGGATCGCTCCATAGAATCTTTACCCGTCACGAAAATGTTTGCCGGAAACAAAACCATGTGAGGTTCATCCGACAACTTTCTTCCGCTGTTCGGATCAATCGTTTGCACCTGTTCTACTTCATCCCCCCACAACACAATGCGGTAAGCAAAATCAGCATAGGCAGGAAAGATGTCGATGGTATCGCCCTTCACTCTGAAGGTACCGCGCGTTAACTCAACCGCGGTGCGGTTGTAGAGGATCTGAACAAAACTATACAAGAGTTGATTGCGGGAAACGATCTCTCCTTTCTTCACATTGACAATGCTGTTTCTAAACTCGTCCGGATTACCGATACCGTAGATACAGGAAACAGAAGCCACCACAATGACGTCCCGCCTGCCCGACATCAGGGCGGATGTTGCTCTCAATCTTAATTTTTCAATTTCCTGATTAATGGAAAGATCTTTTTCAATATAAACGTTCGAGGAAGGAATATAAGCTTCCGGCTGATAGTAGTCGTAATAAGAAATGAAATACTCGACCAGGTTTTCCGGAAAAAAATTCTTGAGCTCACCGTAAAGCTGTGCTGCCAGTGTTTTGTTATGGCTCAGGACCAGGGTTGGTTTTCCTGTTTGCTGAATCACATTGGCCATGGTAAATGTTTTACCGGAGCCCGTCACACCCAGCAGGACCTGCGCTTCATCACCTCTATTGACACCGGTAACCAATTCACGGATAGCCTGAGGCTGATCTCCTGTGGGTTTATAGGGAGAAACTAAATTGAATTCGTGCATGTAGATTCCTGATTAAGAGTTCCAGATTTCCCAGGCTTTCTCTGCCTGCAGAATGAGCATGTCAAGGCCGTTCTTCACCTTGGCGCCTTGTTGTAACCCTTTTTTCATGAATAAAGTTTCAGAAGGATTATAAACGAGATCATATAACCGATGATCCTGTCCGATGGACTCGTAAGGAATAGGCGGACATTGGTCCGTGTGGGGAGACATGCCCAAAGGTGTGGTATTGATGATGAGCAGATGTTCGGCAACCAACTCGGCTGTCAGGTCTTCATAACCCAATATAGCACCAGAAGCCTTTCGCGAAACATAACGATAATCTATACCCATATCCTGCAAGGCTACGATGACCGCTTTAGAAGCACCACCTGTTCCCAATACAAGAGCTTTCTTGGGTAAGGTATTTCCTAAAAATTCTTCTAAAGAATTTTTGAACCCATAATAATCGGAATTGTATCCGGTATAGGTACCGTCAGCTTCTTTTTTGATGACATTGACAGCACCAATTGCTTTCGCCTTATCGTTGAGACGATCGAGAAAAGGAATGACTTCTTGCTTGTAGGGAATGGTAACATTTAATCCTTTTAAATGAGGAACGCTTTTCATCCAGCGTTTAAAGTCTTCCAATGATTTTAATTCATAAAGCTCGTAATGCGCATCAGTGATGGCTGCCTTTTCAAATTTTTCCGAAAAATACTTCTTGGAAAAGGAATGACTCAACGGGTAACCAATCAGGCCGAATTGTTTCATGGCAGAATCGTTAAGACTAGTTGGTGCTTTTGCGTGAAGCAAGAATGCTTTGTATAATAATGGGCAGAACAGATATAAAAACGATACCTAATGCAACAACACTTAGATTCTTTTTCACAAAAGGAATCTCTCCAACAAAATATCCCAGAGTGACTAGTGAAACCACCCAGATGACAGCACCTATTACATTGTAAATGACAAACCTTGAGTAATTCATAGCACCCACACCGGCAATGAAAGGAGCGAACGTTCTAACGATAGGTACAAACCGCGCCAGTATGATGGCTTTACCACCATGCTTTTCGTAGAACTCCTGTGTGGTCAATAAATATTCTTTTTTCAGCAAACGATACTCCCGTGCAAACACTTTCGGGCCAAGGTATTTTCCTACCAGGTAATTGACTCCATCTCCAAGAATAGCGGCTATCAAAAGCAGAACAATTAAAAGGTAAACATCAAGGCCTCCTCTGGCGGCCAGCGCACCTGCGGCGAACAGCAGTGAATCTCCGGGTAAAAAAGGAGTCACCACAAGACCCGTTTCCGCAAAGATGATGAGAAACAAAATGAGGTAAGTTAATACACCGTAATTGGACACAAAAAAATCCAGGTGTTTGTCCAAATGCAAAAACAAATCAATAAAATATTTCAGGAATTCCATGCGGCTTATTTATCAAGAAAGTAATCAAACGTATCGCTTCGGATACCCAGGCGTAGTGTTTCCACTGGAATAACTTCGTGCGGTGCAATGTTACCCAGGTTCACATTTGAGCCCAACAATTTGATGAACCATACTTGTTGATCGCGTTGTGGTGCTTCCCAGATTATTTTTTCTGATGGAATTTGTGTCAATATTTCTTCCACCAAACCTGATCTTACTTCACCTGAAGACCTGAACAATCCTACGTTTCCGCCTTCTCTGGCTTCACCAATTACTTTCCATGCACCGGCATCCAATTCTGATTGCATCAGCTGAATCCATTTGTAGGGAGGTATGATTTTTTCTACGTCTTTAGAACCTACTTCAGATAAGACTGTCACTTGTTTGGCCAATGTGCGGATGTACTCGCATTTCTGATCATGGTTCATATCCACCGAACCATCTGAAACTTCCGCAAAGGGCATATCAAACTTGTCCAATATTTTGCGGTACTCTTCAAACTGGTTACGGATGATAAATGCCTCAAACAAAGTCCCGCCAAAATAAGTAGGAATGCCGGCTGCCTTATAGACCGCCAGTTTTTCTTTCAGCTTAGGAGTAACATAAGAAGTTGCCCATCCTAATTTTACAATATCAATATAATCGCTTGCTACATCCAGGAGATCTTCCACTTCACGAATACTCAATCCTTTATCCATCACCATGGTGAAACCGTCTTGTCTGGGTTTCAATGTGCGTGATGGAATTTGTGTTAACTTAAAATTGTCGTACATGCACGCTATTTTCTATACTGATCAATAATTTTATATAACCCCTTTTGAGTTTCTAGTCTCGGAAAGAATTCGAAGAGGATATGATGCATTTCAAAGTCCAAAATTAACGCATTTTCTAAATAAGTAAAGGCTTCTTTGTATTTACCTGCACTAATAAGATAGACAACGGCTCTATAATATAGCTCTGCCTCCTCTGGAAGCTCCTCTATGCCTGCCATCACGAGGTCATAGGCCTCCGCAAAATTTCCCATTTCAAAATGGACAAAACTCCAGTTTTTCCAGATTTCAGGATTTGTAGGGTCCAACACGCAGGCTTCCTGATAGGCCTCAATACTGGATGTCACATTTCCGGTACGGTACTCCGCATCTGCTTTGGCCAACCAGTAAGAAGGGTTGTAATGATCCAGCTTAATGGCCTTGCCATAGAAATGAATGGCTTCGTAAGGTTTATCTTGTGCCTCCAGGCAACGTCCTATACCGTAATATGCTTCATCGTAAAATACATTGATTTTAGATGCTTTGCGGTAAAACTCTATCGCTTTGCCATACTTGGCCAAACGCTCCATACAGAACGCAATACTATAATAAATATCCGGACCTGGCCCTTCAAGGCTTAACGTCTTATTGAAATGCTCGAGAGCCTGTTCGTAATTTTCTTCAAACACATACAGCTCTCCCAAGTTAAAATGAGCCGGTGCAAAATTGTCATTGATGGCAATCGCAAATTCGTAGGCATCTTTTGCTTTGCTGTTATTCTCCAGTTTCAAATAAGCGATGCCCAGGCAAAACCAGGCATCACAAGAATAAGGATCTTTATCGATGATCGTCTGAAAAAGCTCAATCGCTTCTTCCTGGCGATCCAGAATCTCGAGGCAATACGACAAATCGTATATGGCTTCTTCAATAGAGGAATCTATCGCTAATGCTTTTTGATAATAAGAGACGGCATCGTCAAACTTGCCCCAGTCCTGGAGTATGCCAGCCAGAGCCACATATAAATCTGCCTGGTCTTCTGAATCTGCCAACAATAGTTTTTCACTGATGTACTGTTGCGCTTCTTCGTATTGTTCCTGCAAGCTTAAGTATTGAACACGCAACAGGATTGTTTCCAAATCATTCGGTTGGTACAACTCTACCTTGTCGATCAATTCTTCTGCTTTATCATAATACCCTTTGCTCAACAGCGCAGTGGCTTTAAGCACCATCATTTCCGAAGAAAACGGATGTTGCTCAAAACCTAATGTAGCGGCTTTTAGTGCTTTGTTGATTTTAGCATGTTCCAAATAAAAATGTACGATGATTTCGTAGATGGATACATCTAAAAAGAGCGGCTCACCTTTCTGAAGACTTTCTTCAAAACCCTTTACAGCCTTCAAATCCTCCTGAGACGTTCTGTTTCTTTTCCCCATAATGGTAAAACGAATAGCTGCATGAATTGGTTTATCTAAAGCTAATAAAAATAAGCATTTGCTCTATATAGCTTTTACAACAAGTTATGAACAGCGGCCTGCTTTTCAAGCTCCTTGCATACCCAATGAAGAGAGTCGTCTATGCTGCGAAATTCGTAAGACAAAAGTGCCTTTATCTTGTCATTAGCATATTGATGGTTATTCCCGGACAAACGGGCGGTTTCCTTTGTCATCAAAGGTTCAGAGCCTGATATCAACGAACGCAGGTATTCTATCCTCCAAAGAAGTTCTTTCATCCATGTACTGGCTAATTTGTCGGGAGCTGTTTTACCAAATTCTTTTGCGATCTGCTCAAAAAAGTATTTATAACTCACCCTTCCTCCATTCAGGACAAAACGTTCACCGTTTACTGTCTGCTTCATCAACTGGGTTGTTATAGCACAAATATCCCTGACATCCACATAGTTAAGCTGGCCTTCTGTATAATACTCTCCTCCTTTGAGCACATAACCAAATAGCTTTGTACTGCTTTTTTCAATGTCTCCCGGACTTAGTATGACAGAAGGGTTTAATACAAAGCCATTTAGTCCTTCCTCAAAGCCCCGGTAGACTTCCAGTTCGGCAAGGTATTTCGATTTGGCATAATTGGTATTGTTGTCCGATTCTACCCATAAGTCGGTCTCATCGATCAATGGCTTATTGACTGGCCTTCCCAAAGCGGCGATAGAACTGATATGAATAAATTGCTCAACTCCTGAAACCAATGCTTCATTGACCAGAGTAGCAGTGCCTTCCACGTTGGTTCTGAACATTTCTTTTCTTCTTGATGGAGCAAAAGAAACCACCGCAGCAGTATGTATCACTTTGTCAACACCCTCTAATGCATTACCAAGAGCATAGGAATCAAATAAACTTCCGGAGCACCATTCGATTTGCTCTTTTATCTCTTGAGGAATCAAACCCAGATCTGCACCGGGCCTGATATAGCCTTTCACTGCATGTCCTTCATGGATAAGGCTTGCAGCCAACTGGCTTCCTAATGATCCGTTGCAGCCGGTGATTAAAATCATGAGAGCAATGAGTTGTTTAATAAAGGCAGTGCCATGGCCTTTTTATAATATTCATCCTTTACTGCTTTCTGCAATACTGGAATATGACGTGCACCATGACAATCTGTACCAACGAAATTAACTCTTCCTGCATCAATCAACTTGCGTGCGATCTTTCTTACCATGGGAGAATAATATCCGGTTAAAGAAGAGAGGTTCAATTGAAACAACAATCCTTTATCGTGCAATTCGCAGTATCTATCCCAGTCTTCGTGCAAATAAATATAGCGTTCCGGATGTGCCAGTATGGGCTTGAAACCTGAAGCCTGAAGTAAAAAAATGGCTTCGTCCAGATAGGGAGAAGAATACATGAAAGAAGTTTCGATCAGTATATGATTACCGCTAAAAGGCAATAATTTACTTTTATCGTTCTTTAACATGTCCATGAATACTTCATCTAAAAAGTATTCGGCCGATGCTTGCAGATTAATTTTTACTCCTTTCTCTGCCGCATAAGCACGCACTTCATCTCTCTTTTTTATAAGCAATGCAGCATCGTTATTGTATACGCCA